>TBL_comb47_HYPODRAFT_10002920_pt1 | contig 20673 bp, 20 predicted proteins | sample TroBogypolimnion_40_FD_10682 | JGI IMG/M metagenome (IMG submission 10682) | reverse complement strand
GGGCTTCCAAGAGCTCAGTAATTGCATGATTGGCTGCAATGCTTTACCACCAATAATCGAAGCCACAATGAGCATCGCACCGCCGCCGCTCATCAAGCCATAAATAGTTAGAAGACAACCCAAGCCCAACATTAACGAGCCTTGAGTCATGCCGATAAATTTGGAGGCGCTCATTACAAAGCCAGCAGTATCAGAAGCCTTAGCCTGTTCAGCCATCATTTTCTTTTGACGCGCTAACCACAAGTTTTCCATATTGCGTGACATACCAAGCGCATGCATCACCTGACTGTTGCGCATAATTTCAAAGCAGTAATACATGGCTTCTAATGCCGAGTTTTGAGCCTTGCGCAGAGCTGGGTCAACCTTAGTGGCATTAATAAAAGTTACGCCACCTTGTACCAATAATCCCAAGCAGGAAAAGTAACCCATCTGGGGATTAATGATGAACATGATGAGCAAGAAAAAGAGTGCTGTTGGAAGCTCGAGAAGTCCCATAAATCCTTGCGAATGCAAATAATCGCGCAGCATTCCCAAGTCTTTCATTTGCTGTACGTGCACGCCTTGCATATTCATTAGTGAACCACGATGAATCGCGCGAAAAACTCGTTCGGATAAATCCGTCTCTAAAAGCATCGTTGAGCGTTGCAACAGTTTTTTACGCACCATCTCAAGCAACTCAGCAACGGCATAGGCAAAGAGCACTGCAATCGTAAGAGAAAGTAATGTGCCCATGCTGCGAGTGCTCACCACCCTGTCATAGACTTGCATCATGTATACAACCGAACCCAAGGAGATGATGGTGATTGCAAAAGTAATGTAGAAAGAATGCTTGACCGACGGCGACATCTGCTTGAGCAGCATACGCAGTTCAATATTTTTTGGTTGCGCCATTTAGCCTACCTCTTTCAAAAGAGTAGTGACATTGGCTGCCTCTATTTGCTCTAAGCCATTTTTAAGTGGCTCATCTTTAAGAACAACATAGTTAGGCCAAGGTGCTTGCTCCTCAAGTTCAGCGCCCTTCTCTAAAGAGTTGCCAAAAAGCAAGGTCATTGCGTACTGCGATCCTTCTGAGAGCAATTGAATCTCACGCAGCTTTTCTGTGCGAAAACGCTTTTCATCTTGCTCATTAAGAGCAATTCCAAAGCGCAAGCGCCCCTCTAGGGTAAATAAAGAAAGTACATTTTTTTGCAAACTTAATGTGTGGCGATCAAAAAAGACGGGGGAATGCTCTAAAAAAACCATGTGGGGCAACTGCCCCTCCTTAATTTTTTGACCTTGCAGCGGACTTTGTGGGTGAGCCAATAAAAGTCGATAGCTGCGGCACACAGAGTAAATGGCATTGCAAGCCATTTGAGAACCCAGATCAGGAAATGCTTCTCGCAGACCGTGATATGTCAGGTGATGAAGAGCCACCCGATTCCAGCAATGATTAGCTTGAGCGATTGGGGCCACCCAATTACAGGCCTTGGCAAACTCAATACGCAGTCGATCTAAACGGGCGGCCAACTCGTCATTAACCGCCAAAGTAATATGGATCATAGAATTCATATAGGAATTTTAGCAGAATTCATATAGGAAAAACGAAATCGGGATAAATCATGTTGAAACAAGGCCTTAATTAAGGCCTCGAAGGTCAATAGAAAAATAGTATCTAGAATGAAATGTGCTTAATGCACTTATAATTTACTCACATTGACAGCGTTACAGTGCTCCCAAGCGCTAGCCAACGACCCCAAAACTCATTTTGATCGCATCAACACAGTGCAACTTGCCCTCAATCACCCCCTTGGACGCCTAGGCATTGCCTGGCAACTAGCCGAATTTCATGGTTGGGGGGTTTTTGGACTCAATTTAGCGCTCTCGGCTAGCAAAAACGGATGTGAGCCGGTAAAACTTTTGTTTCCGCCCAATATTGAGGCTAATAAGTACCCCTCCTTGCACCCCGCACTCGCGGAATGGGCCCAAAATCAAGCTCAGTATCAAAATCCTACCGAAATCATTTTTCATCCAGATACCACCGTAATTCACTCGCTAGGTAATGACTTCATGCGCAGTGGAGGCAATCATCGCGGCAAAAAAAATATCGGCTTTATCTTTTTTGAGAACACCGCCTTTTCAACCAAAGGCTTAGAGCGCGCACAGACATTTGATCTGATCATTGCAGGCTCGCGTTGGAATGCGCAGATCCTTGCCAAAGCAGGATTGAAAAAAGTTGCTTATGTGATGCAAGGAGTTGACCTTGATCGTTTTGGTAAGGATGCATCACTAGCCAACGTCAAAAAAAATTCTGATCGCTTTGTAATCTTTAGCGGAGGAAAACTTGAGTATCGCAAGGGACAAGATATTGCTCTTGCAGCTTTTAAGCTCTTTCATCAAAAGTATCCCGATAGTGTTCTGCTCACTGCCTGGCACAACCCTTGGCCTACGATTACTCAAGATCTCGTGAGCTCACCACATGGGTTTGGAGTCCCAAACGTCAAAGACAACCTAGCAGATGTGGCGGAGTGGTGTTCTCGTTCTGGACTGCCTGCTTCTGCCTTTATTCATATCGGCGCAACACCGAATACACAAATGCCCACCATCTATGCGCAAGCAGATGTGGCACTCTTTCCCAATCGCGCTGAAGGTGGTACCAACCTGGTGGCAATGGAGGCGATGGCCGCAAGCGTCCCTTGCATCCTATCTGCCAATACTGGCCATTTAGATTTGATTGCAAAAGATAACTGCTACGCACTACTACAGCAAACCCCCTACAGCAATCCGACCCATCAAGATTGGGGACAATCGAATGTCGATGAGATAGTGGCTAAATTAGAGCACGCTTATTTACATCGCGATCAACTCACACAAGTTGGTAAAAATGGTCGCGCTTTCATTGAGCAATTTAGTTGGGACAATCAAACCCGTCAGCTCATTGAGTGCTGCTCCAATATTTATTAATCCATTGCGCATGATTGCCAATACTTTTTTGGAATCATGACAAATTGGCTGATTGATTAGGGATCAGCATGGCAGCATCCATATTGATGCACCTTTGCACCCTTGCATTTCCTAGTTGGCTTAGCCAGCTCAAACCAAGGTCTTCAGCACTCCAGGGCGCTTCAACCTTTTAGAAGCCGCAATATTAAGCACTCAAATCTATAAAACACCCTGGCACCAAAATACTTAAGTAATTGATTTTTATCAATAAACTGATAGTTCGTTTTGCAAAAAAAGGTTTTTGCTTTTTAACCTAAGGCTTCCAGCGGACTCCGGCCCCACTCTCAGGGGTCCCAATAAATTCCAGTCCGGCTTTTTCAAAGGCTTTTTGGATTGTTTCAAGCGTTTTTGCTTGAGCACTTGGAACGCCCTCTAGCACCTCAAGCCTCATCAATGTAGAAAAACCTAAGCCTGTTTTCTCTGCCAAGTCTTTTCCGCTCCACCGAAGAAGAGCGCGGGCCGCACGTATTTGATCGCTTGTAATCAAGTTATTTTTGCTATAGTATTAGTAATAATTACTAATTTAATAGTAATTTATTTTAAATAAAGGTTAAAAAATGCTTATGAATCAAGATTTTACATGGGATCGCAGTAAATTTATAGGCGGTTCCGATATTGGCGCCATTTTGGGTCTTTCTAAATTCCGCACACCCCTGCAGGTTTGGCAGGAAAAGGTAGGACAAGAAATTGCTAGGCAAGATTCACTACCGCTTCGCTTTGGAAGTTTTGCTGAGGAATTTGTAGCGCAAGAATACACCAGAAGTACTGGAATCGAAGTGGTTACTCACATAGAGCCTTTTATTCACCCTCAGTATCCATTTTTATCTGGCCATATAGATCGCTTTGTTCTGCGCCCAGATTTACCACTATTTAATAGTGATGGAAAACTGCAGACCACCACCCTCCTTGAATGCAAAACTGCGAATCCCTTTTCAAAAGATGAATGGGGCGAGGCTGGAAGTGATGAGGTACCGATGAGTTACTTGGTGCAGTGCGCCTGGTACATGATGCTCACAGAGTGTACACAAGCTGACCTTGCCGTACTGTTTAGCAATGCTGACTTTCGGATTTACACAATTGCCAAAGATCATGAATTAGAAAGTCTTCTATTAGATAAAGCGCTTGCCTTTTGGAATGAACATGTACTTACGAAAATTGCACCAGCACCGATGAGTGAATTTGATTGCAAATTGCTTTATGCGCAATCCAAAGCAAGCAAAAGCATAGAGGCTAGCCCTTTTCTCCTTAATTTACTGGGTGAATTACCAAACCTTAATGCAAGAGTGGCGGAGTTCGAGGGGCGAATCAGTCAAATCAAACAAGCCCTCATGCAAGAGATTCAAGATGCAGATACCCTAACACTGCAAGGTAAAACGCTAGCAACTTGGAAGGCACCAAAACCTTCATTCAAATTAGATACCAAAGCCCTGGCGCAAAACCACCCTCAGATTGCAGCGCAGTATCAAATCCCAATTACTAACTCAAGACGCTTAGTCATTAAAGAGGCTCTACTCGCACCGAAAGCTTGTCTATGATTGATCAATCAAAAGACAGTCAACTTGAAACTCTTGCTAACACCCCGCTAGGCAAAACCTCGCTGACACCAGAAATGATGAGAAAAAAGATAGCCCAACTCGCTAACGCACTTTCGATTGATGTAAATGAATTACATGCGTGGCTTGAAAACCATTTATGCGTTGACCCTCATGCGCTCATGAGCTTACTTCATTTGGCCCTCACCCATAAACTTGACCCGATGATGGGAGAAGTAACGGTTTGGGTCGATGCCGATCAACAGGCTCACCCCAATATCACCATTGATGGCTGGATGAAAATAATCAATTGTCACCCTGCTTTTGCGGGCATTGCGTTTGAAGAGGCAGGCACGCTTGAAGGCCAATTTCCTGGCGTAGCACCACAATACATATCTTGCACCATTTACCGAAGTGACCGGCAGGTGCCTATACAAGTTCGGGAGTACCTTTTAGAGGCGGTGAGCGAACATTCTCTTTGGAAAACCATGCCTAGGCGGATGCTACGCCACCGGGCATTACAGCAATGTGCTAGGCTTGCTTTTGGGATCAGCACACCGGAATGGGTATCACATGAATATGAAGGCAGCAATTTACCTAAGACTGCATCAAGCTCATCAAAGCTTAATAACGGCGCCTCGGGTGAGCCCAGTACTCTTAAAAAGAGTACTCGTACGGAGCAACTCAAGGCAACGCTAAGCGTGCCAATCCAAGCAAAGCAATTTGCACCGCCTTTGAGATAGTAAATTTTAAAAATTAATGGGAATTGAATTAACACCGTATTAAAAATCTACTACTATGAAAGCGTGATGAAGCCTGAAAATATAGGCATCAATACCACTTCATTAAAGGGCAGCAGTTCGCATGAGTAATACAAAATCGACAGGACCAAAATCTTTGGCTGGAAAAGAAATTGCATCGATTAATGCGTTTAAGCACGGGCTGACCGCTCAAAAATGGATTTCTCCAGAATTGGGAAAATACTTTGAGCAAGTCTTAAAAGCCCTTACCGATGAATATCTACCCCAGACGCCAACTGAGATTCTATTGGTTGAGCGGGTAGCAACCACGATGACTAAGGCTAAGCGATTGACCAATATTGAAGATGCTCAGTTTCAATTGGCTAGAAGATTAGTCGCCCAAGATATAGATGGAGGGGTTGCCCCACATCGCAAGGATATGCTAAGACTAACGAGGGAGAATGCAACGATAAATCAAGAAATTATCAAGTTACATCAAGACGCAAGTATGCCAAGTATCGAGGTCATGAATATCATCAACCGCCAGCAAAACTCTTTAAGTCGACAATTGTCCAAAGAATTATCTGAACTAATAACAATCATTGGATTAAGGAAAAATCTTACCGTTACCAATTAAGTGAAGCAAAGTGGAGATCAAGAACAGTCGAGGTAGGCATGAAATGATTTTTGGACGAATGTTGTGATATCGAAGCACTAATCCACACCTTGTGCATCCTAGACCATCATTTATATGAGTGGGAAGCTGAGTTAAGATATTTCAGGCCTCTATCAAGTTACCCCATAAAATCAATACGCACTGTTGGTAAGTAAATTGAGCAAAACCCAGGCTAAACTTATTATCAGATCGCTGATGTTCTAGATGTTAGCTCGGTAAAGATGCATTACCACATAAAAGTATTGATTTATAAGGGTCTTGCTGAGATGCGGAACTATAGTGACCCTCAGAAAAATTAGAGTATGCCTATTTGCTAACCCCAAAATTGAAGAGGGCACAGCGACTATTAACAGCTTATCTTTTACTGTGTAAAATAGATAAGCATGAAAGGTTACTTCAGAAAATTGCGCTTGCGAGCACAACCTAAAAGTAAAAGGCACTGGGAAGGCGATTTATAAGCTTGCCGCCCCTCTAGGCACCTTATCTAGTAAATCTTGTAAGCAGGAGAAAGAAAGTATTACCGCCAAAAAATGCTTCTGCTAGGCGGATTTCGCCGATAAAAATTGTGTACTATTTGTATTGAGTACGAAGAAAGTATTAATTTTTAATCTCATTTCAATTTATAAGAGCGTAAAAAATGTTAACAAACTCCACAATATTGATTACTGGCGGAACGGGCTCATTTGGCAATGCTTTTGTACCCATGACATTGAAAAAATATAGCCCAAAAAAAATTATTATTTACTCCCGCGATGAAATGAAGCAATGGGAAATGGCCAAAAAATTTGTAGGCGATGATCGAATTCGTTTTTTTATTGGTGATGTTCGGGATCGTGAGCGCCTCTATCGCGCCTTAGATGGCGTTGATTATGTGGTCCATGCCGCAGCCACAAAAATTGTTCCGACTGCTGAATACAACCCATTTGAGTGCGTAAAAACAAATATTAATGGAGCAATGAATTTGATAGACGCCTGCATTGATAAAGGAATTAAAAGAGTAGTCGCTTTATCGACCGATAAGGCGAGTAGCCCGATTAATTTATATGGCGCAACAAAATTAGCATCTGATAAGTTATTTGTTGCAGGAAATTCTTATGCGGGCTCGCATAACACTCGGTTTGGGGTGGTTCGATATGGCAATGTAATGGGTTCACGCGGATCTGTAATCCCATTTTTCCAATCTATTAAAGAGACTGGAATTTTACCCATTACTGATAAGCGAATGACACGCTTCATGATATCCCTTGGGGAGGGTGTGGAACTAGTTTGGCATGCCTTTGAGGACATGCAGGGTGGCGAAATTTATGTGAAAAAGATCCCATCAATGAAGGTGACCGATATAGCTAGATCTATTGCACCTGAGGCAAAACATGAAATCGTTGGCATTCGTCCAGGGGAAAAACTGCATGAGCAAATGATTGGCTCTGAAGACTCTTACTTTACTTATGAGTATCGTGAGCATTTCAAGATTCTTCCAGCAATCCACGGTTGGTCTGATGATCCTTTTCGCATCAAGGATGGCGTTAAAGTTCCTGAAGGATTTGAGTATTCAAGTAACAATAATTCTGAGTGGATGAGTGTTGACGATCTGAAGGAATGGATCAATGTCAATAAGTTAAAAATTGGTAGCATTTAATTTCTAGCGTTAACTAATATGGCTATAAATTAGTGAATTTAATTGAATCTAGTAGTTTTAATTGGTCTCGGGTTGTCATTGGAACGGCTCAGTTTGGATTGAGATATGGTGTTGCAAATCAATCTGGGATGGTTTCCGTGGAGAACGCCGAAAAAATTCTCAAGTACGCTCTTTCATGTGGAGTGAACACATTAGATACGGCAATTTCATATGGTGCGAGCGAAGAAATTCTAGGTCAAATTGGCATGGAATCTTGGCATGTAATTTCAAAACTACCGAGAATTCCTGATAACGTTAAAGATATTGCCGGCCACATATTGCAACAGGTCGAGGCTTCCCTTGATAGATTAAATATCGAGCATCTCGATGGTTTATTGATGCATTATCCAAGCCAATTGCTGGAAAGTTCAGGGCATATTATCTATAAAACTCTATGCGAAATAAGGCGGCAAGGACTTGTAAAAAATATAGGAATTTCTATATACAATCCACAGGATTTAAATGCGCTTTTGAGTAATAGGGATTTTGATATTGTTCAAGCCCCTTTTAATGTATTTGATCAGAGGATGCTTAATTCCGGGTGGATCAATGAGCTTTATGAAAGAGACATTGCATTTCATGCAAGGTCAATTTTTTTGCAAGGTCTTTTACTAATGGGAAATAGGCCGGACTTCTTCAGTAAATGGTCGAATCTTTTTAAGTTATGGGGCCGCTGGTTGTCCAAAGTGAACTTAACCCCTCTTGAGGGAGCTTTGTATTTCGCTATATCCAATCTGACCTCCAAGAAAATAATACTTGGTTTGGATTCTTTAGAGCATTTTCAGCAGATAGCGCAAGCTATACACAAGGTAGAAAAAATGAATCTTCATGTTCCAGACTTTGGTGTTAGCGATGCTCACCTGTTAAATCCTGCAAAGTGGCAATTATCATGAAGGTTGTAGCGATCGTTCAAGCGCGCATGGGTTCAAGTCGGCTGCCAGGCAAGGTTTTGGCAGAGATAAATGGTAAGCCAATGTTGGAAATATTGTTAACTAGAATTGGTGCCGCAACTGCCATAGATGAGATTATTGTTGCCATTCCCAGCGAGTCGAGTGATGATGTCTTGAAGAATTGGCTCCAAGAACATAGTGTTCGATATTTCAGAGGGAGTACAGACAACGTTCTAGAGCGCTTCTATACGTGTGCGCTTAAGTCTCAGGCGGATTTGATAGTCCGCATTACGGCGGATGACCCCCTTAAGGACCCCGAAATAATTAACCACGCTGTTCGCTTTATACATGAAAATCCTGAGTTTGATTATGTTTCTAATACCCTATTTCCAACTTACCCTGAGGGCTTGGACATTGAAGTATTTAAATTTTCCGCACTTGAGAATGCTTACATTAATGCTAGTTTGAGTTCGGAACGGGAGCACGTAACTCCCTATATTTGGAAAAATTTAGAATTATTTAGAGTGCACAATTTTGAAAACGAGAGAAATTTAAGTGAATGGAGATGGACGGTTGATAAATTTGAAGATTTATTATTTGTTCGGACAATCATGGCAAACTTTAGAGACCGACCCCTGGTCAGTTACGTTGAGTTAATTAAGTTCCTAGACTCAAATCCTCATCTACTAGAAATCAATACCAAAAAAACTATACGCAATGAAGGATATATGAAATCAATTTTGAGAGACAAGAAATGAATATGCCTACAACAAAAAGGTTATTTGGAAATGAGCTGGCATATGTAAAAGAGGTTTTAGAAACAGAATTTCGTAGCTCGAGTGGCTCCATAATGATGAAGCGCTTAGAGGAGGCCTTTAGCAATCGATTTGGCATGGAATATGGAATTTCTTTTGTTAATGGAACCGCAACAATGCATGCTGCTTTGGAAGCCATGGGTATTGGTCCCGGTGATGAAGTAATAGTTCCTCCATTAACTATGTCAGCCACTACATTTGCTGTTTTACAAGCAAATGCTACGCCAATTTTTGCCGATGTTGACCGAGATACCTATCAGATTGATCCAGCCTCAATTAGGTCGAAACTGACTATAAATACCAAGGCAATAATTACGGTGGCCTTATTTGGTTTATCCCCTGATATGGACGCTATTATGGCTATTGCAAAGGAATTTAATTTAAAAGTGATCGAAGATAATGCCGAATGTTTTTTGGCCACCTACAAGGGAAGACTAGTTGGCACGCTAGGCGATTGCTCAAGTTTTAGTTTCCAAAGCTCAAAACACTTAACCAGTGGAGAAGGTGGAATTCTCTTAACTAATAATTTAGATTTAGCTGAAAAGATCAGAAAGGTTCAGTCTCTTGGATATGCAGGCGTTTCTGCCATCAAAGGAAAGATCACAAAAAAAGATATCCAAGATCCAAATTACTCCCGACATGTAACCATGGGGTGGAACTATCGAATGCCTGAGCTATGTTGTGCAGTAGCCCTTGCTCAAACTGAAAATATTGAGCAGTTAGTTGGTAGAAGGGTCGAAGTGGGAAAAATATTTGGGGAGGTTGCCAAGGATTTTTCTAGTTGGTTTAAGCCTCAACATGTTGGACCGGAATACACCAATTCATACTGGACATGGGCAGCAAGACTTGATCATGATAAGCTCGATTGGTTTAAATTTAGGGATGCCTTTTTATCGAATGGTGGCGATGGAGTATATTCTGCCTGGAAGCTTACATATTTAGAGCCAATGTTTTCTGAAATCAGTTTATTGGGTCGCGAGCGTTTTATTTCAAAAGAAAACTTAGAATCCTATAAAAAGGGGTTGTGTCCAGTTGCGGAAATGATTCAGCCACAACTACTGCAGTTCAAAACAAACTACTGGGACATAACAAAGGCCTATCAGCAAGCTGAGATTTTGCGAGAGACTTTAAAGTCTTTTGATTAAATGAAAAAAGTTCTCGTCCTCGGAGCTTACGGGCTGTTGGGTTGCTCACTTTCTAGCTATCTTGAAGGATTGGGCTTTTTAGTTTTTAAGCATGGAAGAAGTTCTGAGGCTGAAATATCAATTGATTTCACAAAAATTAGGTCACTAAAAGATTTTCTAAATAAAGAGTCTGTTGATGTCGTTATAAATTTAGTGGCATCAACCAACGTTGATTTATGTGAAGAAGATTATAGATACACATATGAAGCAAATGTAGAGCACATATATGCAATAGTAGAAGGTCTTAAATTCATGGGAAACGAACACCCTCATCTTATTCAAATCTCTACAGATCAGGTGTATGGCAATATCGGACCCCATTATGAAAAATGTACTGAAGCGTTAAATCGATACGCAGTGTCAAAATTGATTGGAGAAAATATTGCATCTCAAGTTAATGCAACAATACTAAGAACAAACTTTTTTGGTAGAAGTAAGTGTTACAACAGGTTAAGTTTTAGCGATTGGATATTTAATGCGTTAACCGATCAAAAAGAGATAAATGTTTTTGACGATATCTTAATCAGCTCGCTTCATATCAGTACGTTATGTCAAGCAATAGCCACAGTCATAGATCAGAAGATTCCAGGAATTTTTAATCTTGGATGTCTTGATGGGGGAAGTAAGGCAGATTTTTCATTAAGGTTTGGTCATGGCCTAGGATTTGACTGCAAGAATCTGCTAGTTACTTCATCAGATTCGGTAAAATTATTGGCTAAAAGACCTAAGGATATGCGGATGAATTCTCTTGCTTTTCAAAGGCAATTTTCATTCCCTTTGCCAACCTTTGATTCTCAAATTGAGCTAGCTATAAAGGAATATTTAAATGCAAAATTACGATAAAGAATTGAATATTGAATCAAAAGTTATTGGCACTAATTATTCAACTTATTTTATTGCTGATATAGCCGCCAATCATGATGGTGATCTAGTGCGTGCAAAAGACTTAATTTATCTTGCCGCAGAGTCTGGTGCAGATGCTGTCAAGTTTCAACACTTCCAAGCGGAAACTATTGTCAGCGACTTTGGCTTTAAAAATCTGGGGGGGCAACAGTCGCATCAAGCGAGTTGGAAAAAATCAGTATTTGATGTTTACAAGGATGCTAGCGTTAGCTTGGACTGGACATTTACCTTGCAAGAAACTTGCATTAGGGCTGGCATTCCCTTCTTTACCACCCCCTATGACTTAGATATAGTTGATCAAATTGATAAATTTGTACCTGCCTATAAAATTGGTTCTGGCGACATCACGTGGATTGAGATGATAGAGAGAGTCGCGTCAAAACAAAAACCTTACATAATGGCAACTGGAGCCTCTACTGCTGACGATGTGCATCGCGCCGTAAGTGCTGCATTAGCAATTAATCCGCAACTTGCTTTAATGCAATGCAATACAAATTACACGGCTAGTCTTGAGAATTTCAAATATATTCAACTAAATGTGCTTAAAACTTACAGCATTATGTATCCAGGGATGGTTTTAGGCTTAAGCGACCATACACCTGGTCATGCATCAGTTCTGGGAGCAGTAGCATTGGGTGCACGAATGATAGAAAAGCACTTTACTGATGACACCTCCCGCATCGGGCCAGATCACAAATTCTCAATGGATCCTTCATCATGGCGAGAAATGGTTTCACGCACTCGCGAGCTTGAGGCGGCGTTAGGTGCTGGCGTAAAAAAAGTGGAGGAAAATGAAGTAGATACCGTAGTCATTCAAAGACGATCTTTGCGTGCTGTATCAGATTTTAAAAAAGGGCACAAGATTGCTGAAGGAAACTTTGTACCACTTAGGCCGTGCCCTACAAATGCTTTGGAACCTTACGTTTTATCTACTTGCATCGGAAAATATTTAAGTAGGGATATTGTTAAGGGCGACTGCCTTATGAAAGGCGATGTTGTTTAAGGCCTTACAAATGGACGTATCAATTATCATAACTACATATAACTATGCTTCTTACATTGAAGAATGTATAAATTCTTGCTTAAATCAGCAAAAATCATCTTTAAAGTATGAGGTAATAGTCATTGACGATGGCAGTACAGATGAAACGCCAATACTTCTCGGCCAATTAAATAATAGTTTAGTTAAGAAGTTCAGAATACAAAATTCAGGAATCGAGGCTGCTTGTAATTATGGGTTTTCTCAGGCCAAGGGGGACTTTATATTGCGCGTTGATGCGGATGATAGACTTTTATCAAACTATCTACAGTGCATGGGAGAGAATTTGGCAAGAGGTTATGACTTCTATTATCCGGATTATGAAATCATTGATACAAACGGAAAGGTTATTGGCGAAATGTCACTTCCAGACTTTGATCCCCTTGAAATTAGATCTAGGGGCGATTTTTTAGCTACTGGCACTCTTTATTCTGCAAAAATATTAAAAGAATTTTATTACTTAGAAGATATCAAGAATTCTGGCTTAGAAAATTATGATCTAATCCTTAGGCTTTTAGATGCAAAAAAAAGGGGCGAGCATATATCTAAAAAATTATTCAGTTACAGAAGACATTCACTAAATATTTCTCAACTTCAAAAGGAGAAAATTCTAGATAATGGATATCAATTATTCAAAAGGTATTCCCTTGGAGATTATTTAACAAATGAATATCATCCATATATTTTAAAAGCTGATTGCTCATGAAAAGAGTTCTTATAATTGCAGCCCATCCGGATGATGAAGTTTTGGGATGTGGTGGTTTAATTTCCAAATATAAATCGCGCGATGTAATTTTTAAGATTGTGTTTATTGGGGAGGGCTCTTCCTGTCGGTACGAAATTCCCAATAGTAACGATGCAAAGATTGCTCTTCAGGATCGTAACAATTCTTCAATAAAGGCGCTTAAATTCTTAGGGGTTGATGATATTGAGTTTAATAACCTTCCCTGCGGAAGGTTAGATCAGATCCCCATACTTTCAATCAATAAAATAATAGAAAAATCAATCGGTGAATTTGAGCCTGATACAGTGCTCACCCATTCCCGTAGCGATGCAAATAATGATCATAGAATAGTATTTAATGCAACAATTATGGCCACTCGACCTGGCGCTAAAAATCATGTTAAATCAGTAATGTCTTATGAGGTTTTATCATCAAGCGAATGGTCTTATTTTGATGTATTTATGCCAAATTATTTTGAGGAGTTAACGGAAATTGAAGTTGAGTCAAAATGGCAAGCCCTCTCGCTATATGATTCTGAAATAAAGAACTATCCCTTTCCTAGATCCTACGAGGGAATCAAGACTCAGGCAATGATGCGCGGTATGCAGTCAGGCTTCACATTCGCTGAAGCATTCAATCTAATAAGAAGGTTTAAAAATTGAAAATTGCATGTGTTGGCTATAGGTCATGGGCTTTGAATATATATGATTTCTTGTCAAGAAATACAGATCATGTATATCTTATATTTCGGTCAAAAGCACAATTCAATGAAAGAATTTTAAAGGATTTCAGTCCAGATATAATTTTGTTTTATGGGTGGAGCTGGTATGTTCCTAATGAATTGTTGATGCAATTTAAATGCCTTATGCTTCATCCGTCTCCACTTCCCAAGTATCGAGGTGGCAGCCCAATCCAAAATCAAATAATTTCTGGTGAAAAGGCATCAAAAATTTCAATATTCATAATGAATCATGAAATTGATTCTGGAGATTTGGTAGGCCAAGAAGATATAAGCCTAGAGGGCAGTCTTGCTGATATTTTTAAACGAATTGAAGAGGCTGGCAAACAAGTTACTTTGAGAATACTTAATGAAGGGTTAAAGCCCGTTCCACAAAAGCATAGTGAGGCAACAATCTTCAAAAGAAGAGGTAGCGAGGAAAGCGAAATTACTATGGAAGAGTTGAGAAATAGCACGGCTGAGTACCTCTATAATAAAATTAGAATGCTTAATGATCCTTATCCAAATGCATTTATTAAAACTTTTGATGGCAAGAGGCTATATATTCTCACTGCTAAAGTTGATGATAAACCCTGAATATAAAAATTTTCACTGGATGAAATAGTTCCTAAGGGATATTAAAGTTGAGTGGGAAGACAGGAATATTGTTCAGTTGTTTCTAGAAACCCTTAACAAAAAGCAAACTGATTTTAATTTAACTCTACCACTAGAGAGAGTGGTTCAATAGTTAACCATTGCAGCAATATATGATAATTTTGTATTTTTTAGATCATTTTGGATTGGGGTGCCGACAGCCTGCATTCAATTAGACTATGCGGTCTCATTTATTCGCAGCACATTACCCATCCTTACCTAATAGAAACCTCTAAAAAATAGTTATTATTTTCAATAGTTTGTGATATTTTAAATTGTATTGAGCAAGTTTTTCAGCTATTTAAACTTGTTGGCCGTAGTCTAATTCCTATTTAATTGTAATATCACGCTCGTTTTTCTATTCCTCGTTGAGCCCAGTATCCCTTACAATCTGCCATGAATACACTGACAACTTTGATAAGTAAATTCATCATTAACTAAAACATCTGAATATAAAAAAAATAAATTCAGAGGAAAAAATGGCCCAAAGAACTAACAAATGGAAAAACCTGGTGACGACGCCATCAAATACCATGCAATTCAATGATAAACGCCGAGTTTTTGAAAATACCAATGACAATATGTGTCAGCATATTCGTTGTAAAAAAATAATCGCTACGTTTTGTGTAAAACAGCAGTTGTGTAGAATTTTGGGTTTATGCGTAGCTATTTATGCCGCCAATTCAACACGTGCCTTATGTCGATGATTTTAATATTGAAAAGCCTATAAACTTTTAAAATACAATAAATAGTAATTGCTTACAGCAATGCGCTCTCGAAAATTAATGTCGATAATACACTTGTAAACATCGAATCAACTGAGTCCTCTTAAAGAAAGATAAAACTTAACATGGAAGTTTTACTTGATAAAAAAAATATAATTAGAAGAAATTTGGTATTAAAAAATATTTTTTTTAATAAGAATATTCATATTTTGGGAAGTGGACCATCACTTTTGACCCTCGACACAAAAAAAATCAAAAATGATATTGTATTTGTGGTGAATGACTACTATTTAAATGAGCATATCACCGGAATAAATCCTAATTTTATAATTCTTGCTGACCCTTTGTACTATCAACAAGCCAAAAAATATACATATCCATTGCTTGAGCATGTCTTAAAGTCCGGGTTACCGACGAATCTTCTACTCCCGGTAGATGGACTTTCGTTGATGATAAGCATGGAGCATACAAGAAAAATATTAACCCCATTTTATTTTGATATGAATAGCGAAATAGAATCCTACAATTTTGATATTCATAACCCAATCAAACCAATCGCACAAAATGTTATAAATATTGCAATAATCTTAGCCATGTACACCGGCTCAAATAATATATTTCTGCATGGAGTGGATCAGAACATTTTAAGTATGACCAAGGAAATGTATGAGGCTGATTGGAACTGGGATCATAGTTATATTGCGCACAGCAAAAATAGACCGGGATTAAAGTCTTACATGGAGGAACATGGTCACGGCTGGAGCAAACTACAAGAATATATTTCAACCATGGGGCAACAATTTAAGGAGTTAAAACTATTGGCAGATTTGAATGGAACACGTGTAATAAACTGCTCAAAAAATAGTCACCTAAAAATTTTTGAATTTGGGGGGGATGAATTTCTACTGGGGAAGTAGAACTTACTCATTGATATGCTTAGAAAATTTATAATTTAAATACAAAATTACGTAATTCTCAAACTTACTTTCTGTTTCTATTTTATATCTTTCATATGTAAAATTCTTATTTCTTAAAGAAAAAATAAAATTTTTATCCCCCGATTTACTAATCAATTCTACATCCAATCTAATGTATTGATTCAGGCAGTTAAGGCCGTAAAATGCCAAATCTATGTTGCCAGAAGTTAATCCCCCAGTAATTTCTACCGAGAATGCCACCTCTCCGTCCGGAAACTCTAATCTCCTAGTTTCAAAAGATACTAAATCTGTATCGGAATAATTTGTTTTTTCAAATCTTATTTGAATCTCACTGGTTTTTGCAAAGCAGTTAAGGTAATCCCGCCAGAGTAGATCCAGGTCAGCAACCGCAGTTACTGCATTCAAGGATAATTCGCTAGTAACATATTTTACAAAGTTAGTATATAACGTCGGAGATACATATCTATCCAACCAATAAAAAAATGGAATTTGATTGTACTTTGAAAAACCCTCAAACTGACTTGATACAAGTCTTCTCCTGTTTCTATTGATTCCAGTGGAGGCTAAAGTGGCTAATGGGGGCTTAAAACCTAACTCGACCATCACCTTTGAGGCTGGATAAAAAAACATTGCGGGTGTTGGATGCCAATTATCTGAAAAATATATTTGGTTATATTGAGGACTGTCAAGCAGATTGACTAACTTAACATCAGAGTTAGACTCTAGATTTGAAAATTTTTCAAGGCATCTCGAATAGTATTCAGAGTAATTATCAGGGCTAACTATATCTTGATGACGCATTAGCTCATAGGGCAAATGCATGAATATTCCAGAATAATGCTCATGCGATGGCGTCCACATTCCATCAAATCTCCAGAAAGCAAACCTATAAACGACTGCACTTTGTTTGACATGCCTGACAATGTAGTCATACGTATAATGAGGAATATTTTGTACATCTTGCGTTACTATAATATCAGCAGCACCCAAAATCTCTTCATAGTTTGATACTTTTGGCCCATAGGTAGATATTTTTATTATTTTATTATTTTCCAAAAAATATTTATTAGTAGAAAAATATCTTAAGAATTCGTCCCCAGCACAATTCATTATTAATAAAACTATCACTTAAAAGCCTTCTCATTATTGGATATATTGAATTTACTGCTTAAAAACATATTAATTTAATCGGTGGAATCCTTAAAAAAATTATATTAATTTTTAATTAAATTTTTCATAAAAAGAGTTGGGGAGCATAGAACTTTTGCTTTTAGAGAGGCATTAAATTGAACATGTGATTTCTCTTGAAATCTTAATACTTCAACCATTTTTTTTGCCAAGGCCTGCGGAGACCATTCACTTACAGTAGAAGCCATAACAAACTCTTCTCCAAATGCTGGGGCAATAAATGGTAAAGGCGATGAAATCAAATGTTTATTAAATGCAATTGATTCAGTAACAATTCCCGAATCAGAAAATTGATAGTTATTCACATCATAGAAAGTCACAATTGAACGACTAGCAATTAAATCGGAATAAAACTGGTGATCTGAAATTTCTTTATTCACAAATTTACAGTGCTTCAAATCAACTCGAATTTGCTCAGGCAAATCAACACCCTGTGCGTGGATGATCGCCTTGGGCTTGATATTGTTTTGAGCACAAATTAAAAGGGCATTTATAAAATGATCAAAGCCCTTAACTGCTGCCGGCTGACCCAGGTAAGCAAAATCATAGACTTCGGGTGTTTTTTCAATCAAGTCATACGGCAGATTGTGGGGAAGACCGGGAATGAATCGATTTGGTATTTGATTGTCAGTGAGCCAGTCGGAGTAAGGTAGCGATGAAACAACCACATCGACATTTGGATATCTCAAGACATCATTGAGCAATCGAAGGTAGGTCAAAGTATCACCATGAGGGTAAAACATTAAACGCAAAATAATGCGGCCACTATAGTTGCTTGCATTTATAAATTTGGGTATCGCTGCAATTTCATCATAATTAGAATTGGGCAAAAGCAAAACGTCATTTTTTTCAAAATTAGGTAATAAGTTGCACATCTCATTTGCCAAATAGCTTGCATATCCATCAATTTCTTGATGTGGATTGGGTCGATACAAGAATTTTTTAAACGTTGGCTGAGCAATTGCCCTTATCTCTTCGGGTAATATAGGCGCGTCCATGGAATAAATTTTTAATTTAAGTCCCAGCTCTTTTACACCCGAAATCATGCCTAACGCATGATGATAGTGGTGACCCGCTAGCTTTATCAGGCCATTATCAAGAACGTGGATGGTGAGCATAGTTTATTTTTATCAATAAGCAATTAAAGCTATTACTACATGCTTGACTGAATTTTTCCAGGGAATTTATCTAAAAATTTCGTTCTGCAATTGGCTAGGCCACCCTCTAATGGAAATTGCTGCTCTAGGCGGCTTAGGTAATTTTTCGCGTTCTCAAAATGTCCATGTGAGAGTGCTATATCTAACTGCTGAACCAAAATCAAATACCACAGCGAGCGTAAAAATTGGGGGTCCTTTTTCACCTCACTGCTATTGCGCCACTTCTCTTGAAAAAGTACAGCGTTACGCATCTGAATTTGCTTAGCAGTTTGCGCTCTGTCGTAATACGCTATTTGTCGATACGAGCGTATAGATCCGCTCCATTGATGCTCATAATCCTTCAAAGGCACCACATAAGATTTGAGACCGGCAGCCTTGATTTGCAATCCTAAGTCCCATTCTTCGAAGTAACACGGTGTGTAATCGTTTTCAAACTGCAAAGCTTTTTCTTTAAAGGGTTGCGTTTTAACGCCAAATAAAAACCCAGATACGGCATCTACTTCCATAAAGGTATTGAAAGTACCCTTATCGAGATAAATATAATCATTAAGTTGCTCAAAATTGAAGTACGAACCTTGCGGCCCAACGATGGCGGCTTCTGGCAAGGTTTTCAGGGCTTCTTGCAGTTGCTCAATGACCCCTTTGGTCACATGCAAATCTGCATTGAGAATAAAAGCGTAGTCGGTGCGACACAAATCTAAGCCCATATTCCAAGCGCGTGCCACACCGATATTTTCTTTGAGAATCGCGTAATGATCAATGCGCGGATGATGTTTGATTTCGTTGGCAACTTGCTCATTATTAAAGATGATGATCACTTCACCGCCAATATTAGAAAGATCATCAAGCAAGGTTTTAATGTTAAAGCTGCTTGCTGGTGAATAATCGAGCACGGGAATAATAAAGCTGCGCTCTACACTATTGGCGTCAATTAAATGAGCAAATGGCTTTTTACTCTCAATCGCTGCCTTCTGCGCCACTTTGGCATTAGCTAAATCGCGCCACTCATAAGGATTAAAAGTTCGCGACAATTTACCGCCAACGACATCCAAGAGATGATCTGTGCGATGTTGATAGGTATGAGCCGCTAAGACGAGTTCCTGGCCTCGCTTAGCAACCGATTGCCGAGCCCAATCATTACTCAAATAATACTGGGCAACCTCTACAATATTTTGTTCATTAAAAAGGGCGTAATCTTGATGCGGCTCAAAGAGTATATTTTGCCCACTATCGCGCGACATATCAGATAACAGCAAGGCTCCGCAAGACATGGCTTCAAAAAAGCGCATATTCAGATCGGTTTTTCCAACGGCATTGTTAAACACCATTTTGGATTTTGAAAACGTAGCGCCCATCTCTTGTAAAAAGCTACGCTCATAATGGACTTTGCACTGGCTCGACAGTGCGGCTAGGTAGCGCTGGCGGTCAGTGCCTGCCATGACAGTTCCCACAAATCCAATGTCATAGACTTGCTCTAAGGTTTGCGGGATATGCACTTCTGGATCACAACCCAAGGGCAACCAAAAGGCATTCATCCCAGCTTGACGAAAACGCTCAACAAAACTCAGATCTGCCAAGAAAACATAGTCAAAATTCTTGGCCCATTCAATATGCCAGCTAAAACTGCCATAGGTATCAATCAAATAACAAGCCTTGGGGCATTTGATCTCATGCAAGTTTTTCGGAAAATATCCCGGTACCGATTCAACCCATAAATACAGGTCAGGCTTAAATCCCTCTAGCAATGGCTCTACCTGCGCCATATCAACATCCATAGACACAGAAATATCATGGGGCACTACTGGCGCCTTCATATTTTCCAATTTCCACTCGACTAATAATCGATCAGGCAACTTGGGCCCAATCGTTTTCACATTAGCCACCTTACGCAGTGCGCGCTCCCAGTAGGCAGCAGTGGTCGCAGGATAAGAAACGTAGGCTAAAAGAACATTCGTCATAAAGTCGCATTTTTCGTAAATATCTCACATTTTCCCATAATTAGAGTGAGCCCCACCCCTACCCCATCCCTATCAAATCAGCCTTTACCCTCTCAAACACGCTTTTCCAATTGCCTAGACTAGGTTGCCTAAAGAGCTTAATTGAGGGATACCAGGGACTATCTTCTCTATCGAGCAA
>TBL_comb47_HYPODRAFT_10002919_pt1 | contig 20675 bp, 18 predicted proteins | sample TroBogypolimnion_40_FD_10682 | JGI IMG/M metagenome (IMG submission 10682) | reverse complement strand
CCTTGGGTCTTCTAGGTGGCCAAGCGATTTTGTTAATGCTGCCTAATCGTGAAGTGCGTTCACGCTCTTGGTTTGCCAATGTGCTGATTTTGATTTTCATGCTGCTTGTTTTTGCCAATCTGCTTTCCACCCTCTTGGAGTGTGGCATGGGTCCTTGCGCAGATAATCCCATTGCTTATGATGGCTTGATTGCATTGCGTACTCGCCTCGGTTTTTAATACCACCTTTTTTGCTCATGCTGCAATATCCTAAGGCAGCGAGGATCTTCCTTGCAGCTGCATGCATCATCCTTATCAATCTCGCATACTGCCTTTGTGCCCAAGCTCAGAGCGCAAACAACCCCCTAAAAGCTTGGCCCAAACAGCCTATTAAAGTGATTGTCAGTTTTACGCCAGGTGGGGCGCCAGATATCTTGGCTCGTGTCTTAGCTCAACATTGGCAGCAAGCACTGGGCGTTCCTGTTTTGGTTGAGAATCGACCTGGATTTGGTGGGAATATTGGGGCAGATCTGGTGGCTAAAAGTGAGCCTGATGGTTACACCTTGTTAATTGGTACCGTCGGTATTCACGCGATTAATGGCGCCCTTTACGACAAGATCTCTTTTGATCCAGTGAAGGATTTCACGCCAATTAGTTTTTTGGCAAGCACACCTAATGTATTAGTCGTTAATAAACAGCTCGAGGTAAGTAATCTACAAGAGCTCATTGAATTGGCTAAAGCTAAACCCAATCAACTGACATTTGGTTCTTCTGGTGTGGGCACCTCACTACATATGTCAGGTGAGTTATTGAAGGAGATGACTGGAATCGAGATACGTCACATTCCTTATAAGGGACGCGCGCAATCACTGCCGGATTTACTGAGTGGCCGTATATCCATGCTGTTTGATAACCTATCTTCAGCCTTGCCTTTAATTCGCTCTGGAGACATTAAGGCACTGGGCGTAACGACCTTAAAACGTTCACGCGCTGCCCCAGAAATTCCCACGCTAGCAGAGCAAGGTCTGCCAGGGTTTGAGGCGGTCTCTTGGTTTTCCTTAATGGCTCCAGCGCATCTGTCATTGCCACTCCAAAAGCGCTTAAATGAGCTTACAAGGCAAGCCTTCAATGATCCAGAAGTTCGCAGTAAACTTTTAGCGAATGGTTTGGATCCAGCCCCAGGAAGCCCTGAGAGTTTGTCAAAATTGATTGAGTCTGAGGCGCTCAAGTGGGGTAAGGTAGTGCGCAAGACAAGCATTAAAGCGGATTAAAATTACTACAAGCCGTAAGTATTTATGTGACAAAAGGAGTCTAATGGATAAGGAACGGTCAATGAAGAATATGAAGAAAATTATCCCTTTATTTTGGATCTTATGTGGATCCTTAGCTAGCCTGCTGCCAAGTGCGGCATTTGCAGGGCCTTATGTAGGTTGGAATGTTTCGGTAGGTGGCGGGGGCTGGTACCCAGGCCCATATGGCGGCCCTTGGCGACCAGCCGGTTACTATGGTGGCTACCCATATCCTGTAGTGGGATATGCCCCACCTGTTGTGTATGCAGCACCCCCAGTTTATATGGCGCCTCCTCAGCCAGTGGTATTGGCTTCACAACCACAACCATCTGTATGGTATTACTGCGCTGAAAGTGGGAAATACTATCCTTATGTAGAATCCTGTGCTGGTACCTGGAAAATTCAGCCGGCATTGCCGCCAGCGAACCAATCTGGGCCACCACCAAGTAATTAATTTTTTGTGTTTTTATAGGATTTAAAAATGAAGCGTGTCATCTTATCGGCAGCATTAATTAGTGTCTTGGCAGCATGTGTATCTGCCCCAACTGGTCCAACGGTTGCCGTTATGCCTCGTCAAGGCAAGCCATTTGAGGTCTTCCAGCAAGAAGATCAGCAATGCCGTGAGTTCGCTGCAAATGCAGTTAAGGACACCTCGAATGCCGCCTTAAAAGATGGTGCAACTAGTGCGCTGGTTGGCGCTGCCTTAGGTGCGGCTGCTGGCGCTGTGATTGGCGGGGGTAGTCACGCCAACGTCGGTACCGGTGCAGGTGTTGGACTATTAGGGGGAGCCGGTTTAGGTGCAATCAATGCTTCCGGTAAAGAAAACCAGGCGCAAGGTCAATACAACATTGCTTATCAGCAGTGTATGTATGCCAAGGGTAATCAAGTACCCAGTTACAAAGGCAATTAATTTTTTAAAAGAAGTTAAACCTGAATGGGCGGATGCGTTGCTTCAAAGCGCGCAGCCGTTCTTCTAAAGAGATACAGCAAGAGGGTGGCTGCAAGACCGAGGCTAATACTGTTAGCAGCCCAAAAGCCGCTGGCACCTTGTAAAAATTGCGGCGTATTGCCAAACACATTAAAGCCCAATAGATAACCTCCTACCAGGCCAACACCCCACAGGGAGCCTGCATAAATGATCATCGGCCAAAAGGCAATTCGATAGGCTCGCAGAATAAAAGCTGCGGTGACCTGCAAAGCGTCAAACACTTGATAAAAGGCGATGAAGAAAAAGAGCGGCACTGAAAACACCTTCACGGCAGCTGGGGGATCATATAGATCCAGCAGCGCAAACTTCGAGAACCACACTGCGCAACCAATGAAGACACACAGGCAGGTGGTAAAGAAAACCGCAGACCAACCAATCTCCTCGGCACGCTCTTGCTGATTGGCGCCAATCGATTGAGATACCAGCGTCATCGTTGCTATCGAAAGTGAGAGGGGCACCATGTAGATGACGGTTCCCATATTGGCAATGATCTGATGTCCTGCTAAGGCAGTTGTCCCAAGCCTAGCGATAAATAAAGACATAAAGGTGAATGAAGTAACTTCGATCAAGTAACTAAAGCCAATTGGTGTGCCTAGTTTAAGAAGGGTCCAAATGCGATGCCAATCAGGCATGCTAAAGCGGCTGAAGATTTGGAAGGGCTGATAGAAGCGATCAAGTAATACAAAGCTGAGGGTAATGATGAGCCAAAACCAATTGATGATGATGGTCGCGACAGCACAGCCTGGACCGCCCATTGCAGCAATTCCAAAGCCGCCATAGATAAATAATAAATTGAGAGGGAGCTTTAATCCCAGTCCAATCAACTGCACAACAGTAATCACAGCGGGGCGAGATACGGCATTGTGAAGCGCCATCAGAATACGCATGCCCATGCTGGCAGGTAAGCCGTATGCCAAGATGTTGAGGTAGAAGCGTGCCTTACCTTCAATGTCGGCAGTCATATGTGAAATCTTCAGAATTTGCTCTGCATTAGTCAGAATGAGGCATCCGAGCAAAGTTAGTCCGATCGCTAGCCAGCCTGCTTGACGTACCTCTTCCCCAATTTCATCAAAGCGCTTGGCTCCAAAAAGTTGCCCTGCTATTGGTGCTAATGCCGATATCACTCCAGTAAGCCCAACATAAATGCTAATAAAGATGGCGGATGCCATGGCAAGAGCGGCAAGATCATCTGCGGAATAACGTGCGGTCATTGCGGTATCGAGCACGCCGAATGCAATCACTGCTAATTGCCCAACCAATAAGGGGGCGGCTAATTTGAGAAGGGCGGGGATGTCTTCGCGTAAACGCGAGAGCTTAAAGTGCAGCACGACTTATTCCGGACGCACTTGATACAGTCTGAGTCGCTCATCTCGGTCTGCCGCTCGACGATCTTCCCAAAGCAAAATGAGTTTCTTGTTGTTCAGGCTAGCGTAGGCTTTAGCATCCGATTGATTGTGCGTCAGCACCCATGGGCAACTCGGATCATCGCGCAAAGGTAAGTTGGTGAAGTAATCAAAGGATGCGAGTTGGGCTAGTCCAATATTGCTGCTATCAATACAACCAGCATGTTTGGAGCTCACATAAGCTAGTCGCTGCGCAACATAGCGATAGGTTTTTGCGTAGTTAATCGTTGGTAACCACAGCGTCATCAATAGAACCCACATCAAGGTTGTACCAGAGGCAGAGATGATCAGGCAGCGCCAAATTTCCTTAGGGGCGCGTGAGGTTCTCCAGCGCACGACTGCTAACCAAATGCCGGTAATGATGCTTGCCACTACAAAACTGCGCCAATGAAACTGCCCCTGGAAGCCTGGCAATAAACGCTCCATATTGGCAGCAGTCGATTCTGGAAAGCCTGTTACCTTAGCCAACCAAATCACCCAAATTGCAATTGCAATCAAGGTAAAACTGAACATCGCAAACCAGTCTATAAAGCTGATGAGGCTGCGCTTTAAGATCGGCAAGCTGAAGGCAGCAATAATCGACAAACTGGGAATCAAAATAATCAGATCATGTTCATTCGCCTCGAGGCGGAAGAGTACATAAATCAAGCCGCCAATAAATAGACTCAATGGAATGCATAGATGGGGGGCGCGCCAACCACCCGCCTCCCTAGTCCGACCCCAGTGGGCTAGAGAGATCGCTGCTAAAGGCCAAACGGGCCAAGCATAGGCCCAAAAGTTCACGCTAAAGAAGGCAAGCGACTCAATCGATGGGCTTGCTTGCATCGCAGGCATGTTGCGCCAACCTGCTTGTGCAATGTGGCGCCATTCAGGAGTGAGATTGAAGTAATGCCAAAGCGCTGGCCAAACTGCAAAACCAATTAAGCCAAAGACAGTGCTAGTCAAGGTCCACCGAAAGCGTAGTTTGGCATTGCTGGCAATCACTGCCACGATAGTAGAGCTCACTACGATCAGCGATAGAGTGAGGTTGCTCGAGAGTGCAACAATCAGAACGCCAAGACCTGTCCACAAACCACCTTGCCAGGGCTTATCTAAGCCGCGTACGGTGCCATACAAGACAATGGAGAGCCCCATGAGTTGCGCCATCATTGGTGTTGTCTCGTGAGCACGTTGCGCTAAGCCTACGCAAGCCAAAAAGATGAGCAGAGCGCCATCGGCCAAAGTCATGCCATAACTCTTGCGATCGGGTTGTCCACCTACCGCTAAGGCTATGGGCTGGACTTCTTGGCGCCGACCTAAAAGATAAGTCGCATACCAAATAGCTAATGCAGATGCAAAAAAACAAATCGCAGAGTAGAGGCGTGCAGCATTAGCATCACCAATAAAAGGACCAAAGAGGTCCATGAGGGTGGCGCCCATCCAATAGGGCAAAGGGGAGCCCAGCGATAAATCACGTCCCGCTAAGTGTGGCACGATCCAATCAATAGCATTGCCGTGATGCATATTCCACATGGCGCCAAAACCAATGGCATCCTCATTTTTCCAGGGATCCCGAAGAAACAAACCGGCAAAGCCATAGACCAAGGTCAACGCAAAAATAATGATGCGTGGAATAGATTTTGTGGCGGCGGCGGTGAGTTTAACCATGTATGAATTAGTAATAAAAAAGGCAGCAAACGCTGCCTTGATTATCTCGTAGGGAAAGGAATTCCCAAAGCCCTATAAAGTGACTAAATAAATTAAGCCTTTTTCTTGGCTGGCTTTTCAGCAGCTTTCGCTTCTGCAGCAGCTGCTTTTTTCTCAGCAGTTTTTGCAGCGCCATCACCAGTAGACTTAGCAACTGCCTTGCTACCGAATTTCTGACGGAATTTCTCAACACGACCAGCTGTATCCATAATCTTCTGGGTACCGGTGTAGAAAGGGTGAGATTCGGATGAAGTCTCGATCTTGGCCAATGGATATTCATTGCCATCTTCCCACTTGATTGTCTCTTTAGTGGACATAGTGGAGCGAGTCTTGAAGCTGAAGTTATTGGAAACGTCTACAAAGACGATTTCACGATATTCGGGGTGAATGCCAGGTTTCATTGTTAGTCCTATTAGCGAGCAGCCGTTTAAGTTAATCAAAGGATTAAGCTAAATACTTACCCAAGTTAAAAGCAAATTAGTAAAGCGTTAAAGGCGAAATTATGCCATGAAATCAATGGGAAAGCGCGCTTTTGCTACTTCCCCAAGGGTAAATTAGCCGCCTTTACGCATTAAATCGAAGAATTCACCGTTATTTTTAGTTGATTTGAGCTTATCGACGATAAAGTTCATTGCTTCAATATCATCCATGTCAGCCAATAATTTGCGTAAAACCCAGATTTTTTGTAGGTTTTCCGCTTTAACCAGCAATTCCTCACGGCGGGTACCGGATTTATTAAGGTTAATCGCAGGGTAGACACGGCGTTCAGCCAAACGACGCTCTAGGTGAACTTCCATATTGCCAGTTCCCTTGAACTCCTCATAGATCAAATCATCCATACGGCTACCAGTTTCGATCAAAGCGGTTGCCAAAATCGTGAGGGAGCCGCCTTCCTCAACATTACGTGCCGCGCCGAAGAAGCGTTTTGGGCGTTGCAATGCATTGGAGTCCACACCGCCTGATAGAACTTTTCCTGATGATGGGATTACTGTGTTGTAGGCACGCGCCAAACGGGTAATAGAGTCGAGCAAAATAATCACGTCTTTGCCCATCTCCACCAAGCGCTTGGCTTTTTCGATAACCATCTCAGCAACTTGTACGTGACGCACGGCTGGCTCATCAAAGGTTGAGGCAACTACTTCACCGCGAACCGAGCGCTGCATTTCAGTAACTTCTTCTGGGCGCTCATCCACGAGCAGAACAATCAAAATAGCATCTGGATTGTTGGCAGAGATTGCATGGGCAATATGCTGCATCATCACGGTCTTACCGGATTTGGGTGAGGACACAATCAAACCGCGCTGACCAAAACCAATAGGCGAGATCATGTCAATGATGCGGCCAGTTAAATTCTCTTCAGCTTTGATATCACGCTCTAAATGAATGGTGCGATTTGGGTGCAGCGGCGTTAAATTCTCGAACATGATGCGGTTCTTGAGAGCCTCTGGAGCTAAGCCGTTGATCTTATCCACTTTCACCAAAGCAAAGTAACGCTCGCCATCTTTGGGGGTACGTACTTCACCTTCTACGCTGTCACCAGTGTGCAAGTTAAAGCGGCGAATCTGCGCAGGGGAAATGTAGATATCGTCTGGAGAAGCCATGTAAGAGGCTTCAGGAGAGCGCAAGAAACCAAAGCCGTCAGGCAATACTTCTAATGTGCCGTCACCAAAAACAGTCTCGCCGCCCTTAGCGCGTTTTTTCAAAATCGCAAACATCAATTCTTGTTTGCGCATCCGTTGGGTATTTTCAATCTCCAAGCTGGCTGCCATTTCAAGCAGGGCGGATACGTGGAGGGCTTTGAGTTCGGTTAATTGCATATGGTTCTCGGGTATTAATTAAAGGTGTAGGTGTGCTGAACGCTTGTTTGGGAATATGGCCGTCATGAAGAAAATCAGACAGATTGGGAAAAACAGAATTTGGGGGATTTTGCTAAAAAGAAGGGGGGTAGATTACTGGAAATTGGGGCACTTCAAGTGCGCTGAATAACTTATTAACGCCATACTACACTAAAAAACCACAGGCTCAACTGGCGAACCTGTGGTCTACGACTATTTACAGATGACTATCGATAAATGCAGTCAGCTGGGACTTAGCAAGGGCGCCTACTTTTTGAGCGGCAACCGTGCCGTTTTTGAACAAAATCAGAGTAGGAATGCCGCGAATATTGAATTGGGCAGGTACGCCTTGGTTCTCATCTACGTTCATCTTAGCGATTTGGAGCTTGTCACCGTAATCGGCAGAGAGCTCTTCTAGGATAGGGCCAATCATTTTGCAAGGACCGCACCACTCAGCCCAGAAGTCGAGCAACACAGGTTTGTCAGATTTGAGGACGTCCTGCTCAAAAGAGGCGTCAGTTACGTGTTTAATGCCGGCACTCATGAAAATTCCTTATTTAGGCTTATTTAGTTATTGCAATACAACGCTTATATTAGCAATAAGCCACACTTTCTGCCTGAAAATCAAAATTTACCTCAAATAAGCTCAAAAGAACCCAAGCAAACTCAAGCCCTCATGTCTGCCCCATTTCCTCAAATCACCCCGCAAGATAGCCCAATTGCCTGGGGAATTACGCCTGATGCTTCTGCTCTGGAGCAATTGGCAAGGGGAATTTGGGATTGTGCCAAGCAAACGGGGCAACGTCCCTTGGTCGTCTTGAGTACCGCAGGCCCTCTCATGGGTGTGAGATCGGCCCTAGAGAAGTATCGCCCCCCACTTGGCGAACTGAATCCAAAAAACGCCTTCTTACCGCAAGTGATGAGTTTCAATGATTGGCTTGAGGTGGCGCCAGGCGCTTGGAGATTTCCTAAGAAACAAACGGATTTAGAGCGTTGGTTAAGTGTCTTTGCCGCTATCCAAAGAGAAAAGGATCTGCGAGTTTGGTTCAAAGCGGAGAGTGAGGCGGGTGCTTGGGGATTGGCGCAAGCCATTATTGAAGCTTGCGATACCTTATCCGAAGCCCTGAGCCCACGCTTGCAAAAACAAATTCATGCGCTCATGGAGCAGGGTGCTCAATTCGCAATCGGTGAGGCTTGGATTGATCAAGTCAAAGAATTGCTTGAGTCGAGCATTTACCAGGTCTATCCGGAGCTATCTCGTAAAGTAGTGGATAGGGAGGCTAAGGTCTTATTAGCATTCTGGCGCTTCATTGCAAGTGCAAGTGATCCAGCCTTTCGTAAACAGTTTGCGATGTTTGCCCACCTTGATGCGGCTGCTCAGGCTCATCGGGCCGGTGAGCTTAGGCCTTTGATTTGGGTTGAGACGGCAGACCCAACACCAATCGATCAAGAGATCGTAAGTTCACTCTTGCGGCAATATGCGCACTATGCACCCGTAGTTGAAGTCAAAATGAATTGGGAGACAGTGGGTCTTTGGGCTGAAGCGATTGGCGGTGAGATAGCTTGGGCTCAAGCCATAGCAAACGATAAAAAAGCAGACCCTACAAACTGGCGCCTTATTGCCGCAAAGCGCTTTGAAGAATTGGCGTGGGTAGCAGCCAAAGCAATTGAACAACACCTCATTGCGGGCAGGAAAAACATTGCCTTGGTGGCGCAAGATCGCTTAGTTGCTAGAAGAACCCGTGCACTACTTTCTCGGTTTGGTCCTGTATTAAATATCCGCGATGAGACTGGCTGGAAGCTTTCCACCACCCGCGCAGCCGCCGCATTAATCAGTTGGCTGGAATTAATTAAATCGCCCAAAGATGGGCCAACTACCAAAGTTTTATTAGAGTTTTTGAACAATCCATTTTTGGATTTAGAAAACGAGCATTTCCTAAACCGAGAAAAGGGTTCTTGTGTTGGTTTAATTGCCGAGCTTGAAGATATTTTGATTGCCAGTAAAGCGGGTTCGGGATGGAAAACTTTCCACTTGGCGATAGAGGGCGTTGGAACGAATGCCTTAAAGACCTCAAGTGCCCCACCAAATCCTGCCTTATTCCAACTGATCCAATTTTTGCGACAGCGTCACTATGAGTGGCTGGCAATCAAGGGTGATTGCAAGAAGGCTTATGCGCTTTTGCAAAAGAATTTAGCCGCTACTGGCATGGCAATTGGTTTGGAGGCTGATGCGGCTGGTAAGCAATTGTTGGAGGTGTTGGAGTCGCTTGATTTGGGTAAGTCAGAGCAGCAAGCAGTGCCGATGCGTTTAGCGGAGTGGCTGAGTTTGCTTAGAACGATCCTTGAAAATGCCAGCTATCAAGAGGGTGGCGGAGAAGCACAAGCCAGTTTGAGTGTATTGCCCCTCAGCTCTACGCGCTTACGCGATTTTGATGCTGTCGTGATGGTTGGTTGTGATGAGCAGCAATTACCAGCGTATTCAGAGCCGCCATTATTTTTCTCAGATGCGCTGAACACTCTGCTCAAGACCTCCACAATTCAATCCCAATTTGTTCAGCAAGCTCGCGATTTATCTGGCTTACTTGCATCGTGCTCTTACGTCGATCTTCTTTGGCAAAGTACCAGTAAAAACGGCGAGCCACTGCGACCGGCGGCATGGATACAGCGTCTACAAAGTCAAATTCGATGGGGGGCGATGAGTCTGCCACTACCTAGGCACGAATTTGCAGTTAAACCAATGGCTATGTCGGTTGCACACTTTGAAGAAGATGTGCCATTACCGCTGTCGATGAGTCCCAGTGCATATAAGGCATTGCGTGATTGCCCATATCGCTACTACGTTCGTAGTTTGTTGGGTCTACGTAAAGCCAAAGGTTTGGACGAGGGATTTGACGCCTCTCTAGCCGGCCAAACCTTGCATGCTTTATTGCAACGTTTTTATCAAGCGCTCAAAACCCAAGAACACACTATGCCAACATTAACAAGGGATATTGAGTTGCGCCGTGCCTGGATGCAAGAGCATTTGTTGATGTATTCGGAGCAAGAGTTTGCGGGCTTGATTGAAGGCGATGCTCGTGTCATGGGTACTTTGCGCGATTGGCAAAAGCAAATTCCGAGTTTTATTGATTGGCAAATCCAGCGCGAGGCCCAAGGTTGGGAATTTTTGGTGGGTGAGGCTAAAGTAGGTTTTGATTTGCCATTTACAACGCCCGGGGGCGATCTAAAACATCTCCGAATTGAGGGCTATGCAGACCGTTACGATGTCCAGAGTGAGAATAAGAAATTAGCTAGCGTGATTGATTACAAAAATCAAAGTTTTGGAAAAGTCAAAAAGCGCGCTGAGCATCTCTTAGATGATCCGCAATTATTAATTTATGCTCGCGCAGCCAATCAGCGCCATGAGGATCATCGCATGGCCGGTCATGAGGTTGTGAATGCCGAGTGGGTTTCACTAAAGGCCAGTTTAAGTAAAGGCGACGAAAACGCGGTACGCGCTCAAGTAGTAGAAGATTTGCCTGAACAGATGGTGCGCTTTAATGCACAGATCACTGAAGATGTGGAGGCGCTATGGGCTAAAAAACCGATGGCAGCATTTGCACCAGATGGTGTGTGTCAATTCTGTGAAGCCCGTGGTGTTTGCCGTAAGGGGGCCTGGTGAATTCCGAGTTAAACACCTTAGAGGTAAACGATGCAGTACCAAAGCTGCCATATTCAGCAGCATTAGCTTGTGATCCTCGGCGATCAGTCATCGTCTCTGCCTGTGCTGGCAGCGGCAAGACATGGTTATTGGTTGCGCGCATGATTCGTCTTTTGCTTGATGGCCTTAAGCCACAAGAGATCCTAGCGCTGACCTTTACACGTAAGGCTGCCCAAGAGATGCGTGATCGACTCTATGGCTTGCTCGAGCAGTTCTCAAAAGACGATGATATGCAGTTGCAAAAAGAGTTAATTGATCGAGGTGTAGATCCTACTCATGTGGCTATGTATTTACCCAAAGCAAGGGCGCTCTACGAGCAAGTATTAGCCAACCCTCAGCCAATCGTGATTGATACCTTTCATGGCTGGTTTGGTCGTTTGCTTGGCTCTGCTCCTGTATCGCTCGGAATTCAACCTGGATTTAGATTGCGTGAAGATGCTAAGCGTTTGCAGGAGGAGTGTCTCAGCGATTGGTGGGGTGATTTAACAGAAGAACTAAAGGTACATTACGACGTGCTACTAAAGCACCTNGGCGCACATGAGACCCAAAAGTTCTTNATGGGNAAAGGTAGNCTCTTTAANCAAAGAGGCGCATGGACTTTTTTTGCGAAAGAGTGCAAAGAANAGGGCTCAACACCGATTGAGCGCTTTAAAAAAACCTTGTTTCGATTAAATGCACCCAATCCACTGCTTGCGCTTTGGGATGCTCCCAATNCCCTCAAAGATTTGGAATTTTTAGCACTCTGTTTGCAAAATAGCAGCACAAACGATCAAAAGCTGCTTCCTTATCTCTTGCCAGCACTTGCCTGTAAAAAGCGCGGTGGCTCAGTCATGGAAGTAGCTGGAATTTTTCAATATACATTTTTGACAAAGGATCCGAAATATCGCGAAAGCAATGACAAGATATTGGGCGACTTAAAAACTTATTTAACAAATGCAGGAATGGCTCATCAGATTGAAGAGCATATTTCCTTTAAGCAAGTTTGGGGCCATGCTTTCCAAGAGTATCTGCAATGGCAAGCAGAGCAAGATATTTTTGCTATCAACCAAGCTTGGTTTGCACTGACTGAATCAATGATGGTATTCGCCGAAGCGCAAAAAGAGAATATGCGTGTACGTGACTTTGACGATCTAGAAATTGGGGTTAGCGCTTTAATGGCTGACTCTACCAATGCAGCCTATTTGCAGGCGCGCTTAGACGCCAGATACAAACAGATCTTGGTGGATGAATTTCAAGACACTAATCCACTGCAATGGCAAATTTTGCGCTCCTGGTTGGCAGGCTACAGTGAGGGCGACGATAAGCCAAAAGTATTTATTGTGGGCGATCCTAAGCAATCGATCTATCGTTTTCGTCGNGCTGACCCNAGACTCTTCGCAAGNGCCAAACATTATCTCCATTGGGAGTGGGACGCTGTCTACATAGAGCAGGATAAAACNAGGCGCAATGCGCAGGACATCAATGAAGCNGTAAACCGTATTTTTAAGAGTGAGTTACTGCCTGAAAAATATCCTTACTCGCGACAGGAAACTTTATGGACTGCTGNTGATGAGGGCAGGCCACAAGAGGATTATGCAAAAGTAGGCGAGGCCTATATCTTGCCTTTGGTNGCTTACGAGCANCCATCGGATGANCAGCGTACTGGCAGTGCCTTTGATGATCCGATCATCGACCCAGGCAAGACAGTAGCGGATGTTCAGCGTATGCATGAGGGCAAAATGATCGGGCGTTTAATTAACCATCTGCTTGCTACTCGTCAGGTTGCAGATAAAGACGGCGGTAAGGATATTTGGAGAAAGGCTAGGCCAAGTGACTTCTTGTTGCTGGTCAAGCGCCGCAGCTATTTGTCTCAATACGAGAAAGCCCTGCAAGATGCAGGTCTAGCTTATGACAGCTCCCGTCTAGGTGGTTTATTAAACACCCTAGAGGTCGATGACCTGATTGCCTTGCTTACGGTATTCATCTCGCCGCGCCATGATTTACCTTTAGCCCAAGTTCTGAGAAGTCCGATCTTTGGATTTACAGAACAGCAAATGCAAAAACTGGCTATAGCGATGACTACCGAGCGTTATCGTACTTGGTGGGATGCACTGCAAGATAGCGCAGATGAAAAAATACAAAAAGCAGCACGCTTTTTACTGCATTGGCAAGTCTTGAGCGAGCGTTTGCCAGTGCATGATTTGCTCGATCGCATTTACCAAGAGGGTGATGTACGTATTCGTTACGCCGCCATCTGTCATGAGCGTTCACGAGCCCAAGTCTTGGCTAACTTAGATGCTTTCTTGGAGTTGGCTTTGAATCAAGATGGTGGTCAATACCCCAGTCTGAGCCGTTTTATTAATGAGATTAATCTCAAGCGCCGTGGCGATGATGATGAAACCCCCAATGAGGGTGATGTGGATACCACTAGCGAGGACAATTTAGTTGAGCTGGATGAAGATAGCGAGCTATCTATCGAGGAACAGAATCAGCGCGTTCGCTTGATGACGATTCATGGCGCCAAGGGGCTGGAGGCGCCTTTTGTGATTATCCTTGACGCCAACAATACGGATACCTACCTTGATCACAGCGGAGTCCTCATGGAGTGGGCGCCCGAGGAGGCTAGCCCAAGTCATCTTTCCTTATTTACCAATAAAACGTTGACCAGTCCTCGCACCGAAATCAATGATGAAGAGAAGAGAATTGGTGAAAACGAAAACTGGAACTTGCTGTATGTGGCAATGACGCGGGCGCGTCAGGGTCTATGGATCAGCGGAGATGCACAAAAGCCAAGCAAAAAGAGCCCCGATGGTTTGGATCCATCCTCTTGGTACAGCAAAGCACTTAAAGCAGAGCTCCCTCTTTATGAGCTGCCCGATGACATGCCGGCAGAAGAAGGGTTACAAACCTGGAAAATTGCTCAAGCAGAAAAAACAGTAGCAGCAGATACAAATAGACTAGCTAGCGTGGATGATTTTGTGATTCATTGGAGGCCTGCTATCGAGAGTCACGAGCAATTGCTCAAAGATATTGAGAGTGGTGTGACGACCCAGGTATGTGCCGATGATGATCGGGTCAAAGAGTCTGACCCTGAGATCTTGGAGGAGGGTGTGTACTTTCATAAATTGCTGGAGTTCTTGGTGCCTCATTCCGGTAGTGCGCAGCAAGATATTGCCATGCCAAGTGAACAAGAAGTGATGAGCTGGTTAGGGGTTGATCAAAGCAGTGCTCAAAAAGTCTTAAAGCGCGTACAGACAGTGCTGGATTCTGCAGAGCTGACAACTTATCTCAGGCCAGGTCTATGGATACAGGCTTGGAATGAGCTGGACATTGCCGATGAAAAGGGTAGAAACTTCCGCATAGATCGCTTGGTTGAGTTCGATACATATTTAGCGATTCTTGACTACAAGTTAACCATTCCAGATATCGATAGTGAAGCCTATAGTAAATATCAGGTGCAGCTTGCAAACTACCAAAAAGAGTTGGCACGCATTCGGCCAGATAAGCCCAATAAGGCCTTTTTGATATCAGCTGAGGGCAAAATCAAGCAAATCGGCCAGACCCTTGAAATACCCCATTAAGTCCCCCTATAGTCGGTATTGGATTGAATTCCAAGATCCCTCAAAGTGGGGATAATCAGAAATCACCCCTAAAGGAGTTGCAATGAAGACGTATGGTTTAACTAAATCAGTACTCAATCTATTTATTGCGAGCGTATTGCTGTGTAGTGGTTTAGCAATGGCAGAGCCCACCTTGCCAGAGGTTTATCAAACCATTGAATCAGGGCAGTTGGCTAAAGCCGATGCCATGATGAAGGAGGTTTTACAAAATCATCCCAATAGCGCTAAAGCCAATTACATTGCTTCTGAGCTTTACCTGAAGGAAGGTAAGTTAGATGAAGCAAGAAGTGCATTTGCCCGCGCTGAAAATATCGCGCCTGGACTGCCATTTGCGCAGCCTGAGTCAGTCCAAAGATTAAAAGCCCAGCTTACTACTCATAGCGCTTCTGTGCCAATGCAAACAGGTGCAAGTTCTATTTTTGGCAATCCGATCTTTTGGATTTTGATTGCCGTCTTGGTGGGCGGCGTTTTCTTTTTCTTGCGCAAACGCCCTCAGCCCGTTCAGGTCTATAACGCCCCGAGTGCCGGTGCACCAGGCGCATATCCTGGAGCAGGCTATCCTAATGGTCCATACCCTGGTAATCCAGGAATGGGTGGGAGTGGTTTGATGGGTAGCTTAGCAACCGGCGCCGCATTAGGTGCTGGTATGGTTGCCGGCGAAGCCTTGGCCAGCCACCTCATGGGTGGACACCCCAATGCTGGAAATGTGAACTCTGACTTTAATCAGGTAGGTGGTCAAATGCCTGATCAGGCTAACTTCGGTGTCAACGATGCCAGTTCCTGGGATGATGGCGGTGCTAGCTCTTGGGACGACAGCGGCGGCGGCGACTTTATGAGTGATGTGTAATCACTTCACTGCCATGAAGCCAATCAATCAACCCACTTCAATGAATTAAAAGTAACTCAACCAACAGCAACTCAACAGAAAGCAATCCATGTCATTAACCATGTATCAATCATCAGCACCGCAAATTAAAAAGATGTTGCTCAACCTTTCCGCGCTTCTTAAGAAGGGCGAGGCTTTTGCTGCTAGCAAAAACATCAATGAGAGCGTATTGGTGGATGGGCGTTTATTCCCTGATATGTTCCCCTTGAGTAAGCAGGTACAAATTGCCTGTGATCAAGCTAAAGGCGGTATGGCCCGTTTAGCCGGTCTTGAGCCACCGAAGTTTGACGACAATGAAACGACCTTGGCGCAATTGCAAGAGCGTATTGCTCAAACGGTGGCATTTTTGGATACGATCAAGCCAGAGCAGATTGATGGTTCAGAAGCCAAAGAGATTAAGTTCTCCATTAAAGAGTGGAACTTCGAGTTTGTAGGTCAGCAGTATCTATTGACTTGGGTTATTCCGAACTTCTATTTCCATGTCACGACGGCTTACAACATCTTGCGTCACAACGGCGTCGAAATTGGTAAGTCAGATTTCTTAGGGGCTTAAAATAAAGTCATGGAACGTTTCACTGAACTAATCGATACGATGAGCCCCTGGTTTTACCGGGCTACCATCTATTTGTCGGATAGCTTCTTAGATGACCCCGCTATTTTGGCGTTTGCCTTTTGCTAAAAACCACCTCCGGGTGGTTTTTTCTTGGGTCTAGTGGTATTTCTCTATAAAAAGGCTAGCCAATTGGGAGTAGATTGAATCAGTCTTACTCCTCTCGCATTTCAAGATTGCACAATGCGATTTAGCGCCTTAATTAATCGAAGGGAAGCTTCATGAAATCCAAGCCATTGAATCTCAATGCGACAGCTCAGCAAACTAGGGTGCTTGAAGCATCTAAAGCAATGGGCGCGGTAGCAGCCAGCAAGGCCGAAGAGATTATGAAACTCAATTCGCAAGCTGCTCAAAAAATGACGGCGCTCATTCAAGAGAAGGTCACTGAGTTACTTCAGACCTCTAATCCCAAATCGGTATTTGATATGGTGCACGCGCAAATCTTGCAAGATGCTGCGAAAGAGGTGGTGGAGTATCAAACCGCTGTACTGAAGACCTTGGGCACTGGCAATCAAGAGTTGGTGCAAATTGCCCAAACCATGGTTGAGCAATCCAAAGAAGATCTCATCCACTTTGTCAATGAGGCTACCGAGAATGCCCCGATTGATGCGGCAGGTTTTAACTCCGCCTTTCAGGATCCCTTTAAGGCAGCCCTGCAAAACTTTGAATTGATGCGGGCCGCCATGGCAGACTCTTTTGGCTCTTTTGAGAAGAATGTGGAGAATATGACTGCACTGGCCAAGGCTCCTGCCCAGAAGCGGACAGCCAAAAAGGCCTAAAAACCACACTCCAGGGGTTTTAAAGGAGGGGTAATGCAATAGTGCTTGATATACTGTATGGATATACAGTATATTGGCACTTATGGTACTTATTCCCTCAAATATCACCGCTCCAGAAAGCACTCTAAGCCAGGCTGCACAAGCCTTGGGGGCGCATTTTGATGCTTTTGAGCTCAAGTTACTCAGTCACCGTATTTCCGCTGGATTTCCGAGTCCAGCCGCTGATTATGCAGAAGAGGGGCTCGATCTCAACCGCTACCTTGTAGAAAACAAACCAGCTACCTTTATGTTTACCGTGAAGGGTGATTCGATGATGGGCGCTGGCATTTGTGACGGCGATAAGGTGGTAGTCGATAAGGCCCTCAAGCCAAAACATAAAGACATCGTTGTTGCCGTGGTTGACGATGAGTACACCATTAAGCGTCTGTATCAGTTGCGCGGCCGCATTGAACTTCAACCAGAAAACCCAAACTACCAACCCATCACTTTTAACGAAGGTAGCCAGTTACAAATCTGGGGTGTGGTTGTGGGGGTGGTGCGCAAATACAGTCACGCTAGTAGTCGTGGGAGCCGTCAATGAACTCCATCCCAAGCATGCCTACTAAAACCGAGCAGCTTTTTGCGCTGGTGGATGTCAATAATTTCTATGTCTCCTGCGAGCGGGTCTTTGCCCCCAAGTTAGAAGCCGTGCCGATGGTCGTGCTCTCCAATAATGATGGCTGCGCAGTAGCGCGCAGTGCTGAGGTAAAGGCGCTTGGTGTGAAGATGGGTACCCCTTGGTTTCAGATGCAAGAGTTGGCGAAGAAGCATGGTATTCAGGCTTGTTCGTCTAACTACACCCTCTATGGCGATATGAGCGAGCGCGTGGTTCAGGTACTGCGCAAGTTCACACCGAACCTAGAGGTTTACAGTATTGATGAAAGCTTTCTGCGAATAGAGACGGTACTTAAGCAGTACGCCAGCCCAGGTGATCTGGGTAGCAAGATCAAGCAAACTGTCAAAGACACCACAGGTCTGCCTGTTTGCGTGGGCATTGGTGCAAGCAAAACCTTGGCCAAGTTGGCTAATCATCTGGCTAAGAAGCATGCTCAATTTGCTGGTGTGTGTGATGTTGAGGCCATGCCCAAGGAGGTGCTTTATCAATGGATGACTGAGACTGCAGTGAGTGAAGTCTGGGGCATTGGCAAACAAATGACCAAGAAGCTCAAAGCATTGCAGATCGATACTGTGTTTGATCTTCTGCAGGCCTCCCCACAATTAATGCGTCAACAGTTTGGCGTGGTAATTGAGCGTATTTGCTATGAGTTGCGTGGCGTCTCTTGCTTGGAGTTAGAGGAGGTTGCTCCCGCTAAACAGCAAATCGTTTCATCACGCAGCTTTGGCAGGCCAGTTACCGCCCTAGAGGAGTTGATTGAATCTGTCGCAATGCATGCCGCCAGAGGTGCTGAAAAATTACGCGCTCAGAACTCAGTAACGGGTGCGCTGGTGGTATTTATTCAGACCAACCCATTTAAGCAGAATGAAGAGCAATATCACCGCAGCGTTTCAGTGCCGCTGAGCGATCCAAGCGATAACACCTTAATGCTCACGAACGCCGCTATTGCGGGCTTAAAGCAAATCTATAAAAGCGGCTTTCGTTACAAGAAGGCAGGCGTGATGTTCACGCTATTGGCTGATAAACCCACTGTGCAGCAATCCTTATTTGAGGATATGGAAGTGAAAGGCAAGTCTGCTGGATTAATGAAAGCCATGGACTCGATTAACACTCGGTTTGGTAAGTCTGTGATTCGTTCTGCAGCCGCCGGCACTAAACAAGACTGGCAAATGCGCTCAGGTAACCGATCACCCAATTACACCACCCGGTGGGATGAATTACCCGTAGTCCAGTAATCAATTGAATAGCTAAACGTAGTAACCCAAATTAACTAGGAGAGAAAAATGACTTTACTCAATAACTTCAACGGCATCTCACTCGCACTCATCATGATTTTTTCATATTGCGTGGTTTTAAAAAATACGAGTCGTGGTGAGCGCTCAAAGACATCCTTCTTTGGCAAAAATTACCAATAAGAAATATGTATTCAAGAAATGCAGTAGCCATAGCAGTGCGCCTAGATGGGGAATAAGGAAATCACGGATTCCTTATTCCCTAGTACAGGCTTTATTTAGCTTCGAGTGCTTTGCGTAAATGTGGCGAGACGTTGTCTTGCCGCAGCATCCACTGCTTGTAGTCAGCTGGTACTTGGCTGATAAGCTCACCCTTGTGCTTACCAAATGGCATCACCGTCGGAATGCGTGCTTTCTCGGACATTTCCCAAAAGTCTTCCAGAGAAGTGGGGTGTAATTTATCAATAATTTGCGCAACAATCTTCGAGCAGATCCAGACATCGGCTAAGGCACTATGGGCATTGCGTAATTGTTCTCTGGCGGTACTGCGTTCAAAGTGATAGAGCAGGGCGCTTTGCGTGTGGCTATCAAGCTCAGGCCATAGGTTACGTGCCAAGGCAAGCGTACAAATCCGTTTGACCTCGGGGCTGCCAATGGCGACCCAATCAAAATCAATGTTGTGACCAATCAGATACTTGGTGCCAGCCGGCAGTCTAAAAGAGCTGCTCGATGGGCAATTGACTAATTCTTCATCCATGATGTGATGCGTAGCCAGAGCACCAAGACTAATTGGCTTGCCTGGGTTGTAACGCTGCACCCAGGGGTTGCCCACTTCAAATGGAGTAAGCGAGATGACATCGAGAGATGCTGCCTCAATAATGACTGCATCGTTCTTATCGGTGGCTTCAACATCAAAAATAATGGCTTGGGGCATAAGGTCTTCTTGCTAAATCGGATAAAGCCATTGTCCACTGATTTGCAAAAAAGCCATAAATCCTAGACGGCATGCTTTAACCATTTAGATATAAGAAAAGTAATCTTTATTAACGGAGTGTAGGAAGGTGACAAGCTTTCCTATATTTAATTCATCGTTCATCTCTATCTCTTTGGATCAGAATTCTCTACGCTAAACCTTTCTATATAGAAGGAGGTCAGCTTTGTGAGTATCTATAGAGCATCCCCACAGACAATTACAACTATTTAAGATCGAGTTGGACGCTAGAACCGTCCTTGTATTGGCCATCATGTGGATGATTTGGGAAACCCTGTGCATTCTTCATATTCTTTAATTTTTTGTAGTTACAAATAATTGCTTGATTGTTGAATAATTTGTTACTACAATTAAATATAGTCATAGAATTCGACGAGCAAAAGCGTCTTCAGACAATATTCAATCGTGGCTTAGATTTTGCTCGTGCCCGAGAAGTGTTCAGTAGCACTACTCATACCTTTGAGGACCTGCGAATGAATTATGGAGAGCGGCGATTTATTACGCTTGGATTCTTAGACGATCGATTGATTGTGGTTGTTTGGACTGAGCGAAGTCCGAAGAGAAGAATTATTTCGATGAGGAAAGCAAATGAACGCGAAGTTGAAGAATACAACCAGGGAATGGGTAGATCCTGATGATGCCCCTGAAGTAACGCCAGACGATTTAAAGCGAGGTGTATGGGCTATCGATGGAAAGGCGGTTTCTGAAAAAGAGGGTCGAGAAGCATTTGCCAAAAAATTGCGTGGTAGGCCTGTTGGCAGCGTGAGTAAGTCTCCCAAAAAACTCACTACGATTCGTTTGTCTGCTGAAGTAATAGGACAATTCAAAGCAGCAGGTGCTGGTTGGCAAACAAAAATTGATTTAGCGCTGAAAGATTGGCTCTTAACTCATCGACCATAACTGGGTCATCTTTTAGTCGAGGAAGGGTGGATGAGCCAAACCCCCGGCACTGGCAGAAATTGGGTTTGGCTGCTTCGTTCCCGACCTGACCAGGTTATCCAACCCACCATGCGGGGAGGCCCATCCAATTCTATTTTAGCCTTGTTA
>TBL_comb47_HYPODRAFT_10002917_pt1 | contig 20687 bp, 19 predicted proteins | sample TroBogypolimnion_40_FD_10682 | JGI IMG/M metagenome (IMG submission 10682) | reverse complement strand
TTGCGGCTGTTGAGTTTGAGGCTGTTGTTGTGGTCTCTGATGTTGCTGAGGCTGAGGTTGCGCCTGTGGTTGTGCCTGCTGCTCTTGTCTTTGTGGCTGTGCCTGTGGCTGCTGCTGTTGAATCGCATTTGTATTTCCACGGTATATCTTATCCCCCTGCTGTTGACGCTGATTGTTGTCAGGCGCGTTTATATTCTGTGGCTGTGTAGCTTTCACCCTTTGATTGTCTGTATTTTGCTGACTAACATTGTTGGGTTGTTGCTGTGTTCGGTTGTTCACCGGATTCTGATTTGCAGGTTGACCTGTCGGATTATTATCTGTACGGCGTCTTACCTCATTCAGGTTCGTTACTTTGACTGGCGCTGGTTTCCGTTCGTCTGTAGAACTTCTACTCACCTGAGGACGATATATCCTCATCTGGCGATTATTCAGTGCCTGACCTGGTTTGTCATTTTCACGAACAACAACCGAATTGATTCTTCTACCCGTGGCCTGTTGTACATCTTCTCTTGCCGGACCGGTAACGTAAGTGGTTTGCCTTGAACGATCAACAGATATGTTCTCAATTACCGATGAATTCCTGATAATCCGCTCATGTTCATTGTTATCGACCTGATAACGAAAGGCCTCAGGTTGATCAAAATCACGGTCGCGTACAAATATCCAATGATCGTGGTTTGGATTATATTCCCTGCCAAAACTTAATCCAAGCGAAATGCCAGGTTCCATTGGTTGCCATCCATAGTAACCATTGGAACTTCTCCATGTGACCCAAGCTGGCCCCCATTCATTGCCAGGCAACCAGAACCAGCCTAAATTATTATCAAAATCCCAGCGACCGTAATGGAAGGGTGCCCATCCCCAATCGTAATTCGATGCCCAGGTCCAGCCATAATTGGTATAAATCCACTGGCCCTGCGTTGAATAAGGAACAAAGTCGGGTCCCACATTTGGAAGCCAGACATAGCCAAAATTGGAGTAGTCAACCCATTCGCCGTAAGGACTTAATTCATCGTAGAATACCTGGAAGCTGACGTTGCCTCCCTGTGCCTCCGCCTGTTTTGGATGAAGGACAGATAAGCTTACCAATCCAATAAACAGGATAAAAAATTTCATATTTCGTTTCATAACATTTTGTGTTAGATAAATTGATTCTTTGAAAATGCAAATATTGTGTCGCATACAAGTTAATGAAAATATACGGAATATATTTAAGTGTATAAATCTACACGTACAAATTTAGTTATATGTTACATGATTTTTGAAAAAAATTACATTATTCACACATTTACAAGATCATTCTTTTCACTTGATGTTTTTATTCCAGTATTTCAAAGAACGCTTGCTTATCCTGAAAAACCGCCCTCGTTCCTTTCTCATTGTCATGCCGAACTTGTTTCGGCACCCCCTCCTATTGTGGAAATATGCAAAAACCGCCCCCATTTAGAGAGCGGTTTTAAACCAAATAAGCTATTCAAATCCCTACGATACTATAATCCCGCCTACAAACTCACTGTTCGACAGAACAGCCTGTGTTTCGTTGCCAAAGGAGATAAAGCACTGTACCTCATCGCCTGAGAATTTCGAAGGAAGGGTGATGGTCTGGCTGCCCCCGATGCGGGTATTGCCACCAACCAGGGTTACTGCTCGATTCCTTGCAGGATTATACACTACCAGCAAAGCCTTGTCGGTTTTATCAGCATTGGCATCGTCAGAATTATCTTCCCATGTGTACGTGATTTCGCCTGCCGTGGTAGAGGTGACTTCGGGGTTTAATGCACCTATTAATTTACCCTGGCTGACCAAAGCCTTTGAATAGTCCACTTCGTAAGCCGGATAAGTTCCCGAAATCGCATTTTCCAGATTATACTTCATGGCTGCATTAAAACCTGACATTTTTACTGCCTGGCTTTTAAACCCTATCCGCAGAAAGGGAATAAGAGGACGTAAGAACTTGCCCGCTACAGAGAACTTAGCCCTTTGTGCGAGCTGAGCCGGTGTATTGGGAATTGCAATGCTGGGGGCTATTCCTCGCATAACACCGATGCCTTTCCAGCTGCTTCCGATGACTGTTCCGGTTTTACCGGAGAAGGCACCCATGATGCCTTGTTTAATTGTTCCCATTATACTGAAATTTTAATTGTTTGTGCTACGACTTAGTTGGACTTTACGCGAGTTATTCCTTCTTCGTCTTTCGCTAAACAAAGATAATCAATATACAACTAAGTTATTGACTGTCTGTATGTAATGCAGTTATTTGCAGTTGTTTGCACTGACTATTTTTCAGTTCTTTTGTGTTGTATTGAATGTCAGGAGATTAGAATTATTGATGTGAAGAATAATTTTCACATGAAAAAATATAACTACAAGTAATTGTTTAATTATTATGGGAATAACAAAATTAAAATTGAATATTACAATAAAAAGTATTAATTTGGTAGTAGAAAAAAAAGCAGTACTTTCATTCCCTCTTTATGAGCAAGCTTAAACAGAAATCTGAATTTAATATTGACGCAGCAAATCTTCTAATAAAGGAGGCGTATTATGCATCCAGTATACATTGCTCATATTATAGTTGTTTCCAATTAATGAAATTTACCATTAATGACTTTTTTGGTATTGATTATGAAGCTCAATCAGTTGAAATCTCAACAAGTGGACAACATACGCACCAATATGTTATAAATTTCGTATCAAATGAATTGAAAAGATTTGTTGGAATTGGAGAAAGTCAATCATTTAAGCGAACAATTAAGGACTTAAAACAGTTAAGAGAAGAGTCTGATTACGAAAACATAGAAGTAAGTCTGGATATGAGCCAAACTGCTTTGGATAAAGCAAACGGAATCAGACAATATTTAATTAAAAATTTCAATGTATGACAGCAAAAGAATATATAGAAGAAAATTTAAAGTTTTTAGCCTCAAAGTTCACGGATATACAGATCAGATATGAACATCGGGTAAATACTGGAAGCCACCTGATTGAAATTATGCCTTTGAGTTTTTTTGAAGGAAATGAAACTTACCTTGAAGAAGAAGCAAAGATTGAAGATGGATTTGAACTTTTATTTCCATCCGAAAATATTGTATTTATTTCTGAAGGTTCTTTGACAGTAATTAAAAAGGTGGATTTGGAACTTGGATATGATAAGATTAGCTTCGATAATAATGCTCTCATAATTGATTTCGAGGTGATTGGTTATTCTGAAGATCTTGAAATCATAGGTTTAACAAATTATGCATTAGCCGCTTAAATAATATGGATGAGTCAAAATTTCAGTTTAAGGGGTTTACTATTATTCGTTCTTTAATTGAACGGAATAATAATAAATCATCAAAAAAGATATCTTTAGGTTTCGCACCTAAGGGGTTTATTAATAAAGAAGAATCAACGTTTCAATTGCATTTGGGAGTTAAAATTGAAGATGAAAATAAATCGTTCAAAATTGAAATAGATTCTGTTGCTAATTATACCTTTAACAACAAAACAGGATTGGAAAATCTTGGAAATTTCTTCTACATAAATGCACCGGCATTATTATTTCCTTATGTGAGAGCTTATATTTCGACACTTACTAACCTATCTGGATTTGAACCTATTAATTTACCTACTCTGAATATGACCAAATTAGGTGAAGATCTAAAAAACAATACCATAGAAGTCTAACTAACCTTTCAAAAACCTTCCTCCCGATATATCCCAGAACTTATTGAAGAATGCGCCAAGTTTCTCGATAACCGTATCCCGTTTTTTAGTACGCTCACCGGTAGGGGTAAAGCGTGATACCGGAGGCAGTACTTTGGTGATAGCTGTGCCGGTAGTCTGTACAAAACCATCCCGAAAGGCATTGCCAATGAATTTATAGGTTTCGTCTTTATCCAGATTTTCTTCTGTGATAATACTATCCAGTACCTCTATCTTTTTCGCATCCACAAAAGAGTGCCAGTCATCGTCAACGTTGGTTGTTGGGGTCAGCGATTCGATAAATTGCTCGATAAGGTCTTTTTTGTTGCGCAGTTCCATACTCGAATCAATGGCCTTGCCGATGCTGATTACAATCTCCTTGTCTTTTAAATGGCCTGAGTGATATTTACGAATTAACTGCAGAATATAGTCAATATTGATTTCCACCTGTTTAATCAGCTCCATTTCAAACACGATGTCATCGTTCACATTTTCGTTGTCTCCCTGGTTCCCGTCTCTGAAATCATGGTAAAGGTTGATATACATACTGTGATAATCCTGCACATCACGTGCGCTCAGGATTTCATGACCCGCAAACTCGTCGAAGGTGGTAAGTATGTTTTTCACCTTTAATATGGCGCTATATAACCGGATAAAGTCTTTCTGGTTTTGTTCGCCGATGATTGGTTCACCAACCCTGTAATTCTCCTGTAACTCATTGACAAGGTCAGCATATCCGCGAACATCTTTATCGCCGTTTTTATAACCGTTGTAATATTCATCGTAGGTTTTCAGTAAAACAACCCCTCCTGCTTCCTTATCGCCGAAGAGTGCAATACTTTCATTAGTTGCCTTTTCCAGGTTGCGGAAGCAAATAATGTTTCCAAAGGTCTTGACCGAATTAAGAATACGGTTAGTGCGCGAAAAGGCCTGCAATAACCCGTGCAGTCGCAGGTTCTTATCCACCCAAAGCGTGTTCATCGTAGTGGCATCAAAGCCCGTCAGAAACATATTGACCACGATCAGCAAGTCTATTTCACGGTCTTTTACCCTCTGCGACACATCTTTATAGTAGTTTTGAAACTTATCGCTTGAAGTGTCATAATTGGTTTTGAATATCCTGTTGTAATCTTTTATGGCCTCGTCCAGAAAATCGCGTGAACTTTGATCCAATTTACTGGTATCCTCAAGGTTTTCATCTTCAATGATCCCATCAAGTTCAGGGTCTCCTTCATTGACAGTAAAACTATAGATGGTGGCTATTTTCAGCTGTCTGTCGCTTGGCAATCCAGCCATTTGATGTTGAAATTCAGCATAGTATTTCATAGCCACGGCAATCGAAGAAACGGCAAATATGGAATTAAACCCAGCCAGCCGACGGTCTTTTAACTGATAAAAACTGTTGCGCTTAGTCTTTTGGTCAAAATGCTCCCTGATATAATTCACAATATTGCTGATCCGCACAGGCGCTGACAATGCTTTTTCCCGGTCTATATTGTAAACCTTTTCGTCCTTTATATTTTCCTCCTCCTTCATCGTACTGATATAGTCGATGCGGAAAGGCAGTACATTTTTATCGGTGATGGCATCTACAATGGTATAGGTGTGCAGCTTTTCACCAAAAGCCTGTTCGGTCGTTCTCAAATCTGCACGACCACTGCTGCTTGAATTTTTGGCGAAAATAGGTGTACCCGTAAAGCCAAAGAGGTGATATTTTTTAAACGTTTTTGTAATGGCCGTGTGCATATCACCAAACTGTGAGCGGTGGCACTCGTCAAAAATGATAACGATATGCTGATTGAAGACGTCATTGCGGGCCTGACCCGCAACCCCCTTATTCATGGGATTCCGTTTTTCAACGGAATGACGGTCCCCTTTAATCAGAACCGTCAGTTTCTGAATGGTGGTTATGATTATCCGTGAATGAGGGTTTTCCAGTTGTCGCTTGAGAATGGCAGTATTGGTATTGCTGTTAGCAGCTCCTTTCTCAAACTTGTCGTACTCCTTCATAGTTTGATAATCGAGGTCTTTCCGATCCACCACAAACAACACTTTGTCAATAAAGGGTAATTTGCTTGCTAACTGAGCCGTTTTAAACGATGTGAGCGTTTTACCGCTGCCGGTGGTGTGCCAGATATAACCGCCGCCATTAATGGTGCCAAATGTCTTGTAATTGTTCGACACATTTATCCTACCTAAAATACGCTCTGTTGCAACAATCTGATAGGGGCGCATGGCCAGCAGCAGTTTGTCGGAAGTATAAACACAATACTTTGTAAGGATATTGAGCAGGGTATGTTTGGCAAAGAAGGTACGGCCAAAATCCATCAGATCAATAATAGGGCGATTGTTGCCATCGGCCCACCAGGAAGTAAATTCATAACTATTGCTGGTGCGTTTGCCTTTACGTGCAACGCTGTGACCCAATTCCTTGATATGCGTAAACCGCGTGGTATTGCTGTAGTATTTGGTGTAAGTACCGTTTGAAATCACAAAAAGCTGCACATACTCAAACAGGCCGCACCCTGCCCAAAACGATTCACGGTTGTAGCGGTTGATCTGGTTAAATGCTTCCTTGATATCCACCCCACGCTTTTTGATCTCCAGATGCACAAGCGGTAAGCCATTAACCAACAGGGTAACATCATAGCGGTTGGCACGTTGCCCGTTGTCAACAGCGTACTGGTTGATTACCTGCAGGCGGTTGTTGTGGATATTCGCCTTGTCAAGGAGGTAAATGTTTTTTACGGTATTGTCATCCCGCGTCAAGAGTTGAATATGATCCTCCTGGATCAGGCTTGTCTTTTCCTCAATCCCGCTGTTTTGATTGGCTAGTTTGCTTTTGAAAAATTGATCCCATTCTGTAGCAGTAAACAAATAATCGTTCAGTTTCTCCAATTGCTTGCGCAGGTTGGCTATTAATTCCTGTTCGTTAGTAATTGGCAGATATTCATACGCTTGTGTTTGCAACAGTTCGATAAATGCCTTTTCGAGGTCTGCTTCCGATTGGTAATTTACCTCTTTACGAAAGAGAGGCAGGTATTCGGCTACTACCGTACTTTCAGGATTCTCGGCTACTATTGAATAATTGACCATTATTGAATAATTTTTCGTTGCATTTATGTATTGTAAAAACAATCCGATTCCCATTGTGCCACATTATTTTCGATATACGTGGCAATGCGGTTCATTTCGTTGGTGTCGCGAATGATATGATCGTGAAAACGTGTTTGCCATCCAAAATCAATATTGTTTTCATGGGCATATTTGGTGACGGCCGATTTAATTCCGCCTACGCAAACCGATAACCAACCCGATTGATTGGCAATATCCCGCATTTGTGCGTTTTTTTCCGTTGTAGAGACGCGGCGCGCCACGTCTCTACGTGGGGTCGCGTCCACACATAGGTTCGCGTCTATACGTGTTGCCGCGTCCGTAGGTGTTGCCGCATCTGTGCCAGGGGCCGCGTCCGTGCGTGGGGCCGTATCGTTTTTATTATCATTATTATCCGTCACGTTACGGCGGGCATATGAGATTTTGTTACCGTCAATAAATACAATGGAATGCAGATGATTGGGCATGATCACAAACAATGGTATTTCGGCATATTGGTAATGTGCTGAAACGTCTTGCAGATTGTTGGCAACAAATTGGCCGATTTCCGTCAGGTGCATTTCACCACTAGTAATTTCACCAAAATAATGTTCGCGATGGGCTGTGCAAATGGTAACGAAATAGGCACCACCATCATATGCGTGCCACGATGCACGTGCCGACGGAATACGATACCTGTTTTGAAATTTTTCGTTGTCCATTTTAATATTCGTTTTTTATTTAAATATGGCGTATCGCAAATGTTGTTGTTGTTTTGGTTGTTTTGGTTGTTTTGGTTGTAGAGACGCGGCGCGCCACGTCTCTACGTCGTCGCCCCCACCGTCGCCCCCACCGCCACCGTCGTCATTCCGTCGACACCACCACCGCCGTCATTGTTGTTTGCGTTTTTGGTTTAAAATCCAACAATTTTCCCCGGTAATATTCGTATTGCTTGCGCCGTGCCTCTATTTCGGCAGGCAAACCCACCGATTTATCGGTTACCAGCGTTTTAAATTTGTCGAGGAGACTCACAATCTTTTGTTGAACCTCAATTGATGGAATAGGAATTAATGCTTTGCTTAAACCAGAACCATTAATAGAAGAAATTTTACCTGTCTTTATACTTTTTTTAATCTGTGTGTGAAAAAGTTCTGTCTGTAGATAATGTGATACATATTTTGGATCAAGCTTATGTGTAAATGCAAAACAGGCATCATGAATTACAACATCTGATTCACCAAGCCATGCTACACCCTTCCCAATATCTTCAACAGTTTCACCAGCAGCAACAATGATGACGTCACCTGTGTGTGCAACTCTAAGTTTTGCTGCTAAAGCTGGTACCAAAAATGACTTGGACTCTTTTGCCCAGATATTATAATGAGTATACATTTCACCATAATGAATGCAAGGAACACCTTCGGTGACAATATCGTTTTTGACAAATCTTTTTCCTCTCGTAAATTCACCAATCTCTCCCAGCGTTTTCCATTCCACCTCTTTACCTTCAAAATTCAGTAAGTTATTTCGATAGTATTCATATTGGGTGCGACGTGCCTGTAGTTCTTCCTCAAGCTCATCATTCAATTGGGTAAACTTATCGAGTATAGTTACAATCTCTTGTTGAATATGGAGAGATGGAATCGGAATTTGCATTTTCCGCAATTCAGCAAAATGTCTTGCATATCCATTTGGAATATTAATAATTCCTTCTTTTAGACAATAAAAAAGAAATTTATCCAACAAAATACTGTCATCTTTTACTTTAATTATCTTAACACCGTCAGCCCCTATTATAAATTCATGTGTAATCCATTTTAAAACATTTGTATGATCACCATAAAGTATTACAGGAACTTCTTCTATTGACAGATTTAGTTCATCAGTATAACCATCTGGTTTTTGATTTGCACTTTGTGTATAAACTGGTATCTTGCCTACAATACTTATTTTAGATTTAGGCAAATTTTTATTTACTCCTTTAACCTTTCTGACTATATCCCCCAATTCCTTAAACTCCACGCCAACAGCGCAAAGCTGTTCAATAAGTTCTTCTATATTGCTCATAAAATAACTCCTTCCAAATCAGCCAAAATCTCATCAATGGCAGTTCGTAATTTGCTTTGCCTGATCACAATCTCAGCAATATGGGCATTGAGCTTTAGAATATCTACCTCTTCGGTTGTGTTGTCCTGCTCCACAAAGCTACTTACGGCAATGTTATATTCGTTTTCAACAATATCGCTGTTGAGCACCAGCTTCGCAAAGTAAGTCTCGTCTTTTCGTTCAATAAAGGCATTTAAAATTCTTTCTCTGTTGACTTCTGTAAGTTTGTTTTTATTACCAAATTTTTCAAATTCGTTTGAAGCATCAATAAACAATGTTTTATTGTCTTTCTTACTTTTCTTTAGCACAATGATACATGTGGCAATTGAAACTCCAAAAAAGAGATTTGCAGGCAGTTGTATTATTGTATCAATATAATTATTGTCAATCAGGTATTTACGAATTTTCTGTTCTGCACCAGGACGATAAAGCACACCGGGGTACTCAACTATTGCAGCGGTTCCAGCCGTAGAAAGCCATGACAGCATGTGCATGGTAAAGGCAAGGTCGGCTCTACTCTTTGGAGCAAGCACTCCGGCAGGCGAAAAACGAGGGTCGTTAATCAGCAAAGGATTACTGTCGCCATCCCATTTCAAAGAATAGGGCGGATTGGAAACGATGCAGTCAAAGGGTTCGTCATCCCAATGGTGGGGGTCTGTAAGTGTATCGCCGTGAGCAATATCGAATTTCTCGTAATTAATGTCGTGTAAAAACATATTGATTCGGCAAAGGTTGTAGGTAGTAATATTTTTTTCCTGCCCGTAGAAACCTTGTCTAACATTATCTTTTCCAAGCACTTTGGCAAATTTCAGCAAGAGCGAACCCGAGCCGCAGGCAGGATCATATACTTTATTGACCTGTTTTTTGCCCACCACCGCAATGTTGGCAAGCAATTCTGAAACTTCCTGTGGCGTGAAAAATTCACCTCCTGATTTCCCTGCATTACTGGCATACATCCCCATCAGAAACTCGTAGGCATCGCCAAACGTGTCATTGGTATTGTCTTGATAATCTCCCAGTTCTAAACTTCCGATTGACTCAATTATCTTCACCAAGCCTTCATTTCGTTTTTGTACTGTAGCACCAAGTTTATCGCTATTTACTTCAATATCTTTAAACAATCCTTTTAGATCGTCTTCGCTATCCGTACCTTTAGCCGAATTTTCAATATTCATAAAAACTGTGCTCAATGTTTCATTTATATTGGCATCGTTTTTAGCATTTTTAAGAACATTCTCAAACAAACCTGAAGGCAAAATATAAAAGCCCTTTTCTTTTACCGTGTCGGCCCTTCCGAACTCTGCATCCTCATCCGAAATTTGAGTATAATCAAAATTGCTGTTGCCGGTACGCTGTTCTTCCTTGTTGATATAAGAGGTCAGATTTTCGGATATAAACCTGTAAAACAACAGACCCAATACATACGATTTAAAATCCCATCCATCCACGCTACCGCGTAAGTCATTGGCTATTTGCCATATGGTGCGGTGTAATTCATCCCGTTCCTGTTCTTTCGTCATGTTGGTTCTTAGTTGTTATATTTTTTTGATAAATTTAAGGAATAATCAGGTCTTTGTTCATCCAGATACAATTTTATTTTCTATAATTACGTCTGTATGCTGTCTCTTGTCTTTCAGCTTGCCCCGAGTACTCGGGTTGTGGGTATTCCGATAAGACCCATGAAACTTAACCTTAGTAACAAAGGTAACCCACGCAGCCCTAACCTTAGTAACCTTCTTTTTAAAAGGTTACCAGTTTGTAAGAAAAATACACTTTAAAATTATCATTCATTATGCAATTGATTAGATTATAGTTACAAGGGTTGTAGCACCATATTGGTTTCCTTTTCTCTATCTTCTTTATTCTCTCTCTCTCTCTTTTTATGCCTATAATTTAAGGTAATATAGGGGAGGACGCCTCAATTCCGCAAAAATTTTCTAAAAATTTAATTTTCCTGCCAATGGTAATGACACTAAAAAAATTCAAAAACCCTTCAATATTCCCCACAAAACCCTTCAATTTTAAGCCTCGGTGTATATCCCACAAATTTTTCAAGCTCCGCTTCCATGATTTTAAAAATCGAATCAACTACCTCCCTGTCATTCACCGTCAAGATCGAATCATGAATCGTTAGTGCAAACACCCCCGGCAATTCTTTATAAACCCGTTTCATGATCACATCCAATACCAAATGCGATTCTATCCGTTGAAGCAATATGGAAAACCTGCTATAGGTCACAAAATTTTCGCCTTTCCCATGTCCCCTGATCTGGGAAAACACTTTGTGCACAGCAGGGAATCTTTCAATAAAAATCTCGCGGACACGTCTGTTAACGGGATTCTTAGGCAACCTGTTTTTGGCATACAGCGTTCGTAACACCTGCTTTTTCATTTCCGTTCTTTCCAATATTAAGCCCTCTTTCGCACATTCATCCATTAAATATTCATAAATCCTTCCCGAAGTAACCAGTTCAATATAGTGTTCGATATTTGGTGATTTTGGTATTTTGATTGTCATCAACAGTTTGTTCAGTCCAGCATCTTTGGCAAAACGAGCTACCCGTTTCGGGTCGGTCAATAAAATGGATGATAAGTAGGGTTGGGAATTTTTAATATCAATATTCACCAAAGGCTTCCCGTTCACCCTCAGGAAGCCCCTTAAATCCCTGGACATATTGGTAACGTTCGAATGTAACCTTCGTGAAGTGTCATCTCTGCTACAAGTAAGAATTTGTTGGTCAATCTTATTTGCTGACGCCTTCATTTGATTATATCTTCCGATTTCGGTTTTCTCTATTGGCTCGATAAATTCATAGCATCCGGCATCAATGGTGAGAAGTTTTAGAAAATCCTGTTGCTTTGAATGCCCCCATATCGATTTTTTATTGTCTTTTTCTCTCTTTACTTGCAGTTTTTCAAGCCTTCTGATGAGATACATATTGTTTAACGGAACATTTACATATTTGCTTTGCCAGTCGGGAGCAAAACTATATTCATAACATTTTACCCCTTTTATCGGCTGCCCTGATTTTATTACAATCCCATTAGAAATTAACTCTTTCATATATTTATCTCCCTGCGGAACCTGTTTTTTCAGGAATTTCATCTGAAGCCGTGCAATTCCCTCATCCTTTCGGATATGCCAGGCGATAATTGAAATTATTTGAAGTAGATGAACTTTTTGATATCCTAAGATATTAGGTCTGATCGCTTCTTCAAGGACCGACAGTTTATTGTATATTTTAACAGGTACCAATTGCCTGTAGAACTTTTTAGTATTTTTCTTTGAATCCCTTTGCTTGCTTATTGGATTTACTGTACCTGTTGTTGCAAATTCCGATTCGCTTGCAACATAGTTTGCAGGGGGCGTTTTCTTATAGGCAACGCTTAAAGAACTTTTCTCTTGTTCAGAAGAATTGGTCTGAATGGCTAAGTTATTTTTCATCATTGATAGGTTTGGTTGGCTATCCACAAATAAAAAAATCACAGTTGTTTAGTGGTTATAATTGGCATTCAGTAAGTTCTCTACGTCACTTGTTTTAAAACGAACGGTGCGGCCAATTTTGCTATACGGAAGTTTCCCGCTACTTTTAAAATATTCAAGCGTCCGGGGGCAAACCTGCAATATTGCAAGTACCTGTTCTTTGGTTAGCCATTCTTCAGCTAAAACCTGTGAATTTGCCTTGCTCATTTTAGCTACTGATTCTGCCAAAGAGTGCATTTCATGCTTCATGCCTGAAATGATCGGGAGTATGGGATTTACCTCATTCATGGCTGCCTCCTGTCTTTTCACATCCATAAATTAAACCGGATAAACTTATTTTCACCCTTGCATTTCTGGCTTTTTCAACACTAACCGTCAAAACCCTTTCCAACTTTAAATTCATGCCCTAAATATTGGTTAATACTCTAATTATAACAAAGTTAATAATATTATTTAATTATTTTAAATATCCAGAGCAAGAGTTATTAACAATGTATTAACTAATAGATATATTATTCAGGACAAAACTGTTACACCTATATTTTGTGAAATGGAATGAAGGAAAGATAAATGAGGAAAAAGGAAATATCGAAGCGTCTACAGAGCGTCCTCCCGTCCCGAGTACTCGGGATCGGAATCCCCAAATAATGCGCGGGCGTGCAGATCCCGATAGCTATCGGGACGGCATGACGGGTTAAAAGATGGAGTTTCAAAAACCTCTTATGCTTTCGCGGGAAGAATATGCGGTAACTGGGTCATGCGATTTTTAATCGCATAATTAAACATCCGCGGTTAAAAACCGCGGGACCCCATACACCAAGCCTCAAGCCCCTAAACCCCAAAGCAAACGCTCTCCGTGTAGTCCAATCCGTCCTGGGAACCAAAGAACAGGTACACATGCGTGGCATCGGCTGGCTTCGCGGGTAGAGTAAATGTGCCGTTTTGGGCGCTTCTCAGCAGGCTGGTAGGAGTCAGCGCAGAGTAATGTCCATCATTAGCGCTTACGGCCATTAATTCATCCATCAGGCGTTTACCCTTCATATTGGGGTCATTCTTCCAGCTTACCATTATCACAGAGCTTCCTGCTGACTCTCTGGCGGCTTCCAAATCCATAGGCAGATGCAGTTTACCCGTTGAAATCTTCAGCATTTTAGGGTCAATAATGCTGCCATCCAATGCGTAGGCTGGCATATTTGCTTTTATAAAACAGGCGTAACCATTCATGCGCTCGGCAGCTAAATTCCATATGGGAGCTACTTTTGTCTTTTTCAGCTGGCTCCACAGATAACTAGCCTTACTAAACCGCTGGCGGTGCAACAACTGCTGCGGTGACCAGGAATCCTTTTTCCGATCAGGAGCAGCACGTACATAGTTAACTCCATTCCGCGTATAAAATACCACGTTTCCGATCCGTCCTGAGACCAGATCACCGATGTTTCTTTTCATTCGTGCCATGATTCATTCGTGTTAAGTTAATACTATAGAGGGTATCCATTAGGTATCCCTATTCAATGATTAAACTATGATTGATCTCTATCTATACAAAGATACGAATTTTTGTACAGTTATAGATCAATCATAGTACAGATATAGACAAGGGATACCCAAGGGATACCCTCCCCAACCCTAATGAAACCCTGGTCGGATGGCAGAAAAATGTTATAAATACGTTTTTGTGAGGCAGCGCCTTATATGGGAAAATAATTCTGAAGTGATGCATATGTGTGACTCTTCAGTGCAAGACGAAGATTTATTACTTTTCGATCAACTTTCTTCCTTAGGAACTTTTAATCCCGCCTCGCGTGCTTCACTTATACCGATGGCTATTGCCTGTTCACGACTTTTTACAATTCCACCTTTACCGCCTTTGCCGGATTTTAATTCTCCATGTTTAAATTCAGACATGACCTTTTCAATTTTGTCCTGTGCTTTTTTGGAGTATTTAGCCATAACTACTTGTTTTTAAAAATTTATAATTTTACATCAATATGGGTCAGATCGTTTTTTTGAGTTTCGGTTACATCAGGCTGCTTAATAGTATATTTTCGTATTACTTCCGAAAAGTCCGAATTCATTAACTTTCAAGAGATACTAACTCAGGAAGAAGTAGTAAGTGCATTGAAAATCAATGAATTCTACAAAGCCCACAATAGGGAGTCCATCAATCAGGGGGGATGGTTGGGATTTTAGACTTTTGGGATGCATATATTCTGATTTTAGTTTTCAGGATGTGCCCGATTTATAAAGAACTTGTTTTTAGTTGATTAATAGAAATGCTGATGAACGATTTCTGGCTCATCCACAGGTCTGCGCATCTCATCAAAAAATGGTGTTCTTTTTAACTCGACACATTTGGCCGCATACAGGTAAAGCGCTGCGCTCCAGGTCTGCCAATCCTGCCCCATAGTTTTTCCATTCTGGGCCTTTAACCACTCGTTAAAACCAAAGGCAACATTTCCTGAATCAGAGATTTTACAACAAAGGGTAAGCGCGACCAGCTTTTCACGTGCAAGGGTAAATCTTTTGGCAGCCACCAGTGCAGCGACGTAAAAACTGCATATAAACGGCCAGATTCCACCGTTATGGTAGTCCCCCGGATTGTTATAAAGCTTATATCTTGGCAGCCAGTCAGGATCTTTAGGCTGAATGAAAGGGAAGAAATTTGGTGGCAGGTTAATGGCCAATTCACCTCTTTTTCTCATTTCGGCACACTCCTCCTCTACCCATGAGATCATTTCTTCTGCTCTGGAGGGAGATGCCAGGCCTGATAGAATGGCAAGACTATTTCCCAGCAGGTCGAACCGTTCGCTGCTGTATATTTTATAGGACCAGAATGCAAAGTATGGTTTATGTTTTACCACCAGACCTTCATGGACATGACGATGTGAATTACCGGCTGTAATTGTGAACTGGCTCATTTCATCATACACTTTTTCAGCTCTTTCGTGCAAACCGAGTATCTTAAGATAGCTATAAACCAAAGTGTTTACAAATAAACCATACCCGGTAACCCACTGTTCGTCGCGCCAATCGCTTGTGGGTTGCTGAGCGACAATATACCTGTCGGAAGGGCTTTGGTATTCCATCCAAACCAGTGATTTTTCGACGGCATCATGAAGAAACTCCGTTTCACCGGTTACTTTACGGAAGATTCCTACCGCCAGTAAAAAGAGAGGGGTTGTATCACTTGCGCCGCGGTCATCTGAGTCGTGTACCAGCGAAGGAATATGTCCGTGTTCGGTCTGGTTCTTTGCCAGTGTTTCCAATACTTTACGGATGCTCAGCATAAGTTTTTGATTGCCTGAAACGGCAATTCCAAGGATTGAAAACATCAAGTCCCTGGTATAAGGCTCGGGATAGCCCCAACCTGCCGTACGCGGCAACCCATGATAGGGTCCGTGTGAATTATGAAGCAGCACTTCCAGTGCGGCATTCTTTGCCAGCTCTATTTCATGATCGCTTATTATTTGCATGGATTTTGTTTGCATTTGATTAGTTTTTCAAAAAGGGATGAATTGATTGTCATGTCAACTTATTCCTAACCGGTCGTGCATGATTTGAACAAATCGTTTTGCAACCACACGATAGTCAAAATTCTCAACAACACGTTCCCTTCCTGCCTTGCCCATTTTTTCGCGCAGGGACGAATCGGTCATCAGTTCCATCAGGTATTTTGCAATATCCTGTACGTTTGCACGGTAGTCAACTGTTCGGGGAACATTGAATACGACCTTATGCTTTTCTTCAAAACCTGATTCTCCGCCAACCATCACTTCGTTTACTACAATTCGTTGTGCTATTTCAGCCAGAAATGCCGTTTCGCCCTGAACCAGGGTATCGAGCATGCCCATGGCTTTAATACTGATAACAGGTTTTCCGCATGCTCCTGCTTCAACCTGGGGCATTCCGAAACCTTCGAGCCTGGATGGGGCGGCATAAATATCACAAGCGCCGACCAGGTAAGGCATAAAAGTCCTGGAGATGGTATTTGTTGTGTACAGAACATTCTTTTCTATTCCCAGTTGGGTCGCCATTTCAAGATCAATCAGGTTCTGAGCCTTGGTGCGGGGTTGAGGCCAGACTTTGCAGACGTATTTCCAGCTGGGTGCAACTTTATTAATGATTGCAAGGGCCTGCATAACTTCCTGTGCACCTTTTGATGCGGCGTCTCCGCCAACGGTAAGAATCATTAACTGATCAGGAGTGATGCCCAGGGCTTCACGCACGGCCTGAATTTTCGGATCATCCTTACTGAAAGGCCTGAACGAATCAGTATCACAGCCTACAGGCAGCACCTCGATTTTATCACCACTAATGCCATCGCGGACATACATCTCTTTTACCCAATTGGAAGTAACCAATATCAGGGGAAGAGCATTCAAGACTTCCTGGTAATTTGCAATAAAGCCATCGGCTACCAGCCATGGAACAGGTTGTACACCATAACGCTGAGGATGAAGTATCAGTTGAGGTGTATACCCCCAATACCCCACTCCTACAACCACATCAGGCTTAAACCAATTGTAATACCATTCTTTTTCCTGGGCTGATTCGTAGTGAACAGCATGGACATCAACGCCCATTTCAAGCAGACCCTTATAGAGCAAATCACCCTGGGTTGCCAATCCACCCGGTGAAGGCGGATAATCATATAATACCAATACTTTCATGTGAATATAGTTTGTGAATGTGTGAATATTATTATTTAAAAAAATATTATTCTTATAGTTATAAGATACCAGGCTTTAACCGTTTCTCATTTTCATGTTGGGCAAGCCATTTTTTTGCTTCAAGCGGATCGGTGAATTGCCAGAATGATTCAGCACGAGGTACGGTTTCGGCTTCCCAGCTTTCTTTTTTAAATCCGTATATATCGGTAATAATGCTGTATTTTTTTTGCCAAATCTGTTTTGTAAGTACCCTATAACCAGGAGCCTTTTCGATAGCCCTGGGATAATATTGCTTATTTCCGTCCTCATAGGCAAAGGTCCAAAATTCGTTGGCAGACAGCTTTCGGTTTTGCCAGAGGGTTAATGCTGCCTTACTTGTTTCTTCATGCCTGAGATGTTTGGTATATTCTCCTCTTTGGCTATGGGTAATGATCAGGTCAAAATTAAGTTGAGGCAATAATCGAATGATTGCAGCTTCCACTTCCTTTTCATCCAATGGTTTCTGTTCGGGTCCATCGTCCAGATCACCCATAATCCCATCTGATTTCAGAACATTCAAGGCTTCATAAAACTTAGGTGCACGATCGGCATCATTCCCCCGGCAAAGACAAATTACAAAGCATTTCCACGAGGGATGGCTCAGAATTGTTCCACCGGCCCATAAGGTTTCATCGTCGGGGTGAGCAACGATTATTAAAACTGACTTCAATCCTTTTTCGTTCTCACTGATAAAATTTATCATTTATTCAGCTGGATTAAAGTATTCTTTAATGAATTCATGTTGCTGACTTTCAGACATCTTATCGGCAGCAATTGCTTCAATTGTTATATTATCAAAAAGATGATCTTTCTTTATAAGGTTTAATAATTCGTTTTTGGCATCAGTTGGACCAAAAAGGACGACCTTATCCTGTTTCAGAATAATATCGCTTAATTTACTGTAATAGACTGAAAGTTTATCCTGTTCTTTGTTAAGCCTCTGACTGTCATCCTTATAATACAGGTCTTCCTTATTTACCTGAGATACAGGAGTAGATTCGATAATTTGTGATATAAACGTGTTGTTGATTAATTCTGAACAATGTGCAACTGAGTGATCCATCCAGATTCCTAATAGTTTTTTTGATTTCATTTTGAGTCTCTTTAATGATTATTTTAGTGTTTGTTTAACCACTTATCTTTCTTAACCCATAGACCGTTCGGAAGTGATAACCATAGACTGTCAATGTCAGGGCATCAATAATTAAGCCTGGACGCCTGAAAAGGGTCCAAATCAATAGTTTCCAATACTCACCTCTTCCTTTATTCAAAATTCCAATAACGAATACCGATTTAAAGAAACTGCTCAGGTATGATAATTCCATCCGGGTGTGTTGTCCGGGTTGTTTTTTATAATTCAGTAATAACCGACGGACGCGTTTATAATAAGGTTTTACTGCATAAATGTTTTGAATGATCTTTTTATATCCTTCAAGAAGTAAGCGGGGGTCCATCTTTGGAACGAAATTCATGGATGAATCAGTGTTATTTCCTGATGATTCATTAGTTAACCTGTTTTCCAGCTTGAGCCGTTTATATAGCACGGTGTTTTTGGGGGCATTTAATAGTCCTACCATGGCCGAAACAATGCCACTCTGTTGTATAAAATCAATTTGCTTTTGAAAGATTGATGGGCTATCGCTGTCGAAACCAACAATAAAACCGCCGGTAACCTGTAAACCTGCATTTTGTATCTTTTTTACACTTTGAAGCAGATCGCGGTTTTCATTCTGACTCTTGTTGCAATCCTGAAGCGAAAGTTCTTCAGGAGTTTCGATACCAATAAATGCAGAGGTAAAGCCTGTTTTGGTCATCATTAACATCAGCTCTGTATCGTCGGCTAAGTTAATAGAGGACTGAACGTTGAAAGTAAACGGATTATGATGGCTTTGCATCCATTTATACATTGCCGGTAGCAGTTTAGTCTTAATTTCGTGCTTATTCCCGATAAAATTATCGTCAACAATAAATACGGGACCACGCCAGTTTAGATTATAAAGAGCTTCTAGCTCTTTGACTACCTGACTTGCAGCCTTCATTCGGACCTTGTGACCCAAAAGGGAAGTAATTTCACAAAAATCGCATGAAAAAGGACAGCCCCGTGAAACCTGAATATTAATGGTCACATAGTCCTTTATAGACAATAAAGAATAATCGGGAACCGGAGATAAAGCCATATCAGCATACAGGCTGGTTTGGTAAACCCGTTGCGGAACATGCCCCGAATCCAGATCTTCAAGGAACATAGGCAATGTAATCTCAGCTTCATTCAATATAAAATGATCAATCAGCGGATAGTTTTCGAATTCCTGCGTAAACAGAGGGCCACCGGCAATAATCTTTGTCTCATACCTGACGCACTCATCAATGACCTTATCGACCGATTCCTGCTGTATATGCATGGCACTGATAAATACATAATCGGCCCACATAATATCGCTTGTTTGAAGCGTTGATATATTCAGGTCGACCAGTTTTTTCTTCCATCCTTCAGGCAGCATAGCCGAGACCGTTATTAACCCAAGAGGTGGCACTGACGCTTTCTTGGAGATAAAACGCATCACATGCTTAAAACTCCAAAATGAATCCGGGTATTTAGGATAAACTAATAATACGTTCATAATTCTTACCGATTTAAATTATCCGAATTAGTTTGTACCAGGAGCCCATCTGAGAAATTGCTTCAGACAGCCAGCTCTTGAAAAACTGTAACAATGCGATTTCAGACCTGCCAGGACTTTCCAGTCAATTTCGGTCGGCCCTTCAGTTCCTGCTGACGACTTTCATTTACCAGATTTTCCTGACCCGGTAAAGAATAGGAAGAAATAATAACTAATCTCAACCAGGGAGGAAAATCGTCGAATCCCAAACCAAACAATCACAATTTCTCTTATGAAATATTGTTGAAAAGATAAATACTGGAGGGTTGTAAAATGTTATATAATTATTGGAAAAATTTACACAATTCCCACATTTTAAGCGTTTTTCAAATCAACATCGACTCCTGAAAATATAGTTAATGGGATAAAAGAGGATTGACCGCAGGAATTTTAAAATCGATGACTTCAGTACGTTTTATTTGCGCATTATATACCCTCTGGTTATTGGGAATGTTTTCTTTGGATTGGATATCGGATTGTTTCTTATAATTCGACATGGTTAATCGTGCCATCAGATAACTTACCGTTGACTCTGCGCCCTGGTTGAGGTTCACGTTTGCTTCCTCCAACCCGTCATAACAGCCCCCGGTACATGGATTATAAATGATTTGATGCAGATGGTTTTTCCCTAAAAACCAATTGAATGCAGTTTCCATTTTCAGAAAGTAGTCTTCGTCATGAAATACATCATAAAATTTACTGAGTGTCATTATCGTATAAGCTACATCGATGGGTTGTTCTCCAAAATGTTCAACTTTCTTCCCTTTTTGCCTCCAATTTCTGTTTGAGACTACTTCAATCCCATCCTGGGTGAAGGTCTGTAACAACAGGAATTTCAATGAAGACCTGGCGATGTCAACATAAGAGATTTCTCCGGTCATCAGCCATGCATATAACATCGCTTCGGGAAGTATGCTATTGGCATAGGTAAGATAACTCTCAAACCAT
>TBL_comb47_HYPODRAFT_10002914_pt1 | contig 20693 bp, 13 predicted proteins | sample TroBogypolimnion_40_FD_10682 | JGI IMG/M metagenome (IMG submission 10682) | reverse complement strand
ATGAGCCGAGTGATGATGCCTGTTGGCTAACGGACCAGATCATTCTGACCCGCAAGGGTGAGTGGCTGGCGTATGCCAACAGTTGCCAAAACCAGGACGGGNGCATTGCTGACATTTTTCTGGCGCGCGGGTCGGATGGGAGCTGGTATTACTCCACTTATCATTTCTGCGTCGGCATGGTGGTTCTGCGCATGGATGAACAGCCGGAGGATTTGGCCACATTCGCCAAGACCTACTTTTTGCAGGCGTTTGACGGGCAGTCGGACGATTGCCTCCAGAGGACATGGTCACTGACCACCAGATGAGANCTTCAACGGTTCCCTCAGCTTTNCGAGGTGCCGGTCAAGGTAAAGTTTGCGCGGTCAACCAGCTTCAATCCCCCCGCCTGAATCGTCATCGCGAGTGTAGGTGCCGGTGGCGGCGGGCCGGGGCTTGGGCTCGGACCTCTGGAAGCCGATGGGTTGACCAGGTACTACCGGCGGCGGGACCAAGACCAGCCGGAGCCGGAACAACGCCAGTTTTCGATGAATATTTGACCTTGCGCCGTTCTTTGCTACACTAGCTGTCCTTTATGAAACTATTGATCTGCGATCCTGTTTCGCCGAAGGGGATTGCTCTTTTGCAGCAGCGCCCGGAGTTCGAAGTCGTTGTGTTGCCCAAACGGCTCTCGGAGGCGGAATTGCTTCCCTTGGTGGGGGACGTGGTGGCCCTGGTCGTGCGATCCGAGACCAAGGTTACGCGGAAGATCATTGAGGCGGCGCCCAAGCTCCGCGTGGTGGGGCGCGCTGGCGTGGGGGTGGACAATGTGGATGTCGAGGCCGCTACCCAACATGGGGTGGTCGTCATGAACACGCCCGGGGGTAATACGATTTCCACCGCCGAACTGACGTTTACCATGCTGCTGAGCCTGGCGCGAAAGGTACCGCAGGCGTACGCCTCGATGGCGGCGGGGAAATGGGATCGTAAGCAGTTTCTGGGCAACGAGTTGTATGGAAAGACCTTGGGGGTGCTCGGGTTAGGACGGATTGGGAGCGAGGTGGCCCGGCGCGCCCTGGTTTTCGGCATGCGCGTCTTGGGTTACGACCCCTTCCTGACCGAAGCCCGCGCCAAAGCGATGGGTATCGAGTTGGTGGCCGATTTGGATGACGTGTACCGAGACTCGGATTTTATCACCGTTCACATGCCGGTCACCGAGCAGACACGCGGGATGCTCAACGCGGCAGCTTTCGGGAAGATGAAGCCCAAGGTCTGCCTGGTCAACTGCGCCCGGGGCGAGATCATCGTCGAGAACGACCTGATCGTGGCGCTGGATTCGGGCAAGGTGGCTGCCGCCGCCTTGGACGTTTATGCGGTGGAGCCGCTGCCCGCAGAACATCCTTTCCGCAAACACCCGGCGATCACGCTGACGCCGCATCTGGGGGCCAGCACACACGAGGCCCAGGAAAAGTGCGGGCTGGAGGTGGCTGAGGTTATCGCCGGCTACCTGGTGACCGGTGAGGTTCGCAATGCCGTGAACCTGCCATACCTCGATGCCAAGACCTACGAGCAGGTGCGCCCCTATCTGGTACTGGGCGAAAAGCTGGGCAAACTGATCGCCCAGTTGGCTGCCGTGCAGGTGGACCGCATCTATATCACCTACGGGGGCAAGGCGCAGGAGCTTCCGAACATCGACCCGGTCACCCGCGCCATTTTGCTCGGTTTCCTATCCGGCGCGTCGGTGAGGGATTTGAACAACGTCAATGTGCGCAGCATCGCCTCGACGCTGGGGATAACGGTCCAGGAGAAACGGTCTAACGAACGGGTGACCTTTAACGAATGGCTGCATGTGCAGGCGTTCAAGGGCGAGGAGAAAGTGATCTCCGCGGGCGGGACCTTCTTCGGCTCGCCCGACAACCCGCGCATCGTTCGAGTTTTCAGCCAACCCACGGAGATTGTGCCGTTCGGGGTGGTGTTGCTGCTGCGAAATAAGGACCGGCCGGGTATGGTTGGAACCCTGGGCACGCTCCTCGCTCGGCACCAGGTCAATATCGCCAGCATGAGTCTCAGCCGCGACGCCGTCGGGGGCTATGCCTTGGCCGTGCTCAATTTGGATAGCGTGCCTCCCACCGAGGTGTTGGACGAGATTCAAAAGGACCCGGACATCAGCAATGTCAAAGTGGTCAAATTATAAGTTCTGTTAGCATTCATGCAAATAATTATGGATAAATCAAAAACATCACTCGTCCTCCTGCTGGTCACGTCCGTGCTGGCGGCCCAGGGAGTCCGAGCTCAAACCGCCGCCGCGACGAACGCCACCGCGTCCGCCCCGAAGGCGCCGGCCAAACCAACCGACGTGTTCGGCGATAAAGTGATCGCGAAAGGCACCAACGTCGAAGTCAAACGCAGCCAGTTGGATGAAGAGGTGATCCGCATCAAGGCCAATGCCACCCGGAACGGACAGACGGTCTCCCCCGAGCAGACCACCATGTTGGAGCAGCAGATTTTGGGTCAAGCCATTCTCGTGCAGCTCCTGAATTCTAAATCCACGGACACCGACAAGACCGAAGGCAAGACCCAGGCGGAGAAGAAGCTTCAGGAGGGCAAGACCCAATTCGGTTCGGATGAGGCGCTGGATCGGCAGCTCAAGGCCGCCGGGGTGACCCGTGCGGAATTGTTAAAGCAATGGGCCGAAGCCGCCACCGCCGAAAGCGTGCTCAAGCGCGAACTCAAAGTCAGCGTCACGGACGACGACGTCAAAAAGTTTTACGATGATAATCCCTCGAAGTTCGAACAAGCCGAGACGGTTCGCGCCGCGCACATTCTCATCAAGACGACGACGGATGCTGCCAATGCCGAATTGAGCCAGGAACAAAAGGATGCGAAGCGCAAGCAGGCCCAGGACATCCTCAAGCGCGCCCGTGCGGGCGAAGATTTCGGCAAGTTGGCCAAGGAGTTTTCCGAAGATCCCGGGTCCAAGGAGAATGGCGGCGAATACACCTTCCCTCGGGGCCAGATGGTCGCCGAATTCGAGACGGCGGCCTTTTCCATGAACACGAACCAGATCAGCGACCTGGTCACCACGAAATTCGGCTATCACATCATCAAGCTGCTCGAAAAAATGCCCGCCAAGAAAACCGAGTTGGCCGCTGTGGGGTCCAGGATAAAGGATTTTCTGACCCAGGAGGCGATCAAGAAACAACTGCCCGATTATTACAAGAAGCTCAGAAAGGACGCGAAGGTCGAAATCCTTGATGAGAAACTGAAACCTCAAGAGGAACCCGAGGGGATGCCGGCTACGGTGGCTCCTTCGACCAACAACGGCAAAGCCGACAAGAAGAAGTAAGCCTCCCTCTTGGGTCGAGTTTGCGCGGCCCGGCCTCACGGCCGGGCCGTTTTGCTGTTTTCGGCGGTTTCGGTAGGTACGCGGGTTCTCACCCCGCCTTGCGTGAGTCAGGGCAGGCCTTTACAGTCACGCCTTAGGATGATCAGATCAGTTGCCAGTCGGAGAATTGAGCCGGGGGTAAAGGGCCTTGTGCTACCCTTTTGGGAGGCGAACTGTCGCTGCCGACTGATCCGCTGTCTGGTTCTCGGGGTCATCGCACTCGTCCTCCTGTCGCGCCCCAAGGCCGCCTCCGGGGCATCTCCCGAAAAACAAAAGTCGCTTGATGAATGGCGCGTGCTAACGTCGCCCGAGGGCCTCCCTCCGCGAGTGTTTGTGAAGGGAGACAAGATCTTGTTCTATTTTCCCACCGCCACGGGGGTCGAGGCATTTAGCGCAAACTGGCATCGCGTGAGGGTTCCGGCGCGGGATTACAAGGTCAACTCCGCCGTGCTCCGATGGGACCGGAAGCTGCCGCGCATGCCGGAAGGTGAGACCGGCTGGCGGCAAGCCACCGTGATAGCGGGCAGCGAGTGGCATCGCCTGGCAACCAATTTGATCGCTGAACTGACTCCGCGCACTCCGGGGCATGGTGTCTATTACCAGGCATTTTTCGCCGATGGGGTTTTCTACCGGGATCCACAAGGGGCGGCGCGCTTCTCCGGGTTGGGCGCGCAACCGAAAGAGGTCATCATCGACCGGCGATTCACCACCGAAGCGACGCTCGATATCCTGGCCGGCCGAATGAGCGAGCACTTGGCCCGCCAGGAGCCGGCGAGCGACCTCTTCTTGTTGATGGCTCCCAACTCTCTGCAGGTCACCCATCCGCTGTTGCTGGATCGGCGGTTGCGCCGTTGCGTGTCCCTTAGCCCCGCGGCACTTTACGACAGCACGGAACGGGGGATCAGTTTAGCGGTGACGGCCCAGGGTCTGCGCGCCCTCCTATTCGAAAGCCATGGCGTCGCCTTGCTCAGAAACCCGATCTCGAGTGCCCTGCGCCTGGCTGACCTGGGACTGGCGACCTTGGCGCGGTTACTCCAATTGCCGGTGCCAATGCCTGCTTCGCAGCCCAAACCGGTCGCCGGTGGTCCGGGGATGAACCTCACCGAATGGGAAAAGTGGCTGGACCATAACACCGGCACGCGGCGGGAGGAGGGTTCCCTCCGCCTGCTGATCGACGGCGACCAGTTTTTCCCAAGGCTACGCCAAGCCATCGAAGGCGCGACCAACTCGATTGACCTTCAAGTGTATATCTTCGATAAGGACGACGTGGGGGTCGATATTGCCGACCGGCTCAAGGCTCGGTCCAAGCAGATTGGAGTCAACGTGATGTTTGACCGGATGGGGAGCATCGCGGCGGGGGTTGTGCCGCCAGCAACCCCCATGCCGGCGGACTTTGTCAGCCCTTCTTCCATGCTCTCCTACTTGAAAGACGGTTCACGAGTGCAGGTGCGGCCAACTCTCAATCCCTGGTTCTCTTCCGATCATTCCAAGATCGTGGTGATTGACGGTTTTCGGGCTTGGATAGGGGGGATGAATCTCGGGCGTGAATATGAGCACGAGTGGCACGATCTGATGATCGAGGTGGAAGGACCGGTGGTGGCTTCCCTCGAGGATGATTTTGGGCGCGAGTGGGCGCACGCCGGGCCCTTCGGAGATTTGGGGTATGTCGCCGCGTTGCTTCGAGGCCCCAAGCCGGGACCTGGCGCCAGGTTCGCGACGAACTCGATCCCCATCCGGCGATTGCCAACCCGCACGGCCTGGAAGCCCTTTTCAGCCTCGGTGATGGCTTCGCTTCGCCAGGCCAGGAACTATATCTACGTGGAAAACCCGTATCTGTTCGACAAACGGGTGATTGGTGGTCTGGTGCAGGCCCGGGCCCGGGGAGTGGATGTGCGCGTGGTCTTGCCGCGAGTCAACGACCTCAAGGGAGGGGGTCGCAGCAACCTCGTCATCGCGAATTATCTCATCGAGCACGGGGTGCGGGTCTATTTCTACCCGGGTATGACCCACGTCAAAGCTCTCCTGGTCGACGGTTGGACCTGCCTGGGCTCAGGCAACCTCAACCACTTGAGCCTGCGAATCAACCACGAGCAAAACCTCGCCTCGTCCGATCCGGGCTTCGCCGCCAAGGTCAAACACGAACTTTTCGACGAGGATTTCGCCCGCTCTTATGAGCTGACTGAGTCGGTGTCAGTAGAATGGATGGACTTTTTGGTCGACCTGATCCTCGAGAATTTCTGAGTTAAGGGATGAGAATCAAACGGTAGAACCGCGCGCTGTCAAACCCGCCAGTCTGCGAACCGTCATCCAGGAAGGAGCAAGTTCCCGTTGGCGAACTGAGCAAGCCCGGCAGGGTGGTCCAGGTTGGCGCCGAGAGCGACGGACTCCACTGGATTTGGAATTGGCTGTTGGTTCCGGCGCTCCATTGCAATTGGATTCCCGCCGGCGTCAATACCGGCAGCCCAATCAAGGTCGGAGTGAGATCACCCCCTGGCGCCGGCCCGTTGAGAACCAGGTAGGTCCGAAACGGTGATGGGAGCGGCGCACAAAACGTGGTCTGGAAGTCGTTGGCCACCAAAGTGTGGGAGAGGGGCACCAGAGTTCCTCCCGCGAGGTTGGTGGCGCCCATCACATGATAGTAGCTGCCAGGCGAGGATAGCCAATTCAGGCACAGGGCCTGACTCGAAACCTGGCAGAATATCAGGCTGATGTTGGTCCCGTACACGGCGAATTCGTCTGCGAGGACCCTCCCGGCAAGGTCTGTCGTATCCACGTTGAACGCCCCCAGATACCAGCGGCCCGGGGCAGGCGGCGGCACTGAGTTGGTGAAGATCAGAATTTGCTCATCGTTTGTTCCAGGATTGGTGCTCGAATACGGGGGATTTCCGGCGGGCGTGGGGAAAGGCAGGCCCCAGTTGGCGTAAAGGTCGGCGTCGGCGGTCAGGTTTTGCAGTTCGAAAACCACCAGGGTCGCGTTGGTGGAAACGTCGTAGGCGAAATAGGCCGGCTGGGAATCGGCCGAGAGATTCAACTCCATCGGTACGCCATCTCGGAGCACCGGAACATCGAAATCCACTTCGAAGCAGCCGGTCACGGGTGCTATGTTCGTGTTGAGCAAGGCCAGATAGTAGCGGGTTCCTGGGATCAACCCCGGCCCGGTGGCGTTGGAGGCCAGAACCGCCGTGCCTCCCGTCGAATGGGAGAACAGGATGAAATCGTCCGCTTGCGGGATCACCTCCGGGGGTTCGGAGGCGTTAAAAACCACGGTCAGCGGGGCGCTGGCAGTGAGCAGCGAATTGGTGGCAAACCTGGCCCAGATGGGGACGTCCACGGTGAAGTACTGAACCTGGCCGGAAGCGATGGTGTTCGTTTGCGGCTGGTGGTGGACCAGCGGAATGGGCGTTGGCACGCTGTCGGCCAGGCGCAGAGCGAGTTGCCACCCAAGGAGGGAAGCACTGCCTCCCAAGGGCCCTGCCCGCGTGTCTTCGATTTCCAGCGTCCACTCTCCCACTGCGCTTTCACCCGTTAACCGGGAGAGTGATTCTTCCGGTAAATAGAAAATGCCGTTGGCGAGGCCTCCGCCCGGGGCGGGGCTGTTCGTCGTAAACGGCGGTACGGCAAACTTGATGGGGGTCACCGTCAGGTTGGTGTCCTCAGTGAAAGTGGTGTAAAGAAAGCCCGGTTGCGTCGCGGTTACGGTGTAGTCCCACGCATCATCGGGGTTGATGTTTCCCCCCTCGTTCATAACGATCGTTACCTCCGTGTCGGCGCCGGGGCCGAAAGCAATGTTCGTCAGCCCACCCAGGCTCACCAAACCGGAGTCGTAAATGAGGGCGTCGTCGTAGTAAACCCGCATGTCGTCGGGCACGGTGTAAAAGTCGTAATTGATCGTGATAGTGCCGGAGGTCTGGCCCGTGTTCAACACATTGGTGTAGGCTGAGGGGCCGCCCGAGGAGGAGACCGGGGTGATGTTGGTTACGATGATATTCTGGCCCATCCCATCGGGAGCAATGCCGCCGCGGTTTTCTGAGAGCAAAACCCGCGTGCCGCTGGGGCTGACCAAGTGCAGCACTAAGTCCGATACCCGGGGATGTGTAATCCGAACCCCCGCCTCAGCCGTCACCACTTTCCGGTCGTCCCCGACCGGCAGGCGGGCGACGGTCACGGCGGCATCCGTGATGCTGATCGCGCCGGTGGAAGTGTAGATCTGGGGGCGTGCCCCGTTCGGATTCAAAAGCAGGCCGGCCCAATTACTCACCGTGACGGCATCCGGGCCCGCGTTCGAGACGGTCAGCGCGTAAAGCCCCGCGTTCAGCGGGGGGGTAACCGTTTTATCGAGGGCCAACCAACCGCCGGAGTTGGTCATAACCGAGCAAAGCTCGGAGAGTCCGGGGCTGGCGCCGACGGGGCAGGCCTGGACTCGCAGGGGCCCGGTTCCGGACCAGAGCGAGACCGCAAAAGAGAGGTTGGTGGCCGCTGGGGGCACGGTGATATAATCGCGACGGCTGGCACCGGGCAAGATCGCGGCGGTGAGACCGCCAAGCAGGTCAGTTTGGGGCTCCAGGCGAATGGCGAGGTTATTGTTGGTACCCGAAGTTTCTGAAATGGCGTTGACCTCCTCGAGCCTCCATTGGCCGGTGGTTGCCCGGCCGCAAAACACGTTAAGACTGCCGGGACCATCGGTAGGCTGGGTGCCGACGAGGTCGGCTTCGGCACTGTCATCGTACACAAAAGATTGGTCCATGACCGCAGGACCGGGAGTATGACGGTTGAGGACGGTTTGGCCATCGAGATGCCTCAGTGTTCCCACGAGATCGGCCGAGGCTTCGTGAGTGAGCGTGTTGGTGACGATCGCACGGTGCAGCAGCGCGGGTTGGGTTGCCAGTGCGAGAAGGCGGCCGATGCCCGGTTGGCCGTGTTCAGCGGGAGGCAGGAGCCCCGGGGCGGGGAACCCGCGGAGCGTCTCGTTGCCCAGGGAATCCACCTGGCTGAAAGGGACCTGACTCAAGACGGCGGCAAAACCGTACTCGGCGCCCGATCCGGATTCGCACTTCACACCCACATAATAGACACCTGGATTGGCATTAGTGTAGACGATGGTCTCTGTCCCGCCACGGCTGAGGGATTTATCGGCGCGCTCAACCACATCCGGATCCAGGTTGGTCAACCCGGATTCCATGGACACATAAAGGTCGATATCCGCCTCTGCGCGGAGGCCGTTGGAGCCTGAGGCAAGCGACGAGTCCAGTGCCTCGGGGGAAAGGCGGCGGGCCAGGAACGTCATGAACGCGGCATTGGTGGCGCCCGAGTCATTGCTGATGAGGTAAAAATGCCATTGGTTGGTATCGCCGAGGGCTACGGCGCCGTTGATCGCTGGCAGCGCNATCGCGTTGGTCCGGGGACACGGACTGCTGGCCCCGACACGCTGTTGCAGCAGGAAGGCTCCCGAGTCCGGATTGGTGGCGTCAAACTGATTAGTCAAAACGGTCAACTGCGGTCCCGCCCCCTCCGCGATAGGCGAGTCCAGTACCGTCAGACCCCCGGTAGGCTGACTCGCTCCGCTGGCGATCACCAGGGCGTAATCCTGAACCACCGCATTCGTTCGAGACGCTACCGCGTTCATGTTCACTGACCTGCCTACCACCGTGACAGAGTAATGGCTTCCCAGTGGAGGGGCCAAGCAGACGCTCTCGACATTGTTCACACGGTCCGCTTTGGGGGTCGTGAGGGGATCCCAGACGGCGTTCGTCACGCTACCGAGGGGAATGTCATTCCCCCAATAGATCTCGCCCGTATCCAGGTTGGTAACTAACAAATCCAGGTCGTTCACCAGTTTGATGGCCGCAATCGGGTTTCCGGGAGGGTCGGTCCAGACCAAGGTCATTCGCAGTGGGGCGCCCTGCGCGTTCGAGGAAAGTGTCACGTAGCGCGTTTGATTCTCCCCGGTAGCCAGTGCGCTCGAAGCATCCTGGTCGAAGATCAATATTGGTGCGGGGGCCAGGGCGGATCCCAGATTCGTCAGGCCCGCGGGCAGGGTCGAGGGCAAATTAGGCATGCCCCACCCGTGGAGATTCAAGGGGTTCGTAACGCAAAGATCATCGCTCGTCCTGGGGGGACGGGCGCCGTTGATCAACAGCGCCTTCATCAGCGCAGGACTATTGGTCAGGCTCAGCCGTTGCTGGAAGAACTCCTGCATCAAGGCCAAGGTGCCCGCCACACAACCCGCCGCCATACTGGTGCCCGTTTCATAGCGATATCTCTGCGGGGGAGCCGCCAAACCGGCATTCAAGTTACTCAACACCGCGAGAGTATTGCCAGGACTCGCGAAGGCCAGAGCGGCGTTGGTAGGGTTGTAATAGCCGGCCTGATCCCATTCCTGGGAGCGGGCCGAAACGACGAAGACGCCGGGGGCGACTACATCCGGCTTAAACCGTCCAAAATTGCCCTCCACGCCCAGGCCAACATTCCCGCGACTTGAAAACCCGGCAACTCGGTTACTGGCGGAGGTGAGTTGGAGCCAGGGTTGGTTGGTCTGCCAATGACCAGCACCGTTGGTGACCCAACCCCAGACGCTGTTGGTGACCCAGCGGGCCTGCTCGAGCGCTCCCACGGTGATGACGTTCTTAGCGGTGCCTGGGGAGAGTACCGAATCGGGCTCGCCGCCGGTGCCGTCATCATTCCCATTTCCGGTGTTGCCGGCGGCGAATACAAAGAGGACCGGCTGTGACCCTGAAACCTGCGGGCGCGCATCGCGTGTGGCGGCGTCGTAGCTGGCGGCGGCCAGATCATAACCGCCGGCCGAATAGGTCCAACTGTTGTTGGAAACGAACGCATTGGTGGCCGCTGCGGCCTGCTGCAAGTAAGCATCGGTCCCGCCTGACAAGGCAAACAGCCGAGCCGCAGGGGCCATCCCGCGGAATTGTCCACGGGTGGCCGGCATGTCTGAACCAGCGGTATTCGTAAGAGTGACTGACTCCAGTCCGCTCCCGGCGATGACTCCCGCCACATGGGTCCCATGGCCGCTGAGATCCTGCAGACTATTCGGGGAGTCCCCGGTGATTCGCCCCGCTAGGTCAGGATGGGTGGCGTCCACCCCAGTGTCGTTGATGGCCAGCAACACATTTGCCCCCGTCAGCCCAAGGTAGTTGGTCGTGGCAAGCGAGTCCGATGCCACCGTGACGGTGGCGCGAACGAGATCGTTGGCGGGAAGGCGTCGATGAAGAAGTTCAAGCTCCTGAACGGCCGGAAGGCGGGCTAGGTCGGCCAACAGCGACCTCCCCCTGGCCTCGCCAACTGGTGGCGTCCCTAGTTGGAGCACCGGACCGAAAGGAGAAGGCTCCTCAGCCAACACGACCATCCCCAGCTCTGCCAATTCCTGTCGCGCCGCGGCCGAAGGCCCAGGGAAGAGCAGAACTCTCAGATGAGCCTCGGCTGGCAGTGGCGCGCCCTCGACCGCCAACTTCAGGAGATCGGCTTTCAGCTTGTAATAGGGCTGGTATGGGAGAACGGACTGCACGAGCGGGGAAGCCATCAGGTTCTGCGCCGCCCCCTCCGAAGTCCGTACCAGGTAGGCTTGGTTCGGGATGTAGCCCATGATCTCGGCCCCGGTCCTGTTCAAGAGCGTCCGAAAGGCCTGGTTAATGGGGGCTCGGGACTGGACGATATAAGCCCCGGGAGTTCCCCTGGCCTGCAGCGGTGGATCGGGCAGGGGTATCGCCAAGCCGCTGTCAAAACAAGCGTTTTCCAGCAGGATGGCCCTTGGGTTGGCGAGAAGTTGGCCTGGGGAGATGGGGGTGTTGAACAATCGTAACGGAGATGAAGTGGCTCCCTGGTAAAATCTTGGGATCGGGGGAGGTTGCGCTGCGGAAAGCGGAGGACTCAAGGGAGGCTTAACCGCCGGTGCTGTCAGGGTGTGGCCAGATCGCCAGCTAAAGGTCCAAAGCGCCACCGCTGACACCAGCAAACCCAACAGTAACCCGATCGCTCTCTTGATACACGTCCCGCGCATCTAATGATATACTGTAGCCCTGGATCCGGTCCGAAAGCGACTGGAAAGTTTGAGGCCCAGCGGGAAAATCGGGATTCGACAATTCCCCCTTTTGCGGGGCATACTGGGAGAGTGATGAAATCGATGACCGGATACGGGCGCGGTGATAGCTCCCAGGACGGATTTAAGATCACCGTCGAACTTAGCTCGGTGAATCGCAAACAGATGGAAATCTCCGTGAATCTCCCTCGGGAGATGGAGACCCTGGAAGCGCCGATTCGCGACTTGATTAATAAGTGTATCGCGCGCGGTCGCCTCACGGTTCGGGTAGCTATCCATGCGGGCGAGTCACAACTTTCGGCGCGAATGCACCTGAACGTGCCTTTGGCCAAGGCCTACGCGCGCGAGTTGACCCGGTTAGCCAAGCAACTCGGGCTGCCCGGTCCCGTAACCCTCGACCATCTGACTCGCGCACCGGGTGTGTTCCAGACCGATGAGGAACTGGCTACCGAGGAGGACCTCTGGCCGTCGGTCGAGAAGGCCCTGAAGCAGGCCCTTGGGCAAATGCTCAAGATGCGCGAGCGCGAAGGAACCGCCCTGGCGCGGGACCTGGTTCAGCGGGTGGCGGCCATGCGCAAATCGGTTGCCGCTATCCAGAAGCACGCGCCCAAGGTGGTCGAACATTATCGTCAGCAACTCCTGGCGCGGATTCGAACCGCCGGCCTCGAGGCCCCCGGCGTCGAGGACGACCGATTGATCAAAGAAGTCGTCTATTTTGCGGATCGCTCGGATATCTCCGAGGAACTCACGCGCCTTCAGAGCCACTTCCAACAATTCCAGGATTGCCTCGGTTCCAAGGAGCCAGTGGGTCGGATGTTGGATTTTCTGGCCCAGGAGATCAACCGTGAGGTCAACACCATCGGCTCCAAAGCCAACGACAGCCTCATTTCGCGGGAGGTGGTCACGCTGAAGGCCGAACTGGAGAAGTTCCGCGAGCAAGCCCAAAACGTCGAATAGCCGGCCACTCAACCAAGCTCAGAAGATGGAACCTCAATCTGAACCCTCATCCTCCTTTCCTCTGCTGCTGTTGATCTCCGCGCCGTCGGGGGGGGGCAAGACGACCCTCTGCCAACAGGTGCTGGCTGCCCGACCCGAAATGTCGCGAGTCATCACTTGTACTACCCGAGCACCGCGTCCCGGGGAGCAAGACGGTGTGGACTACTACTTTCTTACCATGGAAGCCTTCCGGGAACGCGTCGCGGCGGACCATTTTCTGGAACACGCCATGGTGTTCGGCCACCGGTACGGCACGCTGAGGTCGGAGGTGTCCGCCAAGTTGGGCCACGGCCGGGATGTCTTGCTGAATATTGATATCCAAGGGGCGGCGGCGATCCGTGAGCGAGCGCAGCAAGAACCGGAGTTGAAGCGCGCCCTGGTTTCCATTTTTCTCGCCCCGCGGTCGATGGCGGTCCTGGAACAACGCCTGCGCCACCGCGCCACCGATAACGCGGACGTCATTGAAGGGCGTCTCCGGGTTGCCCGTCAAGAAATCGCCCAATGGGACCGTTTCGATTATCTCCTCCTTAGCGGCACCATCGGGGAAGACTTGCGGCGAGCGTTGGTTATTCTCGAGGCGGAGAAGATGCGCGCGGCTCGGGCCCAGCCGCCGACCCTTTGACAGGCCGGCCTCTGCCTTGGCCCCATCCAACGCCGATCCAATATGAGTCAGACCAAATTAGTCGTTTTGGGTGTTACCGGTTCCATTGCCGCCCATAGGGCCCTGGATCTGGCAAGTGGACTTGCCAAACAGGGCTGTGACGTGCGAGTGGTTATGACGGCTGACGCGTTGCGCTTCGTGACCGAAGTGCCCTTCAGGACCCTCTCCCGCAACCCGGTGATCACTGATCTTTACGCCGGGACGGAGGGTTGGGAGCCGGGACATATCAAACTGGCGGACGTGGCCGATCTCCTGCTGGTCGCTCCGGCCACCGCGAACACCATCGCGAAATTGGCCCACGGCTTAGCGGATGACGCCTTGAGTTGCATCGCCTTGGCGCTTGCTCCCCAGGCAAAACTGTTGGTTGCGCCCGCGATGAACGGGAAGATGTGGCTGCACCCCGCCACCCAGCAAAACGTAGCGGCTCTGCGCTCCCGGGGGGCTGAGTTTATCGGCCCCGAGGCGGGACTGCTGGCCTGCGGGTACGAGGGAATCGGCCGCCTGTGGCCGGTCGAGAAGATCCTCCAGCGGGTGCTGGAAGTGCTGTCCTAGTAACCGCTCTCCGGCGCCTCTTCGAGATCCATTATGAATGCTGGTTTTTGGGTTTGGCTGACGAACCAGCCGTGGCGTGGGTGGGGCGAACGGTTCGCCCGTCTGGGTCGCGGGGGCTTTGCTCTGCTTGAAATCTCCACCCCGGATGCCAGCCAACTCCTCCGCCGCATCAGCAAGATGGAGCGGGACATCTTTCTTCCCGTCAAGGCGGCTGGGATCGGGATGCTCCTCTATGCATTCTACCGAGGCACCTGGATTCGCAGTGCGATGGACGATCTGTCTATTGCCGTGGAGTGGACGCGTTATTTCCTGTGGTATTATATCGCGGCCAACCTCCTGATCGCCGGGGTGCTGTTGGCGTTGCGCCGTTTTCCTTTGGGGCTGGTGCAGTGGGTGGTTTTTTTCTCGGGCTTGCTCGATGCTATTTTTCTGTCGGCCCTCACGGTTTTGACCGCCGGTTACCAGAGCTTTCTCTACTGGTTGTTCCTCGCCCTCATCATTCGTAGCGCGGTCAGTGTCCCTCGCGCGACCTCGCAACTCGCGTTGCACGCGACCATCATTGCCTGCTGGGTGATTGCGGGGATTATTCATATCAAAATCGCCACCAACCTGGATGAGTTCTTTCAGGCGGAGGACGTGTTTCGGCGGTTGCCACACCATTCGCAAACGCCCTCGGATACTGCTTCCTCTTCCTCCGTCGCCAGGATGGAGTCGCCCGCCGCCTCCGCGTCAACCTCCAACCGGCATCCGTCTGACGTTCACGAAAACGGGGCGGCTCTCCCGAGTTCACTTCCGGACCGAACTAACCGCCCGGAAGCGGTCGCGAACCTGCCCGCAATGGCACCGGCGACGGGAGCGGCGCGGGAAATCGAGACTGGCACCAACCGGCAACCAGCGCCGGCACCGAGGTCCCGGGCGCTCACAGCAGGTGCCGGAGAGACCGATGAAACCACCCATGAGAATCCTTGGCAGACCGGCCCCTTGGAGCGGCAGGCGGAGCCTGCGTTGGTCCGCCTGGCTCTCCTAATGCTGATGTCGGTGTGTGCTTACGGCGTGCAAGTGCTGTTCGAGCGGCAGCGCAAGGCGGAGGAAGAGGCGCGCGAGTTCGCAATGCGGGAGGGCCAATTGCACGCGGCAGGCCGGTTGGCAGCCGAGTTTACCCACCAGATGAAGAATCCGCTGGCGATCATTAATAACGCATCGTATTCGTTGCAACGGGCCCTCAAACAGGGCCGAACCGACGTGAGCGAGCAGATCCTGATCATCCAGGAGGAGGTCGAGCATTCGGATCGAATCATCACCCAGATCATGGGTTATGCCCAATTAAGCGAGGGGCGGGTCGAAAAACTCGATGTGATCGAGGAACTCAATTACGCGGTCGAGCGGATATTCCCTCCGGCGGCCGGTTATCCGGTCATCGTCCACAAGGATTACGCCGGACAGTTCCCGCCGTTGCTCATGCTTCGACGCCACGTCACGGAGACCTTCATGAACCTCCTCCAGAACGCCCGCGAAGCCATCGGGGATCATGGCGGCAACGTCTGGGTCAAGGCTCGATGTCTGAGCGATTATTCCATTGAAGTGTCCATCGCCGACGATGGCCCCGGGATTCCTCCGGAAAAACGGGAACGGGTTTTCGAGGCTTATTACACTACCAAAGAGAAAGGCACAGGGCTGGGGCTGGCGACCGTGAAGCACAACGTCGAACTGTACGGGGGGAGTGTGAAGGTCGAATCCGAGCTTGGAATGGGCGCCCGGTTTCGCTTAGTATTCCCAGCTAAGACGTTATTGAGAATCGAAACAAAGACATGAACGCAGCCATGAATCGCCTGGCCGGGCGCCATTTGCGAGCCCGCGCCGGGTGTCTGCTCCTCGGACGCGAGGCGCTGACTTCCCGCGCCTGGGAGCTGCGGGATCCGGTCACTCCCCCGCAGGATCTTTGCCGCTTATGAGTGCCCCGGTTCCTCCCGTGTTGATTGTGGATGACGAGAAGAACATGCGTCTCTCGCTCAAGACGATGTTGGTGGACGAGGAGTATCCGGTTCGAGCCGTGGAGTCCGCCGAAGAGGCATTGAGCCTGCTGGGGCGGGAAGATTTCCTCATGGTGATTACCGACGCGCGGTTGGGGGGCATGAGCGGCTACGAGTTTCTGGGCCGGGCCCGCGCGCAATGGCCGGACCTCCCCGTCCTCATGATCACCGCTTACGCCACGCCCAAACTGGCGGTCGAGGCGCTCAAGGCTGGGGCCATGGACTATCTTCCCAAGCCCTTCGCCCCGGAGGAGTTGCTTCACCTGGTCCGACGGTGCGCGGAGCGGCACCGCCTGCTGCAAGACAACGCCCGCCTGCGCGCCCGTGCCACCGAGACCTATCGCCTGGATCAGATTGTCGGCGAATGCCCGAAGGTACGAGAACTGCGCCAGAGCATTCAGAAATTTGCCCCCACGGACGCGCGGGTCTTGATCCTGGGGGAGAGCGGGACGGGCAAGGAACTTGTCGCCGGTTCCCTCCATAGCTTGAGTCACCGCACGCGAGCCAACTATGTCCGCATTAACTGCGCTGCCATTCCCGAGGCGCTGCTCGAGAGTGAACTCTTCGGTCATGAGAAAGGCTCGTTCACTGGCGCGATTAAGCAGAAGCTCGGACGCGTCGAAGAAGCCGACGGAGGCACCATCTTCCTGGACGAGATAGCCGACATGAGCCGTCCGCTGCAAGCGAAATTGCTCCGATTTCTGGAAGACGGCTCCTTCACCCGTGTAGGCGGCACACAGGAATTGCGCGTCAATGTGCGCCTCCTCGCGGCCACCAACCGTGACATTGTGGCGGCGATCAGCTCTGACCAGTTTCGCGAGGATCTCTTCCACCGACTCAACGTAGTGCAATTGCGCCTCCCGCCCCTCCGTGAGCGCGGGGAAGATGTCGCTCTGCTGGCGGACTATTTCCTCCTCACCTTTGGCATTTCCATGAACAAGAGCACGCGGGCAATCTCCCGCGCGGCCCGCCAGAAACTCCTGGCTCACCATTGGCCCGGGAACGTGCGCGAGTTGCGGAACGTAATCGAGCGGGCGCTGATCCTCGAAAACGGCTCTGAGATCCAGCCGGAGAGCCTCCCGGATTTTCACCTCGAGGCCCGGCTGCACAAGACCGAGCTCACCCCTAAACCCGCCAACGGGCAATCCTTGGATGAGATCATGACCACCTTCGAACGTGACCTGATCACCAGCATTCTGGAGCAACACCACTTTAACCTCGCCAAGACCGCCGAACATTTGAAAATTAGCCGGCATGCGCTCCGCTATCGTATCCAGCGGTTGAATATTTCCGCCGGCACTGTGGACGATGAGGAACCGTCCGCTGGGGTCTGGGAAGGAGGCCGCGACATGAATACGATTTATTTTTGGCTCGCCGACGCAAATCCGGCGGATGTGATGGCGAAAAGCCGGAGCTGGAGCGACCCTGCCAAGCGGGAAGTCATCCTCTTGCTCTCGGCGGTGGCCTTGGCCGTCCTGGCAGTGTTTGTCTGGGCCGTTTTCTTCCGCAAGCCGGGTCGCCGCCGGCACCGCCATCACCACCACGAAGGTGAGGGGTATCGCCGTGCCCCGATTACTCCCAAGCCTGAGGCCGAGGAGGAAGAAACCGAGGAGGAGATGGAAGAGGATGAGGACAGCGCCAAGAGTGGACGCCGCCATCGTCGTCGCCGCGAGCACCGGCCGCGCAACCCGACCCTGGCCGAAACCGGCGGCTTGCCTCCCCTGCGCAAGGAGCCCCCAAAGGCAAGCGGCCCGAGTTAGGCCCCATGGAGACCAGCCAGACCATTACACGGAAAAGCGCCTCAAACCTGGCCCTGGCCTTTGTGCTCTTGCCACGGGCCAAGCGTGACGGGATGTCGGCCCTATACGCCTTTTGCCGCGAGGTGGATGACGTCGCTGACACTGAGACCGTGCCCGTGGCCCAACGTCGCGAACGGCTAGCCGCTTGGCGGGCCGACATCCGGCGTGCTTGCGTCGGCGACGCGCCGACTTTTCAGGTCAACCGCGAGCTTCAACCCATTATCCGTGACTGCCGGCTGCCCTTTGAGCTCTTCGATGAACTGCTGCGCGGAGTCGAGATGGACCTTGAAATCGACCGCTACCGCACCTTCGAGGATCTCGACCTCTATTGTTATCGGGTTGCCTCTGTAGTGGGGCTGCTGAGCATCGAGGTGTTTGGCTACAGCGACCCCGCTTGCCGGCAATATGCCATCCATCTCGGCCGAGCCCTCCAGTTAACCAACATACTCCGTGACGTTCGTGCTGACGCCGCCCGGGGCCGGATTTACCTGCCACTTGACGAGTTGGCTCGCTGTGGCGTCGCTCCCGAGGAAATCCTGCGTGGTGAGTATTCACCGCGCTTCTACAACGCCGCCAGCGCGACCTGCCAACGCGCCCAGGCTTTTTACCGCCAGGCACGCCAGGTCTTGCCGTTGCCGGACCGCCGCTCGATGATTGCCGCCGAACTCATGGGGGCGGTCTATTGGCGTCTCTTGCGCAAACTCGAAGCCCGGCGTTTCGACGTGTTTGGCCCTAAACCCACCCGGTTGAGCAAGGCTACGAAGCTGATGCTCATCGCGCGCACCTGGTGCCGCCTTGTCTCCGGCGCCCGCTCGCCTAATTATGGCGTGTAAGCGTGATCCCCGTTGGCCTGGGAATCCTGGCAGTCCGTGTTTTGGCCGTGGGCCAGTCAGGATGCTCGCGGTCGAATGGTTTGGAATATCCCTGGCGGCTGACTCGTCCGGTGCAACCCCGATCGGTTTGCGGCAGGCATGAGCGTGAGCATGAACTCCTCGCGACGCCTCATCGTGAACGCCGATGATTTCGGGCGCACGACGGCCATCAACCACGCGGTGATCCGCGCCCATCGTCAAGGGATACTCACCACGGCCAGCCTGATGGTGAACGAGGCGGGCACCGAAGAAGCGGTGGCTTTGGCGCGCGAAAACCCGCGGCTTGGGGTAGGACTACACTTGACTTTCCTCTTTGGCCATTCCGCCCTTCCGCCTGCTCAAATCCCAGGCCTGGTGGATTCTGCGGGGGCTTTCGGCACCCATCCCCCCGCCGCCGGGTTTCGGTTTTTCTTCCACCGGAGCCTGCGTCCGCAGCTTCGCGCCGAAATCCACGCCCAATTTCAACGATTTCATGCCACCGGTCTGCCGCTGGACCATGTGAACGGCCATCTCCACCTCCACCTGCATCCTACCATCTTCAGGATGTTGATGGAGGATGCACAACTGCTGGGCATCGAACGGTTTCGGCTTTCTTTCGATCCCTTCCTGCTGAATCTGCAACTCGCCTCCGGCGCCTTAGCGTATCGAGCGGTTCATGCCCTGATCTTCAACCGCCTGGCTGCGCGCGCCCGTCCGATGCTCCGGCAACGGGGGGTGGCCCACACCAGCACCGTGTTCGGCCTGCTGCAGAACGCGCGTGTCGACGAGGACTTTATCAGCCGGCTCCTGCCCCGCCTTCCGCCGGGGGATTCAGAACTCTACTCTCACCCCTCGCTGGACGATTCCCAGCACGAATTCGAAGCCTTGGTCAGCCCCCGCGTACGCGCCCAGCTCGAGCAACTTGCCATTCAACTCATCCGTTACCAGGATTTGGAAAAACCATGACTAAATTGCTTCTTATCCTCCTTATCGGACTCGTCTTCGAGAGTACCGGCGTCATCCTGCTTAAGAAGGGAATGGCGGATATCGGTGAGATCTCGACCTTCAATCCCAGCCAGATAGCGCGGGTGATCAAAGCCGGTGCCACCTCACCCCGGATTCTGCTCGGGGTCTTCTTCGAGGCGTTGTTTTTCGGCGCCCTGCTGATCTTGATGTCCAAGAGCGACATCAGCTTCCTCTGGCCAATGACCGCTCTGAGTTTCGTTTTCGCGACCTTTGCCGCGATGTGGTTTCTGCACGAGCAGGTCTCGGCCATCCGGTGGGTTGGCGTCGTGCTCATTATGATCGGGGCCGCGTTCATCAGCTATAGCGAAGCAAAGCCACCCCAAAGCGCCGGAGGTTCCCAAAACGGCGATCCAGGCGCCTTAGTGCCGACCGCAGTCACGGGAGGGAGTCCGCAGCGTTCAGACCTAATCCCAGCCCTCCTCGATCGGCCAAACCCCTGCATGACGGCGAACGCCCTGAAATGTGAGCGAGTTGCTCGCTCAAAACGGCGTGACGCTTAGATAGAGCTTGTAGTCCTTGATGCGCCCATTCACCGAATCCTGACGTGGCAGGAGGCGCAGTCCCGCCAGTTCCTGTTCCTTGCCCAGGTCGATGACCAGCGTGTGGGGGTGCTTGGGATGGGGCGCACTCCAGAGCGAGTGCCAAAAGGAGTCCGGATCGCCGTCGATCGCCTTCTCCGCTTGGTCACCCTCGGCCAGGTTTTCCTCGCTGTCCACGTAAACGATTTTCCATCCCTTGCGCGGGATGGCCTTGCCCTCCGCCCCGAGCGCATCGAGTTCCGCCAGAGTGGTGAACTCATCCCCATTATGCGAGGACAGGGCCTGAAGACAAAGGTAGCGGGCTTTCTGTGGCGGGAAGGTGATCTTCTGCGCGGCGCTGCTGTCGGCCAGGCTCCCGTCCTTGACGAGGGCGGCGGGATTCAGTTTGGGTTCCCGCATCGGCCCCCGCGCCGGCGCACTCTCGTCCTTGCCCAACTCCCCGAGCACGGGAGCTTTGATTCCCGCCAGGCTATGGACCTCGTCCTTCAATTGCTCGAACACGACGATTTCATTGCGGCCCTGCTTGAGCCACACGCCCGGCAGATAAAGTGTCTGCTGTGGGCCGATGTGCCAGTACCGGCCGAGATTGTGCCCGTTGACGAATACGATCCCTTTGCCCCAGCCGCGCAGGTCGAGGAAGGTATCGCCGAGATCGGATAATTCAAACGTCCCGCGGTGCACCGCCGGGGCTGGGGACGTGGCGGTGGGTTTGAAGTTCAGCGAACGGACCTGGTCAAACGGCAGCTGATACATCTCCCAACCCTTCAGTTCCTGATCTCCCAGCAGGACGGACTCAGTGATGCCCTTGCGGTTGTCCATGAGCCGGCCGCC
>TBL_comb47_HYPODRAFT_10002912_pt1 | contig 20706 bp, 7 predicted proteins | sample TroBogypolimnion_40_FD_10682 | JGI IMG/M metagenome (IMG submission 10682) | reverse complement strand
GCAGCAATGCGATCGCATTGCTGAACAGTTGAACAATCGTCCCCGGCTAAGACTAGGCTTTAAGACCCCCAATGAAGTCTATTACTAAAAACACCCTTTTTGTCGCACTACAAATGTGAAACTAAAAGGTATAACGTCCGGGCGACAGGTGAGAATAATAAGCCATCCGCTGGTCGGCGGCCTCAGTCCATAGCTTATCCAGCCCGTCTAGCCGGTAACGAAAACGCACCTGCCGGGGTGAAGAAAAACTAAGAGCGGTGTATGTGATCTCCAATTGCCGCGTGCCCGCCGGACAATGGTAAATATTTCTGCCGTCATCGGAACGGGGCATTGAGATCGCGGTGGGAATGCGCTTGCCATCGGCCTGGAGGGATTCAATCACCACCGGCGGCGGCAAATTGTTCTGCCGAATGGCCTGTAAATCCACCATCGCCAAGCCCACGCTGGTGACATACCAAAGCCGGCCATCGGCGGTGCTGCAGGCAATGGGCTGGGAGCCGCCCAGAATTTCCCAAGTGCCCAATCCGTCGCCGCTTCCAAGTTGTAGGCAGTTCACCGATTTTATTTCACCGCCGGAAAATTGATCCAATTGCTTTTTGCTGATGCGAAAAATTCCGCTGGCCGAACCTATCCATAAGTTAGATTCCTTATCGGCGCGAATATCGCTGATTGAATCATCCGGCAGACCCTGCGCCCTGGTCAACGTTCCCCATTGACCTTGTCGGAGAAACGCCAAACCGTTCTTGCGCGTGCCTACCCATAAGGTCCCATCGGTGATGCAATGCAACGCGTGGATGCTGCTGGGCAATAATCCATCTCGTTGCTGAATAACTTGCCCGCTTCCGTGGTCGTAATGGAACAGCCCTCCATCTTGCAATCCAATCCAAACCGAACCATCTTTCGCCTCGGCAAAACAACGAACGTCGGAATTAGTCAGCATGATTTGCACGGGATTCGTGTGTCCCGCTTCATAACGTGCTGCGCCGAACGTTGTGCCCACCCAGACTGAGTTGCGGGAATCTTGAAACAAAGCGTTGGGAAATCCCGTAGTTGGATTGGGCAGATATTGGCCCAGCGGATGCCCCTTGTCCCGCAGCCGCAACCCATAACTAAACACTCCGGTCCAGATTTGTCCGCAAACATCTTCCGTCACACAGCGAACGTAATCTTGGTGCCAAACATCATCGGATTGATGACTTAATACCTGGCCATCCGGACTAATGTGGTAAAGTCCCGCGCCTTCCGTTCCCACCCAAAATCCGCCTGTCGCCGCTGGTGCGATAGTGGAAACCGCGCGATTCTTCCAATTATCGGCGGAGGTAATCATCTTTACCACGCGGCGGGAAAGACGGTTTAAACCATGCACGGTACCGACCCAAAGATTTCTCTCCCGATCCTCAAACAACGAGAGTACTTGGTCTTGCGATAACCCGCTGGAATGGTCCAACCGATGTTGCTGGCCGTCGGCTTCCAACAGCCAAAGTCCCTGTCCGTAGGTTCCAATCATCAACGTACCGGATTGCGCTTCGCGGATAATAATGTTTTCCGTAACCTCCAAATCAACCACGCCCCGGTTTTCCACCCAGGCATCGTCTTTCCAACGCCGAATGCATTGCCCGTCGCGAACCCATAACCCTCCGGAATGGGCCGGCGCGATATTTCTCCACTGACCGGACTGCCCCGGAATAGTTAACAACATTTTCCCCGTCTTCGTATCCAGAAGATAAACATCTCCCCCATCCACCAGCACCCACAAACCGCCTTTCTCCATCGCACAAATGTCCCAGATATCATGGTTTTCCGGGCGCGACATGAATTGCCCGGGAACACCATCTTGCACCGGCAGAAGCGAGTGACGGCAGGCTACCCAAACCGTGCCGTCCTGCGTCTCGACCAGCCGCTCCACCGAAGAGGGCGCTGGTGACGGCGGAAGCTTAAGTTGATGAAATCCGTCGGCATCCTTCCAGCCGACCTCTCCGGATTGGGTGCCATACCAAAGCCGGCCATGCCGGTCTTCCATAAAACAGCTAACCAAGCTACTTGCCAGCCCGGGCGTTTCTGAGTCGTAATAACGTTCGAATCTTACGCCATCATATCTGGCTAGACCGTCGAGTGTCGCCAGCCAGATATAACCATCACTAGTTTGCAAGACATCGTGAATTCGCGCCGAAGGCAATCCATCTTGAACCTGCCAGCCAACGATAACATAGTCCGCGTCGTGCGCGTCAAGAAGTTCATCGGCAAACACCGAACCCGCCGACAAAAACCATAAAACTGGTAAGCAAACGAAAGTGCAAATCTCCGTCTGGAGAAATGCTTTCATGATCGTCGCCGTTTTCATTCGGTATTATCCAAGCCGTCTGAAGTCCAATCAAACGATAGCCATGTAAAGAATTCTCGGTGATCAATCTGGTTTCCACTTAACTGACGATTATTTGACCTGCAATATTTTATCCGCCAAGTCTAGTCGGACCACGGAGGCGACCGCATCAGGTGCTTCCGTTGGTAACTTGAGCGCCACGCCGGAATCGTCTTGGCTAATTGTAATTATTTTATCCAGTGCAGCCAAGAGAGTCCCTTTCAAAACTTTAGTCTTCACCGCCGGTAGTTGAAAATTTCCATCCTTCGGCCAGTTGAAAATAATCAGATAAACTCCCGCTGGCACGGAATAGACTCCCCAGTGGATGAACATGCCGAACTTCGCATCGCGCCACCACGCCATGCGTGCATCGCGCTGCGCCGCAGGCTCGTTGGGGAGGGAATTGGTTTCGGTCGTCGGCACGGCGCTGGAGTTGCAGCACAGAGCGCCGGCAAAAGTGGTAATAATGATTGCGGCCTTCAGTGTTTTATTCATGGGTAATTATTAATTCTTGTTCCTGATATTTTGCAAATCCTGCCCGCTACTGGAGGGCGAAGCAATGCTTCACGCTTCCTTTCCGATTAACTTTTCAAAATGGATAGTGCAGCCGGTAAAAGACATTTGATGTTCCTTCGTGGATGGGAATTACCAGGTTGGTGGCGGTTTGAGACCCGACGAGGTCGAACCAGAAATTTGAGGCCGACAAATCCACAGCGTTTGATTGCGCGATCCAGCCAAGATGGTCGGCGGGCCATGCCAGCGTGAGCGTGCCGTTGTTGAAAGTAAAATTGATGTTCGTCGGGTTGCTCGCGATGGTGCTGGCCACAAACAAATCCAAACCGCCCGAGCCATTGAACTGCAAGGTCGTCGCAGCAACCGCGCCGTTGCCGGTGAGGACGATGGCTGGCAATGCGCCCGTGACTTTGCCAGCGTTGCCAGCCGTGGTTGCGGCGATGAGCGGGTGAATTCCAGAAGCCAAAATCGCGCCGGCGTTGTTCACGCGAAACACGGTGCTGGCGGAAATCGTCATCGTGCCGTTGGTTTGGATGAAAGCTGCATTTGCTCCATCCGTCACGAGCGAAAGGGTGCCGACGCTGCAATTATTCGTGCCGTTGATCACCGCGCCGGGCGAACTATTCGTCAGCGCGCGACTGCTGCCGAGAGCAAACGTCGTTGTCAAACTGGAAACGTCAAGCATCGCGCCGCCGGCCACGATGAGGTTGGTGCTGCTGAGCGAAGCACCGCCGCTCAACGCCAGCTTGCCGGCACTGACGGTCGTGTCGCCGGTGTAAGAATTCGTCCCCGCAAGCGTCAGCGTACCGCTGCCGACTTTGGTGAGCGAACCGTTGTTCGTCAGCGCGCCGTTGAACGTGGTGCTGGCATTATTGTTGCCGATGGAAATGGCGAAACCGCCGAGGTTCAAATTCCGCGAACCGGTCAACGCGCCGAGGACGGCGTTGTTAATCAATGTCACCGAACCTGCGTCCGCCGCATTCATGTCGAGCGTGGCGTTTTGGAGTGCTATTGTGTTTTGCAGCACCAAGGAATTGCCGGAGCGAACAGTGCCGGAGAACGTGTTCGCGGCGTTCAAATAAATCAGGCCCGATGAATTTCCCTGAATCGTCGCATTCGGTCCACCGCTGATGACGCTGTTGAAATTATTCGCGCTGCCGCTGTTGTTGCCGTTACCGACGACCGTCAGCGTGTAGCCGCCGTTGCCGAGATTCAATCCGCCGGTGAACGTGTTGCCAAGCGTCGTGCCATCGGATTGCACGGTGGAGTTGGTGGTGAGCGTGACCAATCCGGCCCAGGTATTTTTGGTGGTGGCTTGACCGCCGCCGGTCCGCAATGTGCCGCCGTTCAACGTCACGGGATTTGTGAAAGTAAGATTCAATCCGGGATTGAAGACGTTGAAGACGATTCCGCCATTGACGGTCAGAGTGCCGGTGCCAAACGCGGAATTATTTTTTGGACTGAGCGTTCCCGCATTCACAATCGTGCCGCCGGCGTGGGAGTTCGTGCCGCTGATGGTCAATGAGCCACTGCCGTTTTTCACCAAAGTCAGATTGCCGCCGGTGTCTTGAATCGTGCCGGAAAAAGTTCCGCCGATGTTGTTCACGCCGACGGTCAACATGGCGGGGCCGACGGCGGTATTGTCCACCAGGCCGCTGCCGCTGAATCCGTTGATTGCTTGCGCCGTGCCGTTGAGATTCAATGTTCCATTCAATGCCACGTCGCCAGAATTGCTCACGGCATTTGTTCCGTTGGGGAGAACATTCGGCGTGTTCACTTGCAATGTGCCGTTGGAATTGATGACCGTGCCGCCGCTGTAGGTGGCGACTCCGCCCAACATCACCGTGCCGCCGCTGGCGATGGTCAACGCATTGCTGGCGCCATTGTCGGAGACGGTTTTGTTTACGCTCAAGGTGTGGCCGGCGGCGACATTCCAACTTTGATTTCCATTCAATGTCACCGGCGCGGTGACGGTGAGATTCTGGCTCGCGGTCGATAGATCGAAGCCATCGCCAAGCGTCAGCGTGTTTGTACCGCCGATGGAGACTGGCCCGGTGGGGGTGGTGACGATGACGGACGATACGTTGAAATTCGCATCGAGCACAGTGTTCAGATTGTTGGCGGAGAATTCATTGAACGTCACCGGCTGGCCACCGATGGGCGTTTGCAGTGAACTCCAGTTGCCGGCCGTGGACCAATTGGAGCCCGTGAAACCTGTCCACGCGGGCGGCGGCAACGTGGCAATGAAACGCCATTGCACCGCCGTCGTGGTCGTGGTGGTCGCAACCATTGTAAAAGTGGAAACACTCGTCGAGTTATTGTAGGCCAACTGTAGCCGATTGGTGGTCGAAGGATGATCCAGATAAAACCAGCCATACTGATTCGCGGTCAACGACCATTGCACGTTCGTGCCGGTTATGCTGGCGGCAACGTAGCCAACCGTGCTGCCGTTGTAACTGAGCCGGCGTCCGTCGAGCGAGGATACGATATAGTAGAGATTCGCGCTGCCTGCTGATTGCAGCGTCCACTTTGTGGAAAAATCATTCACGCGGATGTCGGTGGCATCCGCGGCGGAGCCAAGCGAGTTTTCCAGCCGCTTGCGGGTGCCGTTGTTGTGGATGTAATAAATTTTGTTCGTCTCGACATTCGCATCGTCGTCCCACGCCGCGTAGAGTTCGCCGAAGGGAGTCAGGTTGCCGTTCGTGTCGAAGGAATTGGAGCGCGGCGCGGGCGTGGTGCGGGTCCACGGATTGACCGCCATAGGTGAATTGGTGCCGGCGGTGAAAACGAACAGAGAATATTTTCGCAGCCAAGTTATGGATTCCGCGCGCCATAAAAATTCGGCCATCGCGTTGTAATTATCCTCCTCGCTCCAGTTACCTGTGCCGCTCCAATCCACCACGCTCCATTCGGTCATCCACATGGGATAGCCGTAGGTGTTGTAGGCGGTTTGCAGCGGGCTGATCCAGATGCTCGACGAGGCGCTGGAATTGTTGCCGGGATATTGATGGCCGGGCAGGTAATCCACGCGGCCGCCCCAGTTGGTGAGGTAGCTATAAAAGGTTTGATTCCAAGTGCCGTTCACATTGGCTGCCGCCGGAGCCACCATCGGCAAATCCAGATTGTTATCGTTCATGAAATAGATGGCACCATTGGTAGCGTCGAGATTGGCCTGCCCCACTTGGTCAGGTTCATTGTAACCCAAGATGTTTAATGCATAACCTTTCGTGCGCCAGCCGGGCTGCAAGCCCAAAAGATTTCCAGCCACCGTGCTGCCGCGATACCAAGTATCCGGGTCCATCGGGAAATAGTTGACGCCGGATACGTTGGGATCGCTGGTATACCACCAACCGTAGGTCCAGTTGGATCGAAAGGTGATTTGATAGGCGCGGGACGAGCCGGCGATGCCCTTCTTGGGGTAAATCTCGGCGAGCGGCAGTTGCCAGAACTGACTGGTTGAATTGGTCTGAACATTTTGGACGAGCGAGCCGCCCTGTGCGTCGAGCGCCAAGCCGCTGTACTGGTTCACGAAATAAAAATTCACGCCGTCCACCGATTGCAAAAACCATTCCTGATCCGGTAGCGCGGCATAAGTATTTTCCACCAGCACCGCGCCCGCGTTTGTGGTCAACTGCGCGCCCGCGAGGCACAGGCCGCTGTCGTGGTTGATGAGCCGATAGGTTCCATTGTCGTAGTTCAGCAACACCTGATACTGCGACGCCAAATTTGCGATCGCCGCCGCGCCCAGCACCGGCGCGCCGTTGCTCTCGACGATCACTTGCGCCACTGCGGAATTGCTCAAGAAATAATACGAGTCGCTGTAAGTGTCGTATTTCGCCGCGACAGGCGGGTTGGAAACCACGCCGGTTCCCAGCGGATAACCGCCGTTGCTATTTGCCGGAAAGATGCACAACTCCTGCACCGCGCTCGTGCTGGCATTGGTGAACACGAGTTGCACCTTTGTCGTCGTCACTGGCGTGGTGAACGGAATTACGAGCGCCGAGGAACTGTTGCCGGAAATGCTGCCGCCGGGAATGTTCGCCCATGCGCCGCCGGTCCAGTATTGCAAAACGAAGTTGGCCAGCGGCGGCACGCCGGTTGCGCCGGAATACAAATGCGCGCTGCCGATCTTGTTCGTGAACTGCAAATTGATGAGCAGCGAATTGCTCCCGACCAACGTTGTCTGCCAGGACGAGGAAGGACTGACCAACCCGTCCGCCGCGAGCAATGGCCAGTTGCCATAAGTGTTCGCGGTGGCAAACGTCGGCTGCTTGCGGGCGAGATCGATTGAAAAATCTGTGCCGAACGGATAACCGTTCGTTCCGTTTGGAGGATACAGTGCGAGTTGACGAATACGGATCGGGCTGTCCAGCGAGTCATAAACCCGGAATGACGTTGTAGTGATGGGCGTGGAGAAAACGACATTCCGCTCCACGTTGGTGTTGCTCACCACCGTCGAGCCGGGAACCGTCACCCAGTTGCCGTTCGTCAGGTATTGAAAGTAAAAGACAGTCATGGGCGAGGCATTGTTCAGCCCCATCGCCAGTTGCGCGCTGCCCACCGTCACCGGAAACGGAAACGTCACGCCCGCCCAATGCGGTCCCGAGTTGTCGCTCACCCAGCCGGCATTGTCGGTCACAAACCCATCCGTGATGAAAGCCGCCGACTGCGTGCCATTGGTCGAATCCGTGAAGACGGGCTGATACTTCGCCAGATTGAACCGCGACGGCGTGTAATTGGCTTGAACCCCAACATAGCCGTTGTCCCGCACGTTGATGGCGTTGAGCTGAACGGAAGAGCTGCTGGTCAGCGTGAAAGACTGGCTGGTGGTGTTCGCTACGAAAGTGCCGACCACATATTGTCCGACCCCACCTCCGGCTTGGATCACATCGTAAGCCAGCGTGACCAGATTGCCGCTCGTGACCGTTTCGGTTCGCGTGGCGAGAGCGCCGCCACGGCTGTCATTCACCCAAATCTGCACCACATAGTTATGGCCGTAGGTCAGGCCGTTCAATGTCACAGTCCCGGTGGTCGCTCCGCCAAACGCTCCGCCCTGAAGCAGAGTTTTGTAAGCGCTGCTCAAACCCGAAAAGGGAACCGCGTTTGACGCAAATAAATTCACCGTGTTGCCAGTGAAGCTGGCGTTGAAACTGACGTTGCCCCACGACGTATTACCGGTGGCGGCGGTGAAAGTTAGGCCGTTTACATTCGTGCCTCCCGTGACTATCCCACGGGCATAGGCATACAGCGCAGTGCCGTTCGTATTGACATCAATGTCACCGCTGATAGTCGTCGCCGTTCCCCAAGTGATGACCGCAGCGCCAACATTCGCCATCGTCAGCAAAAAAAATGTTGCCCAAATCAGTCCTATTCTTCCGCACAACCAGCTACAGCGCCAGCGCGCGTCTGATCCAGAGCAGGGGTTGGGGCGGGATTGGTTTTGGATCGGGGCTGGACGGGGCGCAGAATGGTCTGACCCCAGATAGGCGCAGTTGAATGAATTCATTGACCAAAGACCAGATTAGGCGACACCCGAACCTAGGGGGCAGGAGTTGGGGTCCACGGGTTAGCCAACGGAATACATCCATTATACCAGACCACATTTTTGATGTCTTGTAGCTTCCACAACGAGGCGTGCCCATCGGCAAAAGCCATGTCGATAGCGCCGGGCACCGGCTGGGCGGTGGTGGCGGTGGCGGTGGCTTTCAATGGATGCCGGGCGATGCAAATCCGTCCCATACTGGTGTTGAAATCACCGTGGAATAAATCCGTGGGCAGCTGGCCGCCGGTTCCGCCGTGCGTCGGCCAGCAATCCGGCCAGATGGCATCCATGAAAGTCGGGGTGCTGACGGGTTGAGTAATGGAGGACTCTTTCGGAAAAAAATACGTCGCGTTGGCTTGAGGCACATAAGTGGAAATGCCGCTCGTTTGGTCATACTGGTATAACCAGCCATTGATAGAGTAACTGCCCGTGTTCAATTGCGCGTTGTTGGCAATGCCCCAATGCCACGCCGACTGTGCATCTCCCACGGTAGCGCCACTCAGGTTGGTTGTGGCGGCGGTCGGACAAAGCCGAATGGCCGCCACTTGTGATTGATAGCTGATCAAGGTTTGCATCCACAGCACGTTCACCGAATTGTAATAGATAGCCTTGCCATTATCCTGCTGATACATGATGTAAGCCAAGTCCATTTGCTTGAGGTTGCTAATGCATTTAATGCCTTGGGCCCGCTGCTTGGCGGCGGATAGCGCCGGCAAAAGCATCGCCGCCAGAATCGCGATGATGGCAATGACCACGAGCAGTTCGATCAAAGTGAACCCTCGCGTTTCGCGGGTCCGCACGGGTTTTTTGGCGACAACCGCGCTTGAACAGGTCTGCCAGTGTGCTATCCGCTCTTTTGGGTTCATGTTTGTATGATTGTGGTTGTTCATTTTCAATTCACCAGCGCCCGCCGCCACCCTGAAAGTCCGGTCTCACCAGAGCGGTTTCTTGGCGCTTGAGGGATTGCGCAAAGGTTGGGCCGTCGCAGTCCCTCGGTTCTGCGACGGCCCCTGAACCACCCAATAATTCAATCCAATGCTTACTGGGCAATGCGCAGGAACAATTGTGGCATGCCCGGATTCACCGTGTTGGTGTAGGCGAAGCTGCCACCACCACCAAACACGTTGGTTACGACCGGCGACCACACCACCGGCGGCGCGAGATTGGTGGTGCTTTGCACGGAGTAACTGTTGCCAGCCACACCACCGGTGCCGCTCATTACCAGTTTTCCGGCTCCCGCCGAATTGAGGTTGCCGGTATTGATGTTCACCTTCGCCGGGACAGCCACTGTGAAGGAAAGCGGCACTGAAGCCCCGCCGTTCACCACGGTGGCGTTCCAGTTGTTGGTCGCCGTGCCGGGCACGAAACTCACCGTGATGCTCGTGTCACCGATCACCGCCGTCGGTGTGTAGCTGGCTCCCGTCGAAGCAGATACGTTGGTCAACAAGACCGATCCAACTCCGGCTCCGGTGAACCCACTGCCGGTCAGGGTCAGCGTAACCGCATAGCTCGAGCCGGTCACCGGATTGGGGGTCACACTCGTCAAGGTCGGGCCACCGCTGACGACGCTTAATACACCGTTGGTGAAGCTGAAGGCCTTGCCTGCACCCGGACTGCCCGCAATGCTGGCAAAGTTGCTGGTGTTCGTCGCGCTCGTGCCGCTGAACAGCGTGAAGGTCTGGCCGACGGTGAATGCGCCGTTCGCAACAATGTTCAACACGCCGCCGTATTTCACCGTAGCCGGGGCAGTCAACACGATTTTGGTGTTCGTCGGAGTGGTGCCATTCACGGCAAAGGTGTTCGTGGAACCGGCCAACAACGTCAGTTTATTGGTCAGGGTGAGCGTGCCGCTGCCGGCCACGCCGGGCGAAAGAATGCCACCCGCATTATTGGTGACCGAACCAGCAATTGTGCCCGTGCCGCCCAGCGTGCCACCATTGTTAATGACCACCGTATTGGTGCTGGTGGCGCTGCCGGTCGGATTATTTGCGAGGAGTGTGCCCGCGCTGATGATAGTGGTGCCACCGTAGGTGTTCGCGTTGGTCAGGGTCAGCGTGCCCGCGCCGGTCTTGGTCAAGCCGCCGGTGCTGCTCAGCAGCGCCCCGACGGTGATGTTGTTGGTGCTCGTGTTGATTGTGCCACCGCCAGCCTGGAGGTTGACCTTCTGGTTCGGGGTCGCACTCAAGAATAAGTTGGAAGCGTTCACCCCGGCGATGATGGTACCGCCGTTGAGGTTGATGGTGTTCGTGCCTGCGTTGCCGGCCTGAATCTGGGCGACCGTGAGCGAGCCTCCGTTGTTCAGTGTCAGCGTTGACTGGCCAGTGTTCGCGGTGCTATCACCGTTGCCGCCATCCATGAACAGTACGCCGTTATAGGCCGCGTCGGAACCGCCACCGATGGCCACGGCCCCGTTGGTGACTGTAAGGATCGCGGTTCCGGATTGGCCGGTGATGGTGTTGTAGGTGCCGCCCAGTTTCATCCAGGTGCCGACATTCATGGTAGCACCGTTGATATTGATGGTTCCTTTGGAGGTGGCGGTGTTGACGCCGACGTTCAGATAGCCGTTACCCGTGCCATTGGTCGCATTGTTGAAGTTCACCGTGCCGCCGTTGATGTTCAACGTAGGTGCCACACCGGCGGTAACCCCGACATAGTTCATGGAGCCACCATTGTCTCCACCCCAAGTCAAAGAGCCGTTCGTGGTGTTATTCAGGCTATTGATGGTTGTCGTAAAGTTTACCCAAGCAGAATTCAACCCAATAATAAATCGCTTATTGCTGATGTAATTCCCGTTGGGAGCGAGAGTGATGGTGCCCATGAAGTTATAGTCTTCATGCGAATCACCCGCCGTCGTGTACGCAGCGTTGTCAATGAGTGTTCCGTTGGTCAGCGTTGTCGTCGTGCTATACATGAAGGGCACATAGGCCGTCGAGGTCTGGGTGGTCCCGTTTAGATCTATAGTTCCGACCCCGTTTGCGCCGGCATTGTTAAGGACATAAACCGTGCCGGAAGGCGGGAAGGAGCTGGAACCGGTGCCAGCGAATTTCACCGTGGTGCCGCCAATAATGATGTTGTTGCCCGTGGTGGTGTTCGCCCCGTTCAACACCACCGTGCCGCCGCCCGCAAGCGTCAGGGCACTCGAGTTGGTGATGGCACCGTTGAACGTGAGTCCCTGCCCGCTGCGCACCGCCACGGTGGTGGCGGCAGCCAAGTTGATGGTATTGGGTAGCGTCGCGCTGACGTTGTTCGTCAACAAACCGCCATTCATGGTGACTGCTCCGGTGCCCAAGGCGGAAGTGGCATCCGCTTCCAGCGTGCCGGCGGAGACGACCGTGCCGCCGCTGTAGGTGTTAGCGTTGAGGATCGTAAGCGCGGCAGTGCCGTTCTTGGCGAGCGCGGCTGACCCGGCGATGGCCGAGCTGCCTTGCAGCGTGTAGTTGGTCTTGCTGTTGTTGAACGTCACAATGGTCGGCGTGACATTCGCCACCGCGATGTTCACTAGGTTGTTGCCGGTAAGCGTGTCGTCAAATAGCACGGGATTGCCGTTGGCGTAGTCCGCAGCAACGCTGGCGCTGGCCCAATTCTTCGGGCTGGCGATGGTATTGACGCTCCACTCGGTGCTGAAGCCACCCGTCCAAACTGACGGTTGGCCCACAACAATGCTACCGAGGCCCGTAATCAAACCGCCCGAGTTGCTGCTGTTGTAAGTGCCGGCCGGCTCGTTGACGCCGTTGAGTACGAGCGCCGACACCAAATTGCCCCCGGTATAATTCAATTGCAGCACGGCCCCGCCCGCCACGGTCACGGTGGAACCCGCCGCCAAGGTGGGCTGGGCGATGACCAAGGTGCCGTTGGACACCGTGGTGTTGCCGTTGTAAGCATTGAGGCCCGTAAGCGTCACTGTGCCGCTGCCGATCTTGGTCAGGGCCAGATATTTTCCGCTCCCGGCACCGCCGTCCTTGATGACCCCGGTGAACGTGCTGTTGGTGTTCGCATCGCCAATGGTCAGCGTTGAGACGCCGGGGCTGGTGTTTTGAATGACGGCTCCCGTGGCCGAGACGTTGCTCACCCCGTTGAGCGTCTCGTTGAAACCGTTCATTTCGAGTAGGGTCAAGTGATTCGCGTCAGCACCGTTGAAGACCACATTGCCGCGTCCATTCCCGTTGGGGATCACCTCCGATGCGCCGAGCTTCAGGGTGGTTGAGGCTCCCGTGCGGGCGCTGGCATAGTCCGAACAGGTTATCGAAGCGTTGCCGGTGAAGTTGTTACCCGGGTTGGAGAGCAGAAAATTCCGGGAATTGGCACCGTTATTCATGCCGAAGAAGTCAATGCCGTAGTTGCCGGTGATCTGACCACCGATCGTGAAAGTGACTCCCGAGGCAGCATAGTTTCCGATGCGGGCGTTTCCAGACAGCGTGATTGTGCCCAACAGCGTGCTGGCTAGGTCACAGCGGATGGCGCCGTCATAGTTGTTATTTGCGTCCGCTTCCGGATACCCAATGCTGCTAATGTTCATGGGATTGTTTAAGGTCGTGGCTGCGCTGATATAAAGCTGGCCAGCGTTGGTTTGCACAATGGTTGTGCCGCCGCCCAGATTGCCCGGTGACGACACAAAAACTCGACCGTTCGTAATGATGGTTTGGCCGCTGTAGGTATTCGCGGTAGAGGACAGCGTGAGGTCGCTTTTTGTCGGTCCGTCTTTAAGTAACCCGCCAGCGCCGGTGATCGGTCCAGCGAGGTTCTGGGCAGAACTGCTGCTGTATTCCAGAGTCGCGCCAGAACCGAGGTAGATGGCCCCCGTATTAGTGCCGCCGACACCCAATTTTCCGGCAGTAGCAATCGTCAGCCTGTTGTTATTAATGTAGGTATTGCCGGTGTAGGTATTATTGTTGGTCAGGATGACCGAGCCGGCTCCATTTTTGTAGAATGAGGCAGTACCGGCTATACCACTGCTCCCTCCGATGGTGTAATTGGTGTTGTTATTATTAAAGGTAACTGAGGCGGGGTAAACACTGTTCGTAATGATCACCACGTTATTGCTCTTGAGCGTATCGTCGAACAAAACCACATTGTTTGAGACGAAGTCGGCGGCGAGTCCGTTGCTGGTCCAGTTTTTCGGGCTGGTCAGGATATTAGCGCTCCATTCGCTGCTCCAGGCACCCGTCCAAACATCCGGGGTGGCCACTTGAATGGCACCAGTGCCGGTAATGAGGCCGCCTGAGTTGCCGCTGTTGTAAACCCCATTGGGCTGACTGACGCCATTGAGCACCAGGGCTGTGACCACATTCGTAGCCAATGGCGAGAATTCCAAGTCCAAGATAGCCCCGCCGGCTATCGTCACCATAGAGCTTAACGCCAGGCTAGGTTGGGCAAGGGACAGCGTGCCGCCGGTGACCGTGGTATTCCCGGTGTAGGCGTTCGCTGACAGCGTCAGCGTGCCCGTGCCGATCTTGATCAATGAGTTGCCGCTCAAGGTGCCGCTGTAAGTGCTGGGAGTGTTGTTGTTCCCGATGGACACCGTCCCGACGCCCAGCGACAGATTGCGCGAACCGGTCAGCTCGCCGATCACGCAGTTGGCGCCCAAGTTGACCCCCCCGGCATCGGTCGCGTTCATGTCTAGCGTGGCGTTTTGCAATGCGTAAGTATTGCCAACACTTATCGTCCCGATCACCGAGCGGAAGGTGCCGGCAAAGGTGTTCGATCCGTTTATGGCGAGAACATTATTCCCATTCTCCAGGATGTTGCCCGTCCCACTGATGGAGCCGCTGATGGTGTTGCCGCCGTAACAAGCCACCGGAGAAGAACAAGTGAGCGTAAAGCCGTTGATGTTCAGCGAGCCAGAGACATTCACGCCAGAAGACTGGTTGCTGTTGAGCGCACCGGTAGCCTGCTGAACAAAGGAGGAATCTGCGGTCATGGTGATCGGCCCCGTCCAGAATAGTTGGTTGTAGTTGTTATACTGCGGTTCGGCTTCCAAGATGCCGCCATTCAAAATGAGCGCATTGGTTACTGTGCCGCTGCTGGGTGCCGCTTCAATAATCGCCCCGGCGTTCAAGGTCACTGCCCCGGTGCTAAAGGGGTTAACCCCGCCAGCAACACTCAGTTTGCCATTGCTGGTGCCATTCACAATCGTGCCGCCGCTGTAAGTGTTCGCGCCTGACACCGTTAAGCGTGAACTGCCTCCGTTGCAATAATAAGTAATGCCGCCTGAACCGCTGATCACGCCCGACAGGAGATCACCAGTCAATGAAACACCATAACCTTCATTCGGCCCATTGCCGCCGGTATTGGTGATTGAGATTCCGCCCGAACCGATATTGATCGGCCCCGAGAGCGTCACACCCCCGGCACCGCCGTCGCCGGATATCTGGAAACCGTCGGCAACGGTGACGGGTCCAGACCAGTTTTGGACGCTGAGGTTGCCGCCGCCAACCCGCAACCAACATGCATCGAGCGAGAGCGGATTGGTGAACGTGATGTTGCCGGCATAACTAGTGGAGCCGGGTTTGAAGGTCACCGGCCCCGTGCCATACTTCGCCGTGGAACTTGGGAACGAAAGGGATGAGCCTGACTCAAAGGTCGTGCCACCGCTGTAGGTGTTGCTGGATGAGTTCAAGGTTAAACTGCCACCGAAAACATCGAGCGCCAGTGCGCCGCCGGTGTTTCGGATGACGCCGCTGTAGGTGGTGCTGTCGGTATTGCCGCCAAGCGCCAGGGTGATTGCACCGACACCGGAGTTATCCACTGTGCCGCTGCTGGGTCCGCTCAATCCATTCATCACCTGCGAATTGCCGTTCAAGTCCAACGTACTGTTCACTATGAAATCACCGGCACCGGGCGATGCGTTCGTCAAACCATCCAACACATGGGTCGCGCCCATTTGCACCTTGCCCCCACCAGAAATGGTGATGTTTCCACCACTGGCAGTAGTGACAGGGCCACTGATAGTCAGGGTTCGAGTGTTAGTGACCAGCCAGTTCTGATTCGCGTTGACTACCAGCGGTGCGGAGACGGTCAGGTTTTGGCTGGCGGCCGAAAGGTTGAGGCCGCCGCCATAGATCGCAAGAGGGTTAGGTCCGCCGATGGTGACAGCGCTGGGAGGATTAAGCACACTCACTCCCCATTGCGCGCCGCCGCTGGGGTCATTTTGAGAAATGGAGCTTAAATTGTTGAGGGACGAATTGTTGAATAAGATGGCGTCTCCTACACCAGGTTCGCTGGCAGGGTTCCAGTTGCCGGCCGTATTCCACAAACCGTCGAGTCCGTTGCCGGTCCAAACGGCGGGGCTGGCGACCACCAACACCAGGGCATTCCCGATGATTTGCAGCGAGGCTGCACCGACAGAGCCGTTGCCAGTGATCGTCACCGACGGCGCCGAGTCTGAAAAAGCCACACTACCCGGATTGGCCCCGGTGGCGGCCGCAATGATCGGGTAATTTCCCCCTCCGAGAACGGCACCAAGGATGTTGAGATTGATAACCGTGCTGGACGACAGCGTCAAAGTGCCGTTAGTTTGGATGAAGGGAGCATTGGCGCCATCATAAGTCATGGAAATGGTGCCCGAGGTGCAATCGCTTGAGCCACAGAGCAGGGCACCCGCCGAACTATTGGTCAAGGTGGCACCGCTCAAGGCGAAGGTGGAAGCGGTGGCGGAAACATCAAACTTCGCCCCGCCCGCCACCGTGATGTTGGCGCTGGTCAGGGAGCCGCTGCCACTTAACGCCAGTGTGCCGCCGCTGATGGTGGTCTTAGAGAGATAAGTGGCTGGTTGTGTGTAGGTCACCCGTCCGTTACCGGCGATGGTCAGAGCTGCGCTGCCGGAAATGCCGGCGTTTACCGTCACACTGCCGTTATTCGTCCAAGTTTGAGAGCCACCGAGTACAACCGCGTCGTTGATCGTCAATTGATCACTGGCACCAAACAAGTTGATTCCGCCGTTGATCGTTAGGGTATTGGCATCGGCACCAATGGACACCGCCGAAGGAGCGTTGCTCAAAAGCAAAGTCCCAACGGTGTAGCTGGTATCGAGCATCGTCCCCAACGTGCCGGTGGACGAAGCATTAAAGATGATCGTATCACTCGGGATTGGCAGGAGGGCGGGACTCCAGTTGCCAACCATGCCCCAAGCAGTGCCGCTGCTACCCAGCCAAATTCGTTGGGAAAGCCCAAGGTCGCGCACGCTGATGGCATTAAGTTGGGCGCTGGCGTTGGCGGCGGTGGTGGCGCCGGGAACCAATGTGACAGCCTGGTTATTGGTGGTGGCCGAGAAATATCCCACGGACCATTGGCCAGCACCGCCGAGCGATTGATAGATGTTGTATGACAGTGTGGCGTAGGTGTTCGGCACTATGACGCCGGTGTTCGTGACAGTTTCATTCCGAGTTGCGGGGGTACCGGAGCGCGGATCGTTCACCCAAATTTGCACCGAGTAGTCATGGCCGGCAGTCAGGCCGTTCAAGGTTACGGTTCCGGCGGCGGTTCCGCCGTAGGCCGCGCCAACAAGCACGTTGGTGTAAGCGGGGCTCAAACTGGTGAACGGAGCGAAGGCCGCATTAAAGGCATTTGTGGAAGATGCCGTGAAGCCGGAAGTGAAACTGACGTTGCCCCACGCCGCAAAGCCAGTGCCGGCGGTGAAAGACACGCCGTTGACAGTCGCGGCATTGCCCCCGGTATACGCATAAAGCGCGGTGCCCGAGTTGGTCACATCCGAGTCACCACTGATGTTCTGCGGGGTGCTCCAATAAATGGTGGCCGCCTTCGCCGACAGCGGCGCGAAGTCGGCAACCACTGCGATCAGCGCGGCAACCGCCGTCAGTCGTGCGCTGGTTTTGGAATTGAAAAGCAAGCTGCCGGCACGGGCTTCCGACTGGTAACCTCGCAAAAAACTAGGGTAAGAAAGCAGCGGTGGTTGGGAGTTCAATAACTTGCACAAGGTTGAACGAATGATGTGCATGGGTTTGGGTAGCATACGGTTTTTCGTGGCTTTTGTTTTTTGGGGATTAATCGGGAAAATGAATCGTGGCACGCTGTTGGCAGGTTAAAATCGTTTATGAACAATTTATTGGTTGGGAAACGCAGAAACCATACATGGGCAATAGGATATTGCCAATCACGAGTTCTCGGGATGGCATGATTGATGAAATGCGCTTAAGCTTGCCGTAAATAAACACAGTATTGCCCAGCTTGGTTGGTTGTCCAAACGGACGGTTTCACAAGGCTAGCAGGATGACCGTGACTGGAATCGACTGGTGTTGTATTTTCGGAAATTTAGCGGTAAGCCCATTTTGTGATGAAGCCATGCCTCAGTCTCCGATTTTCAAATCATGAAGCCTGCTGATTTTTTCGCGTCGTTCGCAATCTTGCTTGTTTCCGCCATTACCGCCTTTGGCAGTCCCGCTTCTTCACCCAATCTCATCATCATATTAACGGATGATCAAGGTTACCACGATGTCGGATTCAACGGTTGCAAAGATATCCCGACGCCGAATCTTGATTCCATCGTCAGCAACGGCGTTCGCTTCACGAGTGGTTACGTTTCATCCTCCGTTAGTTCCGCCAGCCGCGCCGCCTTGTTGACGGGGCGTTATCAGGAACGTTTTGGATACGAACGCGACACGCCTTGGCAGCCAAATAATCCTGATGCCGGCCTCCCTTCGACAGAAACAACGCTGGCCGAGGCTTTGGGTAAAGTCGGTTATGCGACCGGCATGATTGGCAAATGGCATCTCGGCAGCAGCCAAGCCAAGCGCCCCTTGAAGCGTGGGTTCAACGAATTCTTCGGTTTTCTCGGCGCCGGGCATCGGTATTTTCCCGAGGATTTGACAATGGATCAGACGCACCAGGCAAAAAACGATGATGATAGCTGGCGGCTTTGGATCATGCGCAACGACGAACTCGTCAAGACCACAAACTATCTCACGGATGAATTCTCAGATGAAGCGGTGAGTTTCATCGCGCGACACAAGGAAAAACCGTTCTTTGTCTTTCTGAGCTACAATGCTCCTCACGCTCCGCTGCAAGCCACAGAAAAATATTTAAACCGATTTCCAAAAATTATTGGAATTCACCGCCGGACCTATGCGGCCATGATGAGTGCAGTAGATGATGGTGTCGGGAGCATAATCACCGAACTTAGGAAAGATGGCTTGGAGGAGCAAACCTTGCTGGTCTATCTCTCCATCACTAGCGGAGCGTTGGATGCAAACTCCTCGGACAATTACCCTTTGCGCAGCTCAAAGAATTTTCCGTGGGAAGGCGGCTGGCGTGTGCCGTTTGCCATGCAGTGGGCCGGGCATCTGCCCAAGGGGTTGGTCTATAATCACCCCGTTTTGTCTCTCGACATTTTTGCGACAATAACTTCGCTGGCAAATGTTCCCGCCAGCGCGGAGCGCCCACTCGACGGCGTCAACCTTGTTCCCTATCTAACCGGGCAGAAAGCAGGCGCGCCACATGATGCCATTTATTTGCGGTTATCCGAACGAAGTGGCTATGCGGTTCGGAGCGGTGAATACAAACTGGTTGTTCCGGCTAAAGGCGAAGCCGCCGAGTTGTTCAATCTTACCGGCAATCTAGCCGAGTCAAAAAATCTCGCTGAAACACAGCCCGAATTAGTTCGTGAACTTGAAAATAAGTATGCCGCTTGGAATGCGCAAATGATGTCCGCCAGCGCTCCTGGAATCACCGAACGCCATGTCTCGCGACCAATCGATACCGACACGGAAAATTTAAAGCTCGAACCTTAGGGGGCAAAAATCGACATGAGATTCAAAAACACTTGGATAGGTGCCGCTTGTCTGGCAGCGACCACCACTTTCATTTTATCAGCGTTTGCTGCCTCTGCTCCCGCGAAGCCAAACATCGTTCTCATTCTCGCCGACGACTTGGGTTACGGCGACCTTGGCTGTTACGGCGCAACCAAAATCAAGACGCCCAACGTGGACCGGCTGGCGGCAGAGGGTTTGCGGTTCACGCAAGGTTACGCGCCTTCCTCCACTTGCACGCCGTCGCGTTTTTCGCTGCTGACCGGTGAATATGCCTGGCGGCAAAAAGACCGTAAGAACAGCATTCTGGATGGCGACGCACCGCTCTGCATCGAACCCGGTCGCTTGACGCTGCCGGCGATTTTACACAAAGCTGGTTATCAAACCGGCATCGTCGGCAAATGGCATCTCGGTCTGGGCGACGGCCAGACGCCGGTGGATTTCAACAAGAAAATCAAACCTGGCCCGCTCGAAGTCGGCTTTGATTATTGCTACATCATTCCCGCCACAGTGGACCGCGTGCCGAGTGTGTGGATTGAAAACCACAGCGTCGTTGGCCTTGATCCGGCCGATCCAATCACGGTGAGTTATGTCACGAACATCAGCGACGAACCCACCGGCCTGGCGCATCCCGAGTTGCTCAAACAAAAAGCCGACAAACAGCACTCCGACACCATCATCAATGGCATCAGCCGCATCGGCTTCATGAAGGGCGGCAAATCGGCGCGCTTCAAAGATGAAGAACTCGCCACCACCGTCGTGAACCAGTCCGTCAAATTTATCGAGCAACATAAAGACGCCCCGTTCTTTCTCGAAGCCGCGTTGTTCGAGCCGCACGTTCCGCGCGTCGCTGGAAAATCTTTTATCGGGGCAAGTGGGTGCGGCATCCGCGGCGATGTCATCGCGCAAATTGACTGGGAGACCGGCGAAATCATGGCGGCACTCAAACGCCTCAATCTGGAGACAAACACGCTCGTCATTTTGTCCAGCGACAACGGCGCGATTTTGTTCGACGGCTACTTCGATCATTCGTTCGAGGATTTGCATGGCCATCAGCCCACCGGCGGGTTGCGCGGCTGGAAATATCTTGTGTTCGAAGGCGGCTGCCGCGTGCCCTTCATCGCTCACTGGCCAGCGCAAATCAAACCGCATGTCTCCGACCAGATGATTAATCTTGTGGATCTGCTCGCGACTTTTGCCAGCATGACAGGCCAGAAAGTTTCCAAAGATATTGCCCCCGACAGTTTAGATTTGTCGGCGGTGCTTCTGGAAACAACGACTAACCAGCTTCGCGACAACACCGTGCTGCACGGCGTTTCGGATATGCTGGCGCTGCGTCTGGGCGATTGGAAATTGATTCCCGCCAACCCCAAAGCCAAAGCCACCGGCATGGGCCAAGGCGCGAACGCCGTTTAGTTTCACATTTGTAGTGCGACAAAAAGGGTGTTTTTAGTAATAGACTTCATTGGGGGTCTTAAAGCCTAGTCTTAGCCGGGGACGATTGTTCAACTGTTCAGCAATGCGATCGCATT
>TBL_comb47_HYPODRAFT_10002910_pt1 | contig 20719 bp, 15 predicted proteins | sample TroBogypolimnion_40_FD_10682 | JGI IMG/M metagenome (IMG submission 10682) | reverse complement strand
CTCGGGGGCACTTTCGGCATTGCCGGTTCGTTACAAAGCTACGGCTTTGCTCCTCTCCGGCAACCCCAAAATTTCTCCCCGATACCCTCAGTATAAAAATACCACTTATTTCTTTACAACTCCTAAGTTGCAAAATCCATTCCATTATTTACAAATTTAAATATCAATTGTAGTATGTGGCCGAAGTGCCTCTTTCAACCATATAAAAATCGTGCGGGAAACCGTCAGTGCGCTGAGCCTTTTTAGCCACATGCTTATCGGCAAAAAGCATATTCAATCCCTGAGCATGACGATAGGCAAATCCGGCCGGGTTGCCGTAATAGAGTGAATTAGAGCTGTTCCCTATTCCGCAACCGACAATTCCGGAACAATTGTTGCCATCCACATATCCGGTGAAAATGAACTCAAAATCGGCAGCGGCCATAAACGAAGCCGGTTTTTTAATTTGATTTATTTTTACGGTTTGCCAGTCGGTAAGAGTGGTTGTCTGGGGAGAACGAAACTCATATTGAGCACGGTTGATGCCGTAGCTTAAATAATACAAGGTCTTTTTAGACGGAAGGCCCGCGGTGCCGTAATAAAACTCCGGTTCTTTCGCGGCCGGACAATAGAAAACCGGCGATCCGCCGAGCGGATAAGATGCGCTGGTGGCAGGCCATTTCATCCCGACATAAGACGATAGTTTGTAACACCATGAGCAATAAGGACTGGGTTCGCTGCTGGTATAACCAATACTGGTGGCAGAATAATACAGTCCCGTCGGCATCCAGTCGCCGCTGTCATTGCCGTACATTTCCATGCCCATGCCGATCTGTTTTAAGTTGCTGCCGCAGTATGATTCCTTGGCGGTCGCCCTGGCTTTATTCAGGGCCGGAAGCAGTATTGAGGCCAAAATCGCAATGATGGCGATCGTTACAAGCAATTCAATCAATGTAAAATTGAATCTCATCCGCAGTTGTAAAATGCGATGCGAACATTTTTCAAAGTTAATGCTCATAAAACACCCCCCATTGCTTTACTTCTTTATATTTACTTAAAAACCGGCGCTTTCCCCGTCGTATCCCTTATTATCAGATCCAAAGGTTTACATTGCCGCCGCAATACATTTTTCACATCCGCGAGACTTTTTCTGTTATCAAGCAGGCCGATTAATGAATCGGCCGCAATATAGCCGCTTTCATAAGATTTTTGATTTACCGCCGTTACCGGCTGAGAATTCCATTGGCACAATGCGGAATTGCATCCGGAAATAATGCTTATTTCACCGGGACATTTTACTGAAGCGCGGTTGATTGCCGAAAGAAAACCGCAACATGACTGATCGTTTCCGCAAAACGCGGTAAAGCGCTCCCCGGCAGGCAACTTTAACCATTCCGCGGCAATATCTCTGCCATTTTCGAATTCGTCGTCGCCCGTCGCCGGACGGCAAAGTAAAGAAAAATCTTTCACGGTCAATGAATCATTGAATTTTTTCAAGGCGGCCAGATAATCTTCTTTTGAAGTATCATAATAATAACTGATACATACCCTGCGGTGGTTCAGGCCGTAAAGATATTCCATTATCCTGACATAAGTTGGCACAATGTCATATTTAAGACTTAAAACATTATCATCATCAGGCCACCCGAAAACTATATATGGAATATTTAACGGCTCAATAAGTTTTAATACCGCCTGGTCAATGGCCCCGGCGATCACAATTCCGTCAACGCTGCGGCGGCGCAGCTTTTCCGGCATCACAAAGTCTTTGATCGTTGAAAGATCATAAGTGGAGACCACCATCTGATATCCATGTTCCTTACACGCTTTGCTGACGCCGGACTCTATGGTGCTGAAATAGCTGTTGGACAACCCCAGGGTAACCTTGGAAGAAACCAGGAACCCGATCTGGTATGTGCGTTTGGTCGACAAGGCCCGCGCCGAGTCCTGAGGAATATAATTATATTTTTCAATTATCTGCCGCACTTTTTCAAAAGTCTTTTGACTGACCCGCAACTTCTGATTGTTGTTAATCACTTCCGAAACAGTTGACTTCGCCACCCCGGCCATCGCGGCGATATCGTTAATCGTTAAATTTTTTTCTTTTTCCAGCATAGTATCTCGATTTTAGTTAAGTTGTGGAATCAGCTCGAAGGTCTCATTATGATTATACATCGAACCGGTTCGCAAAGCAACTTACTTTCAAAAACTTTCTCTAAAAATTTTATTTTTTCCTGCGTAAAATTACTTTTTTCTAAAATGTCGCGGGATTTGATGTTCTGCCCCACCAGAACAGAGTAAAAGTAGAACCCCATCCCTGGTAGTCGGCAGACAGATTCATATAATCCGTTCTCGTGCTGAAACTGCGGCAGTGTCCGTCAAGAAATGATACATTTATCCCTCCATTATGGCGAAATACGATGTTGGAAGAACCGCCATATAACGTTCCGGATTTGCCGTCCAGCGTAAAAACACAAGAGGCCGGATTGGTAATGTTTGTCGTTTTTATTAAGTACCAGTTCAGCGTAGTCGGATGTCTGATGTTTGCCAGATGTTCATTTTTGCCATATCCGTAAATCCCGTTTGAATCCACTCCGTCCACCTGAGAAGCACAGCGGAAAGTTTTCATGTTTGCAGCGGTATACGCAGTGTTTCTTGAGCTTATATACGGCAGCAGATCAACGTAAAGCGCCGAGGCGTTCGTGTTTAATAAATAATCATTCCAATCACCGGTATACATATTGAGAGCAAGCGCCTGTTGTTTTTGATTGGAAATGCAATTGTTGGATTTGGCTTTTTCCCGCGCCGAATTCAGCGCGGGCAGCAGCATTGACGCCAAAATTGCAATGATGGCAATCGTGACCAGGAGTTCGATGAGCGTGAATTTCGAATTAATTAGTTTCATGTTCATTCCACTTTCTTATTTATTTTCGGGATTTATCAGTCAAACCGTTAATGACATCGGCCAGTAACAATCGTTCGTCTTCAGGAATTTCGCTTGAGGAGCGTTCCGCTATCGCTGTCGCCGTGCTGAACTGTCCGGGCAAAGTACCGAACATAACCACCATTCCTTTGCCGTACTTTCCCGCGACTGCGACCGGGCGCCCTTTAGCGTCCCTGACCAGCACCATGGAATCCCTGCCGGGCTCAAGAATGAAATAATCAAACTGAAAGCCGGGAATAAATTTTCTCGCTCCTGAACCGGCAAATCCGGTATTGGGAATTATCGTCATTTCAACACTGTCTTTACTCTGGTTAATCGTGTTTTTCTGTTTTCTTACCGCGATGCCGCTGAAAATGTCTTTCCCGGATTCCGGAATTTGCGCATGGGTAAGAATAAGCTTGCCGCCGTTCTTCACCCATGTGTCAAGATTTGAGCGGATCTTTTCAAAGAATACCGGAGTCTTGACCTGGGGAATTATCACCAGATCGCAAAGCGCAAATGCGTCTTTGCTCAAACGGGGGAGGATGAACGGATTGACGCCGGGCTGTTTGCTGACGGCGGCAAGGATATTTTCCGAACCGTAACCGTTATAGTATATTCCGATTTTTGTACCGGCAACCGCCGGCGCATTAATCACGACTTCCGGATTTTCCTCAAGACTGTCCTGCGAGAGGCGTTTAAATGATTTGTCCGGCGGGAAAATACCCTTGAATTCGGCGATTTTTTCCGCCGGGCCGAATGCCAGCGCGCATGGCTCATTCTTTTCCCGAATGACTATTTCCACCGGCTGAGCAAAGCGGGCGGCCGGGCCGGAGGTCAGGGTTTGTCCGGTAATAATATTACGCAATTCATAATTATCGGCCTTGTCCGCCAGGGCCGGGTCAATCGTCAGCAGGGTACGGCCATTGCCGCGCAGCGTCAGGCAGACCATGCCGTCTTTTTTGACCGTTTCCGCAAAATAAATGCCGTCGTGTCCGCTCAGCCGCAGCGGCGGATTGACAAGGCCGGAAATAGCCGCGGCCAGATAGTCCTCCGCGCCTTCGGTAATGTTCACCGTGGAAAACCAGGCATTGCCATAGCGATAAAGTATCGGGGTACCGCTGGCCCGGTCAACTGCCGCCGCTTTAGCGCCGCCCGGTTTGACCGATAACATGCGTCCGGCCTGGAATTTGGCTAATTGCGCAGCGGGAGTTGAACTGATTTCCGGCTGAATAAAACGCGGACTGCCGGAATCGAGGATTTGCAGACCGCACAGTTTGGTCGTCAGGTCGGTTCCCTTAGTCAGGTCGCGCGGCCCGCTTGACAGCGGAGTCGCAACCACAAAAATTTTACCGCCGCCAGCCAGATATTTTTCCAATGACAGCGCCTGTTCAGCGGAAAGGCCTTCACCCGTATCTTCAGGAATGATGATGCAGTCATATCTTTTCAAATTCTCCGGATTGATGGCGAATTTCCCGTTGAGCAGCACGCCGTCGACATCAAAATGCCGGTCTAAGGCCTGATAAAGCAGTTCCACCGAACGCGTATACGCCGCCCCTGTGATTTCCGGATGTTTCAGAACAAAGGTCAGCGGATTGCCGGCCACCGCAATCCTGGCCGTGGTTTCTCCGCCTTGCCAGCGCGTCATCAGGCCGAGCCAGCCGGTCAAGTTTTTACTGCCGAAAAACGTATCGACCATTTCTTTAGTATGAAGCATATAATCGGCATAAAAATCATCGGAAAGTTTACGTTTCCGGAAATAGTCGCGCAGCATATCCACAAACAGCGAAGCCCGGCCTTCCCAGAAAGAAAGGATCGACCGCCCGTGAAAAGCATACATAAACACTTCGGTCAGGTCATTGCCGAAATAGCTCGGTCCGAAATCGAACATCCCTTTGTCCAGCGACAGATAAATCTTGCCTGAACGGTCACGCACCGGGGCCCAGATATAATCACAACTTTTTTCGAGCATCACCGGATCGTATCCCCAGCGCCAGCTTGCCCCTTTGTAACTTTCAATATCGTAATAGCAGAATACATTTTGAAGTCCGCATTTAGCCGCATGGCGGTTGAGCGCCTGCACAAAATCGTCCATTATATGGCAACGATAAAGAGCAAACCGCCGCCACCATTTATTGCCGGGATCAGTGGCCGGCGGCATCGGGCCGGAATAATTTTCGCCGAATTCCTGTTGACACCATGCTGAAAACTCGGCTTGGCGATTAGAATAATTAGTGTTAGCTTCCGTATTGTCCAGTTCGTGGTGATAAATCCCCGCCAGACTTTTATATTTCCCGTATTTGGCGCCGATTTCATCAATAATATCGCAATATATTTTTATCAGCCGCGGATCGCTGAGCGAGTTGATGTCCGGAGCCGTATGCCACCCCTTGTCAACAATCGGCGGAGTATAGATCAGCCATACTTTCATTCCGTATTTTTCCGCTTCCGAGAGTGTTTCGTCCAGCCAGTCGCGGTTTTCCATCAACGGCTGCGGACGGCTGTGCTTGAGTTCCGTCCTGTAATTGAACGTCGCGCCCCGGCCTTCCTGAATGCTGAACTGAATGTCGGTAACTCCGATGTCATGCATCTCTTTCAGGATAGCCCGGTACGGCCAGGGATCATTATCGAACCCTTGCGCCCAGACGCCGAAAGGACCTCCGGGAACAAGCCAGGTGGCAACCCGTTTTTCATCCGCCCGCAACGCAAACATCAGAAATCCGGTCATCACCAGTGCGATAATAGTTTTCGCCTTCACTATCAACATTGCACACTTCTCCCGCTCGTTGAATATCAGTCTGATTTTTTCCGCAATGCAATCAATCCGCCAGCAAACAGCTCTCACGCCTGATGTACGTCATCGGAACCCGCTCCGTCCGGGGCTCTGCTCCTTTTAAGGCCATATCAAGCACTATTTCAAAGGCTTTGCGCCCGACCATTTCCGCGTTTACCCCCATCGTGCTCAATGCCGGCTCGGTGGATTTCCCGAATTCCAGATTCAAAGCGCCAATCACCTGCACATCTTCCGGAACACGCAGTTTGGCATTTTTCAACACCGTCAACAGCTTGGCCGCAATATGATCGGTATTGCAAATGAAGACATCCGGCATATTGCCGGTTTTCAACGCCTGACTGACGGCGGCGGCAACCTGTTCCATGTCGAGATTAGGATCGTAAACAACGCCCGGACGGCTGAAGTCAATCCCGTAAATCGCCGCGTCTTGATAAATATTGCGGATGGACATAACGGCATTCGAAATTTCCATGCCATAATGGGCCGTTCCCGGATATAAAACCGCGATTTTGCGATAACTGCCGGCAATCAATCTGCCGATGATATTTTTAAAAGAATCAAGATAATTAATCATGCTGCAGCCGATTTGCGGATGCACGACGGGGTGATTACAATAAACCGTGGGAATGCCGCCGGCGGCGATGCGGACAATATGCTCCTCGCCGATGTTATATCTTTCCTGGATGCGGGAACTGATGATAACGCCGTCCGCGCCGGAGTCGCGCACAATATCATCCAATTGCAAAAACTCGTCCGGCCCCACGGAACGCATGATGAACGTTACTTTATTCTCCTTGCAGACCTGTTCGATAGCCCAGATTATTTCCGTGCCGAAATCATCATAACCATTCATATAAGTTCTGGTTGCGGCATCAATCAGATAAATCAAACTCTTCAACCGGAAAGAGCGGGGCGTCTTCAATGAAACGAAGTTGCCCTTGCCGGGAATTGCGGTAATCATCCCGCGCCGCTGAAGCAGACTTAATGCTTTGTTGACACAGGAACGGGACACCTGGAAATGATCAACAAGCTGACTCTGGGAATAAATCTTTTTCCCCGGAGGCAATTCATGCCGGTTTATCTCTGATTCAAGCTGTTCTACCAGCAAATCATATTTCGTTGGCCGCATAATTCATTCCCTATTTCAAAACAAACATGTCTTTTTACACTTGTATGATAACTGCAAAACATGATTTTGTCAATAGCGAATATCGCCTGTAATTTAAAAAATCAGGAAAAATTTTAGCAATCCGCGGATTTTGCGAACCCGATCAGTTCTTGGATTCCCATTTCAGGATATCCGGCGATTGAGATTCCAGAGACCAGTCAATTGCCAGAATTTTTGAGCCGCAGTCGATCTTTATTTTATTGCCGGCCATAAAATCGTCAGGACGGGGGTTCTTTAATTGTTGCATCGGTTCCGGAGCCATCGCCTTAAACGCTTCCAGTTTGGAAATCGCCGGTTCCAGGCCGTGGTCGCCGCCTTCATAATACTTAATTTTTAAAGTTTTGCCGAATTCCCGCAACCTTTTTTCCAGCTCTTCGGCATGATGATGCGGGACTGTCACATCCGCCGTCCCGTGTTCCATAAACAGCGGACATTGAATCATTGCCGCATGTTCCGTCACATTGCGGACAGACAATTCGAAGTCGGCAAACGCCCGTCCGGCCCAGGACTGAATATCTTCGGTTAATTTTACCAGTGCGCTGGAGGTATATACAAACGCAAAGGTATTCGGCGCAAAAATAGAACTTAACAGCGCAATATGGCCGCCCTGGCTGCCGCCGTAGTGAAAAAGCCTGCTCCGGCCAATCGCCGGATGGAGCGTTAAAACTTCGCGCAAGCCGTTGAGCACATCCGCCACTTGATAGAAACTCGCGTCGTAAGGCAGGTATGCGCCTAAGCCCTTCACCGGGTCAAAATCATAGCCGCTCTGGCGATATTCAACTGCAATACAAACCAGATTGAACAACTCCACGGCATATTCCATTTTATCCTGATGCTGAAACCGGCTGCCGCCCCACCCGTGAGTAAACAGCATGGCGCCGGTATCATTGTTAATTTTATCCGGCGCAATTATCAGCGCGGTAATTGTTTTGGGATAAGTTGCGGAATTTGTACTCGGAAAGGAGATTTCATACTTTTTCATGATACGCTTTCATTAATTTTAAATATATTCTTATAACTTAAAAAAACTGTTTTTTCAAATTTATCCGGTTGCCCAATCTTTCGTTTCCCCGTCCGGCTCAGAGCTGTTCCAAATATTTTCAATAATCTTCGCCTTCTCAATCTGCTTAGTGTACATCTCGTAATATTTGCCTTTTTTCTCCAGCAACTCCCCGTGCCGCCCCTGTTCCACTACTTTGCCATTGTCAATTACAACAATGTTATCGGCATCCATTATTGTCGATAACCTGTGCGCTATCACAATGGAAGTGCGCTTCTTGAAAATATTTTTCAGGGCATCCTGAATCAGGCTTTCGCTTTCAGAATCAAGATTGCTTGTGGCTTCGTCAAGTATCAGCAGTTGCGGATCTGCCACCAGCGCTCTCGCCAGCGCAAGACGCTGTTTCTGGCCCCCTGAAAGTTTCACTCCGCGTTCCCCTATTACCGTGTCATATTTGTCCTTGAGCTTCTGGATAAATTCATCGCAGTGTGCAACTTTTGCGGCGCGTTCCATTTCCTCCATGGTCGCATCCTTTTTGCCGAACATAATATTTTCGCGCACGGTCCCGTCAAATAAAAAAACGTCCTGCAGAACAAGGCTCATGAGTTTGCGGTAACTCTGAAGCTTGATGTCCCTTATATCCATGCCGTCAATAGTTATTTGGCCTGAACTTACATCGTAAAACCGCAACACGAGATTAGTGATGGTTGTCTTTCCGCCGCCGCTGGGGCCGGCCAGCGCCGTCACTTTACCCTTGGGAATGAAAAGATCAATGTTATCTATCGCTTGCGTGCCGTCAAGATATTTGAAAGTCACATTATGAAAGTTCATTCCTCTCTTAAATGTGTCAATAGCGGAGGCATTTTCCTTATCGATAATATCGGGCTCCATATCAAGCAGATCTATCGTTCTTTCCGCACATGCCAGACATCGCTGTGTTTCTGAAAAAGATGACATGATCATGAAAACAGGCTGAAAAACCCACATTAAAAATGTAATAAAAACAACCAGGCTCCCAATGCTCAGCGTGCCGTTTATAAAGTAATATCCTCCGACGAGCCAGATGCTGATTTCAGCCACAAAATGGATCGACCATATACTGCGATGCACAAACATTCCGGCAATAGAGCTATACAGGTATTTTCGCCACAAGAGGTTTGTTTTTAGAACATAATCCATTTTGATCGTCTTGCCCCTCAAAAAACTTTTGACAACCTGTATCCCGCCAAAGCTTTCCGCGAGACTCGCGTTTATCACTGTTCTTTCCTCGGCCAGGCTTCGCTGAAGCGGGCGCATTATGTAAAAGAAAGAGTAAGCCACCCCGCACATCAGGAGAGAAAAAAAGAGGCAAACTATAGTTGTCCTCCAACTTATAAAAAGGAGCGATGACATGGACAGGATCAATATCGTAAAGGCATTAAACGGTGAAAGCAACCCGTTAAAAATCAGATTCCCGGCGCCTTCAGTATCTTCCTGCAGCCGGGTGATGATGCCGCCGGTTTTCAATTTCTGTAATTCAACCAGCGGCAACGTATGCAGATGGCTCATCAGACGCTGTTTAAGGTTAAGCACGAAGCGTCCGCACAGCACATTATTTGAATAATCCTGCAAAATAGAAACAACATGGTGCAGTATGGCGATCACCAGCAGAACCGCGCATATCGAAGCAAGCAATTTTATATCCTTCCGGGGCAACACATAATCTATCATTATTTTGCTGGTCCATGGAATTGCCACTCCAAGCACACAGGAGCAAAACCCCATAAAAACGACAAAAATGAGTCTTGCCTTCTGATCTTTGAACTCGCCAAGATACCGGAGGATATAATATTTTACCGGCTTCCTGATTCCCTGTTTTTTCTCTGCGGAATCAGCCTCGCCGATATTCCTGTTTTTCAAATACGCAAGAATGCCTTTTTCTTTTATAAACTTCCGGTATTGAATTTTACTGTTTTTTTTTCTATCCGCCATAATTTCCGGATTTAACAAAATTCATCTGGTCCATGCCACACAATGATTTTGACGGTTAATAAATGCTAATTTTACGGACTCCTTAAATGCCGGCGCAATCCTGCATCTGCCTAAATTATCCCGTAATTTCACATTCTTCAATAATAACGTCAATCTTTTTTGTGTTTGCCGGATCATTTATTTCCATGCGGACATTTCAGAAGTGAAATAAGTCAGCACGGCGGTGTCAAAGAAAAGCATGCTTCCGGCATGTCCGTCAACAAACAGCAGATTGATCTCGCCATGACGCTGAACATCTGATGAGGTGCAACTGCTGCCGCTGTTGTCCTGATCGCAATCAGTTGCAGTCCCGACGATTTCCGGGCTTTCTTCAATCAGGATGATTTGGCTGGGCGGCATTTTGGCTTTGGCAAAATCGTTTAAGCTCCAGGCGAGATTGGGATAGCCGGACGGGTTCTTTAAATACATTTCCCTGGTATTCATGCAATAAGAAAATTCGCGCCGCTGTTCGCGCGGGCACTTGAACAAATTCCGGAAAGTATCGGGACGTCCGGCACCGCTGTTCAGCGCCAGCAAATAAGTCCAGCCGTAATTTGCGATCCCTTTGCCGCCCCAGGCCGGATCGTTGTCAAAAGAGGGGTAATAGCCATTGTTGTTTTGAGTGTAGTCGGCCGCCATCAGCGATATCTGGTGCAAGTTGCTCAGGCAACTGGCCCCGGCCGCTTTCAGGCGCGCCTTATTCAGCGCCGGCAGCAGCAACCCGGCCAGGATGGCGATAATCGAAATCACCACCAGGAGTTCAATGAGCGTAAAATCGCGCAATTTTTTAGCGGTTGTGAACATCATGACTTTTTCTCCCTGAATGAGAGGCCGCTGAATTTCCAGTCAGCAAATTTATTTTGATAAAAGTCACGCTCTAAAAATATGACTAACGCGAAATTTTGGTTTTTCCCTTTCGTATTGACAGAGAAGTTGTAGAAAACAACACAGCTTTTAAATCCGGTGCGTCCAGCCGGAACCCCTATATACAAACCGGTCAACTTGCGCGGAGACGATTCGCCTTTCGCCAGGATTTCAAACAAATTTTTGAATGATGCGGAAACTTTAGCTTCATTAGCAAAGCCCTTGAACCATTGAAAATAATCCGGTTGCCGGGCTACTTCGCCATATGTTTGTTTAAAAAACGTAATGTTCCTGGCATCAATCTTCCGCCAAACATCCTCAGCTATAGCTATGATACGCGTTTTTTCGCTTTCAGTCACCGGACATTCGGAAAATTTGAGGTTCCCGGAGAACCAGTAGTCTGCAATAAGCGCTTTGAACTGGCCATGCCCGTCAGTCTCAACAATCATCCGTTCGAAAACATAGTTTTTCAGATTCGCGGTTTCACTGAATTGGGACCCGAATTTAAGTTCATAACGTTTTATTCCGTCGCCGTCGCTAGCGCCCGGCAATTCCTGACGTGAAGACAGATTGCGGAGCTTTATTTTGCCGAGGCTTTTCCGGTCGGCCGTAAACCAGTCAAACCAGCCATTGGAGTCTACTGCGCTTTTGCGGCAGGCGTCAAAATCCTGCCGGTCGGCATTTTCCAGCCAACTGACTGCGGAATCAATCGCGAAATCGTTGTAGCGTTCCGTCATTTTCGGTTTTAACAGCCCGTATGCAACCCAACCGCAAACCCCCAGGGTAATCAGCACGGCAATACCGTTTTTCAGGAGTTTCGCTCTTCTTGAGTTTCTGACTGCAATATTCGCAGAATCTTTTTTCATTTAAACGCCTCCCTTTCAAACATGACTTGTCGCATACTAAGCGCTTATCTCAGGCTCCTCTTCCGCAATACTTAATTCCATCCTTACAGGGGCCTTAGTGCGAAACATCAGGTAGTGGTAGAGCCCGAACATGACCAGGCCGAAGGTGCTGACACAAATACCCAGGAGGAACGCGTTTTTATAGTTGTGGGCTTGCTCAATCATGTAGCCGGAAATAAAGATTGTGACGCCGACGTTCATATTCCGCAGGAATGAATTGGATGACGTCATCGAACCGACAACCGACGGGTGACAGGTTTTATAAACCAGGATGTCCGCGCCGGTATAAAACGGCGCGGCGAAACAGGCAATAATGGAAAGCACAATCAACCCGTTCACGGAATTTACCTGCATGGAATAAACAAAGCCGATTACCTGCAAAACCCAGAAGACGGCAATAATCTTGTAACTGCCCAGTTTGTCAATGGCCCATCCGATCGGATACGCCAGCACCACCCCGATCAACGAGCTCCACGATAAAGCATTCGCACAGTCGGCGCGTTCGATCCCCAGGGCATTTTTAGCATATAACCAGACCCAGGTGTTATACATGCACATAAAAGAGTGAATCGAGCCGACGCCCAGCATCATAATGATATTTCTTTTATCGCTCCAGCCCACTTTCAGCGCCGACCACGGCTTGAAGCGCTCAGTAGTGGGATTGCGGACCGGCGGCTCCTTGATAAACGTCGCCGCGTAGGTGGTCATGCACACAATGACCGCTCCCAGCGTGTAGGGCAGCCATTCAGCCACATCAGCCAGTCTCACGCCGTATCTTATTCCGACAAAGCCGACCAGTCCGCAGGCAATTATATTGATCGAAACCGTCCGCGCCAGCATGTCTTTGCGCACGCAGTCGATGCTTAACAGCGGGAAGGTTGAGGCCTTGACGTCCGTCGCCAGCATTTGCACAATGGTCAGGGCAATCAGCATCGGCACCCATACGAAAAACGGAAACAGCAAAATACTGAGGATAATGAACGGGATCGACAGGAACAGAAACGGCAGGCGGCGGCCCCATCTGGAGGTGCAATGATCGCTTTTCCACGAAAAATACATGACCAGAAAACTGACCACCCACAGGTTGGTCGAACTGAGCAGCCCCAGCGTGCCTTCATTGACGCCCAGCTTATTCATCCGCAACAGCATCAGCGGCCCCAGGAAAGAGAAACTGATTGTCCAGCCGACGCTCGCCAGCATGATCAGCATTACATTCTTCCACATTAACCTGGTATTGGAGTAGTATGCCGCCAGTTCCGGAGACAGTTCCGGCATGGCGTCGTGAGCGTTAACGGTTGTTAATTGTGCCATTCTTTTTCATTTCCTCTATTATCTAAAACTTTCCTGTTTTTAAATCTGTCTGCTCAAGTCGCAGTCCGTCTGAAAAAGTATCTCAAGCCCTGATCGCCTGTGGCGCCGCCTACGCGGGTAAACTTCCAGCTTGACAAGCAAGCAGGATGCTTGCAGTACTCTTTAGTAACCCAAAATTACTTCGGAATATTTCGCGAAACTTGTGAACTTAACCGGACCGCGCCGGAACTTTCCCTGTCAGGCGCTCCGGCCTGACTTTGGAGTGCGGCGCCCCTGCGCCGCTTTGGTTTTGCTATAGAACTTCCGTATTCCAGTATCGGCGAAATATTTGTGGCGGCATACCCAATCTAAAGCGGCGCAGGGTCGCCGCAGTCCAAAGATTGCTGCGCAATCATAAAACGAGGATAAAAATACAAATTCCTATATGATCAAGCTTATTTCTTAACAACTCCTAAAATCCTATTCCGCAGCGCAAAATGCTCTTTTTACGTTTTTAACTACTGCCTCAAAAGCTTATGGAACCTGAGTTATCTCTATAATAATTCCATATTTGAATGAAGGAATTGCCAACTCAACGGACTTTGCGGATTTCCCTTCAATAGTCTTGTAACTGATTTTTTCTTCACAACCCTTTGCCTGGTCAAAAATATTTATCCCGGCAATTTTGTCCGGCGGAATATTTAAAGTAATTTTTGTATTTTCCGCGGGCTGGACATTGTGGTTAAGCAGAAACACATAGCATTGACTGGATTTGTTTTTACAGAGCAGTGAAGTTTCCACCCCGTCGCAACCGGAATATTCAAAGATTTTTCTTTCCCCGAGACAGGAATCTATCAACTGTTTGAGAAAATCAACTCCGCCTTTATCCGGGCCTTCCGGCGTTTCAAGCGCGTTTGTGACTTTCCCTTTAAACAGGGTCAGGTCGGATGGCGCGATATAAATGCATTTTCCTTTGCCGCATTGATTCATCAGCACGGCGGGAGAATTATCCGGATAAGCCGCCAGTATCGTGGATAAAGGCGACGGTTCAATCTGCCATGAAGACACTTGAGGCAGCTTTTCCGGAAACTTAATGTTGTAGCCGTCATATTTCATTTGTATGCATTTTTCTTTCAGCCAGTCCGGATGCCGGCTTGCCTGCTGTTTAAACAACTGAGCCGGATTTCCGTCAAATGAGAGCTTCCTGCCGGCCATTTGCGGCAGGAAATTAGTTGTGGTAAACGTGATGGAGTTTTGTGAAGTCTTCGTGAAATTTTTAACGCCCATCAACTCCGCCATAAGCGGCTTTGGCAGGAGCTCTCCGTTTTCATTATAAAAAGAAGTTTCTCCGGTCGAAATTATAATGCCGCCGTCTTCCAGGTATTTGCCGAAAGACGCCGCTTCACAGGCGCTCATGCACTTCACGTCCGGCAGGATAACCACCGGATATTTCTTGAGTTTTTCCGGGAGGCCTTTTTCTTCATTGAACGCCGTTGAAACGAGATTGGCGGGGATATGCAGATAAGAGAGGGCATAATATGTCCATTCCGCCTGGAAAGACGCGCCGTAAAGTCCGGTCATTTTGCTCCACGGGCCCCACATGTCATGCATTCTGAAAGTGTTTTCCGAAAAATAGATGCCGATCTGCGCTGCCGGCAATGTATTTTCCCAGTATTTTTCACTTTTCTGCACAAAAATCATGCTCTCGCTTAATTTTTTCCCGTGTTCTGACTCCGGAGTGTAGATTTTGGGATTCATCACAAATGCGGAGATGCCCGTGGCGCCGTTCATTAAATACTCAAAGGTTTGCCGGTTGACGTCGTCCGGTTCAAGCTGTATATATCCTTCGAAAGGCCAGCCTGAATGTTTAACCGCATCATAGAACTGGATTACGCCTTCGAGCCGTCTGCCGTTCATTGCGGTCCGGAACCATTTTGTCATCATTCCGGTCCACGGCAGCGGTCTTCTGAACGCCTGGAAATAGGGATCGGTGGTGAAATTGATCTCCTGCGGCATGATGGAATCCAATAAATTGATATCAAACCCGACCGTAGACCCAGACTCGTAACCGGCAACGGACAGCGTCATTGCAACAGATTTTTCAGGATAGTTCTTTTTAAGGCCGAGTACAATATTTTTCAGCTTGTTCCAAAATAGCGTCTGCCGCAGGTACTGGATATTGCGCCAGTCGGCCGCGGAACCCTGTCCGCGGTTGCCGAAAGGCTGTTTGTTGAAGTTTTTAAAATAGATTTCTTTGAGCTGGGCGTCTTTATCCACATCGACAAGAATTTCATTCTTCCAATCGCCATAACCGAGATTGGGCTCGTCAATTTCAAATCCGGAAATATTCTTTAATTCATTTTCACCCACTTCGGCGCTTATCACTTTCTTTACGCCGTCATCCATTTCCTGCGGCTTGAATTCCCACATTTTATTGTAAGGAAGCCAGCCGCAAATTGCATTGATCCCGGCGTCTTTGTAACAAGCGGCAAGTCCTTTTTTGACTTCCCGGTAATTCATGTAAACGTGACTTATCTCATTATCTTTACAGAATTTTATGCAGGTGGGGGAATAGGCGTCGGAAGGCGAGACAAACAGGCCGGTGACGTCATTTCCCGCCAGCACAATATTGTTCATTAAACAAAATGCGGCGACTGAAGCCAAAACTTGAAATATCCTTTTCATTACTCACCTTTCCCTGTGTTCAAATTGATCTCTTTTTTCAAAGCGCCGTAACCGTTGCATTTTACGGTCACGGATAATATTCCGGCGTCGGAAAGAGCGCTTTCAATATTATAAACAACTCCGCTGCCGTTACTTTTTAAAGCAACACTTTTCTTTTCGCCCTTGGCGAGCTCGATTTTCTTATCGGAAACTTCATATTTTTTCAAATATGGAGCCACGGCTTCTTTCAATTCATTAATATAAACGGGCCAATGAAACGGCTGATCCCAGGGACCAAGGATGGGGTTCAGGTAACTCCAGATAAGGATGCCGTCAACATTTTGTTTGAACGCTTCGCTGACCGCAATCTTTATATCCCCGGACTTCAGCGGAGCGGAACCGTCTCCGGCGTCATAGCCCTGCAGCCAGTAATAGCAGGTGATATTTTTGGCTTTGGCCTTTCCGACAAAGCTCCTGGCAATCCCCGGGGCTCCGACCGTGGTCGGAGAATGTCCGCCGACAGCCCAGTAAATCGCGGTCTGTATTCCGTTCAGTTCGCTTAAATTCATTATTCCATTCCAAAAGTCCAGGCCGTAATAAGGGGCAATGTCAGTCAGCGTTGTCACCTGGCAGCAGGTGTCGGGGAAATAATGCCGGAAATCTTTAAAAATCTCTTTAATCATTTCAGTTACCGGAGTGCAATAGAACGCGCTCATTTTACGCCATTTGTCTTCATCCTGGCTTTTCCTGTACGTTGCTTTAGGAAGGCCGGCCGGCCAGTCTACCGGAACCGTTTTATCCAGGCCGGCGGTGTTGACCAGTTCAGGCATCGCGCAATTAAACTCTTTCATAAATTTCTGTTTGCAGGAATTGCAGTAGCAGAAATCCCCGGCAATCCGTCCCGGTTCATTAATGATAATGCCTTCAAAGCAGGTTTGATTCTTCTTAAACTCTTCCAGCCAGTAATTCAGATTGGACACAAACGCCTTTTGAACGACAGGATTGTTAAAACAGCGCTTTTTCGACACTTTTCCCTGCCAGTTAATTTCATAGATATCCTTTTGGGAACCGAGAATTTCCGGATCACATCCCAGGTTGCCCAGATTAATCAGCCAGAATACGACCAGTCCGTTTTTATGCATCAGCGCAATCTTGTCTTTTATTTGGGTCATCAGTTCAGGATTCTTGCCTTCCAGCAGCGGCAGCGTAACAGAAACCGTATTTATATTATGTTCTTTTAAAGCTTTTACCGTTTCAGGAGTCATTTGACCGAAACTAACTTCAATGCCAATCACCGGCGACACCCAGGCGTCAATGGAAAATTCGGCCTTGCCTTTAACATTCCGGATATCGGAACAAGACGCGCAGACGATTCCTTTCATGACTTTTTCAGTGGCAATAGTTTCTGATGAATAAATTGCATTATTATCTTTAGACTCAATTGTTTTACACGCTTCGGTTTTAGCCGGGGGGAGAATCGTAAAGGGAATTTCATTGCTTTCTTCAGTTCCCGCCGCCGTAACGCTGTTGATCTTAATCACGCCGGAAAGCGGTTCGCTGTTGCCGGCGATTCTGCCGACGGCAAGATACATTTGCGTTTTTCCCTGCCAGAGCTTTGAGACCGACGGGCTTTTCTGACCGGTTAATTCCAAGGTAGCATTAGTTTTTTCCGCATCCATATCCTGATCAAAATTTATTTCAACAAGTTCAGGCGCGGCGGCAAGTTTGCCGTTCTGTTGCAGCTCGACCGGATAGCAGGATGAAAAACTCAGATCGCTGCTGCCCCAGCGTAAATTGCCTTGAACCATGTCGCCCATCGGATAACGGTCCCCTTGATAGTTCCACAAGATACTGTAACAGGGCTGCGGCGTGGCAAAGGCCGTCAGTTCCGCATAATACGGGGCATGCGGCATAATCGCGGAGTCAACTTTGAAATACAGCGAATTGCCCAGCCACAGACCTTGATTTTCCCTCACCAGCGCCAGCGGGAGATTTTCCTTGGTTTTCTGATAATCCGGGCCGCATTTCCATAGTCTCAGTTCCAGCGCCGCGCTTTCATCCGGATTGATCATTTTAAAATTGGCGGGGTTCTTGACCGCGCCAATCCTGAAAAAGCTCAGTTGCGCCTGTTCCGGAGTGAAGGTCTGCCCTAATGAGCCTTCCCCGAAAACTTTTTTACTGTCATTGGTAACCCAGTTGCTTTGATCCGGACAATGAAAAACAACTTTTTTTACAGGATTAACGCCAAAAGACGGACTGACCGCAATAAAGGATATTGCAAACAATAACAACAATTTCTTCATTTTTGAGCCTTTTTGTAAGAAAATGTGAAAACTTGAACCTGACAAACGCCGTTGTCCGGATCAGGAAAACTCACATAAGTTTTATATACGGCTTCGTCTGCCGGATAAGTCGGGATCTTGCCTTGCAGCAACAATGTGTTCGCATTTTTCCAGTGTTTATCCATTTTTATTGTTCCGCAGGGGCCGGCAATAAATGCTTTAACGCTGTTTTTATCAACTTTCTTGTTGAAGCATATTTCTAAAATCTCCGGGACTTTAGACTCAATAACCGTATTCGACTCCAGCTTTACCGGGCAATAAGTTTTAAAACGCAACGCGGAACCGTTCCAGGGATTACCGCCTTTATAAAACTCCCCGCCCGCATAAGGCGCGCCGCCATATTGATAAGAGTAGTAATAACATGGCGCGGGCGTTTCCGGCGTTGACAGTTCGAAATAATACTTCTGCCCGGCTTCCATTTCCTTATTTACTTCAAAGAACTTATCGTGCTCAACGTCAAATGAACTTTCATCGGAACAGGAAGCGGCCGGAGGCTCGCTTTTCGCTTTTTCCAGAGACTCTTTGACCGGCCAAAGTTTAAGCGTAAGCGGCGCCGGGCCTTTATATGGCGTAACGTCCCCGACCTTAGTTTCAAGCCGGAAAATATTGACGCTTAAAAAACTTATTTTGGCCGCGGAAGGCAGAAAGGTCTGCCCGATCGGGTCTTTGCTGTAAAGCCATTTCGGATCATTGGATTTTTCATTAAACTGGTCCGGCACATGGGCCGTGGCCTCCACCGCCACATCAGCCATCAGCGCACAGCTCACGGAACAGCAAAAGACTAGAATCAATAAATATGCTTTCATTTTCACCCTTACCAGTTCTGACCAACTACACCATTTAGTGTATAATATTGTATTCCCAGCGTCTTTATATCCGTTATCCCCAAGCCCCCAGCATGACCATCAGCGAAAAAAGCATTCACTTTCTGGGTGTGACGCAGATCGAAAAAGTGCTGGTTGCTGATCCACCCGTACAAATGATAAACCTGGCCTGTTGTGGTGCTGCCGACGGAATCAGCAAGTGTTACCTGACGGCTGGGTCCGCCTGCGGTATATGGAATTCCGCCGGTATTCTTGTATGGCTGCCAAAGTTTTACCGCATAGCCGGTATCGTATGCCCATAATCCATAAGTGTTGGAGAATGAAAAGGCGGCGGTAGAGACGATACTCGGACATACCAGAACGTTTGTGGAACCTGTCATATATTTCAGTGTGGACAGCGTCCCTCCCCATGTCAGCGCTGACGGGGTACAATAAGCATAGGGCGTCCAGCCGTTGAATTCATTCGCGTATGTTGTCAACGCCAACCCGGACTGCTTCAGCCCGTTCAGACATTTTATCGCCTTGGCCCGATCCCGCGCTTGATTCAACGCCGGGAGCAGCATACTGACTAAAATAATGATGATACTGATCACGACCATGAGCTCAATGAGCGTGAAATGCGAGTTTCCGCCTGGACCCGGGCGATGCCGCCTGGGACATAAAATGCGATGGATACGGGCGCCGGTAAAAAACGATGACCATTTTTCCATGATTACAACTCCTTGTTTTAGTTTAAGTACTTTTGCGAATAACTAATTCAACAGGGCAAATGACATGTTCGACATTCCGGTTTTCAGAATCACTTATTTTAGAAGTGATAAGTCTTACAGCCTGCTTCGCCAGGGACTCAAAGTCAATCCTGACCGTTGTAAGCTCAATGCCCCATTGCGCCGCGAGTTCGATATCGTCAAACCCGCATATTCCCAAATCTTCGGGCGTGGAAATTCCCTTTTCCTTTAATCCGCGCATCAAACCGATAGCGCAGGAATCGCCTATTGAAAAAACCGCAGTTTCAGGTTCTATCAATGGGATAATATCTTTTGCCGCATTATAACCGTCATTAAAGAAACCATTTAAAGGGTCATTCCCGTCAATATTAACCAGCAAATCCTCATTAAACGAAATTTTATTGTCATGAAGCGCTTTTTTGTATCCTTCGTATCTGTCTATTATATCCTGACGCTGAAAAATATCTTTTACCGATAAGAAGATGATTTTGCGATAGCCTTTTCCAATAAGATGCTGGGTCATTAAATAACCGCCCTGAAAATAATTAGGCACCACCGAACTGACATTTGATATCTTATTGCCGGTGGGCGCGTGACACATTAAAACCGTCGGGAAGTTCTGATTTATAAGATGTTGAATCTCAGGACAAAGCGCATCGTCATTTTCCAGCACGGGCGCTATCACAAAACCGTCAACTCCTTCTTTCAGCTTCCTGACACATAGATTCTCGGTTGTGGGATTTCCCTCGGTATTCACCAGAATTGCATGAAAGCCCGCGAGATCCAATTCCTGTTGTATTCTTTTTATTATCTTGCTGTAGAACGGGTTATCGCAATGATACACGATCAAGCCTATTTTCTTGTGAACAGATAATTTCTTTTCCGCCACATAAGTTCCCGAACCTCTCAACTGATAAAGCAGGCCTTCCTGGACCAGGGTTCGTATTGCTTTTCCGACGGTTATACGGGAAATATTGTAGTGCTCGGCAAGCTGCCGTTCAGATAAAAACTTCTGCCGACCATGACAATTGCGCGTTATATGATCGCGCAGACGTTCGATGACAGCGCTTGTCAAAGAGTTTTCATTGCCTTTAGTTATTTCCGGTAACTTATTCATATTTTAAAAGTGTCCTTGCCAAATAATAAAGTGGTAATACCACTATTATATATCGAATTTTAAAATTTGTCAATATCCTTCTGAAAAAATGTTTTGAAAATAATTTTAAAG
>TBL_comb47_HYPODRAFT_10002908_pt1 | contig 20723 bp, 11 predicted proteins | sample TroBogypolimnion_40_FD_10682 | JGI IMG/M metagenome (IMG submission 10682) | reverse complement strand
CTCTTGTCTGGATGCCTTCACCGGTAAGCTACTCTGGCGCAAGGAAAATACAAGCAACCTGTTTCCTGCCTTTTATACAGCCACCTCACCCATCATTGTAGACGGATTGTGTATTGCTCAATTGGGTGGAAAAGACAATGGTACCACTATTGCCTTCGATCTGGCCACCGGTACTGAAAAGTGGAAATACACCGGCGATGGTCCTACCTATTCCTCACCGGTTATTATGACCGTGGACGGAAAGAAGCAACTGGTAGCCTTTACCGAGAAAAGCCTGGTGGGGCTGAGTTTGGACGACGGCAAACAGTTATGGAAAGTGGATGCCCTCGCTCAGAACCGCTACTACAATTCAGCTACTCCTGTTATTGACGGACAGAATGTAATCGTCACAGGACAGGGTACAGGCACCAGGGCCATTAAAATCGAGAAACAAGGTGATGAATATGTTCCTAAAGAATTATGGAACAATCCCGATCTGGGCACCAAATACAACACACCTGTCATGAAGGATGGCTTCCTCTACGGATTATCCAACGGACGAAAACTCTACTGCATGGATGCTGCGAAAGGCCTAACTATGTGGACCGACACCACAATGAACAGCGACTTCGGATCATTGATCAATTGCGGTTCAGTGCTCATGACCCTGCCAAGCAATTCGAACCTGATCGTTTTCAACCCCAGTGAAAAAGGCTATGCTGAACTTACCAGGATCAAGGTTTCGGATAAGCCTGTTTTTACTACACCCCTTGTCGCCGGAAACCGGATCTTCATTAAAGAGTCCGAAACCCTGACGCTATACAAAATAGATTAAGACTCCGCAATAAGGAGTTTTCCTCCCGGATAAGAATTATTTTATAGGAGGTCAAAGGAATCCACCGACTTAAATCAAAAATTTAAGATGGTGGATTCCTTTTGTTTAAAGTGGATCTTCCAAAAGAATACCCAGGGTACCTGTTGAAGCTTAATCTTATACAAACTCATGGTTCACCTTCGACATACATAGGCAAGCCAAACAGTTTTACAAGCTGAAACGGCAACTTATTTTATCATGGATATTGGCTAAATAGTCATTTAGGTTTTGTATTTTTATTTGCATTTTATGATTTAGAGATGATAACCGAAATTCAAGTTAAAGACTGTGCCTGTTTTGACCGTACCGGGGTGATACTGGACGGCCTGAAAGAGATTAATTTTATTTATGGCACGAACGGAAGTGGCAAGACCACCATTTCGAATGTTATTGCTGACCGGAACAAATATCCGCAATGTCAGATTGTATGGAAGAATAACCGGGTATTAAAATCCTTCGTGTACAACCGGACTTTTATCGATGATAATTTCGGGAGAAGCAGAACTCAAAAAGGGATATTCACACTGGGCAAGGGAGAAAAGGACGCCAAAGAAATCATTGAAGCTAAGAAATCAGAGATTGACAAACTGGATAAGGAGATCAGCAGGGATATAATAGCCATTGAAAAATACAATGCTGACAATGCATTCACTGAAGCCCGTTTTACGGAAGACTGCTGGAAGATATACACACAGCTGAAAGATACTTTTAAACCAGCATTTAAGGGTTGCGCCATTAAAAATACATTTAGGGAGCGGTGTAAGGCGGAGCTTCATAATTCCTCCGTCCTGCTGGACCTGGCTGCTTTGAAGGAAAAGGCGGCACGCATTTATTCGGGCTCGACTGAACTCAGAGCAGATATTGCATTGATTAATTATTACTCCCTGCTGGGAATAGAAACCAATGAAATCTGGGGAAGACGAATCATCGGAAAAGAGGATGTGGATATCGCATCGATGATTAAGAAACTGGGGAACAGCGACTGGGTAAAACAAGGGCTGACCTATTATAAGGATAAAGATGATTTCTGTCCATTTTGCCAACAGAAGGCACCTGAGAATTTGGAACAGCAACTCAGGGAGTATTTCGATGAAACCTATCTCGCTCAACTGAAAACACTCCACAACCAAAAAGCAGAGTATTCCAATCAAACAGCAGAGATCGTATTTGATGTAGAGTCCCAGCTAAATTATAAAAACGACCTGGTAGAGAATGCTCGTTTGGAAGAAATCAAAAAGGTGCTGATCCTGAAGATTCAGGCCAACAAGGGGAAAATAGATGCCAAAATAAAGGAACCTGCAAGTGTTATCATGCTCGATTCCATCAAGCCGGAATTGGAACGCATAAACGAACTGATTCAAACTGCAAGGGAAAAAATAGCGGTTCACAATGATATGGTAAAAAACCTGTCACGCGAAAGCGCACAGTTAACCAGTGAGGTCTGGCGCTATGTTGCCGAACAATTAAAGACTGTTTATCAAAGATACCAGTCTGACTGCGCTGCTACAGCAAAAGCCATTGAGGGGCTTGAAATGAGCATCAGTGAGAATGAAGGAAGATTAAGGCAGTTCAAGGATGAGATCGCCAAACTGGAAATCCAGGGAACCAATATTGTACAAACAAAGACAGAAATCAATGCCTTACTGGGTAAATTTGGGTTCACTGGCTTTAAACTGGAGGAAGCAACCGAAGAAAAAGGGTGTTACCAAATCACTCGGCTCAATGGGGAACGGGTTGAACGCACCTTAAGTGAAGGCGAAAAGACAGTGATCACTTTTTTATATTTCTACCATCTGCTGAAGGGAAGTATTGAACCCGATAGCATTACTGACGATCGGATCGTAGTATTCGACGACCCGGTTTCAAGCCTGGATGGCGATTCATTGTATCTGGTCAGCCAACTGATCCGGAATATCATTGAGGACATCCGCTCAGGTAAGAGTGTGATCAAGCAAATCATTATCCTTACACACAATGTGAATTTTCATACGGAAGTCAGCTTTAAAAGTGGCAATGGGATTGTAAAGTTTAATGATGAGACCTTTTGGATCCTGCGAAAGGAAAATGACTTCTCCACCATCATGCGCTATGACCGCAATCCGATTAAAAACTCTTACGAGTTGTTGTGGCGTGAGGTGAAAGAGAATCCCGACAGCATTACGCTTGAACTTACCCTGAGACGAATCATTGAGACCTGGTTTAGTCTATTAGGCGGTTTTTCTCCTGATGAACTGGTCAGCAAACTGGATGAAAAGGATAGATTGGCAGCCAGATCCTTATTATCCTGGCCCATTGCAGGCACGAGGGATGATAATGAAGATTTACCCGTTGCATTTGACAGGGAACACTATCTAAGCGTTTTCAGAGAAATCTTTGAAAAGACAAACCACAAGGAACATTACAACAAGATGATGGGCGAACACGCAGGTTCGCCCAAACTGAATTGATCATAGATGAATGAATTCAATGAATACTGAATTTAGTTGAATAACGATTGGAGGGTTTATTTGGAAAATCAAAATAAAGCTAACTTATGAAACGAGAGAACACACCAAACATTTGTCCTGTTGAAAGAGCCGGAGGACTGGATAATTGGGTCAGAAGATTACTTCAAAACCCGCATAAATTATTATCTCCATACCTTACTGAAGGAATGACCGTTCTTGATGTAGGTTGCGGTCCGGGATTCTTTTCAGTAGAAATGGCCAGATTGTTAAAGGACTCAGGAAAGGTTATTGCAGCCGACCTGCAGGATGGAATGCTAGAAAAGGTAAGGAATAAAATCAAGGGAACGGAACTTGAAAATAGGATAGAATTGCATCTTTGCGAAGCAAATAAGATAGGTGTTACTGAAAAGGTTGATTTTATACTATGTTTTTACATGATTCATGAAGTTCCTGATCAGGATAATCTGTTTAATGAACTAATATCAATCTTAAAACCTAAGGGGAAAATATTTATCATTGAACCTAAGTTTCATGTTTCTGAAAAATCATTTGGAGAGATGATTAACAGACTAAATAACATTGGTTTAGACATCGTTGGCACACCAAATGTATTCTTCAGCCGTACTGTTTTACTGACAAAAAAGACATAAACCCCGGGGTGTGTAACCAGGTTAAACACCCCCGGAAGTTTGCTAATGGAGTTATACTCTCCTATTGTCATAAATAGACAATGTTGAAATTGGGAAATAAATATTATTCACATAAAAAAGAAAACACTATGCCTGTAATCACATTAGATGGTCCTTTTCTTTCACCAGAAAAGAAAGAACAATTAGTAAAAGAATTCACTCAACTGGCCAGTGAAATCACAAATATTCCAAAAGAAGCTTTTGTTGTTTTTATTAAGGAAAATCCTTATGAAAATATGGGTCAGGGAGGAATCCTTATTTCAGAAAAACTTAAAAATACAATACACACTTAAGGGAGGAAGGAAAAATATGATTCTAACAGGAAAGATTGCATTGGTTACCGGTGCAAGCAGAGGAATTGGTGCGGCAACCGCAAAGAAACTGGCTGAGCATGGCGCTTCGGTTGCGGTAAATTACAATACCAGTGAGGAGAAAGCACAAAATGTGGTGGATATCCTTACGAAAAATGGGAGTACTGCCATTGCTGTAAAAGCCAATGTTTTTGACCAGGCAGAATCGGAACAGATGGTCCGGCAGGTTGAGAAACAACTTGGGAAAATAGATATCCTGGTGTTAAATGCCGGAGCAAATTTCAAGATGGCCCCATTCATGGAACAATCCTGGGAAGATTTTGAAAACAAAATCCTAAGGGAATTAAAAGGGAGCTACTGGACTGTTAAAGCAGTTCTTCCTTCAATGATTGAGAGAAAATCAGGTACTATTATTATTGTTTCAAGTGGATTGTCCAGAAAACCTGGTTACGGATTTTCAACACACACAACGGCAAAATCAGCATTGGATGGATTTGCAAAAGCATTGGCTCTTGAACTTGGACCAATGGGAATAAGGGTAAATGTTATTGCACCCGGACTTACATTGACAGATGCAACAAGCTTTATGCCACAAGCACAAATTGATGCGGCTGCCGGTTTCATACCCCTAAGAAGAGTAGGCTTGCCCGAAGATATTGCTGGAGCAGTATTGTTTTATGCTTCAGATGAATCAAAATATATTACCGGCAATTATCTTTCGGTTGGAGGGGGTCAAATCATGTTATAGGTTGATCAAATTGCTTCAACTGAATTTCACAACTTCAAAGGCTTCAAATATCACTACAGAAAAAGAGTGATATTGAAGCCTTTGTCGACTGTGGCATACCCTATAAGCCGTTATATTCTTTCAGTCTCAGCAAAATTATCTCTCCTGAGGTTTGCTCTGTTAGCTTACGAAGAAGTCAGAGTCTTACCATTTCGATTACATCACCTTTTTCTGTAGCTATATCGTATTCATAAATCTTCTTCAGCGAGGGTGCTGAGATTATATTTTCAGCATGATTCAAAGGTAGTTGAATTTCGGCCACCCTGAAGAAGGGGTTTGGGTTTTCTCCCTTAGCGACATTCAATCCCTTGCCTTTTAAAGGAGAATAAGAGCGCACACGGCAATTGCCTCCAAGGGTAGATTTGATCGTTGTCTTCGCTAATTCGCCATTCTTCCATTGCATATTAAGTTCAAAGCCTCCCCTGGCTCTCAATCCGCTGATACTTCCGTCTTTCCATACCGACGGAAGGGCCGGCAGCAATTGGATGGCTCCATCCTGGCTTTGCAACAGCATTTCGGCAATTCCGGAGGTACATCCAAAGTTACCGTCAATCTGGAAGGGCGGATGTGCATCGAAAAGGTTTGGATAAGTTCCTCCCTGCATTCTGCCGCCACCCAGAATGGGTTTCAATTGTTCAGTAATCAGTTTATACGCATGGTCGCCATCAAGCAGGCGTGCCCAGAAATTCACTTTCCAGCCCATAGACCATCCGGTTGAGGCATCCCCACGGGCTATTAAGGTTGTTTTTGCAGCATTGAATAATTCAGGGTTGCGATAGGGCGATATCTGGTTTGAAGGGAAAAGACCATACAAATGCGATACGTGCCGGTGTTTATCGTTTGGATTATCCAGATCTTCCATCCATTCCTGCAATTGGCCCCATTTCCCTATCTGCATGGGTGGCATCCGTTTTAAAGTCTCGCTCAGGGTTACCGACAATTCCTGATCGGTGTTAAGAATCTGGGCAGCTTGCATCGTTTTGGTAAACAGATCAAATACCAGTTGGTTATCCATGGTTACTCCGGCAGCCAAAGTAGATGGCCGACCCTGCGGGTTATTCTCCGGAGAAGTAGAAGGACAAACTACCAGCCAGTGATTTACAGGTTCTTCAACCAGGAAGTCAAGGAAAAACATCGTGGCTTCTTTAATTACCGGATAAACTGATTTCAGGTATTCCTTGTCACCGTTGTATGCATATTTGTCGAACAAATGCTGTGAAAGCCAGGCACCTCCCATTGGCCACATGCCCCAGGTTGCTCCATCGATCGGTCCGTTCATGCGCCAGATATCTGTATTATGGTGTAATACCCAACCCCGTGCGCCATACATATCCCGGGCTGTTTGTTTACCGGTTTCCGCAAGTTCGCGCACCATTTGGATAAGAGGTTCGTTCATCTCCGATATATTGGTAATTTCCGATGGCCAGTAGTTCATTTCGGTGTTGATATTCACCGTGTACTTACTGTCCCAGGCAGGTGCCAATTGATCGGTCCAGATTCCCTGGAGATTGGCTGGCTGACCACCGGGGCGGGAAGCAGAAATCAGCAAATAACGACCAAACTGAAAGTAAAGGCTTACAAATTGAGGATCGTTTCCTGTTGCAAAATCTGCCAAACGTACATTGGTAGGATTTTTGACTGCAGGAGTTTCGCCCAGGTCAAGTTTTACCCTGTTAAAGTATTTCTGGAAATCAGCAACATGATCCTTTAGAATCTGGTCGTAATTCTTTTTCAAAGCCTTCTGAAGAGATGTAGTTGCCCGTTCGTCTTCATTCGCGCTCAAATCGTGGTAGTTTACGAAGTTGGTAGCCATTGAAATATAAAGGGTAACTTCATCGGCATCGGCAACATTCAGAGAACCTTCAGAAGCAGAAACTTTACCCCCTTTAGCCACGATTTTCACCCTGGTCTCGAATTTTACACTACCCGGCATCTTCTCAAATTCGCTGGTTATTCCTGCCATGATGAGTTCGCCGTTCGAGTTCGAAGTAACAGTCACCACCGAGGGTTTTGGCCTGTCCATGGTAGCTGAGAATGAAATTGAACCTGGTTTATCAGCCTTAATCCGTGCAACAATAACCTGATCAGGAAAGGATGAAAACACGCTTGTTTCGTATTTTACTCCGTTGACAACGTATCGGGAAGCCGCGATTGCTTTTTCCAGATTGAGTTCACGGTAATAATTCGAAAAATTCTCATGTCCGGAGAAAGTCAGTTTAAGGTTACCCACCGTTTGGTATGCCATTCCGTTCGACTTTTTGGTGATAATACTCTTATTCACCAAATCCTGGGCTTCCTGGTATTTCCCGTCAAAGATCAGTTGCCTGACTTCAGGCAATGCTGCTTTTGCATCAGGATTGTCGTTCCGGTTGGGTTGTCCGGCCCATAAGGTGTTTTCATTCAACTGAATGACCTCATTCATGGGGTCACCATATATCATAGCTCCAAGACGGCCGTTTCCGATTGGCAGAGCTTCCACCCATTGTTTGGCTGGTTGTTCGTACCAAAGTTTTAATAGTGATTTATTCTGTGCATGGACTTCAAAAAACAATGCCAGGCATAAGATCAGGAAAATTAAATGTTTCATAAGAATGAAATGTTATCTGTTTACAAAATATTCGCTTTCTAATTGGAAATTAAGTTGTCATTAATAGTCATTTATCACTTCATGACCACTAAATGACCTTTAATTAACAATTACAACCAGCACAATCCTTACAACTGATTGACCACTAAATGTCCATCTTTCAATTTTTACCGACTTGTAACTGATAAATATTCACAGAATACGGAGCCAGTTTTTGTTTAAATGAATTTGATATTCCATTAATTTTTGAAGTTACAGGAACAATTTTTTCGGGTTCAGTGATAGTATTGGTATCTTCAGGTTTTTGACCTTTAATGACCACCAGGATACCATCTTTCGACACTTTAACATCACCTTTCAATTTAATCTGAATGGTTTGTTCCTTACCTAAAGTATTCACTACTTTAAGATAGATTGCACCTGTTTTTACATCTTTTGTTGCTGCATAAAAAACAGTTGGAACGGATTTCGGTGCAGCAGGTACAGCCGGAGCAGCGTTTGGACCATTTGGCCGCTGAGGTACTGGTGGCCTGATTTGGGTAGGTATATTCACTGCGGAGATTGGTACAATTTCATTACCTAAGAATTCGCTGAACATTTTCTGGACGTAATAGGCAGGTGAGCCATAACTTGACATTGCATTATACCCGATTAAGTCTGAATCCCATTGCCATGCTTTTGGGGCTGTAGAAGTGGCTGTGTTCACGTTGACAAACAGAGGAGCATAACACGACATGATGATGAGATCTGAATTACGTTCCATACCGGTCATCCAGGCGGCGTCTCCCAAAGCCGCGTTGAGATTTGTCGTAGGCGCTCCCTCGCGTGTGGCCCATTCGCCAACAAATATTTTAGGTCCTTTGCGGTCATATACATCGTACTGAGAGGCATTTTCCCACATATCCCATGAGCTGCGGTAGTAATGTTCATCCATAACAGCAGGTTTCTTACCGAATTTAACCATCAGGTCAGGATACTGCGCATCAGCTATGGTTGAGATGCAAGTCAACTGAGGGTATTTATTTTCAATTGCATCGCGAAACTGTGTGAATCTTCCATCGTAACTATTTGACCGGTCGAACCAGTCTTCATTCCCCACTTCGATATACGTAAGTTTAAAAGGAGCAGGGTGACCATCGGCGACCCGTTTGGCTCCCCAATATGTTTTTGCATCTCCGATAATGTATTCAATTTCATCCAGAGCATCATCCACATATGGTTTTAAAAGTGGACCGGCGTCAACATGATCACCATTTAAAGCATAACCCGCATAAACCCCGAGAAGAGGTTCAGCACCTATTTCCTCACACCACATTAAAAACTCGAGCAAACCCATCCCGTCAGTTGGGCGATATCCCCATGAACCTTTGTGTCCTGGTCGGTTTTCTACCGGTCCCAAGGTCGTTTTCCATGGAAAAGCATTGGCGAAGTCTGGTCCTTCAAGATAATTGCCACCCGGAAAACGCAGAAACTTTGGTTTCATATTGATCAACATTTGGGTAATGTCGATCCGGTTACCATTGGCCCGGTTATTAAAGGTTGGCGGAAACAGTGAGACCAGGTTGAAATAATATTGGCCGGTACGGTTGACAGAGATTACAAACCTGGCATCGCTGGTAGGTTTCAAAGTTGTCCCGGTTGTTAATGTTAGCTCGAACTTTTTCCAGAATGTGCTTTTTCCCAGGTCAATTGTTCCGGATGCATAAACTGTCTTACCATCTTTACTTTCAATAGATACAGTTACAGGTCCGGCAGTATTGTCTTCAATTTCCGGCAAGGGTGGAGCTGCATTCGGTTGTTTGCGGAACCATGGCGGAGGCAACGTTCTGCCACTGCCTTTCAGGTAAAATGAAGCCTTATAGCTGGTGGCTGGTTTTACAGGAATGCCCCAATAACCCTCATTGGCAATTCCTACCCTAGTCCCGGCTTTTACTACCGTAAGCCGAAGACAGGTGGTCAGAGCGCCATTTATGGAGTGTCTTCTTTCGTCAAACGGGACATTGTCCGGGTTGGCGGCTATCAACTTAATGGATGCAATTGAATCGGCACTTTCATTAACAAGGCTCCAGCCTTCAGGAGTGGTTGGATTATCCTTGAATATGCGGTTCCGGATAAGTTCTGCATACAAGCCTCCATCATAGGAATGGTTAATTTCTTCGGTCATCAAACCATATAGCGTAGGACTTACTTTAGCGCCGGGTTTCGTAAGGTCTAATGTTAAACCTGGCGTTTGGGCCAAAACTCCGGAAGTTATAAATACAAATAATCCGAATACTAAAAAACATAGTTTCAAAAGATGTCTTTTAAGTGTGTTCTTTCTCATGATTTATTGGTTTAAATTGATTTTTCTGTTTTTTACTTTTCGGCACTCACATAGGAAGAAGCATGATCGGCTGGCCCATTCACATATTTGGGGTAATTGGGGTATGAGCATAGCAGGTATCCTTCTTCTTCCGGCTTAGCTCCAATTTTTCCCTTCGGGTCAATCACCAACGTTTTCGCCGGAGCCTGGTTGTTTTCAACCCAATTCATAAGCATATTCATGTTGTCATCGCCATTTGGAAATGGAATAGTTCTGGCTACTACCGGTTCTCCTTTGCCATTTACTTTGTAACTTCTTCCCGGCATACCATGTCCTGCCTGCGGGACAACGAACAAACGGGCGAACTGATCGAGGGTTTTACGGCCCATCTTCTCCAAAACTGATTGATAATAATCAAGTTGGGCTCCAGGAGATGCAATATTATCCATGGTTCCAATGGTGACAATCATTTTCCCGCCGTTTTTGTAGAAAGCTGAAAGGTCTGGATTGGTTGAGTCTAGCCATTCTGATACTTGCTCACGGCGTTTATTATATTTTCCACCTTCAACGTAATCAAGCGGATTTGCTTTGATGTCCTGCATCACAAATCCGGTAAGACCAAGCGTTCCCATAAAACTGTGTACCTGAGCATTCTCAGGAGCGCCTTCCTGTCCTTTAAACCTTTGACCGGTAATCATGCCAAAGCCGTCAGGTTCAATGGTAGGCAACCACATACCAAAAGATTTTACGCCATTTGCCAGCGGAGTGGCAAATTTATAGCTGCTATAGGAAAGCTCCATTGTTTTGATTTGTCCGTCAGTTAGTCTGGCAGCCTCTGACTTATCATTTGGATCGGGATCAACACCGTTTGGTGCACGAAGTGCTGCCCATGGGTCTTTCGGGCCAACGCCGTCGTTCACATTAAAAATAGCCCGGGCAGCGATGTAGTTGTTTACAATACCATCTGCAAGTCCGTCGAGTTCATCGCATTGACGAAGGAATTCAGCCCTGATCGCATTTGTTTTGGACGGAGTCACCCAATTTTTCAAGGGTTTTTCCTGAATCCTGATCCACTCAGGGGCTGCCATCAAACTTGAAAAGTTTACGATCGGCACATTGGCGATAATACCATTGTAATCTTTGGGATAACGTTGTGCTACAGTAAGGGCTTCGCGTCCGCCATGCGATGTTCCGACATAGTAGTTATAAACCGGAAGTTTGCCGTAAATCCTTTCCATAATCACCATGGCGGCATCGTGGGTTTTCTTCATTTGCATGTACCCCATGTTTTTAATGGCTTCATCATTAAGAGTCCATACATCTCCGGGAGTAGGTCCTGATGCCAATGGTTTACCTTGAGCTCCGCCAAAACCCATTCCACCAGCCTGGTGTCCTGAGTCGCTGCCATATAGGGCAAATCCTTTGTTTATCATTGAATTCTTTCCTTCTCTTACAGTGATGGTTCCATTCATACCACCGCCTCCGGCTTGCATAGAACGCTGCGACCAACAGGCAGGTAACAATACCCTGAAATTTATAGGCCAGCCCTTTGGATCGACTGGAAATATAGAGCCTTCAACAACTCCATAAGCAGGAGTAGCATCAGTGGCTTCAATCCACCGTGGTTCGTAAAGTTTTACCGAACCCACAGGTTCACCAATTGCCGAAGCAGGAATAGACTCACCGGCTTTTGCTATATCGCCTTTGGAAATGATAATATTTGCCGGGATTTTGGTTTGACTAAACGCCTGAGCACCAAACAAAAATAACAATGAAATACTGAAATAAATTAATTTTTTCATCAGATTTTATGGTTTAATGTTTTGCTTTACCACTTTAAACACTTTGCATTTCTGTTCGTTTGAAAACTTCAGAAAATACATTCCATTTTTCAGGGATTCAGAATTGATAACAGTATTTTCATTCTTTTTCAATTTTCCCTCAAAAAGAACTTTGCCCAACATGTCGCATATAGAAAATGACTCAAATTGTTCCGCATTAACAACATACAACTTATTGGTAAATGGGTTCGGGTAAACCGTCGCTTCCGGTGTACTTATTTCAATCGCTGTCACAACCATACTGAAGTTTGTCACTGCTGTTGAAAATGCAGGAACAGAGACACCAATTTTCGAAGACAATGACCCTGGCACATAGGATATATTAACCGTCTCGCCTCTTGGAACAGGGGTTGACAAGGACACCAGAATATTCTTAAAGTCGGAGGAAATTACAGCAGCCGTAACAGCTATGCTTTTGCCATTGGAAGTAACTTTAAAATTTAATGTATCATTCTTTGGCAGCATAAGAGTTTGATCGAACCCAACCTGTATCGTTTTGCCCGGAGAATCCGATTTAGCAGATAAAAGTTTTGGCACCAACAGATTGTTTGTTACATCTTTTTCTTCAAAGGAGGTTACATATTTCTGATTGGTTGTTAATAGACTGCCTGCCGAATAGGAAACTTTCACAATATCCGTGCTTCGGGTAATTTGAATGCCCAGGGTAACCACCACCGAATCTTTTGTGGCACTCAGTCTGGATTGTGTAACAGGAAATTCTATATTATTTACCTTCACCCTGAAATCAGAAAAAGAAACAGATGTGTCGATCAGTTTCCGGTCGAAAAGGATACTTACCGTCTTTCCGCTTTTACCGGTTCCGGAGGATACGAATGAAGACACTACTGAAGCATCGGTTGTAGCACCGAAAATCTCAAGAATACCACCATCTGCCGATTTCAGGCTTCCTTTTAAATAGGAAACAGGCAAATAGTCTTTCAATCCGATCACCGAACCTGTAGTTAAAACAATGGTAGTCGAATCACCTGATTCTAAAGCCGCGGAGAGAATATAATTCAGTTTTGAATCAAATATTTTGAAATTAGTCACCTCTTTCGAAGGATCGGTCATCTTTTTATCGAAAGTCAGGAAGATTTGATTGGGAGTAACGTTTTTCACCCTGATCAACTTGGGGCTGCATGCCAATCCACTACCCAATACCAGGTCAAAACTTTTCCCTTTTTCTGATTTCTTGCACGAAATCGTGTGTTTTTCCCATTTATCGTTTACTTTGACCTCGACATCATAATCGCCATAATAACCATTGAAAGGATAATTGCCTGCAAGATTAGTTTTACCGGTCAGTTTTGTGGTCCATACTTCGTGAACCAGATGGTATAGTGAGTCTGCTGCCAGCTTGGTTGTTTTGTCCTCCCTTATCAGATTGATAATCGATGCAGGAACCCAAGTAGGTTCACTGAGTCCCCAGAAGATGAACCCCTGGATAGAAGGATGCGAAAATGCAAGGCGCATCATTTTCGAAACTTCAGCGGCATACTGCTGTTCGGTCAGAGACTTTGCTCCCATATCAAATTCGGTAATTTTTACCGGGAGGCCCAGTTGCCCAAGCTGATCAAAACGGCTCTTGAAGTTTACCAGATCGACACTGTTTCCAATATGACACTGAGAACCAATACCAGAAACCGGAGCCCCATTTTGCAGCATCTTTTTCACCAGCGTGATAAAGTTGTTGGTTTGGTCCTGATATTCGATGATGTTATAATCGTTCACATACAAACGGGCATCAGGGTCAGCTGCATGCGCCCATTTGAAACAGTTCCAATCAATAGAATCACCTACCAGCTTCTGTAAATAATTGGCATGAGTGGGTTCATTCAGCACGTCATACTCTTTTATTTTTCCCTTATAACGGGTGACCTCCCTGATCACCCTGTTTTTACAGGCTGCGTACATTGCTTTTGGGTCCGGGGATAAATTCATCACCCACTGAGGTATACAATGGTAATCAGTACTGTTGTTGCCTCCCCAAAGCAGGTTATGTGCCCTCATTTCAAATCCTACAGAAGTGTACCAGTTGAAGGTGTAATCGAAAGGTGCATAATTGAGAATATTCGCTCCTGAAGGTTCAATACCGCTCCATTTAAACTGATTGCCGCAGACCCCTGAATTGGTGTATTTCAACATGATCGATTTGAACCAGTCATCGTCGGAGGGAAGTAAAGACGCGGCTGCTGTATTAACGTAAGTGTTGTCCGCTTTATAAATCCTTCCATTTGCAGTAACACTATTACCACTCTTCAGGTATAGGCTTGAACTGCCGTTCACTTCAACCAAAGCAAGTCCATTGATGGACGCATTATCTCTTGAGGCATAAAATTCAACTTTTATTTTACTAGCCAGGGCATGCACATCAATAACAGTGTCAAAGGCAATATTTTTCCCACCCGCCAGTGCAACCTTATCCAGATTCCGGATGACCCGTAAACCATCAACATAGACATCAAACAAACGGGAGTTGGCCGTAGTGAAGTAAAGTTCTGCGAGCATAAGTGTTAATTTATAATTATTTCCGGCAACAGCAGGTAAATCATAAGCCACATATTTTGCCCATCGTTCGGTTGTATAGAGCGACGCATCACCAAAAGCAGAGGAGATAGTACCACTTGCATAACCGATATTGGTAGTTGTACTGCCACTGCCTGAATTTAAATCGTAGGCAGTCCCCCACGAAAACTCGTGCTTTTTATGAATTACCCTGACGCTGTCAACTATCGGATTCCCTGTATTATCTAAAATCCTGACCGTAAAATTTCCCTTTCGCAGCGTGTCAATACGGCTTTGGGCAGCATTATACCAGGCAGTCTGTCCTTGAACATTACTGAATGAAATAAAAAATGCGAATACCAAAAGAAACAAAAATCTCATCATCATTAGTTTGTTTAAAATGTTGGAAGGGTTGTCGTTGTTGGCATTGTTTGATTGTTGCAGTAGTTGTAGAAGTTGTAAGGACCATCAAATTGCCGCTACCACAACCCTTTTAACCATCACAACTATCACAACCCTTTTAACCATCAACCCTTTCACCCCTTTCAACATTGTCATTGAAATAATTATTTAAACTGTACCCAATCTATCTCAACCGGGGAATCTTTTATTGCTACCACAAGGTTATGAACCCCTGTTGCAGGTCTGGTTACTTTTGCTTCAAGAGTATTCCAGTTTTTACCCTTTGGAATTTTGACTTCAGCAATGACCGGTCCATCGGTCTTATCCAGACGAATTTGTACGATGCTTCCGGATTCGGACCAGGCACTTATTCGTACTGATTTTAGCTTCTCCTTGCCGAAATCAACGGAGTTGTATTGTATCCATGCATTTTTGCCTTTTAGGAGGGTTTTCCAGCCTTTAAAGGTGTCTGTTGAATCCAGGAAGGCAATAGAGGTACCGGCTTCGCTTAACCTGCTGTATCGGTCAATTTCGATCTTATTTGTTGCATTGGTCAATCCGACACCACGCAAGGTAGGCCTTACTTTCTTCATGGTACCATCAGCATTAAAAGACAGACTGTCAATGCAAATTGACCGATTCTTATCGAATTTGGGCGAATAGGCATCCTGATGATAGAACAGATACCATTGACCTTTATACTGTACAAACGACTGATGATTGGTCCAACAGTTCATTGGTGATTCGTCCATGACAACTCCTGCCATTTTGAAAGGTCCCAAAGGGTTATCCCCAATTGCATATTCTAGCCTTTCGATCTTGTTTTCGACATGGGGAATAGTCAGGTAATAAATGCCTTTGCGTTCGAACAGAAACGGACCTTCTTTCAAGCCTTTCTGAGGAAGATTCGCGATGATCTGTGGCTCTGAGGCAAGCTCGGTCATATTATCTTTAAGTTTTGCCACCATTATATTTCCCATGGCACAATAGATATAAGCCTGTCCGTCTTTGTCTATAAAAACGTTTGGATCGATGCCATTCAAACCTTTAATTGGTTCTTGTAATGGGACATATGGTCCTTCAGGCTTATCAGCAATAGCCACACCTATGCCAAAACCTTTTCTCCCGTTTGCATCCGCCACTTTTTTATTGGCCGGAAAATAAAAATAGTACTTTCCGTTGCGTTCAATACAATCGGGCGCCCACATGCTGTAAGAGGTCGAATCGACCCAAGCAACTTTATTCTGGCTTACAATCATGCCATGATCGGTCCAGTCGGTCAGGTTTTCGGATGAAAACACGTGATAATCGGCCATGCAGAACCAGTCTTTTCGTAAGCCTTTGTTTGCAGGGGTAGGAATGTCATGCGAAGGGAAAACATATACTTTGCCGTTAAAAACCCTTGCCGTAGGATCGGCACTAAACTGATTACGTACAATTGGGTTCTGTCCGAACGAAAGATTCGACACAATCATAAGTAGGCAAAAGATGAGTAATTTGTTGTTTTTCATTGTTATTAGTTTATTTGGATTTTTTTCATCTGTTTATATTTTTAACCACACTGGACACATAGGTAAAGAGGAAAAAGAAATAAGGAAAGGGGAAAATCATTGGGAAAGAGCGATTTCCTATTTCCCTTTTCCTCTTTCCTTAGGAGTTCTATGTGGTTATTTTTCATCTGTATCTGTTTTTATTGGTAGACCCCTACTCTTTTTGTATCCTTTTCAATTAAATCCTCCAGGTTATACATTGGCCGTTCAATGTTATAGGGGAATGGTTTTCTGCTAAACTTCTGGAAATAAAGCAAACAGCCATCTTTCCATTCGAGCGCATTAAGGCTTTGTTCACGCAGTCTTTTCTGAACATCCAAAAAACGTTCATGATCAACATATCGTTCTGTCTTGTCCCAGATCTTCTGGAACTGACGAACCTGCTGGAGCCCAACGTCATAATGAATGCACAGCTCATCCCACAAGGTTCGTCCACTCTTCATCTGATAATCCCACGGCAAATGATGAAACCACAAGAGGTAAGCTTCGGGACAAGTCGAAAGGTTAGTCCATTCGGAACGAAGCGGTTCCTGATATTGGCTAAGGTTTTTACTTCCGGTGCTGGTCCGGTCAAAACCGATTCCAAGCGTATCAGCCTGATGAAAATAAGGTGGAGTCCAGTCTTTTCGCATTCCTTTTGGAGACCACCAGGGACCTGGGCCATAATGTCCATTGGCTGAAAAAATATGGTGCAGACCCAATGGCATCATATAATCCACAATCGCTTCCCGGCTATCCAGCATCATTTGTTTGATGGGCGACAGAAAATTCAGGTTCCAGTCAATGCCTAAATCGGAGTTTGTCCCATTAGCAGTTGATGTAGTCCGCCCAAAGGTTAGTTTAATCCATTCGTCCGCTATTTGTTCGCTAGTGATAGAACTGTTCCAGGCCAAACGCCCAAAAGCATACCAGTTGGCCTGTGCAAAAGGATGTCCGCACCAGTTGGCATCCAGTCCAATGTTTGAGACACCGGCAATTGCTGAATATTTCTGTGGGAAAATACCTCCATCGGTACAACGGGCAACGGTACTTCCCGGGCCTTTCTGATAGGTATCGCTTTGCAAAAATTCTTCCCACAACGGTGCCAAAAAGGCCAGGTGAACGGAGTGACCAAGGTATTCCTGGGTGATCTGCAATTCGGGCATTACCGTTGTTTTTTTCATAGCTCCAAAAAGAGGACTGAAGGGCTCACGTGGCTGAAAGTCGACCGGACCATTCTTTACTTGAATAATAACATTATCACGAAACTGTCCGTCGAGTGGCATAAATTCAAGGTAAGCCTGTTTTGCCCGATCTTCGTTTGAAGTGCTATACACAAAGGCACGCCACATCACTATTCCCCCAAATGGGTTTAGGGCATCGGCCAGCAAATTGGCGCCATCGGCATGGGTACGCCCAAAATCCTGCGGACCGGGTTGCCCCTCACTATTGGCTTTGACTAGAAATCCCCCAAAGTCAGGAATCAGCTGGTATATTTCATTGACCTTTGCTTTCCACCATTTTGCGACTTCAGGATTTAACGGATCAGAGGTTTTTAAGCCTCCAATCAGTGCCGGTGAGGAAAATTTTACGGAAAGATAAGTCTTGATCCCATAAGGGCGAAGAACATCGGCAATGGCTTTTACCCGTTGCAGGTAATCGATAGTTAAAATCAGTGGTGACGCGTTCACATTATTCAGTACCGATCCGTTTAATCCAATCGATGCATTGGCCCGGGCATATTCCTGCCACTGCGTTTTATCGGCTTCTGTGACGGTCAATGCATCATTGCCTTTCCGCCAGAAAATAGATTGACCAGCATAACCACGCTCAACTGAGCCGTCAATATTATCCCAATGATTGAGTATCCGGCGGTCGTATGATGGATTGCTAATTTCTTCCTGAATCGTTTCTCCGGTTTGCTGACGGCGCAAAAGTTCGAATACACCATAGATTATTCCGAATTCAGTATTGGCCTGAATCGCATTCTTACTAATCCGGTAACCATCACCGTGAATAGCCTTGTCCGCCTTGATTACAAGCGTCATTGTAGCTCCGGGATCACCCATCCATCCCTTTTGAAGTTCCTGTCGCGCAAGTATCAGGGTCGGCGAGCTTTTAGCGCATACCACATTCACCGGAATCGAACTTGAATGACAAAGCCAAAGATTATGCCCATTCTCAGCATAAACTGAAATAGAAATGAGTAGAAAAATGACAAGAATTACTTTGACCTTCATGTTTAAGTGTTTATTGTTTCTATTGTTTCTATTGTTTGTGTGCATATTAACATTTTCAACAAAAAAAACATTTCAAACTAAAGAAACCCTATTTTGCTGAAATCTGATCACTGATATGAAAATAATCAAAATCAGCAAATCCACCGGGATTTTTAGATGCGTAATTGAATAATCCGAAACGATAACCCATAAAATGTTCCATCAAGGTGTATTCCATCTTAAGCGGTCCGCCAATAACTATCCAGGATTTACCATCGAGGCTGTATAAGAAATTAGCGATATCAATCTTATCCTTGAAATTACATTCAATTTTCAGAAATACTTTGTTTTGCGAAAGTGGAATGCTTTGCAATTCGGTTGGTTTATCGGTTTTGTTGCTCACCATGAATACCAGTTTTTGTCCGTTCACGATTTTAACTCCAACTTGTCCAAATTTTCGTTGGAAAACTGTTAATCCTGCAAAATCGCCATCTTTCATATTTGATGCATCCAGCATAGTTGTTCCGGAACAAACAGGACCGAAGGTACGTTGCGTTAAGGTGTTTCTTGACTTTAGGAATAAGGTATCAATACGTGCGGTTTTCAGGCGCAGATATCCTTTACGGTCAGAAACTGACCACAGTTTGTTATCGGGATTATGGTTCCACTGCCAGACCAATGGTAGTGCAGGTTCACCTTTCCTGCGTTTAAACTCGTCGTTGTTTACAATTCCCGGGATTAAACCTTTGCTTGCAGGCAAATCAAGAGTTTCCGGCACTTTTCCGTCTACACCGATTACCGGCCAGCCGTCTTCCCATTTCATTGGAACCAGAAAAGGAATCCGGCCAACTGAGCCATGATCCTGAAATAAATAAGCGAACCAACGTCCATCGGGCGTATCAATGATACTTCCCTGTGCAACTCCCTTATCCTGAAGGGCAATACGGCCTTCCCACGGACCCAGAAGATTATTGGCGCGGTGAACAACAACGGTGCGCATTCCACCACGAGGCCAGGTAATATTGAAGAGATAATACTGATCCTTCACTTTGAAAAGTTGCGAACCTTCAGCTCCAAGCATGATCTTATCACCGGCGGGTGCACTGGCATTTTCTATAAGAACCTGGTTGATACCCCCTTCTTTAACACCAGTTAAATCATCTTTCAGTTCTATGATCCTCAGTTTTCCGTTTCCTGTAATCAGATAGGCATGATCGTTGTCAAAAACCAAAGAACAATCGTGGAAACCCGGCTTGAACTCAATAGCCGTCCATGGACCTTTTTCAATGTCTTTGGTTTTATATATATAGGTCTTGTTCGTGGTCTGGGCATAGGTTTCAACGTAATACATCTCCTTGTAATAACGGATGCTGCTGGCCCATGAACCCTTTCCGTAATTACTCTTCCCATTAACAAGATTTAGCTCATCTGTATCCCCCAGCGAATTGCTGGCATAACTTACTATTTCCCAGTTCACCAAGTCCTTCGATTTCATGATGGGAACACCGGGACTCATGTGCATGGTGGTACTGCTCATGTAATACGTATCACCGACGCGAATCATCGACATATCGGGCACATCGGCATAAATGATCGGGTTGCGGGCCGGATTTATTTGCGAAAAGACAGTGTTAAAGCATAAAATTAATCCTGCCAGATAAGCCAGATAAGTTGTATTCATTTGATTTTTAGATATAGTTTTATTTTCTAAGTAAACGGATGGAATAGACTGCTCCTGCAGTACTTCCGGGTAGCGATTGAAATTTTACCCGGATATGAGTTTTCCCTTTAATCATTGATTCGGGAATTGGATAACCCATTTCTTTAAACATCGACTGGTTCCATTTATTGGTATTATCGACAGTAACTAATTTTTCATTGTCAACGAAGATTTCAAATTTTCGGGTTCCCCATTCCGCGCCCCAATAACGCAAAAGCAAACATAAATCGGATTCAGAATTTGTTGCCAGATCGTAACTGAAATAGCCTCCATCACGGGCTTCACGAAAGAATTCATTCATATTATTGCCCTTGTTCGATTTTTCCAGCTGTAGAACATGGTCGGTTTCGGGTTGTTGTTCGCCGGGAGCCACCTGGTCGATTGTTCGTTTTTCAAGAACAATTTTTTCCTTTTCAATATTTGCCAACGAATCGGTATAGGCTTTGTAACCCTTACTGGTAAGTGCCAGCCAATACATCATATAACGGGAATCGTGGATTTTATAAAAAGGTTCAAGAGTAAGATCGGCAG
>TBL_comb47_HYPODRAFT_10002907_pt1 | contig 20727 bp, 11 predicted proteins | sample TroBogypolimnion_40_FD_10682 | JGI IMG/M metagenome (IMG submission 10682) | reverse complement strand
TCTGTCATAGAGCGCTATCAAGGTGGCTATGGCCAATTCATCTTTGATCTTCATGATCAATCAAAGCTGTGTGAAAGCGATGGATTGCTCAATGTGAGTTTTGATAACCATGCAGCCGCACGCAAGTACCTTGAGTTCTTAGTACATAGAGGGCTCAAGATCATCCTACTAAACGAAGATAACCCAAACAATACCGACGCCATGTTGGTCGACCAAGTCTTTGGGCCAAGTTTTAGAGTCTATTGGCTGGACTTTATTCACCTAAATCCAAACCCCCATAGCAAGGCAAGAGCCAAATCTAAGAAGCCATTGGTATCCGATCAAGAACATATCGTGATAGCGGCCACCGATGAAGAGGTTGATAAAAAAGACGAAGCCAGAATCCACGGTTGGGGAAGAGAAGAAATTGCCTTCCCAAAAGATTGGGAGTTCAAGAAGTCCAAATCGATGGATCTGGAGTTTATGAGAATGGCAGAAAACCGCAGCAAGCTTACTCACTAGAAGAAAAGCAAATGGCAAACCTCAATAGAGAGCAATGGTTAATGGCTGCAGTAGATCACATCACCCCGATATTCCAAGCAAGGGGGTACGCAGTACCCCAAGTAAAAGTATCAGTAGGATTTCCGAGTACCGGAGGCAAAGGAAGACACCTAGGGCAATGCTGGTCATCCAAAGCTGCAGAAGACAACATCAATCAAATCTTCATCGCACCACATCTTAAAACACCATTAGATTTTCTGGACACCTTAGTCCACGAGCTAGTTCACGCAGTAGATAACTGCGAAAGTGGTCATGGAGAAGGATTTAAGAAGATTGCCATAGATGTTGGTCTCAAAGGACCCATGAGAAGTGCTGGGGCAGGTGATCTCCTAAAACAAGATCTCATCCGCATTACAGAGAAACTAGGGGCATTCCCTCATGGCAGGCTAAATCTACCAATTAGAGCCGCACAAAAAGCACCCAAAAGACCAGGAGCCATCTGCACCAAATGTGGGTATGAAGTGGTAATGCTTAAGAAACACCTTGACCTAGGCCCACCCATTTGCCCTGAGGACAAGGAGGGAATGGAGGAGACCGGGGAGTGGGAATTATAGAATTTGATAATTGGAAATGGATTTAAACTCAAATAATGATGAAAAATAAGCTTAAATTTGTAGATTTGTTTGCGGGATGCGGGGGATTGTCCTATGGGTTGGAAAAGGCTGGATTTCATCCAATCTTTGTTAATGAGCTAAATAAAGATGCCATGGAGAGTTACCTTAAAAATAGAGATGATGTCGAGCCAAGACTTCGAAGGCCTGATTTTCATATCAACGACATTAAAAAGCTCGTTACAACAAAGGGTCGTATTAAAAAGTTAATTGATGACATTCAAAAGGAATACAAAATTGACTGTCGAGAGGGCGAGCTAGATCTTGTTGTTGGAGGCCCACCTTGTCAGGGGTTCTCAGGTATTGGGCATCGCCGCTCATATTCAGTTGATAAAGAGCAGCAACCATCAAATCATTTATTTCAAGATATGGCGTGGGTTGTTAGTAAGCTTAGGCCAAAAATATTTCTTTTTGAGAATGTGAAGGGCTTGCTTTCTGCGAAGTGGACGCCTACAGGAAAAAAAGGGGAGATTTTTGATGAGGTGCTTGAATCCTTTGAGTCTATCAAGGGTTATCGTGTTGAGCATGCATTGGTTCGGGCAAAAGATTATGGGGCGCCACAAAATAGACCTCGAGTTTTAGTGGTGGGGGTTAGGGATGACATAGATATTTCAGCGTGGAAAAAAATCTCTAGCGGAATTGCAAAGGGCTTCCTTCCTGCTCCAACCGGAGGCGCTCCGGATTTAGTAGACCTATTAGGTGACCTAGTGGATCCGACAATCGTTAACGGTGGGAGCACTCTGATATATCCGGCTCCAGCAGCCAATAAGCATCAAAAGGCTCTTCGAACAACTCGTGCTGGAATGGTGGCTAAAAAGGGATCCCCTATTACGGAGCATGATTACTCTGCTCATTCACCCAAAGTTCTGGAGAAATTTAGCTTTATGCATTGCAATAATGGAGTAATCCCAAGGCATTTAAAGACCAAAAAATTTGCACAAAAACTTCTTCCTGCTCGTTGGGGTGAAGGCGGTCCAAGCATAACAGCCACCTCATTACCAGATGATTATGTCCACTTTGCTCAGCCACGAATTTTGAGTGTTCGAGAGTGGGCGAGGTTGCAGGGTTTTCCGGATTGGTATGAGTTTGCCGGAAGTCGAACAACCGGGGGGATACGCAGAGCTGGAAATCCAAGGGAAGGTAATTTTGACCGGGAGCTTCCAAAATATACTCAAATTGGAAATGCAGTTCCAGTTTATCTTGCTGAAAAAGTAGGATTGCACTTCAGGGAGATATTAAAGTGATATCAAATGCTGATTACGAAATTAATAAAGCAATAATATTTCTTAATCAGCATTCGGTTGAGGCTGCTTTTTTGGTGCCCACTGCTGTTGGGCTTGAGAAGGCTATTATGGATGCAACTGCACCCCTAAGGGATTACCTCAAAAGCCACCATATCCATGATTTTTATAGTCAGGGCCAAGGGCAAGAAAATAAGGTGAAGGTAGAGAGTTTTTTCATCACTGAATCATCACTTGTATCAACTAGCACATCTATGTATAGGCCCGAAACCAAGCATGGTGATCCCCGAATTTGGTTTTCTAAATTAAATACATACGCAAAGAAAAATAACCTACTCGCTGTTATTTCCTATGAACATAAATTATATGTTTTAAATTTCAGTGACAGAAAGATTACCGATTCAATTTCACAGCCAGGCTCGCCTTTGCAGTTATTGTTTGAAAAAATCAGAGATAAAAATCTCCTGGTTGCTGATGAGTTGTTAGCAAAACTACGCGAAACTGCTAAAAAAGGGTGGATAAAGACAGTCACCCCGGGCGACACAGGAATTGGAGCTACTTTAGAGCATTGTCTCGGAATAAGAATCAACTCTAGTCAACAGCCCGACTATAAGGGTATCGAGATTAAAGCAAAAAGAGTGAGAAATATTCTTACTCCAACAAGAAGTACTCTTTTTGCTCAAGTTCCAAATTGGGAAAAAAGTGTGCTTAAAAGTTCAGCTCAAATTTTAGATAACTATGGTTACTTTAGAGATGGCTTGTTGCGACTAAATTGCAGTGTTAGTGCTAAATCACCAAATTCACAGGGGCTTGTATTGCGCGTGGATGCCGATGAAGATGAACTGCACGAATGTTTTTCTAAATTGGGGGTTATGAAAAATGTTGCAGTATGGGACTTTTCGTTATTACGGAATAGACTTTTAACTAAGCATAATGAAACGTTCTGGGTGGCTGGAAGCTCCAAGAATATTGATAATGTTGAGCATTTTTTGTATAGCAAAGTTAAATATACAAGAGCACCTTTCGCCTCAAACTTTCATACTTTATGTGAAACTGGAGTTATTCAGGTTGACCACCTGATTAAAAGGGATTCACATGGAGTAAGAGAACGTGGACCACTATTTAAGATTAGCCCAAATAATTTAGATTTACTATTTCCGAAACCTCTGGAATTTGATTTACTTTAGCCCTATGACAAGTCCTGATTGGAAAACATGGACCCTAGCAGACTGGAATCGTGCATTGGTTCAAGAGGTATTTTTTAATTCAGCACAGATAGACATACCAATTACCAGAATTAATGCTTCAGATAGATTGCTATCAAAATGCGTTGGCATGGAAGTCAATCATGAGGAAATTCGAAATTATTTCATAGCATCTTTTGGTGGAGGCCCTAGTTCAATAAGGGCTAAATTTGTTATGAGGGGCTTATACAAGCAGCAAACTCAAAGGGATGATATTCCTGCTGTGTTTGCTCACGTATTTCTCACGCTGTTGGCCGGGTCTGCTGATGCTAATTCTATTGGTATAGGACAATTTCGCCTTCGTTTTTCAGAACTATTTCAATCATTTCATGTTGGAGAACTTCCGTTTCAAGATTTGCCGAAATTTTGGCGCTTGATTGCCGAATGGAGTGTTGATCGGAGCACTAGGCTCGGGGATTGCAGGGTATTGCAACTCACATACAGGGGTAGAGAAACTTTAATTGGAAATTCTAAAAAGCTTGCCTTTCCTACCTATGCTGATGAGATGCTCCTTAACACGATACTAGATCCTGATAATTTAGATTTTGGTCAGGTTGAGCGGGCAATTAGAAAAAGTTTAAATAGGTTTACCGATCAATTTAAAGAGGAATTTAATGACTTTTTCACTTGTTATCATAAGTCGGATTTAAAGGGGGCATTTGAAACACCCCTTTGGGGTGTAGTGCAGGACCTAAGTCTGGAGTCCCAAAGGTATTTGGCATCAAATTATGGTTCTTTTTCTGTTGAAGTGTTTATTCAGCACCAACAAGATTCTAATTTTTATTTGAGTACTGATGAGCATGGATATAAGCTCTTGCAAGACTTTTTTCCTATGGCGCAACGTTCTAATAACGGTGGTGGAAGATTTCTTGTAGATTTAGCTCAAGGAAAGGGCCTGATTGGAACTCTCGATGGTATGGCATTAAAGTGCCCAGAGCTTAGAAAAATGAAGCTTTGGAAGCAGCTCAAAAATGAATTTATTCCATTTTTCCCGGATGAAGGATATTTAACAACTGGGGGAATATTTTCAGATGGGGATCAATGCTGTTTCTTAATGAAGAATAACTTGTATGAGCAGCTTAAACATAACAAAATAAATTTTTTAAAGAAACCAAGACTAATAAAACTTACAGGCTTTTATACTAATTGGTGTTTATTGTATTTTGAAAAAATACAATATTCAGAACTTCAGGATTTATTACCAGAGCAACTAAAAAGGGTGGTTGGGGTGTCCTGGCGCCCAGCGCAAATTTCACTACGTGATGGGGCAAGGTATGGACAGGCATATCTAATCAATCCAAGCAGCAATCCTAGATTTGAATCATCGAAGTTTAGTGCAGGCTCGTACGAAATTCAGTTTTACAACAATAAGCCACTGATAGGCGGAGCATTAGAGGAGGATGAAGGCTTTATGCGCATCCCTCCATCAGATATTTCTGTTGATCTAAAAGATATAAGCAAAATTAAATATGAGGCAGTCCAATTAAGTGGATTAGGCAAGGCAAGCAAAGTAATATCTGCGTTTGATAGGGCTCCAATGCCAGATTATTTGGAGTATAACTATTCAGATAGATGGGTGCTGCCTGGGAAATCTGGCCAACTCATTCCTTACCGTGAATTATTTAATTTTGACTCACAGAATGCTTCAATTAGTAGCAGTGCTTTGGAATATGTTAAGCCACAATTTTTGCTTTCCCTAGAGGCTCGGTCGCCCAAGCGGGTCGAAATGTCCAAGTTACCATCAATTGCAACACCAAATTATTTGAGATGGCTTTCTGAGAGCCTGTCGCTCCGTTTTCAATCTCGTTCCAATCTTTCATATGGAGAGCTTGTAAGTTATACAAAAGATGTAGCGAGTATTTTGTCCCTCAAGCACTCGAGATTAAGAAATCTACTATTTTTAGGTGGGTGGCTTTTGGGGTTGCGGGATCGTATGTATCAAGGTTTTGCTCCACATCAAAGCCCAAGAACAATATCTGTTTTGAAAAAAAATGAATTATTTCAATGTCGAATAGTTGGTCTCTTTAATGAGGCTGAAGAAAATAAAATTTTACACATGCTTAATTCCGATGAATCTTTTCATCGTATTAGTGATCCTGAAAATATTCCCTCAATAGGCGCTATTGAAATTAATCTTAATGACCTGACTAAAGTTACCCAAATTATTGATGGCTTTAATTTATTACTACTGGATCAGAATTCCTATGGAATTCCTTTGCATTCTAAGGGGGTGCCCTTACATGATGTCTCCATAGATAGCTTGCGAAACAAAGGAGAGCTTACTATTTTGAGGGGTGGTGAATGGGTTGAATATGAGACTGCACCGCAATTATCTGAACGTTCGATTATTCGTCATAAAGAAGCTAATAAATATTGGGTATTTAATGGTAAAAAATATTTACAAGCAGATAATCAACTTGCAATAGTGTTAATACAGTGCGCAATAAATGGAACTGCAGTTGGAAGCATTGATGTTAGTGGAGAATGTACCTTTAATAGCGCTATATTTTCCTTGCCTGATTCATTGACCAGATGGTGGATGCATTGGGGGGGAGGCTGTATTTCATATTCAGATAGTGGCGAGATTATCTTTGCCGGTTCGATCGGTAGATCAGCGTGGAATATTCTTGACACGTGGATTGGTGGGTCAGAAATTAGAGTCGCTCAGGAAGATTCAAATTTAGGATTAGTTCGCAGGCAATTGGCAATAAATAAATTATTAGGATTAAAAAATAGGGCGAACCATGTCAGCAAAGCTTAATATCAGGGTTAAAAATAACAGATTTTTCTATATGTATCGTTATGGATTGGACGAATTTATAGTCGCAAAATTTCTCAAACAATCTAAAATTGAGCTCACAAAAAATGGGGCTAAGGGCGCCATGTCCCTTCCCGAAGAATTTACTCATAGGGCCGTCTTTCTTGCAGGATTGCCACCAAAATGCTTCCCCATCGTTGCTAGTTGGTTCAGCAAGAACCCTCCTGAAGGTGAGGTATCGGACCTAGAGGAGTCAATTAGTGTTTTATCAAAAGCAGGCGAGCACTTTGAGCATTCGAAGGAATCAAGTAAAAAATTATGGAGAACTATCTTTTCAAACTATATCAATAGTGAAAAAACCTCAATTGTTAAATCCTTCTTAATGGGTGAGAAATCACGAAAAATTGCGCCTCCTAGTTCATCCATTACCAAAAAGACGGTTGTCATTGTCAAAAATAGCGTACAAAAAGATATGAATGATTCAAATGGGATTGTCAAGGAATCTTTGGTGGGTATGCAGAATGAAGAAAAGCGTCATGGCTTTTCATATGTTGACTCTAAAAAATTAGACCTAACAAATAAAAAAGAAAGTGACGGTAGGCCTATTTTGGGTGAAGTTGCAACAATCCTGGAGAACGGCCAATTTTTTATTGACATCAAAGGAGTTCTCATTGAATCAGATCTAATTGAGATCACTCAATCACAAGCTATGCATCTGTATCCAGAGCAGGGTAGTGCTGTTGGTTTTCCTGAAAAACTTTCAAATATACCAATCTCCGAAAATCTATTAGCAATTTGGAGCGTTCATGATCAGGCGAATAATAAGAAAGCTAGATTCATGATTGATTCGTGCATAAATATTGTTTTAGATATTTTTGAGGTACCACATAGTTCATCTGAGCCCGACTTAATTAGGTCATGGTTAAAAAACACTTATCCGTCAAATCAAGGTATTCGTCCTGTTTTTGAGTTGGCTGATGGGGTAATAATAAAACCTCAGTCTTTATTATGGGACTTCAGGACTTATGATTTTACCGCACCATTTCTAGGGTATTACAGTCACGAGGCCATTAAGTGGAATGGAAGAAAAATAGTTATAAAGCCCTTTCCAGCCCACTCCTTTAAATATGAATGCGTAACTACAGAGACCGCGGTCAAAAGGTTGCTGAAATTTAAATCGGAAGTCGCTAGCCTTCCTGTAATTACGAATAAACAGATGCAGGAGTTAGCATTTTTAGTAAGCAAGGAATCAACTGATAAGGCCTTTAGCAACTCTTATCATTCAATATCGAATCGAATTTCTGAAATTTTTGCTATTAAGGATAATGTTGATGCGGTAATAGATGAAATTCTTCAACTTCCAGCAGTACAGAAAAGACTTGATGAAGAGATTGCCGATCTAAAAAAAGAAATTAGCGATGGGATGCTAATTGAGCAAAATGAAGTTATGCGATTGAAACGGGAAAAAAAGGCATTAGAGCAAGAAATTGCTAAAAGCTCTAGTCTTTTATCTCGAAGCATTAAAAAAGCATTTAATGAGGCAGCCGTTGATGGTGTGAAACTGCTTACCGATGTAGCACTCATAAAACCGTTTTTAGCTACACCTGCCCCATCTCATATGGATGATCCGACCTCAATCACTGGATTGCAAGAATTGCTTTCCTCAAAGAATGAGCTTTTAGATTACAAAGTTCTTATGGATTCAATCAAACTCACTTCTCTAAAGTATGGGCTTAAAGACAATCTTATTTCAACATTTATTGCCGCAGGCTTTGTCAGGGGCGTTGTCGGTGTTTTTGGGGAAGATAATAAAAAGTTGATTCAGGCTGTAGCTAATATAACTTCAGCAGGAATTTATTCTTCAATTTCTCTTAGTGTTGATAAATTTAGCTTTAATGATTTAATGAACTCACCAACTAAACTGCACAATATAGATTGCAATACTTTGTTATTTGGCGAATTGCTAGAGTCATGGCAAAAACAGGATATACCTCTAATAGTTGAACTCATGGGATTCAATAGAATGCCTCCAGAGTCAATAATTACTGAAATCTTAGATGACGGAAATTTTCTGAATAGCAATCGCGAATTTATTTGGAAAACACCAAGTGGTAATGTTAAAAAAGTGAAACTCAGGGCGCCAATTTTCTTTGTGCTAAATTTTGTATACGGAAAATCTACTTTCCCAATTCCCTTTGAGTATGCATCTAGCATTCCCCTCGTATCAAATGAGCTGTTTAATATAAATCCTTTTGAGGAGGGCCTAGAAATACCCTTAAAGAGCAGTTATCTAGGCGGGGAGTTTTTAAATAATTCTTTGGGTGGCGCTAATTCTTTAAATGGCTTTGTTGATCTCCTTAAGTTGATGGGTTTTGATGAGTCTGAATCAATTTGCTACTCCAAACTCACTCATGCTATTGGTAGAATTGATTACAAGGAATTGTTAGATATATTCTCAAGTAACGGCGATCTTTTAAATTTTCTTGATTTGAATTCTTTAACCACTGAACGCGCTGGTTTTATCTTCGAAAGAAATTAAGTTACTTATGAATGACCCACTTTCAATTTTTCATGGCATTAGAGATTTATATATAACCTATCTTGAAACCGCTTTTCGGATTGGCGATCCTGAAATACAGTTAAGAAGAAGAAAATTATTGGAGGTCGATGGAAATTTATGCGCTGAGCCCTATCTAGAGCCCTTACCAACATATGAAGACTCTGGCATTGCAATTAATGATCTGCTAATTAAAAAAAATGGTGATAAATGGCTCCCAAATTTTTCAGACGCAGAGCGTAAGGCATTTGTTGAGTTGAGTTTATGTGGACTAATCCCACGCCAAGAGCCAAATAAATTAATTGGAAAATATAATCTCTATACCCATCAATTAGAGATGTTAAAAAAAGGGGTTGGAACAGGGACTCCGGGAATAGTAACTTCAGGGACGGGCTCCGGTAAGACTGAATCTTTTCTATTGCCAATATTTGCAGCCCTTGTAAAAGAGGCAATTAAATGGCCTTCAAGCCCAGCTATGAAAGACTGGACTCCATGGTGGAGGGATGCCTCTTTGCCAGCCTTAAAAAGATCTGAAGAGTTTGAGAATCCAAAAAGACCTAAGGCAATTCGAGCTTTAATTTTGTATCCAATGAATGCTTTGGTTGAAGATCAGATGGTTAGAATGAGGAAAGCCCTTGATTCTGATGAAGCCCATGAATTTATGGACTCGGCCTTCAACGGTAACAGAATCTTTTTTGGTCGGTATACAGGAGGCACTCCTGTTTCTGGCTGGCAAAAACATCCGAGAATTAGTGATGCAAAAGAAAAGAAACGAGAGAGCAGAAGATTAAAAAAATTAACAGAAGAATTAATTTCTCTTGAAGAAACCCAGACTGAAGCCAGGGAAAAGGTTGCTGATTCAATTAGGAATTCAGAAGAATATGATGAATCTTTGATATACAACTTCCCCAATCCGATGGGGAATGAGGTGGTTACTAGATGGGATATGCAAATGTCACCGCCGGATATATTAATCACTAATGCAAGCATGCTCTCACTTATGTTGGTTCGTGAAATTGATGAAGGCATTTTTGCTAAGACAAGAGAATGGCTAAATTCTGATCCTGACGCCTATTTTTATTTGGTTTTAGATGAGCTACATTTAATAAGAGGCTCTGCAGGCACAGAAAATGCATATTTACTAAGAATGCTCTTAACTGAGCTTGGACTGACGGATCCTAAAAATCATCATAAGTTAAGAATTCTTGGATCAAGTGCTTCCTTGCCGCTAGATGGCAAGGAGGGTGAGCAGAGTCTTAATTATCTTTGGGATTTATTCAATAATGCGGGACTTCCTCCGGATGCATCGAAGGATGAGTGGATGCCATCTATTGTTAGGGGGGCATCTCCATTAGTTAAAGATGTTCAATTTATCGGAAACCTTTCAAAAGTAGTCGAAGTCATCAGAGCTCAAAAGGATTTATTTCAAGACAGCATTAAGTATGGGGTTGATAAAAAGTTTTGGCTAGTATTAGCCAATGAATTTTGTATTGATTGTCGAGATTATGATGCTTCTGAGATCGCAGAAAGAGTCGTTGAAAAATCTGCTTTATTGCTTGAATTTGGATGCTTTAACAATGGCGAGCTAAGAGCAACCTCTTTATCAGAAATTGCTTCAGGGATCTTTCCGGGGCATGATTTAGCTTTAGAGGCGGTTAGCCTATTAATTTGGGTTAGATCTCTAGCTGATTTGTGGTGGGAGATGTTCGGTAAAAACTTTGATTCGACAATATTACTGCCAAGATTTCGTGCTCATACTTTTTTGAGGGCAATAGAAGGCTTATATTCTGCACCAAGGCCACTTCCCTCTATTAGCTCTGAAGTGCAGTTGACGAGATCCGAGAGAAGCACTCTTCTTTTTGGTGCTCTATCTATTGACTCTGGTGAAAGAAATGGCCCCGAACAAAACGGCGTCTCAACACGCTATGTGGAGTTAATTTATTGCGAGTGTTGTGGAACATTATTCTTTGGCGGAAAACGTTCAGCTGCTAGCAAGGATAGTATTGAATTGCTGCCCAATGACCCCGATTCTGATGCGCTCCCAGAAAGGGCAAAAGTAAATATGGTCGAAAAGCGTACTTCTGAAGATTACGCATTATTTATGCCAACAGTTAGTCGTTTTTGGCCTATAGGAAAAGAAGAGTTAAATATTGATAAAAAAGAATTAATAGGCGACTGGGTTAAAGCTGAATTTGATCCCTTTACAGCCACGATTAAACGACTGCCGTCTCATGCGGACTCTTATTCACAAATTCCCGGTTGGCATTACGTTGTTACTGAAAATGACTTTGAAGGAAATAAGGCTCATAACCAAGTATCAGCTTCTACACCCGGTACTGCACTTCCATTCCAATGTCCGGCCTGTGGTATTTCATATAGATTAGCAAAAAATAAATCATCTCCATTAAGGGGTTTTAGAGCAGGTTTCTCTAAGACTTCACAGCTGCTGAGCAGTGCATTAATTGGTGAATTAAAAAGAACAAATGAAAACGAAAAGCTAATTTGCTTTTCCGATAGTCGCCAAGATGCTGCTAATGCAGCCTTGGATATTGAAAGCGGGCACCATGACGATGTAAGACGCGAACTTATTGTGCGTATGCTGGAGGAGGCTGGTCGTTCTAGAAAACCTACAAGTGAGCTTATTCAAGATCTAGAAAGAGTAAAAACTCAGATACAAACTGCTGGCCTGAGTGGAGATATGGAGCAAATGCTGCTTCTTTCTAAGCAGTATGAAATCCTCAATTTACAGTTAAAGGATTCAAGCAATGATTCAATTCCACTTAAATTAATACTTGGGCCATCTAGCCCCCAAGCCAATGCCTCCGTTGGGGGTGTATTAACTAGATTAATTGATAAGGGTATCCACCCCATAGATCCTACAGGCATTTGTCCGCTGCCATTGACGGAGGATGATCCAGCGGTTGATGCACAATTTTCTTGGCAGCAGTTATTCGTTAAGGGTCTCGACGGAAACTGGATCTGGCGCGATGGCCCACATAATTCTCTAAAAATTTCTAGGGATGAGATAGCTGCCAATCTTCTTGAATTAATCGCCGAAACAATTTTTAGTAAAACGTATTTTGCAGTTGAAGAGTCCGGATGGGGTTATCCTTGTTTAGACCTCAAACAAGGGGAAACCAGAGAAAAGGTTTCAGTTTACGATGCCATGCTTCGCGTTCTATCTGACTCTTATCGCTTTGATCTCGAAGGTGAATACTTAAAGAAAAACTGGTCTACGTTTGCTGATGCAGACAAGAGAATGAAGGGATTTGTTAAAAAATTCTGTGAAACTAAAGGCCTTAGCCCAGACACATTTTTTCTAGATTTCTTGAGAAGACTATCTCAATCAGGCCATGACGGTGGAAAAATTTATATTGACAAGATATTTTATAAACCAGTTGGTGATGATGCCCCCTGCTGGAGATGTATTAATTGTGGAAGGGTTCATCTTCACATAGGAGGAGGAATTTGTACAAGATGTTTCTCATCATATCCTAAGGACTCAACTGGCACTGCAAATGAATTGCGATCTAATAACTTTTTAGGTAAACGAATTAAAAATTCATCTGGCATATATCGCGTTCGGGCTGAAGAGTTGACTGGTATGACTGGAAATCAATCTGCAAGGTTGAGAAGATTTAAGAATATTTTTATTAAGGATGATGACGATATTCTTGTATCTGGGCCTTCTGGTATAGAGCCGGATAAAAAGTTAGATGAATTAGCAAAAGCAATTGACGTACTCTCTGTTACGACAACAATGGAAGTGGGCGTTGATATTGGATCGCTCAAAGCAATTTTTCAGGCGAATATGCCTCCACAACGATTTAACTACCAACAAAGGGTCGGTCGAGCTGGTAGGCGGGGCCAGTCCTTTTCTTTTGTTTTAACTGTTTGCAGGAGCAAAAGCCATGATTTACATTACTTTAGAAATCCAAAAGAAATTACTGGCGATGCTCCACCCCCACCATTTTTAACTTCTAATCTAGATCAAATAGTCATTCGGATTGTGTCTAAATATTGGATGGTGAAAGCATTCAAACTTATTAAAGCCAAAGATATAGAAAAATGGGTTGGCGATGAATTAAGAACAGATCCAGATAATCACGGTGAATTCATCTACGTCAAAAGAATCAAAGATGATAAATTATTCTGGATGTCTGAAATTAAGAGCTCTCTCGAGAAAACTGCTCTTGAAAAAGATCGTTTTCTGGCTTTATGTGTGGGCAATGACAAAGCTAGAGTGGGCGATATTTCCCATAAGCTAGATGAAGAATATTTACTCAATGAAATTAAAAAAATATTGGATGAGCCTAGTGTTGCAAGTCTTGGTCTAGCTGAGGCCTTGGCAGAGATGGGAGTATTCCCTATGTACGGAATGCCCACTAGAGTTCGAAATCTCTACATAAGGGCGGTAAAAAATAAAGATAACGACGAAATTGAGTTTAAAAAGTTTGATCGCGATTTAGACGTGGCAATACAAGAATTCGCTCCCGGGAAATATTTAGTTCATGATAAAAGTAAATATTTCACCGCTGGTTATGTGGGATCTGAGTTGAGAAGAAATCAAAGAATCACCCAAGAAAATATATTTGATTCAATCCCAAACGATATTGGTGAAATACGTTATTTGATTGAGTGTCCCGTTTGTTTGTCTTGGTCAAGAGTAATCAGCCCGGATTCTGAGCTACATTCTTGCGAATCTTGTGGTTCAAGTCAAGTTGGGAGTCTTGTCAATACTACTTTTGTTCCAAGAGATTTTATTGGTTCTATGGTAAAAATATCCTTCAAAGAAAAGTCACTAGAGGAGCAATCTTCACAAGCTAGCCGCACTTCAATTGCAGAAGCAAAGAAAATTGATACCTTGTCTTGCCTTGATACAAATCTAAAATTTGGTTTAAGTAGCACCTCACAAATATTTAGATTAAATCGTGGCCAATTGGTGAGCAAGGAGTGGACTGGTTTCAGCGCCCAAAGGGGGCAACTCACTTTTCCTCTTAATGAATCTGGCATTAAGGGAACAATAAAATTAAATAATGTATGGATTGATGATGGGGCATTAGCCCTTGATAAGAGCAAAAACTCGCTGGCTCGAAGATTTCATTTTGGAAATGAGCAAAAAAATAACTTTTATCTTTGCTCTCCAAAGGTTACGGATTCTATTGTGTTGGAGATGGAGGCCGTAAATCCCGCCTTAAATATCTTGAAGTATGAAGATAGCCCTAGGTTGGATCTATCCTCAGCATTTAGAGCGGGGTCAATTTCTGCCAGCTACCACTTAATAAATTACGTATCTAGAGTTGAGTTGGATGTAGATCCCGATGAATTTGAGATTCTTGAGCCAAGAATCCAAAGAAAACCAGATGGTAGCAAAGTTCCTGTAATTCAGATATCTGATGAATTAATAAATGGTTCTGGATTAACAAACCGTTTGGGTCAAAAAATTCAGGGCCAACCATTATTTTTGAATTCAATGATTCAAATTATGTCAGAGAAAGTTGGCTCTCCGTCTTACGAGTTTCTGCAAGATGACCATCCTAAAAAATGTTTTACTGGCTGCTATAGATGTCTTCATAGGTACGGCAACCAGCACTATCATGGCTTGTTGGATTGGAGGCTTGGCTTTAATGTTCTTTCAATGCTTCTTGACCAAAACTACACTGCGGGATTAGATGGTAATTTTGACTTGCCCGGTCTCAGAGATTGGCCAGAGCTTTCCAGAAGACTTGCGGAAGACTCTTCCATTGTATTTAAATCAAAGTTGCAAGTAATAGACGGTATTAATGTAATCGACTTGAATGATGGGGTTTGGGCAGCAATCATTCATCCTTTGTGGAATAGGAATGATGTGTATGAAAGGTATCCTGGGCTGGCTGAATTTGCTAGCGATACTTCAAAGTTTGATTTTATAAATACGTTTTCTCTGTCAAGAAGCATGGGCGAAACTTTATTCAATTTTAAGGCAGATGCACTTGATTACTTTTCAAACTAAGATTTCTAGAACGAAACCGTTCAGTCCATCAAAACTATCTTTGCTTAATCAGTGCAAGTTAAGCTATCTTTTACAAACAGAAAAGACTTGCCATAAAGTTTCAGCTGGGCCCAATTCTTTTTTTGGAACTGCAATACATAAAACCATAGAACAGCTTTTGCCAAAAGGGGATTCTTCTAGCGCGGAAATTAGAACCTTACTTTCTCAAAATCTTTTAAATTCCATATCAAAGTTAAGTGAGACTTCACCAATCCTCCATTGGGCGATAACTAAAAATGGCATCAATAAAATTTATGATCATGTGCGTATGATCAGTGCTATTCAGCAAATAAAAAGAACTATAAACAAATATTCACATCATACAATTTCTGAGGCTAAATTTAGCCGCGAAAAAAATGAGGCTAGAAAGAATCAGCTTGGATCCGAGAGGGCTTTTGAAGTTGAGAGATATGATCTAGCTGGATATATTGATTACAGTTTTATTGATTTAGACGATGTTATTCATGTTATTGATTTTAAAAGTGGAAAGATATTTGATGATGATGGAAGCCTCAAGGTTGAATACCATTCTCAAATAGGGTTATATGGCCTGTTGGTTAAAGAGCACTATCCTGACAAGGAAATTATCTTAGAGGTGATTGGTGCCGGCGATTACTGGAGCGATAATTTAGATCTTGCTTTCAGAAATAAACTAATCAATGCAATTGAAATAACTATTAGAGATATGCCTCTTGGCGTAGAGTTTTCTTTGGAGTCATTGGGACAGCTAGGAAGTCATTGTTCCTCATGTAGAGCAAGAAGTGCTTGCCCAAAATATTTTGAGGTATTGAGATGTGGAGTGCAAAAAACTGAAAATCAAATCCTTTCAAATGAGGATTTGTATGGAGAGGTTCAGGACATCAGTAAATCGAATGAACTTATAGAGATCAGGTTAAAGTCCTCACTGAATATTGTTATATCCATTACGGGTATCCCAGAAATACTCTTTAAAAACATATCTATAGGTTCTAACCTCGCATGCTATAACTTGAGGTTTTATGACCATGAAGCTCTTTGTAGTTTTCCAGCAAATTTTTATATTTACAGATCTGATATTCCAAAGATTTCTGCTTTTGAAGCTATTATTTCTGGTTAAGAGATAGTACATGGCCCAATTATTCCCAGAAGACTTTCAATTAGCAGAGGGAGAGGTCTTGCATAAAGGGGAATACAAAACCCTAGAAATGCTCAAAGAAGGCTTATCTGATCAATATATGGTCTTTCATGGAGTGCATTGGACTAGAGTTGAGGAAGACTCAGCAATCTACGGGGAAATTGATTTCCTCATACTCAATCCCTATGGTCGCATCTTAGCAATTGAGCAAAAAGAAACACAAGTGGAGGTTAATACCAAGGGTGAGCTTGTCGCAATTTATAAGGATGCTCAAGGCCTAAGTAAATCCTCTAAAACGATCAACTCACAAGTGAGCAGAAATATTGGGTCTTTACGCACTGAGTACGAGAAGCGTCACCCAGACCAGCGCCTAGAAATAGATCACTTACTCTATATTCCCAATGCCAAGGTGGGCAAGAATTTACCGGCCAATATTGCCCTTGGAAGGATTGTCGATTCCACCAATCGCGAGCAATTGCTATCAATCATCAATGAAATGTTTGATAAAAATCCCATGCCAACGGGTGAGCACACAGCCAAAACACTAGATATTCAAGCATTTTTCCTAGATAAGGCTGAGGTAAGTCCACAAATAGGATTGATTGGGCAATCCGCTAGGCAAAGAACAACAAGGCTATCAAGCGGTCTAGCAGAATGGGCTGAACGATTAGAGTTCTCGCCATTTAGGCTTTGGGTTCAAGGTACGGCGGGCTCTGGAAAGACGCAGCTGGCTTTAAAAGAATTACGCAAAGCGGCCACCCAGAATCAAACTGCAATGTATATTTGCTTTAACAGGGCACTAGTTGATTCTGTAAAGCTAAGTGCCCCCAATCCAAAAAATTGTTGGACCTTTCATGAGCTCGCCAGATTTGTGGCTGAAAGTCAGGGGCAGGTGATTGATTTTGGAGATGAGACTGCCTTCCAACGAATGGTGGATTACTTTTTGTCTCATTACGATGACTTAAAAGAACAATTGGATGTATTGGTTATTGATGAAGGGCAGGACTTTTACCCTGAATGGGGTGCCGTGTTGCTGGATATAGTCAAGCCTGATGGCAGAATGATCTGGCTTGAAGACTCCTCGCAAAGAATCTATGGAAGGCCCTCGATTGAGCCTGAGGGCTGGGTCAAACTTTCATCCCCAACTAACTATCGATCTCCCCAGCATGTCTTAACTTTGATCAATGGCTTAAATTTAACGGATGGTTATCTTGAGACTGGCAATGGATATGCTGGTCTGCCCCCGGGACATTTTGTTTATCAAGATGGGAATGTTATTGATACAACATCAGATGCAGTTAAGGATCTAATTGACCAAGGATTTTCACCAGAATCTATTGCTGTGCTGAGTTTTCGTGGGGCGAAAAATAGCGTGATTCTGTCGGATCAGGTTGAAAAAATCAACGGATTTTCTATTAAGAAGCCCACTGGCTATGACGCAGAAAGTAATGCAACCTGGTCCAATGGGCGGCTATTGGTAGATACCTTGTACAGATTCAAGGGACAGTGTGCTGATGCCGTTGTCTTAACAGAAATTGATTTTACGGATTGGGATCAAGTGACAAAAAATAAACTATTTGTAGGATTGACTAGAGCAAGACTCACAATCAATCTAGTCATGTCAACAGGAGTTGAAAAACTGTTTATTGAAAAAGGTTTTAGTTAAATAAAAATGATTTTCTTATGAAGTTATCTACAGAGCAAAAACAATTCTTACTTTCAAGGTACAACATTCTGCCTGATCAGGTTATGGATGCGACTAGTATGAGACGCTCCGAATGGATGACGCTAATTAAAGACTCCGAATATGAGGTGGCCGCCGGAGTCGATCCATGCACTAGAAACGATCAACATACAATTAAATCCAAGGGAGGGCATTGCATAGTTTGTAAGCCAGAGGCCATTTCTTTTCAAAGGCGCTATTTTAGTGAAGGTGAGATTTATATCATGTACTCACCCAGTAAAAATCTTATTAAAGTTGGAGTGGCTGCCTCTTCGGAAGAAAGGGAATCGTCTTTAAACAATGCTGGTTACGGGAATATTAAAGATTGGACTCTTAAATACTCATTATTTATTTTCAAAGCAGGACAGATTGAAAAAAGAGTACATAAGAGTTTATGGGTTCACAATATGCCTATAAAACATTTTGTTGGTAACTCAGATTTTGCTAGCGAAATTTTCTCTTGTTCAGTAAAAAAGGCTAAAGAAGCGATTTTGTTGGCAATTGCTTAGCAAATATTTGTAGTCTTTGCTTTTCCGCTGGTCTAGCTCACCCCCTGAGCCTCACCCCACTTACTGTTGATTCATTCAGTCAACAGTTCAAAAAATACCTCTTTACTCTGTTGACATCGTCAGTATTAGATGTCATATTGACAGTAATAGGTGTTAGTTAAGTACCTTGACAGTGGTTTAAACAGTGTTTTAGAGCATAAGGGAATGTAAATGGGCTTTTTTGTCAATCAATATCAAGGATTTAGCGGAAATGCCGTGGATATGGCAGCCGTCGCTACTCAATGCGCCCAGTTAATCCAGATGCCTGGTGATCTGGACAAAATCAATGAGCGCTTAGTGCGTTACTACGTTACCGAGGGATTGGTAGAGCGCCCCAAGCGGATTGGCCGGGATGCTGAATATGGCTATTTGCATCTCTTGCAGTTCTTAGCTGGACGCTTTTTGGTTGAAGTGGGCTTTCCCATGCAAAAGGTTGCCCCATACCTTAGTGGCTTAAATGAAGCTCAGCTGGAATCCTTGGTTATGAATAAGACCAAACCCAATATGGCCGAGCTCTTAGTAGCCTCTTTTCAGAATGGCGGCAGACCTTCAAGACAGGAAGACTCATTGAGTTCACCTATGCCTAAAGTTGCAGCAATGCAGCGTATCCGGACTGAGGCTGTAGACCTTCAATCCTTTGGGGCTCGAATGATTGACTCAGTTCAACTCTCATCGGCAAGTGCTACAGATTCGATGGGCAAACTCCAAGAGCAATTTAGCTATTTAGGAGATTCAATTAAGGCCGGGCTAGCTGAGCTAGCTAATGCTTCACATCAGCAAGCCAAAGCTTCTCAAGAGTCTATGAACAAGATGCAATGGGAGTTAGAGCGAATGCGAAAAGAAATGACCCTGGAGCGCGAGCGATGGTGCGCACAACTGGAAATAGAGCGCAAGGAACAAAGAGCAGTGTTAGAGCAGCAAACTCAATTAAATCAAGAATTAATTAAGGCGCTGATAGAGGCGCAAAGTAAAGGAAAGCAAAATGGGTAATGGACAGGGTAATGGGCAGAGCAGCGGCCAAGCAGGGCAGGGCTTAGAAGTCATTTTAGATCCACGCAAAGATGTGGTAACAAGTCATTCCGGGGAGAGTTTGGACATCTTATTGCGCCTTCGTGCCCCAGTTGTAGAGGGTGATGTAAAGCGTACGCCATTGGCAATTTCATTGGTGATTGATCGCTCTGGTTCAATGTGGGGCGGTAAATTAGAAGAGGCTAAGCGCTGCGCCTTAGATCTTCTCAATCGCCTGCATGATGAAGATCGAGTATCGCTCGTGGTGTATGACACCGTAATCGATGTATTGCTCGAGACCATGCCAGTGCGCCTGGCTAAAACCCTGATGCCGATGCGCCTTACGGAGATAGAGGCTAGAGGCGGTACCGATTTACATGCAGGCTGGCTCAAGGGCGCAGAAACTTTAGCACCTACTGCAGGCAATGGCGTTATGAGTCGCGTGATTCTTCTATCGGATGGACAAGCCAATCATGGATTGGTAGAAATAGCGCCTATCTGTGAACAAGTGCGCGAACTCGCTAGTGCTGGTGTTACGACAACTACCGTTGGGATTGGTACGGACTTTAACGAAGAGCTCATGACCGCTATTGCCAATGCAGGGCAAGGTAATTCTTGGTATGGACAGCGCGTAGAAGATTTAGCTGAATCCTTTGATGCAGAAATGGGTTTCTTATCCAACCTGGTTTTACAAGATGTGCGCGTTAAATTGGAAACCCCTTTATTGCCCCGCATGGGACAAATCAAGATGCGTAATGACTACACCAAAAACAATCGGGGTCAGTATTGCTTGCCATCGATTGCCGCTGGTTCTGAAGTGTGGATGGGGATTTCTCTTTCCATGAGTGAAGTCATTCACTTGCAAGACGCTGGCTCAGTCCTGCGCTGCGTGATTACGGTAAAAGATAAGTCGGGTAGGGAGCATGAATGCATGGTGAGCTTACCCAAGATGCCTGTAGTTACGCCAATGGAATATCGCATGGCGCAGGAGAATGAATTGGTGGCACGGCGCTTTAATGAAATTGAGTCTGGCGATATCCAAAGAGAAGCACGTCGTCATGTTCAAGATCGCAATTGGACAGCGGTGGAAGGATTGATTCAGGAGTTAGAAGTGCGTGCACAGGACAATCCGTGGCTTGGAGAAACAGTAAAGTACTTGCGCCAACTTTTAGAGCGCCGTGATCACCAGACAATGGAAAAAGAATTGATGTACTCCTCTGGCAAACTAAAGAATCGGATTGCTGGTTTAAATGATTCGGTCATGTACAGCATGAATGAGGAAGCCATTAAGCCAGCCTTTATGCGTAAGAAGGTTTCTCAGGGACGTAATTCAGATTCTCAAAGCTGATAGG
>TBL_comb47_HYPODRAFT_10002906_pt1 | contig 20729 bp, 20 predicted proteins | sample TroBogypolimnion_40_FD_10682 | JGI IMG/M metagenome (IMG submission 10682) | reverse complement strand
CCAACCAGACCGTGCTGGAGATGCAGGGCTCGGCGCGCGCCCTGCTGACGGCCGAGCGCACGGCACTCAATTTCCTGCAGCTGCTCAGCGGCGTGGCAACCAAGACGGCAACGTATGTGGCCGCCGTGGCCGGTACCCAAGCGGCGATTGTGGACACGCGCAAGACATTGCCGGGGATGCGGCTGGCACAGAAGTACGCGGTGCGCACCGGCGGCGGCGTCAACCACCGTATCGGTCTGTATGACGCCATCCTGATCAAGGAAAACCACATCGCCGCCGCCGGTGGCATTGGAGCCGTGTTGGCGCAGGCCCGGCTGCATGGAGCAGGCGCCTCTTTTATCGAAATCGAGGTCGAGACGCTGGAGCAGTTGCGCGAAGCGCTGGCGCATGACGCCACCATGGTGCTGCTGGACAACATGGACCTGCCCACCTTGCGCGCTGCCGTGGCGCTGAATAAAGATATGGCGGCCGCACGCAGCATGGGCACGGCCATTCTGGAAATCTCCGGCGGCGTCACCCTGGAAGGTCTGCGCACGCTGGCCGAAACCGGTGTGGACCGCATCTCGATTGGCACGCTGACCAAGGACGTGCAGGCCACCGATTACTCCATGCGCTTTGACGCCCTCTGACACACCGTACCCCAGACCATGAACACAAGCATTGCCAGCCAGCCCCTGCGGGTGGACTATGAACTGCCCGATTTTTCGCGCGTGGGCGCCGCCAACAGCGTGCAACACGCCTGGGCCCGCGTGCCGGTGGAACCCAGCCCGGCCGAGCGCGATGCGCTCAAAAACCGCATTGCCGAACTGCTGCGCCAGAAGAATGCCGTGCTGGTGGCCCACTACTACGTGCACCCGGATCTGCAAGACCTGGCCGAGGCCACCGGTGGCCTGGTCAGCGACTCGCTGGAGATGGCCCGCTTCGGCCGCGACCACGCCGCGCAAACCCTGGTGGTGGCCGGTGTGCGCTTCATGGGCGAGACCGCCAAGATTCTGTCGCCACACAAGACCGTGATCGTGCCCGAGCTGGAAGCCACCTGCTCGCTGGACCTGGGCTGCCCCACCGACGCCTTCACCGCCTTTTGCGATGCCCACCCCGACCGCACCGTGGTCGTTTATGCCAACACCAGTGCCGCCGTGAAGGCGCGGGCCGACTGGATGGTGACCTCGGGCTGCGCGCTGGATGTGGTGCGCCACCTCAAGGCCGAAGGCAAAAAAATCCTCTGGGCGCCGGACCGGCACCTGGGCGCCTACATCCAGCGCGAGACCGGCGCCGACATGCTGATGTGGAACGGCAGCTGCATCGTGCACGACGAGTTCAAGGCCTTTGAGCTGGATGCGCTGAAGGCCGAGCACCCCGGCGCCAAAATCCTGGCGCACCCGGAAAGCCCTGCCGCCATTCTGGCCCTGGCCGACTCCATTGGCTCCACCTCCGGCATCCTCAAGGCCGCGCGCGAGATGGACGCCAGCATATTCATCGTCGCCACAGACAACGGCCTGATGCACAAGCTACGCACGCTGAATCCGGGCAAGACCTTTATCGAAGCTCCCACCGCGGGAAGTAGCGCTACCTGCAAGAGCTGCGCCCACTGCCCCTGGATGGCCATGAACAGCCTGCAGGGTCTGGCCGAGGTGCTGGAGTCCGGTGCCAACCAGATCCAGGTCGACCCGGAGCTGGGCCAAAGGGCAAGGCTGCCGATTGACCGCATGCTGGCCTTCACCTCCCAGATCGCCGCGCAGCACGCGGCGTCGCTGGCCGGTGGCATCGTGCCAAATATCGGCGCGGCCTAACCGACGAAACTTCAGATGTCTCAACACCATTTTGATGTGCTGATCGTGGGCAGCGGTCTGGCCGGCGTGAGTGCCGCGCTGCAACTGCCCTCTCACCTGCGCATTGCGCTGATCACCAAGGGCGAGCTCAGCGAGGGCGCCAGCGGCTGGGCCCAGGGCGGCATTGCCGCCGTCATGGCCGACAGCGACAGCTTTGATTCCCATGTCAGCGACACGCTCACGGCAGGCGCCGGTCTGTGCGATGTGGCAGCCACCCAGTTTGTGGTGGAGAACGCCCCGAATGCCATCCGCTGGCTGATCGCACTGGGCGTGCCCTTTACCGAAGAGGACGGCGTGCTGCATCTGACGCGCGAAGGCGGCCACAGTGAGCGGCGCATCGTGCATGTGACCGATGCCACGGGTGCCGCCGTGCAGCAGACGCTGATCCGCAAGGTGCTGACCGCCGGCAACATTCAGGTCTTCAACCACCACATGCTGGTGGACCTGATTACGCACCAGAAGCTCGGCCTGCCGATTCAGCAATGTCTGGGCCTGTATGCGCTGAACGGCGCCACCGACCAGGTGGACACCTTCAGCGCGCCGCACACGATTCTGGCCACCGGCGGCGCCGGCAAGGTGTATCTGTACACCACCAATCCCGACACCGCCACCGGCGACGGCATTGCCGCCGCCTGGCGCGCCGGCTGCACGGTGCAGAACATGGAGTTCATCCAGTTCCACCCGACCTGCCTGTACCACCCGCATGCAAAGTCCTTTCTGATCAGCGAGGCGGTGCGCGGCGAAGGCGGGCTGCTGCGCCTGCCGGATGGCACGCGCTTTATGCCTGCACATGACGAACGCGCCGAACTGGCGCCGCGCGATGTGGTGGCCCGCGCCATCGACTATGAAATGAAGAAGCAGGGCCTGGACTGCGTCTATCTGGACATCACGCACAAGAGCCCGGAGTTTCTGCGCGAGCACTTCCCCAATATCCTGGAGCGCTGCGCCCAGCTCGGCATCGACATCACGACCCAGCCCATCCCCGTCGTGCCGGCGGCCCACTACACCTGCGGCGGTGTCAGCACCGACCTGGCCGGGCGCACCGACCTGGTGGGCCTGTACGCGATTGGCGAGACCGCCTGCACCGGCCTGCACGGCGCCAATCGCCTGGCCAGCAACTCGCTGGTGGAATGCATGGTGTTTGCCAAGTCGGCGGCCCAGGCCATTGCCAGCACGCCCCTACCCCAGCCCCCGGCACTGCCGCACTGGGACGACAGCCTGGTGACGGATGCCAACGAGGCGGTGGTGATTTCACACAACTGGGACGAACTGCGCCGTTTCATGTGGGACTACGTGGGCATTGTGCGCACCAACAAGCGGTTGGAGCGGGCAGCCCATCGCATCGCGCTGCTGCACTCCGAGATCCACGAGTACTACGCCAACTTCCATGTCTCGCGCGACCTGCTGGAACTGCGCAACCTGCTGCAGGTGGCCGATCTGATCGTTCGCTCGGCGCAATTGCGCCTTGAGAGCCGCGGCCTGCACTTTAGCCTGGACTATCCCGAAAAAACAAAAACGGCAAAATCGATAATTCTCTCGCCAGCAGGTTAAAGTGTAAGTCCTCAACATAAAGNATAGGCTCTCCCATGAGCAAGTCGCGCCAGAACCGCATACCCCAGTGGCATTGGGAGCAGGACGCGTCCCTGCGGTTTTCGCGCATCGATGAACGTCCAGCGGTGGCCGCCCAGTTTGCCGCAGCCTACCGCGGCAAACGCTGGACGGAGGTGAAGGCCGCCAACCTGGACGAGGCCGACTGGCTGCACCACCTGGCCCAACTGGCAGCGCATGAGCCCTTCTTCCATTTCGAGCTGGAATTGCCCCGCATGCTGGAAAACCGGATGTGGGTCACCCTGTCGGGGGTTCCNGTGTTTGATAATGGTGGCGTTTTCCAGGGCTACCGGGGTGTGGGCAAGGATATTTCTGCGCAACGGGCAGCCGAGGAAACCCTGGTNGGNCNGGCCCTGCAGGCGCCCGCTGCTGCGATGAAAGCCCTGCATCACTCTCGCATCGAGTGGGAACTGGGTTTGGCGCTCACGGGGCAGCAGCTCTGCTTGTATTACCAACCGATNGTCACACTGCAACGGCAAGTGATNGGCTATGAAGCCTTGCTGCGCTGGTCGCATCCGCAACTCGGCTTGTTGGGCCCGGATCACTTTATTGCAGTGGCCGAACAAAGCGGCCTGATTGTGCCCATGGGCGCTTGGGTGCTGGCCAGCGCCTGTCGGCAATTGGCGGCCTTGCAGTCCGATCCCGCACACGCGGACTGCACCATTGCCGTCAACTTGAGTGCGCGCCAGCTGGCACAGCCCGATCTGGTGGACAGTATCCGACACATTTTGCACAGCACAGGCGCACCGGCCAGCCGGCTCAAACTCGAAATCACCGAGAGCATGCTGGTCACCGATATCGAAAAGACCATTCTCACCCTGCGCGAAATCACGGCGCTCGGCATACGGCTGTCGCTGGACGACTTTGGCACCGGCTATTCGTCCTTGAGCTACCTGAAAAAATTGCCGCTCAGCCAGCTGAAAATTGACCAGTCCTTTGTGCGCGAACTGCTGACCGATCCGGTGGATGCAGCCATTGTCAAAACCATTTTGCAACTGGCAAAAAGCCTGGGCATGTCGGTGATTGCAGAGGGCGTGGAGCTGGAGGGCCAATACCGGGTGCTGTCCGACATGGGATGCCGCGAGTTCCAGGGCTATCTGTTTGGCAAACCCCGAGCTGTGATATAAAAATCCATGCTGCAAACCGCCCTGTCACCCGACGCCATAGACCGGCTGCCCACCCCCAAGGGAGTGGCGCTGGCTTTGACCAAGGCCTGCCGCCGTGAAGACATGCAGCTCGAAGAAATTGCCAATCTGGTCGGCTGCGATCCGGCCCTGAGCGGCCGCCTGCTGGCACTGGCCAACGCGGCCGCCTGGGGTGGCAGAAATCTGGCCTCCACCGACGAGGCCGTAAAACGCATGGGCCTGGTGCGGGTCAGCCAACTGGCGTTGGCCTTCTCCCTGATCGATCAGCACGCCTCTGGCGCCTGCGCCAATTTCGATTACGCCGGATTCTGGAACCGCTCGCTGCTGATGGCGGCCGCCTGCCGGGAACTGGGTTCCGGCCGCGAACTGGGCACCCCCGATGAACTGTTTACCGTCGGCCTGCTGGCGCAGATCGGGCAACTGGCGCTGGCCACTGCCTTTCCCCAAGNGCTGTCTGAGCTGATGGCGCTGGACATCAGCNGCGCCGAGCTGTTGCACCGGGAAAAGGTCCTCACCGGCACGGATCACATGGAGCTGTCGATCGCACTGATGGAGCATTGGGGCATTGCGATCGACTATGCCCGCCCATTCGGCCTGTNTGAACGGGCCGCCCAGGTCAGTGCCACCCCGAAAATTGCCGACCGGGCGCGGCTGGCGCACTGCGCCTGGGTGCTGGCCCGGGTGATTTCCCGTTCGGACATAGACACCGCCCTGGCGGACCCGGATTGCCTGGCCGCCCTGCAGTGGCTGCAACTGGACAACGAAACGCTGGAGGCGCGTCTGCACGCCATCGAATCCACCTGGCGCGTCTGGCTGCAGCTGATCGCCCTGTAGGGAGCGCTGATTATCCTGGCGCTAATGCATCAGCCGGGCACGCTCGTACTTCTGCACCTCTTCAAACGGGTATTTGATGGACCCGGAATCATTGATGTACTTCGGGCCCATGCCCACGGCGCTGCACAGCCCGATGGCCGTCACCGAGCGGCCCCAGCGCTGGGCCAGTTCTTGCTGCGTCAAGGGTTGCTTGGTGGTCATGGAGGTGGGTGCATGGCGTTGGGACATGCTGCATTGTGTGTCCGCAGCGGCACACCGATACCGCGAAAAGGCGGTATTACGCGCCACTCATCTGCTTTGCAGCGGCGCTACTTCTCACACTTGGGTGCGCACACCGCCTGCGCCTTGCCCAACAGCTTGCGCGTCATCATGCTGGCGCGCGGCCGGTGTTTGCCGCACAGAAAGCAAGACATGGTGGAATTGCCGGCATAGGCACTCGACGTCGTGAAGGGCGAACCCGACGCTTTGGCCTTGTAACGAAGGCCGTCTTCGAGGATGGAAGACTTGGTAACTGGTTTGCTCATGGCGTGATTTTACTTGGCAAGCTGCCGCCCGCCACAAAAGACCAACAATGGCCGCTGCAGTTCGCTCAGCCGACTGCAGTTAAAATGGCACGCCACGGCTGGCTGCGCAGGATGTCGCTGCTCGCAGCGCCCGGGCTGACCCCTTGCGCCCTGTCCAAGGGACGCCAGCGGCCCACGAGCCAAAGCTTTCACGTTCGCCCAGCGTCCCGCTCAATGGGGTGCATGTGCAAACCCTCTGGTATTTTTTCAATTTGTATACGCCCGACCTATGACGCGAACACAGACGCGTACCAACCTCCACCGTTCAAGCCTGGTCCGTATTTTGGCGGATCTGGGGCTGGTGGATACGGCCGCGCCCAGCGGCGCATTTGCCGAACAGCTAAGCCAGTGGATAGATATTTCCAGCGCCATTGACCTGCGGGCTGCGCACATGGCCAGCCCGGTGGCAAGGTCAACGTCCAGCGTTGCGCCGGCCCTGGAAACAGAGCTTGCCCGCCTGCGGTCTGCGCTGGAGGCGGCCATCACCAGGCGCCCAGCGCCCGGCGCCGCCCGCACCCGCATGGACATGCCCTGGCCCAAGCCGGGTGCGCCGCTGGAATGGGCCAGCGCCTATGAGCCCTACCGCCGCTATTACCTGGCGCAGCAACGCGACATGGATCTGAAAATCCCCCCCCTGCGCTCGCGCATACGTGAGGCGCTGGCCGGCGCCAGCCCTGCACTGGGGCAACTGGCGGCTCTGGATGCGGCGCTGGACGGCGTACTCTCGGCGCGCGAGGGCCCGCTGCTGGCCAGCCTGCCAGGCCTGATGGAAAAGCACTTCAAACAGTTGCAGCAGCAACACCTGGAACGGCTGAATGCCGCACAGCAAGCCGACAACCCCGACCATTGGATGGACCAAGGCGGCTGGCTGGCCGGCTTCTGCAATGCACTGCAAAGCCTGCTGCTGGCCGAACTGGAGCTGCGCCTGCAACCCAGCCTGGGGCTGCTGGAAGCCCTCAACAGTACAACAACAAAATCGATATGAACAAGCACTTTTTTACCGGCGCCTTGCTGCTGGGCGCCGCAGCGATTGCCTGGGTGGCCAGCGGCTTTTTTGCCAACCATGCACTGGCGCTGGCGATGACGCTTCTGATCGGCGCGGCCTACGGCTTTGGCGCCTTCGAGCTCTACCGTTTCCGCCAGGCCACGGCCAGCCTGAGCGATGCACTGGCGCATATTCCGGAGCCACTGCAGAATCTGGGCGACTGGCTGGCGGAGGTCCATGTCTCGCTGCAAAACCCGGTGCGCCTGCGCATAGAGGGCGAGCGCATCGGTCTGCCAGGCCCGGCACTGACGCCGTATCTGGTGGGCCTGCTGGTGATGCTGGGCATGCTGGGCACCTTTCTGGGCATGGTGGTCACCCTCAACGGCGCCGTCTTTGCGCTGGAAGGAACCAGCGATCTGGAGACCATCCGCTCCGCCTTTGCCGCACCGATACGCGGCCTGGGTCTGGCCTTCGGCACCTCGGTGGCGGGGGTCGCATCCTCGGCCATGCTGGGCCTGATGTCGGCGCTCAGTCGGCGCGAACGGCTGCAGGCAGCACAACTGCTGGACGGCCGCATCGCCACCGCACTGCGCGGCTTCTCGCTCACGCACCAGCGCCAGGAAAGCCTGAAGGCACTGCAGCTGCAATCCAGCCTGCTGCCTGCCGTGGTAGACCAGTTGCAGGCCATGACGGTGCAGATGCAGGCCATGGGCCAGCAGCTCAACCAGCGCCTGCTCAGCAACCAGGAGGGTTTTCACAGCGAGATCAAGAGCGTATATACCGATCTGGCAAGGTCTGTCGATGCCTCATTGCGCAGCAGCCTGTCGCACAGCGCGCAGGCGGCCGCTGACAGCATGCAGCCGGTGTTGCAAGCGGCCCTAAGCGGTATGGCAGCGCAGGCCGGCACCCTGCATGAACGCATGGTGGAACGCACACAGCAACAGCTTGCCGCCTTGAGCACCACCCTGGCGGCCAATGCCGGGGAACTGCTCACCGGCATGCGCAATGCCTACAGCAGCACCCAGGCCGAACAGTCCAGCCAGGACAGCCTGCGCCTGCAAGCCTGGCGCGACTCCCTCGAAGACATGGCCACAGGGCTGCGCCAGACATGGCAGGAGAGCAGCGCACAAACGCTGACGCAGCAGCAGCGGATCTGCAGCACCCTGAGCGAGACCGCGCAACAGATGACTGAGAGCACGCAAACCAGCTCCGAAAAGAGTCTCCATCAGGCGACTCAATTGCTGGCCAGCTCCGAGGAACTGGTGCGCACCCGCATCGCCACCGAGGCCGATTGGAGCGCACAGCATGCTGCGCGCATGGAGCAGATCACGGCGGTGCTGCAGACCGAACTGGGCGCGCTGCGGTCCGAAGAATCCCTGCGCGGCGATGCTGCGGTCGAACGCCTGGGCGCGCTGCAGACCGCGCTGACCAGCCATCTGACGACTCTGGGCCAAGCGCTGGAGGACCCCATCACCCGGCTGATAGAGACCGCATCGGAAGCGCCGCGCGCCGCCGCCGAGGTAATTGGCAGGCTGCGCGAGGAGGTCTCGCACAGCGTGGCGCGCGACAACGCCCTGCTCGAAGAGCGCAGCCGCATCATGGAGACACTCAACGCGCTGCTGGGCAGCATCAACCAGGCATCCACAGAGCAGCGCGCCGTCATCGACTCCCTGGTGGAATCCAGCGCCCTGGCCCTGCAACATGCAAGCAGCCAGTTTGGTGCTCGGGTGGACACAGAGACGCACAAGCTGTCCGAGCTCGCGGCCAGCGTCAGCGGCAGTGCGGTGGAAGTCTCCACCCTGAGCGACAGCTTCGGCTTTGCCGTGCGTTCATTCAGCGACGCCAACGAAAAACTGATCAGCAACCTGCAACGCATCGAGGCGGCACTGGACAAGTCCATGGCCCGCAGCGACGACCAGCTGGCCTATTACGTGGCCCAGGCACGGGAAATTCTGGACCTCAGCATCCTGTCGCAAAAGGGGATTTTTGAAGAGCTGCGCCAGGCACAGCCGGCAACGCAAGAGGCCAGCCTGATGGAAGAAAGTGACGCAGGCATGGAGCTGACCGCCCCGGTCTGGGCGGTGTTTGGCGACCTGATGTCCGGCCTGTTGGGCGCCTTTGTGCTGCTGCTGGTGGGCGTGCTGGTGGTGCAGTTGCAGCTGGCCACGCATCTGCAGGACGAAGTGAAAAAGCGCCAGGTCGAGGAGCAGCGGCGCATCAGCCTGGAAAAGGCGTTGGCGATTCCCCTGGCCAGCGGGCGCATCACCCTGAACAACGGACGCATTGGCATCAGTGGGCGGGTGCTTTTTTCCCTCAACTCGGACCAGTTGCAGCCGGAGGGCCGCAACTTGCTGAACAGCCTGGTGGCACCGCTGCGCGCCTATTTGGCGGCACGCGACGAGATGCTGATGGTCAGCGGTTTTACCGATGACCGTTCTGTGCGCAACGGCAACAACCAGTTCGCCGACAACTGGGAGCTGTCGGCCCAGCGCGCCCTGACCGTGACCCGCGCCCTGATCGAAGAGGGCATGCCCTCCTCGCTGGTATTTGCAGCGGCCTTTGGTGCGGAGCAGCCGGTCGTCCCCAATCTGGATGAAAAAACCCGGGCGCAAAACCGGCGCGTGGAGATGGCGCCCGTCCCCAAGGCCCACAACGCTAGCGCCCCATGAGTGCAGCGGACGCTAGTCAGGCAATTGCGGCCTTGCGTCTGGCCGGCGCCGACCATTTCGATGCCGTGCAACTCCATTATTTGGAGTCGCTGTCACGGCGCCTGACGGATCAGCCCGCGCCGGTGCAGCGCCGGCTGGAGGACCGCTTGACACCGGCGCTGGCGGCCTTTGCTGCGCGCTTTGCCGCCGCGAGGGCCAATGCAGTGCAGTCCGCCAGCCTGGCCACGCAACAGCATCCACAGGGCGCCGCCCCCTTGCAGCGCTTGCTGGATGCGGGCGACTTCAAGGAGCTGGCCCGCCAGATCGCAGCCCTGAACGCAGCGGAGTCGCCTCTGGCTGCGCTGGTGAGATCGGTGGCGCAAGCGGTGCCCGACGCCCGCGATGGCATGGCAAGCCGCCCCGAACTCAAGGCCGTGCGGCAATTCAGGAACACCTGGTCCCGGCTAAGTGCGGGCCAACAGGTCAAGCAGGCCATGGGCCAGGCGCCGAAGAATGCCGGACCGATCAACTCGCACATGCTGGTGCTGCGCTCACTGGCCTTGATGCGCGAAATTTCGCCAGACTACCTGCATCGCTTTATGGCCTATGCCGATGGTCTGCTGTGCCTGCAGCAGGGCGACACCGACAGGCATGCCAAGGTCACTGCGGACGCTGCAAGCAGCAAGAAGGTCCAGGCTCGCCGCGGCAAAGCGCATACATCCGTTGCTGGGACGCGCGCGAGCTGAGCGTGCAGCAAGGGCCACGGCTTATCGGACCGTGCTGCGGTTCCGCTCTGCCCGAATTTGGCCCCGGTTAGCGCCTCTGTTCGGGCCTTCGCTTGCCGCAGTGCCCAGCACAATCCGCGCAACCAGGAGATTTCATGGAACTGCAATACCAGCTCAAAGACGGCAACTACCATTTGTACGATCTCAGCACCGTCGCCAGCAAGGTCACCGGGGAACACCGTCTGCGACTGAAGACGGACACCGTGGCCGTAGCGTTTGACCGCAGTACCGGCACGCTGCACGAGCACGGCAGCCCCCTGCGCATCCATTCCTGGGCCACCAACACGCGCCGCCGCCTGCGGGCCGCGGGCGCCTGGGACAGCGCCGAAGACATTGTGGTGGTTTCAGGCCCCTTGCCAGTGGACGAAATCAACAAATGCCTGCGCATCAAGGGCTACTGCCGCAGCATGTTCACCCGCTTGTCCACCTTGCCCCACGGCAAGCTGATTGCGCGGACTCGCCAGGCCTGCTAGTGTCGTTGACGCCATTTTCTTCCTGACTTCGAGGTCAATGGCATTCACCTCTCTGGCGCCGTAGATTCTCTTCCCTCAGGTCCTCGTACTCTTTATTGGCAGCGAAGTGGGTTCCGGCTATTCAGGCCGGGGCCATGAAATGGGTTCTTGGTACTGCACCTGTTTCCTTGCGCGTTGTCAAGTCTGGCAACCCTGCGAAGCCTATAGTTTGTGCGCTAAGAGGTATTTTCCATGAGCCAGCTTTTTGAAACCATGACCCTGCATAGGGTGTCGGTGGGTGCACTCAATCGAGCGGACGTCAAGCAGAACCGCATGGCTTGGCATCCGAAAGAGGACGCTTAAGGTCACCATGACTGCGAACAGACGCCGATTTCTGCTGGCCCTCGCCCTCCTCGTGGGCTTGTGTGTCTGGGTCGCGCAGCAACGTCCGCAATGGTTGCCATGGCGCGCCGCTGCCAGCCCAAACAACTTGATGCTTTCCGGCAATATCGAGGCGCACGAGAGCGTGCTGAGTTACAAGACGGTGCAATCACGCATCGTCGAATTGCCCTTTGACGAAGGCCAGTGGGTACGCAAGGGGACGGTGTTGGCCGTTGTCGATGCCACCGACTACCAGCAACAGGCGGCCATAGCCAAAGCTGTGCTGGTAGCTCAACAGCGCCAACTCGATATTGCGCAGCAAAATCTGGTCACCGCAGAGCGCACGCTGACCGTGGACCAGACGGATCTGAAGCAGCGTCAATGGGATCGGCAGCGTGCCTATGATCTGAAGCAGCAGGGCTTTCTTTCTTCGGCTTCACTGGAACAATCGGACACGGCCCTAAAACAATCCAGCTCGGTGCTGGAGCGCGACCAATCCCAGCGGGATGCGACATTTCGCGCCATAGCGCTTGCCAAGGCGAATGTCCACAACGCGGAAGAATCCCAGGCCTTGTCCCGGCTGGTGCTGGGTTACACCACCTTGGTAGCCCCTTTTGATGGGGTGATCACAGTGCGCAAGGCGGAGTTGGGCGAGGTGGTTGTGCCGGGCACACCGGTGGTGACGCTGGCCGATCTGGACCACATCTGGATGCGCGCCTATGTCAACGAAACGGATCTGGGCCTGGTGCACCTGCATCAGCCCGTCAGCGTGACCAGCGACAGCCACCCCGGTAAGCGTTATGCGGGCCATGTGTCCTTTATTGCGAGTGTGGCAGAGTTCACTCCCAAGAGCGTGGAAACCCACGAAGAACGGGTCACCTTGGTATACCGAATCAAAATTGACCTGGACAATCCCGACCACGAACTGCTTACCGGCATGCCTGTGGACGCCCATATCGACCTGACGCCAAAGGGCATGTGATGCCCAGCGCGGCATCCCCATTGATTGAGGTCAGCGCGCTGACAAAGCGGTTTGGCGCTGTATCAGCCGTTTGCGGCATCAATTTCAAGGTGAACAGTGGCGAGATTTTTGGCTTGGTTGGACCGGACGGTGCAGGCAAAACCACCACCTCGCGCATGCTCGCCGGGGTCATGCGCCCGGATGCAGGCAGCATCGTTATCGACGGTGTCAATGTGCTGGAGCAGCCCGAATTGGCCAAGCGTCACGTCAGTTACATGCCGCAACGCTTTGGCTTGTATGAGGACCTGACGGTCGATGAAAACATCCGCTTTTATGCCGACCTGTTCGAGGTGGATAGCAAGGTGTGGCAACAGCGCGCCGACTCCATGCTTGCCGCAGCCGAAATGATGCCCTTTCGCAAACGATTGGCCGGTCAGCTTTCGGGCGGCATGAAGCAGAAACTGGGACTGATCTGCTCCTTGGTTCATACCCCACGCGTACTCCTGCTGGATGAGCCGACCACCGGTGTGGATCCGCTTTCGCGTCGCGAGTTCTGGCAAATTCTGTACACCCTGCGCAGTGAAGGCGTTGCCATGGTGCTATCCACAGCGTATCTGGATGAGGCAGAGCGCTGTGACCGCCTGGCCCTGATGAACGCCGGGAAGATGATGTTTTGCGACACGCCCGCCGCCCTGAAGGCGCGCATGCCGGGCGCGATGTTGGAGATTCTGGGGGACTATCCCCGTCGCCTGCGTGATGCCGTCAGCCCTATGCCCGGCGTTCTTAGCGTGCTATTGGTCGGTACGGGCCTGCATGTTCATGTGGACGCGCCGCAGCGTGCCCGAAAAATACAGGCCATGCTGGTCGAACAGGGCATTGCCATCCACAGCCTGCAGACCGTCACGCCAAGCGTAGAAGACCTGTTCATCGCACTGCTGGAGCAGGACCTTGGGAAAGCGCCCGCGCCATGAGCGAAGCAACTGCCAACAGCATCCAAGCCCCACAAATCATGGTCGAGGATTTGGTAAAGCGCTTCGGGGACTTCATTGCGGTCAACCGGGTGAGCTTCTCAGTCCATCGCGGCGAAATCATGGGTTTTTTGGGTCCCAACGGTGCTGGCAAATCGACCTTGCTACGCGTGTTGTGCGGCCTGCTGCACCCGAATGCCGGGCGTGCCATGGTCGCCGGAATTGACGTGGCACAGGACCCCGAAGCGGTGCGGCGGCGCATAGGCTACATGTCACAAAAATTCTCGCTCTACAACGACATGAGTGTGGTGGAAAACTTGCGCTTCTTCGGCGGTGTTTACGGTGTTTCGCGGCGCGACATGCAAGATAGACTGCGCTTTGCTGTGGATATGGCAGGCCTCAGTGGACGCGAAGATTCCTTGGTTGGCACGCTGGCCGGTGGTTGGAAGCAGCGACTGGCTTTAGGTGCGGCCATACTGCACAAGCCAGCCATCTTGTTTCTGGATGAACCCACTTCAGGTGTGGACCCGAGTTCACGCCGGCGCTTTTGGGAATTGATTCACTCGCTCGGTGAGGAGGGCGTAAGCGTTCTCGTCAGCACGCACTACATGGACGAAGCCGAATATTGCAACCGCATAGCGCTGATCAACCACGGCAAGCTGATTGCGCTGGGCACACCACAGGAACTCAAGCAGCACACATTGGACGGTCAGCTGCTGGAGCTTTCCGGAGCGCGCATTTCCGATGCGTTGGCAACACTGAGCCGATCTACCGGCATGCACAACGTGGCCATGTTTGGCAGCACGCTTCACGCGCTGGTGGACGATGCTGCGCTGCGCATACCAGGGTTGCAGGCCCAACTTTGCGCCGAGGGCTATGCCGAAATCACGATACGGCGCATTGAGCCCTCGCTGGAAGACAGCTTTGTGCAATGGGTCGGAGGCAACAAATGAAATGGCGACGTGTCCGGGCCATCACGGTTAAGGAAGCCCTGCAAATCGTGCGCGACCCACGCAGCCTGATGATTGCGCTGCTGATTCCCGTGCTTCAAATGTTTTTGCTGGGCTACGGCATCAGTCTGGATGTCAAACATTTGCCCCTGTGTATCTATGACCGGGACAACACCACGCAGTCTCACGATTTGCTGCATCACTTTTCGGCATCGCCCTATTTCGATGTCCAGGCCGAGTTGCACAACTACGCTGACATAGGGCGCAATCTGGATGCCGGAGCGTGTCGGCTTGCCATCGTCATTCCGACCGGATTCTCCAAGGGTCTCGCAGACAACGCAGGTGGCACTGTGCAGGCGCTAGTCGACGCCACGGACACCAACACCGCCAGCCTCGCGGCCAATTACGCCCGCGTCGTCATTGCGGGCTATTCCGCGCAGGTGCAGCTGGATGCCATACAGAGTCGCGGCGGGCAGATGCAGACCGTCACGCCGGTGGATGTGCGAGCGCGCGTCTGGTTTAACGAAGACCTGATCAGCCGGAACTTCATTATTCCTGGTGTGGTGGCCATGGTCATGGCCATCGTAGGCTCTCAACTGTCCTCCCTGACCATTGCGCGCGAATGGGAGCGGGGCACCATGGAGTTGCTGATCTCCACGCCCGTGCAGCCGATGGAGTTGATGGTGGGCAAATTGCTGCCCTATTTTGTGGTTGGCATGCTCGATGCCTGCATTTGTCTAGCCCTGGCGGTGTTCTGGTTTGAGGTTCCGTTTCGCGGCACGCTCATCGCACTATTCGTTACCACGGGTTTGTTCCTGTTGGTCGTTTTGTGCATCGGCTACTACGTCTCGGTTGCCATTCGCAGCCAGGTCGGTGCCAGCCAGGTTGCCCTGCTGTTGACGATGCTACCCACCACGCTGTTGTCAGGTTTTTCCTTTCCAATCGACCAAATGCCACCGCTTGTGCAGGGCGTCACCTACCTGGTCAGTGGACGCTATTACGTGACCTTGCTAAAGGCCCTGTTCCTCAAGGGTGCGCCATGGAGTGAACTGGCAGTCCCCATTTTGTGCCTGTCGGTGTATGCCGCCGTGATGGTGGTTCTGGCCGCGCGCGCCTTTCGCAAGACCCTGGATTGACCATGTGGGGTCGCGTCTACCAATTGCTGATCAAAGAGTTCTTGCAACTCAAGCGTGACAAGTCGGCTCGCTTTCGTCTGTTCATTCCGCCCCTCATACAGATGCTTCTGTTTGGCTATGCCGCAACGTTTGAGGTGTTCAATGTCGCAACGGTCGTGCTGGATCAGGACCATACCCAGGAGAGCCGCGCCCTGGTAGATGCGTTCGTGCATAGCAGTCGTTTTCAGATCGTCGCTGCCACCGGCACCCGAAAGCAAGTGCAAGACGCAGTGGATAGCAGCACAGCGCAGTTGGGCATCGTCGTGCCGCAGGGATTTTCCGAGTTGCTGCGCAAGGGGCAAAGCGCCCCCTTGCAGGTACTGGTGGATGGAACCAATTCCAATACCGCGTTGATCGCGCTGGGCTATGTCGGTGTCGTGTCTGGAACCTATGGCCAAACCTACGCGCTCGATTTAGCGCAGCGCACCGGGCGCGCACTGGGAGCACCCATGGTGAATGTGACCCTGCAGGAGCGCTACTGGTACAACCCCAATCTGAACAGCCGCTGGTTCTTCGTGCCGGGCTTGATTGGCACGCTGTGCCTGGTCTCCATCGTCAACCTGACCGCCTTTGCCATCGTACGGGAGCGTGAGGTCGGAACCTTGGAGCAGATTCTGGTCACGCCGATTCAGCCGATTGAATTTATCCTGGGCAAGACGATTCCATTCTTCCTGATCGGTCTGGTGGAGGTGTCACTGATTGCCATACTTGGCATGCTGTGGTTTCAAGTTCCCTTCAGGGGCAACCCCCTGGTGCTGCTGCTGGGAACCAGCCTCTTTTTGCTGTGCACGTTAGCGATAGGCTTGTTGATTTCTACCGTCTGCAAGACGCAACAACAGGCCTTTGCATCGAACTTCTTTGTGCTCAATCCCATGTTTATCCTCTCGGGATTCAGCTTTCCCATCTCCAGCATGCCCGAACTATTGCAGTGGCTGACTTATCTGGACCCCTTGCGCTATTTTTTGGTGATCATTCGTGCCACCTATCTCAAGGGCGTTGGGATTGGGGTCGTCTGGCCGCAAATGCTTGGCTTGGCTACGCTGGGATTCGTGCTCTTCGCTTTTGCCGTGCTTCGACTACGAAAATCACTGGACTGACCCAAGGCGCGATTGCTGAAAAGGGTTCGGTGGGCCCAGACTTGTGCAGCATCTTTTTCACATCGTCAGCGCGTAACTCGACTTACAAAAGTTCAGATCGACCGCCAGACACCGGTCATTGCTTCCAATGGCGTGGGCCTCAGCTAAGCACAGGTTGCTTCTTGAGCCAGTCTCTGGCAGCTTCGACAGTAGGTGCCGTGCACACCTCAAAGTGATCAAGATCTCTCGTTGCCAAAGCATCCTTGATTAGCGCCAAGATCGACTCATCACGCGACACAAAGATTACCCGACAACGTGACTGTGTTGCCTTCGATTCATATTGAATAGCAGCCAAGTAAGGCAGCATACCGCGCGAGAAACCACTCCCTGTGACCTGCAGAAAGTCGTTGATGACAAATCGGATATCGTCAAATCGCGGGTCTGCCAAAACCTGTACTGAGGATAGGAGGAATTCTTCTTCCGACAGAGCTCCCGACATTCGTTTCAGAAGCCCGCCTTGTTCCCAGATCATTTCTATTTTCATGTGCATATCCCAGCTTGTTGTGATTGCTCGCCCCCCCAATTATGCCCCTAAATTTAACTTTGTCTTTTTTACAATTGGTATTTACCCTTATTAAAAATATTTTTCAGCAAGGTTAACTGCCTGCCTTTCACGCCAAGGCAGCACATGTACCCCCTGCATTGCAGGTTGCTTTTGAGACGATTTTTACGCTTTTTTTATACAAAGCCGTCAATTCTCAACAGCACTTTTACGCCGCACAAACCAAACTCGGTTCACCACATTGAACAGGAGGTGCGATATGGATGCGGTATTTTTTTTGTTGGCAGGGGGTCTGTGGCTGGCCCTGGTGCTGATGGTCTGGGGACTGAAGAGGCTGGAAAAGCCAGCGGGGGAGCGGTCATGAACCTGCTGCACGTCCTGTATGGCGCCGGCGGCCTGTGCGCCGTCTTGCTGCTGGCCTACCTAGTCTACGCGCTGTTTCGCGCCGAGGAGTTCTGATGACAAGCGCTGCCTGGGGCCTGCTGGCCCTTTTCTTGTTCATCCTGTTGCTGACCGCCTGGCCGCTGGGCCTTTGGCTGGCACGCTTGTGCGGCGGTCGCCTGCCACGCTGGATGCATGCCGTGGAGGCGCCGCTGTATCGACTGGCCGGCTCAGCGCCCGAGCAGTCGATGCGCTGGACGCAATACAGCCTGGCGCTGCTGGCCTTTAACGCCCTGGGCGTGCTGGCGGTGTATGCCATCCAGCGCATCCAAGGCGTGCTGCCATTCAATCCGGCAGGTATGGCTGCGGTCTCCACCGATTCAGCCTTCAACACCGCGATCAGCTTCGTCACCAACACCAACTGGCAGGGCTATAGCGGCGAGTCCACCATGAGTTATCTCACACAAATGCTGGCACTTGCTGTGCAGAATTTCTTCTCGGCGGCCACCGGTATTGCCGTGGTGTTTGCGCTGATACGCGGCTTTGCAGCCCGCTCCACGGCGGTCATCGGTAATTTCTGGGCCGACATCACGCGCATCACGCTGTGGCTGCTGCTGCCTTTGTCGTTTGTGTTTGCCCTCTTTTTGGTGGGCCAGGGCGTCATCCAAAACTTTGACAGCTACAAGGATGTGAGCACCGTGGAAGTGACGAAGTTCCAGAATCCCAAGCTGGATGCAGCGGGTCAGCCAGTGCTGGACGCCAAGGGCGTGGCGGTGATGGAAGATGCCCAGACCGATAAGCAGACCCTGCCCATGGGTCCGGTGGCCTCGCAGGAGGCTATCAAAATGCTGGGCACCAATGGCGGTGGCTTTTTCAACGCCAATTCGGCCCACCCGTACGAGAATCCGACGGCACTGGCCAACTTCTTCCAGATGCTGGCGATCTTCCTGATCCCGGCGGCGCTGTGCTTTGCGTTTGGAGCCGAGGTGGGTGACAAGCGCCAGGGCTGGGCGGTGCTGGCGGCCATGACGCTGATGTTTGTCGTCGCCGTGATAGCCATCACGCCCGCCGAGCAGACCGGCAACCCGTTGCTGGCAGCGCAGGGCGTAGACCAGTCGGCCAGCAGCCTGCAGTCCGGCGGCAATATGGAAGGCAAGGAAACGCGCTTTGGCATCAACGCCACCAGCCTGTTTGCCGTGGTCACCACGGCGGCCAGTTGCGGCGCCGTCAACGGCATGCACGACTCGCTCACCCCGATTGGCGGTATGGTGCCGATGGTGATGATGCAACTCGGTGAGGTCGTTTTTGGCGGCGTGGGCACCGGTCTCTACGGCATGCTGGTGTTTGCCATTCTGGCGGTGTTTATCGCCGGCCTGATGATTGGCCGCACACCGGAATATCTGGGCAAAAAGATCGAATCGCACGAGATGAAGCTGACCTCGGTGGCGATTCTGGTGACGCCGATTCTGGTGCTAGTGGGCACCNCNATTGCCGTGATGGCGGATGCGGGTAAGGCGGGCATTGCCAACCCCGGCGCCCATGGCTTTTCCGAAATCCTCTATGCACTGAGCTCGGCGGCCAATAACAACGGCAGCGCCTTTGCCGGCCTGTCGGTCAACACGCCGTTTTACAACGGGCTGCTGGCTTTGGTGATGTGGTTTGGCCGCTTTGGTGTGATCGTTCCCGTGCTGGCGATTGCTGGTGCACTAGCGGCCAAAAAACGATTGCCCGTCACCGCCGGAACCCTGCCCACACATGGCCCGCTGTTCGTGACGCTGCTGATAGGCACGGTGTTGTTGGTTGGACTTCTGAATTATGTGCCCGCCCTGGCGCTGGGCCCAATGGTGGAACACCTGATGCTGTGGAGCGCCGCATGAAAACCAAAGCCTCTTTGACCCTGATGGATCCGGCCCTGGTCGGCCCTGCCATCAAGGCTTCTTTTAGCAAACTTAAGCCCGCCGTGCAGTGGCGCAACCCGGTGATGTTTGTCGTCTACATCGGCAGCATTCTGACCACCTTGCTGGGCGTGCAGGCCCTTCAAGGCCAGGGCGAGGCACCGGCCTGGTTCATCCTGTCGATTGCCGTCTGGCTCTGGTTCACCGTGCTGTTTGCCAACTTTGCCGAGGCCCTGGCCGAGGGCCGCAGCAAGGCGCAGGCCGCCACACTGCGTGGACTCAAGCAAAGCACNTGGGCCAAGAAACTGACCGACCCGGCCAGCGTGACATTGGCAAGGCCTTTGGATGCAGCGACCGGCCTGCCTACCTACCACTGGATTCCGGAACAGGCCGAGAACCTGCGCAAGGGCGACGTGGTGTTNGTAGAAACCAATGAGATGATTCCCGTGGACGGCGAGGTGATTCAGGGTGTGGCCACGGTGGACGAAAGCGCCATCACCGGCGAATCGGCNCCGGTGGTGCGCGAGTCCGGCGGTGACTTTGCCTCCGTCACCGGCGGCACNAGGGTGCTGTCGGACTGGCTGGTAGTGCGCATCGCGGTGAACCCCGGCGAGTCGTTTCTGGACCGCATGATCAGCATGGTCGAAGGGGCCAAGCGCCAGAAGACGCCCAATGAAATTGCACTGACCATTCTTCTGGTGGCCCTCACCATCGTGTTTCTGGTGGTCACCGTCACGCTCCTGCCTTTCTCGTTGTTCAGCGTGGGTGCTGCACAGTCCGGCAGCCCGGTCAGCATCACCGCCCTGGTGGCTCTGCTGGTCTGCCTGATTCCCACCACCATTGGTGGCCTGCTGTCGGCCGTGGGTGTGGCCGGCATGTGCCGCATGATGCAGGCCAATGTGATTGCCACCTCGGGCCGCGCGGTGGAGGCCGCAGGCGACGTCGATGTGCTGCTGCTGGACAAGACCGGCACCATCACCCACGGCAATCGCCAGGCCTCCAGCTTTATTCCCGGCCCCGGCATCGGCGTGGCGCAACTGGCCGATTGCGCGGCCCAGTCTTCGGTGGCTGACGAGACGCCCGAGGGCCGCAGCATCGTGACGCTGGCACAGCGACTGGGCCATGTCACTGCGATTTCCGGTGCCGTGCTGGAAGTGCCGTTCACCGCGCAGACGCGCATGAGCGGCGTGGACATCACGCTGGCCGACGGCAGCACCCGCCAGTTACGCAAGGGTGCGGTGGATGCGGTGCGCAAATACGTGCAGGCCCTGGGTGGTGTCATGCCTGAGGAACTGCTAGTGGCCGCCGACGAGGTGGCACGCCGCGGCAGCACGCCGCTGGCCGTGGCCGACGGCAACAGCGTGCTGGGCATTGTGGAACTCAAGGACATCGTCAAGGCCGGCATCAAGGAACGCTTTGGCGAACTGCGCCGCATGGGTATCCAAACCGTGATGATTACCGGCGACAACCGCCTCACCGCATCGGCCATAGCTGCAGAGGCAGGGGTGGACGATTTTCTGGCCGAGGCCAC
>TBL_comb47_HYPODRAFT_10002903_pt1 | contig 20738 bp, 16 predicted proteins | sample TroBogypolimnion_40_FD_10682 | JGI IMG/M metagenome (IMG submission 10682) | reverse complement strand
ATGCAGGCGGGCAGCTGGCTGGACTACGGCATGTTCCTGGAGAACATCATGATCGCCGCCCGGGCCCGGGGCCTGCACACCTGCCCCCAGGCGGCCTTCACCCAGTTCCACAAAGTCATCGGCGAGGCACTCAACTTCACGCCCGACCACATGCTCGTCTGCGGCATGGCCCTGGGCTACGCCGATCCCGACGCCGTGGAGAACAGCCTCGTCACCGAGCGCGCGCCAGTCTCAGAATTCGCCACCTTCATCGAAAACTAGAAACCGCAAAGAACAGCATTAGCCACAAAGAACACAGAGGGCACAAAGAAATGCCCCTGTGTTCTTTGTGTTCTTTGTGTTTTTTGTGGCCAATTATCTTTCCGGCTTTGAGGTAAATTCCCAAGCAGCCCTGCCCCTTTCGCGCCTTTCGCGGTTCCGTTTTTTTACGGTAGACCCTTCGTGGATTCACCCCTGCGGCGGATAGTCCTGGGCTACTTCGCGGCCACTGAGCACGCGCAGGGCGCCCTTGGCGAGGGCGGCCATTTCGTTCTCGCCGGGGTAGACCACCACGGGGCAGCCGAGCGCTGCGGTGAGGCAGCGCAGCTCGTCAACCAGCCTGGCGGAGCGGGCCATGCCTCCGGTGAGGAGGATGGCGTCGATGGGTTCACCTTCGAAGGCGGGAGCCAGGGCCGTGATGCCCTTGGCGATCTGATAGACCATGCCGTCATAGACCAGGCTGGCTTCCGGATCCCCGGCCGCCACGCGGCGCTCGACCTCGCGCAGGTCCGCAGTGCCCAGCAGGTTCATGAGGCCGCCTCGCCCCTTGTTGAGGAGCTTCAGCTCGGCTTGGGTGTATTTGCCTGAGAAGCAAAGTGCGATGAGCTGCCCAGGGGGCAGGCTGCCGGTACGTTGGGGCGAGAAGGGGCCTTCGCCGTCCAAGCCGTTGTTCACGTCGATGTAGCGGCCTCGGCAGTGGGCGCCCACGGTGATGCCGCCGCCCATGTGGCTGACGATGACATTGATGCGCTCATAGAAGGTCTCATGCTCCTCCGCGTAGCGCCGGGCCGTGGCGATCTGGTTCAGGGCGTGGCTGATGATGCGCCGGGGCAGCTCCTTCAGGCCTGAGATCTTCACCTTGGGCGCGGCCTCGTCCACCACCACCGGATCCACGATGTAGGCAGGCTTGCCCGTTCCCGCGACCAGTTCCGCAGCGATGAGGGCCCCCAGGTTGGAGGCGTGCTCGCCGCGCTGCCCGGCCCGCAGATCCGCCAGCATGGCGGGCCCCACGTTCCAGGTGCCGTGGGGGATGGGCCGCAGCAGCCCGCCCCGCCCGGCCACGGCATCGAGATCCTCCAGCTGGAAGCCCTTTTCCGCCAGGAAGGCGAGGACCGCGTCCTTGCGGAAGCCGAACTGCCCGGTGATGGGCTGGCCCTCGAAGGCCTTGAGGGCCTCAGCAGGATGCTGGATCTCCTCCGTGAAACGCTCCTCGTCACCTTCGAAGAGCGATGTCTTGGTGGAGGTGGAGCCGGGGTTCAGCACCAGCACCCGGTGGCGGCGGAAGAAGGTGTCCTTGGGGGTGCGCTGCCATTCGCCGTAGTGGTGCAGGCGCATGACCGAGGCCTTCACCGCCAGGCGGATGTCCTCGGGGGTGCAGTCCATGGGCAGGTCCACGCCCTGGAACCAGAGCCCGAACATCACCGGGAACTTGCGGGCGCCGGGGAAGCGCGTGCCGTAGAGGCTGTAGAGCAGGTTCCCCATGTCCAGGTTGGGACAGACGATAACGTTGACGCCGCCCTCCCAGGGCAGATCCTCGGCGTGGTAGAGGCCTGCGGAGCGCCGGGACAGGGCCACGCTCACCTTCACCTCGCCCCGGATGCGGATGCTGGCGTAGCGCTGGGCGTGTTTGACGCGCTCGGCGAGGATGGCGGGCACCAGATCTGCGGCCTCCCGCACCAGCTGCGGCGAGGGGCCTTCGTCGCTGCCGCGGTTGGAGTAGGACACCATGGCGCAGCGGATCTCGGGCAGGACGTCCTCGGGGATGAGGTCCCGGGCCACGGCGCAGGTGCCCACGGCCACCTCCGCCAGGGTGCGGGGGCTCATGGTGGCGTTCACGCCCACATCGCCAAAGACCACGATGTTGTGGGGGTAGACCTCCTCGGGATGCTCGTCGGGCAGCACAAAGACGCCAGCCTCGCAGCAGACGCTGCGCTGGGCCAGCAGCTCCACCATGGGCCGGAAGAAGGCCTTGGCCTCGTGGCTGGCGCCACCCACCACCATGTCCGCGTGGCCCAGCTTCACAGCCCAGATGCCGAAGCGGCCCGGCTCCGAGACCAGGGCGCGGGCCTCCTCGATGCACATGGGCCGCTCGTGCTCCTGGCACCAGGCCAGGCAGGCGGCGGCAAAAGACTCCACCAGGTCCGGCCGCTCCGCGGGAACCACGAAGGCGCTCTCGGCCAGGGTGTAGGCCACCCGGTCCTCAGACAGGTGCTTCAGATCCCGCGCCGCCAGGGCGCGCAGCTCGGCCTCGGAGGCCAGGAAGACTGGCCGGATAAAGCGGCTCAAGTGGCAGGCCGCCTCGAAGGTGCGGGGCTCCAGGGCCTCAGGAAACACCACCGTGGGGCGATTCCGGGGCAGGGCCAGCAGGCGGCTGTCGAGGGAGGCTTCGATGTCAAACATGGGACTCCAAGGCCAGCAAAGGCCTGTCGGCGCTGAGTCTAGCAGGGGGATCGGCCCCCCTTCCCGGGGGCTGCCTCAGTTGTGATCTCAGCGGTCTGTGGCCCGCACGGATTCCACCCAGATCACCTCGCAGGAGCCGTCCCCCGTATCTAGTCGGCTGAGGCTGCTGACCCAGTGCCAACCATCGGACCCGTCGGCGCGGATGAGCTGGCCCTGCAGCTCTAGGAGCTGACCTGGTCGCACCGCCAGGAGCTTATCATTCACGACGCGACTGGCGGGGATCATGTGCATGTTCGCGGAGTGGGAGCTGACCTCCCCCGCAGGAATGGGCAGGTGAGTGGCCGTCCAGAAATACCAGCGCCCCCGCTGGGAGATGGAGAGGCTGTCCAGGACCCGGGTGTCGGACATGGGCCCCCAGCCCAGGACGAAGTCCACCGGTGAGAGCTCCGCGGCCCGGTCGAATCGGTAGCGCTCCCGGCTCAGCACCCGGGCCCGCAGGGAGAAATCCGCCAAGGGGGTGAAGGTATGGTTCCGGCGGGTCCAGGTGCTGCGGGAAGCCGGCTCCGTCTGCCGAGGCTCCTCTGGGACCAGGATCCCCGGGGGCTGAGCCAGGGCGCGGCCCTGCCACCAGCTGAAGCCCGCCATCGCCAGAAGGCCGACCAAGACCAGCCGGCCCAGGCGCTCCTTCAGCCATTCGATCCATTCGTCCATATCCAAGCCTAGCTGATCGGTGACGGCCGTCACGGCGCCAGGGAAGCCTTTGCCTATGCTTTGTGCCTTCGTATGGTTCTTTCCGCCCTGGTTCCCAGTCGCCCGCTCCCCCCGGAGTCGGGGCGCAGGGCTGCGGAAAACCACTCCGACCCGGGCGGGACGGCGCCCCGGGTCGCCCCCCTTCCCGTCCCCTGGAGTACCCATGAACCTCGTGTGGTTCGCTGAAAATCCCGGCCTGAGCATCCTGTCGCTGCTGCTCCTCGCCTTCACCCTCCTGCTGCTTTCCAAGTGGATCCGCTACATCCCGAACAACAGGGTGGGCGTGGTGGAAAAACTCATCAGTGGCAAGGGCTCCGTGAAATCCGGCCTCATCGCCATGGGCGGCGAGGCGGGCTTCCAGCCCCAGCTGCTGCGCGGCGGCTGGCACCTGCTGACCCCCTTCCAATACCGCATCCACAAGCTGCCCCTGGTGATCATCCCCCAGGGCAAGATCGGCTACGTCTTCGCCCGGGACGGCAAGGACCTGCCGCCCTCCCAGGCCCTGGCCAGCAACGCCCACGGAGCTGACTTCCAGGACCTCTTGTCCTTCATCCAGGGGGGCGGCGAGAAAGGCCCCCAGCGCCAGGTGCTACGCGAGGGCATGTATGCCATCAACCTGGCCCAGTTCGTGGTGCTCACTGAGGACCAGCTCTACTACCTTCCGCTGGACCGCAGCGAGCTGGAGACCTTCCAGAAGATGAGCGCCATCATCAGCGAGCGGGCTGGCTGGCGTCCGGTCATCATCCGGGGCGCCGATGACGCCGTGGGCATCGTGACCGTCCATGACGGGCCTTCCCTGGCCAGCGGGGAGATCATCGCCCCCACCGTGGGCGAGGACACGAAGCAGGTCAGCTCGTATCACAACAACTTCCAGGACGCAGACAAGTTCCTGGTGGCCGGTGGCCGTCGCGGCCGCCAGTACCAGGTGCTCGTGGAAGGCACCTACTACATCAACCGCCTCTTCGCCACGGTGGAGCTGATCCCCAAGACCGTGGTGGAGGTTGGCACCGTGGGCGTGGTGGTGAGCTACACCGGCGAGATCGGCGCCGACATCAGCGGCCAGGAATACCGCCACGGCGAGCTGGTGGCCAAGGGCAGCCGCGGCGTCTGGAGCGAACCCCTGCTGCCGGGCAAGTACGCCTTCAACACCTACGCCGGCAAGGTGCTCATGGTGCCCACCACCAATTTCATCCTCAAATGGAGCAAGGGCGAGGTGGGCAGCCACAAGTTCGACGAGAACCTGGCCGAAGTCAGCCTCATCACCAAGGACGCCTTCGAGCCCAGCCTGCCCCTCTCGGTGGTGGTGCACATCGACTACCGCAAGGCCCCCCTGGTCATCCAGCGCTTCGGCGACATCAAGAAGCTGGTGGAGCAGACCCTGGATCCCATGGTCAGCGCCTACTTCAAGAACATCGGCCAGACGCGCACTCTCATCCAGCTCATCCAAGACCGCAGCAACATCCAGGAACAGAGCGGCACGCAGATGAAGGAGAAGTTCGCCCAGTACAACCTGGAGCTGCAGGAGGTCCTCATCGGCACGCCCACCAGCGGCGCCCCTGGCGGGCAGATCGAACAGATCCTCGTGCAGCTGCGCAGCCGCCAGATCGCCGACGAGCAGGTGGAGACCTACGGCCGCCAGCAGAGCGCCGCCGTGAAGGAGCGAGAGCTGCGTGAGGCCGAGGCTCGCGCCAAGCAGCAGACCCTGCTGACGGAATCCGCCATCGGCATCGAGGTGCAGAGCAACACCGGCAAGGCCGAGTACGCCAAGGCCCAGCAGCAGGCCGCTCAGATCCAGACCCTGGCCGGCGCCGAGGCGGAGAAGGTTCGCCTCATGGGCGAAGGCGAGGCCAAGCGCATCAAGGTCATGGCCGAGGCCCAGGCCGAGCAGGCCGCCCGGGTGGGCATCGCCCAGGCCATGGCCATCGAGGAGCAGGTCCGCGCCTACGGCGGCCCCCAGTTCCAGCTGGTGCAGCAGGTCATGAGCCGCTTCGCCGAAGCCATCGAGAAGTCCCAAGTGGACGTCGTCCCCAAGATCCACATGGGCGGCGGTGCCCAGGGCGGCGGCAGCCTCATCGAGAGCCTGCTGGGCCTCCTGCTCAGCGAAAAGGCCGGGCAACTGGCGGGCGTCACCACAGGCACTCCGCCCAATCCCGAGGCCGAGGCCATGAAGGCGGCCATGCGGCAGAACTTGATGAAGTAGCCCGCACTGCTCCAGATTCGGGGCCCCTGCCCCGAATCTGGAGATGGGTTAATATTGCCGAATACTCTTCAATCCCCTGCCCCCGACCCCGCCTGCCGCCCAGGTCCAGGCCGCACCGGCCGAAGCCTCCAGTGCCGCCATGGAGGCCCTGCTCAAGGCCAAAGACTGGGCGGGACTGGCGGACTGGTTCGAGAGCGCCACCCCTTCCACCCGCGGAAAGCACTACGACGTCTGGCTCCAGAGCCTGAACCGGAGCCGGCGCTGGGCCCGCTTGGTGGAGGTCTGCGAGGCCCTGCAACCGCAGTTGAAGGCCAAGTCCGGCCCTCGCTTGGGCATCTACCGTCTCTATCGGGCCCAAGGTCTCGGCCAACTGGGCCGCCATGCGGAGGCTGCCTTCGCCTACATGGAGGTGGCCCGCCTGGGCGGCCTGGCTGGCTTCACCAATGCCTGCTCCGAGGCCCAACTGTGTGAGGACTGGGATGACATGCTGGCCTGGTCTGAGGAGTGGCTCCAGAAATACCCCGGCGACGCCGCAGGCCAGGCTTGGCTGGGCGACGCCCTGGCCCACCAAGGCAAGCTCGTGGAGGCCGAAGCCTACCTACGGGCCGACGTGGAGAAGGACCCCAAGCTGGCCTACGCCTGGAACAACCTGGGCCGCTGCCTCAACCAGAAGAAGGCCTGGGCCGAGGCCCGCACCGCCCTCACCCACGCTCTGGCCCTGGAACCCGCCCAGGTCGAGCCCTTGATGAGCCGGGGCAAGGCCCAGTTTGAATTGGGGCAATACGCGGAAAGCCGGGACGAATTCCGCGCCGCTCTGGCGTTGCGGCCTGGCGACCCGGTGCTGCAGGAGAACCTGCGCCAGGCGGAGCGGTACCTGCTGACCCAGAAGCCCGGGAAGTCAGGCACAGCCAAGCCCTAGCCCAGGACTACTTCCAGGGCTGCTCCACCAGCAGAGCCTCAATCACCTGCTCTACGTAGTCGGGCTTCAGGCCGATGGCCCGCAGGGTGCCGCTGCGGTCGATGACGGCGTAGGTGGGCCACCACTGGACGTTCCAGGCGCTGGTGCTGGCCTTTGCGACGCGGGCGGTGGGATAGGCCAGGCCCGTGGCCTTGGTGACCTCGGCCATCTTCTCCTCGCCGCGCCCGCTGCCGCAGGCGCCAAAGAGCACCACGCCCCGGTCGGCGTACTTTTTCGCCAGCACATTGTTGTGCGGCACCGAGGCCCGGCAGGGACCGCACCAGGTGGCCCAGAAGTCCACCACTATGAGCTTGCCCTTCATGGCCGCCGGTGACACCTCGCCATTGAGCCAGCCATCCAGGTCCAGCTTCGGCGCGGCCTTGCCCAGCATGGGGGCCTGGGCGGCCCAGCCGCTTGCCAGCCAGTGCCCCTCCTTGGCCAGGGCCGCCACCTTGGGGTTCTCGGCAGCCAGGGCCAGGGTGGGGACCAGCAGGCCCGTGAGGAGCAGAGAGCAGAGGCGCATGGGGACTCCAGGAATGGCCCAGCATAGCCCCGGGGCAGCCCCACGGACCATGTTCTACACTGGTGCCATGTCCGATCCCCTCCTCCAAAGCCTCCTCGACGCCTGCCGTCAGCTCCACGCGGGGGGCCTGCTGGCGGCCTCGGACGGCAACCTCTCCCTGCGCCTGCCCAACGGCCTCATCGCCATGACGCCCAGTGGGGTGCCCAAGGCCAAGGTGCGGCTGGAGGACCTGGCCTACCTGAACCTGGAGGGCGAGATCCTCACGGGCCGTCCCAGCAGCGAGCGGGCCATGCACCTGGCGGTGTACCGCGCCGTGCCCGAGGCCAAGGCCATCGCCCACGCCCATCCCCCCACGGCCATCGCCTGGTCCCTGGCCCGGCCGGAGCTGGAGGAACTGCCCGCCGATGGGCTGCCCGAGGTGATCCTGGCCGCGGGCCGCATCCCCATCGTGCCCATGGCCCTGCCTGGCACGGACGCCATGGGGGCGAACCTCCTGCCCTTCCTGCCCGCCCACCGCCTCCTGATCCTGGCTCGGCACGGCGGACTCTGCTGGGGCACCCACCTCGAGGAAGCCGTGGGTGGCATGGAGCGCCTGGAACAGGTGGCCACCATCCTCTGGAAAGCCGAGACCCTCGGCGGCGCCAAGCCCATGGCCACAGCCGATCTCCAGGAACTTCGCGCCCTTCGCGCCAGGCTAGGGCCGAAGGTCATTTGAACCTTAAAACCGCTAACCACAGAGAACGCGGAGAAAAACAGTCACCCGAAGAGGGCGCAGAGCCTTTCCCCTTCTCCTCTGCGCTCTCAGCGTTCTCTGCGGTTAAACACCCCATGGGTGCTGCCTCGACCCACCGACTGAGGCCCTAGCTCCTATCCAAATGGGGTTAGCATTTCCCATGGACGCCTTCGATTCCCTTGGTCTGAAACACGACGGCCGCACGCTTTGGGTGCTGGACCAGACGCAGCTGCCGGATGCGGAGGTCTGGCTGGACGGCAGTGCGCCGGAGGCCATGATCGCCCTCATCCAGCGGCTGGCGGTGCGGGGCGCGCCGCTCATCGGCGTGGCGGCGGCGGCCTGCCTGGCCACCTACGCGCACCGGGGTGCCACGGCTGCAGAATACGCCACTTCCTGTGCGACCCTGCGGGCGGCGCGGCCCACCGCCGTGAACCTCATGTGGGCCATGGACCGCATGAAGGGCGCCCCTGATCCCGTAGCCGAAGCCCAGGCCATCTTCGCCGAGGACGTGCGCCTCTGTGAAGGCATGGCCGAGCACGGCGCGGCCCTCATCCAGGACGGCGAGGGCCTGCTGACCCACTGCAACACTGGGGGCCTGGCCACGGCGGGCATCGGCACGGCCCTGGGGGTCATCCGGCGGGCCCACGAACAGGGCAAGCGCCTCCACGTCTACGCGGACGAGACCCGGCCCCTGCTGCAAGGGGGCCGCCTCACGGCTTGGGAGCTACAGCGCCTGGGCATTCCGGCCACGCTCATCACCGACAGCATGGCGGCCCTTCTGCTGCGGGACGGCAAGGTGCAGCGGGTGCTGGTGGGCTCGGACCGCGTGGCCGCCAACGGCGACTTCGCCAACAAGGTGGGCACCTACGGGCTGGCTGTCCAGGCGAAGCACCACGGCGTGCCCTTCCATCCCGTAGCGCCCTTTTCCACCGTGGATCTGGCCTGCCCCAGCGGCGCCAGCATCCCCATCGAGCTGCGCGATCGCGCCGAGGTGCGAGGCTATGGCGCCTGGCGCTGGGCCCCCGCAGCCATGCCCGCCTGGAATCCCAGCTTCGATGTCACACCCGTGGACCTAGTCACCAGCCTGGTGCTCGACCGGGGCGTCTACAGCCAAGGACAGCTGCGTTCAGGGGTGCTGGGTCGGGTCTGCGGCTGAGCCGGACCACAGGTCGATCTTCTCGCGCAGGGCCTTGGTGGTGTAGGGCTTGCTCAGGAAGTCGTCCATGCCCGAAGCCTGGCATTTCGCCACATCCTCGCTGGTGGCGTTGGCCGTGAGGGCCAGGATGGGCAGGCGGGGCAGACCCCACTCCAATTCCCGCTGCCGGATGCGGCGGGTGGCTTCGTAGCCGTCCAGTTCGGGCATCATGCAGTCCATGAGCACCAGGTCATAGTGCCCCTTGGTCACAGCCTGGACAGCATCCAGTCCGTTGCTGGCCAGCACGAAGGTGCAGCCCAGCTTCGTGAGGAGGGCCCCGGCCAGCTTCTGGTTCACGGGGTTGTCTTCGGCCAGGAGGATGTGGATGCGGCGGGCAGGGCTGGCCAGCTGTGCCGCTGGTGATTCGATCGGACTTGGCTTGGCGAGCGGCGCCGCCGCGGGTTGGAACTCGGCCTCCAGGAAGAACTCAGAGCCCTTCCCCGCCAGGCTCTCCACACCGATCTGGCCGCCCATCAGTTCCACAAGCCCCCGGCTGATGGCCAGGCCCAGGCCCGTCCCCCCATAGCGGCGGGTGATGGTGCCATCCGCCTGGACGAAGGGGCTGAAGAACTTGGCCCGGTCCTCCTCAGTGATGCCGATGCCGGAATCCTTCACGGCGAGGCGCAACCGCGCGCCCAGGATGCGGGTGGCGGAGATGGCCACCGTGCCCGACTCCGTGAACTTGATGGCATTGCTGATGAAATTGGACAGCACCTGGCGCAGCCTGCCGGGGTCTCCCAACACCCAGGGTGGCAGCTCCGGGTCCAGCCAGGTCTCCAGCTGGAGCCCCTTCTTGCGGCAGTTCTCGGCGTAGAGGGCCGCCAGGTCCGCCACCAGGGCCCCAGGATCGAAGGGCACGCTCTCCAACTGCATCTTCTCCGCCTCGATCTTCGAGAAGTCCAGGATCTCGTCGATGATGGCCAGCAGGTGGCGCCCGGAGCCGAGCACCGTCTGCACGTACTCGTCCTGCTCGGGGGTGAGTGGGGTGTGGAGCAACAGCTCGGACATCCCCAGCACCCCGTTCATGGGGGTGCGGATCTCATGGCTCATGGTGGCGAGGAAGCTGGACTTGGCGGCATTGGCAGCCTCGGCGGCCTGCTTCAACTCCAGCGTCTGGGTCATGTCGGCCTCCCGCTGGCGGATGGCCCGCAGCAGCACCGTCATGGCCGCCAGGATGAAGAGCAGGCTGCAGATGGCCACGCCCACAATGAGCTGGGCCAGGTACCGCCAGTTGGCCAGGAAGAAGCCTTCGGTGAGGGTGATGTTCACAATGAGGGGAAAGCGCTCCACCACCCGGGCGGCGCCGAGCCGGGCGACAGCGTGGCCGTCCACCATGCGTTTATCATGGCTGTAGGTCGTGCCTTCCTTCCGGCCCTGGATGCCCACCGTGGTGTAGACGGTTCCCACAAGGTTCTTCTGACCGATCTGCTCCTCCACCCGGGGCCACCGGGTCAGGAGGGTGAAGTCGTCCCGGTAGAGGGTGATGGAGGTGCCCTCGCCCAGGTTCGAGCCGAAGCGCTGATAGAAGTCGGTGAACACATCCACGGAGAAGCCCACCAGCACCAAGCCCAGGAACTGGCCCTGCCGGTTCTGGAGCCGGTGGCTGATATAGAAGACCCATTTCCCGTTGCCCTTGTTGCGCACGGGCACGCTGATGAACTGGCCCAGGTTGGGGTCCTTCAGGCGGGCCTGGAAGTAATCGCGATCCCCCAGGTTGATGGCCGGGGCTGGATAGCTGCGGGTGAAGTTGATGACGTCCCCGTTGTCCGCCACGATGGTCGCCACGTCCACCTGGGGCATGCCGGCCGTGCGCTCCCGCAGCATGTGGAAGCTATCCTCGCCACCGAAGCGTCGCCGCAGCTCCGCGGGTGTCTCCACCTGGGCCGCCTCCACCCGCTCGGCAATGCCTTCCAGGGCCAGGTGGGCCGTGGCCATGTTCTGGAAGGCGTGCTCCGCCAGGACCAGGGAGTGGCTGCTCATCTGCTTCCGCCAGTGCTCCACCTCCCGCCGACGCAGCAACAGGATGGAACCCACGGTGGCCACCACCACCAATACGATGAGAAGTCCCCCCAGACCGAAGGCCAGCTGGCTGGTGCGGAGCCGGGGCAGCGGCTGGGGAGGGGCTGGGGGCTGGGTCACGGGGTGGGCAATCTTGGCCAGTTCACCCTTTTTGTATCGGTCAACCCGCACCTGCCATGAATCAAGGACAACTTTCGCCCCTTTCAATCTGTGACCTTTGCCGCAATGAGGAATCTTGCCCCCCAAGGCGCTTTTCTTGTAATGTGACGCAAAGCTCCATTTTTAATTTTGTTATTCACCCGGGATAGACCTGTCCACCCATCAGGCGGGACAGGTCTCTACACCTACAGGAGGGGACCCTGCCATGAGCAGTGAGATGTACGAGCACATGCGCTCCAATCCCAAGTTCCAGGAGCTGGTCTCCAAACGGAGCCGCTTCGCCTGGACCTTGGCCTTCATCGTCCTGACGATGTTCTACGGCTTCGTCCTGGTGGTGGCCTTCAAACCCGCCCTCCTGGGCCAGCCAATTCATCAAGGCTCTATGGTGACCATCGGGGTCGTGGTGGAGCTGTTCATGTTCATCTTCTTCTGGGTGCTCACAGGCGTGTATGTCTACCGCGCCAATGGGGAATTCGATTCCCTGACCCAGGAGCTCATCAAGGATGCCTGGAAGGAGAACAAGTGATGGGCCGTCTGAAGCGCATCGGCACCACCCTGGGCCTCTTTGCCCTCACGACCATGGCGACCGTAGCCCACGCGGGCCCACCCCTCGGCGGGACCATGGAGAAGCAGCCCATCAACGTGCCAGCCATTGTCATGTTCTGCCTCTTCGTGTGCCTCACCATGGGCATCACCTACTGGGCGTCCAGGCGTACCAAGTCCACCTCGGACTTCTACACGGCGGGCGGCGGCATCACGGGCTTCCAGAACGGCCTGGCCATCGCGGGCGACTACATGTCCGCGGCCACCCTCCTGGGGCTCAGCGCCATGGTCTACGGCCAGGGCTATGACGGCTACATCTACATGCTGGCCTTTTTCGCCGGCTGGCCCATCATCCTGTTCCTCATGGCCGAGCGCCTGCGGAACCTGGGCCGCTTCACCTTCTCGGACATCACCGCCTACCGCCTGGACCAGGGCAAGGTCCGCACCATGGCGGCCATCTCCTCGCTGACCGTGGTCTGCTTCTACCTGCTGGCCCAGATGGTGGGCGCCGGCCAGCTCATCAAGCTGCTCTTCGGCCTGGAATACAATGTCGCCATCTTCGCCGTGGGCATCCTCATGATGGTCTACGTGATCTTCGGCGGCATGGTGGCCACCACCTGGGTGCAGATCATCAAGGCCTGCATGCTCCTGATTGGCGGCACCCTGGTGGCCATCCTGGCCATGAGCCGCTTCGGCTTCTCCTACACCAACGTGGTGGCGCAGGCCCAGGCCGTACACAAGCTCGGCCCCAAGCTCATGTATCCCGGTAGCCTCCTGGCGGATCCTGTCACGGCCATCTCCCTGGGTCTGGGCCTCATGTTCGGCACCGCCGGCCTGCCCCACATCCTCATGCGGTTCTTCACCGTCACCAACGCCAAGGAAGCCCGCAAGTCCGTGCTCTACGCCTCGGGCTTCGTGTCCTACTTCTTCAATGTCATCTTCCTGCTGGGCCTCACGGGCATCATCATCGTGGGACAGAATGGTTCCTTCTTCGTGGGCGGCAACATCAAGGGCGCCCTCATCGGTGGCGGCAACATGGTGGCCATGCACCTGGCCAAGGCCGTGGGCGGCAACCTGCTCCTGGGCTTCCTCGCCGCAGTGGCCTTTGCCACCATCCTGGCCGTGGTCTCGGGCCTGGCCCTGGCTGGCGCCTCCGCCATCTCCCACGATCTTTATGCCCGCGTCATTATGAAGGGCAAGGCTTCGGAGACCACCGAGATCAAGGTCTCCAAGGTTGCCACCATCTGCCTGGGCTTCATCGCCATCGTCCTGGGCATCCTCTTCGAGAAGCAGAACATCGCCTTCATGGTGGGCCTCGCCTTCGGCGTCGCCGCCGCGGCCAACTTCCCGGTGCTCATCCTCTCCATGTATTGGAAGGGCCTCACCACCCGCGGCGCCCTCTGGGGCGGCTACGGTGGTCTGGTGTCCGCCTTCCTCTTCGTGCTCTTCTCCAAGTCCGTGTGGGTGGATGTGATCCACTTCAAGGCCGCCCTCTTCCCCTACACCCAGCCCGCCCTCTTCGCCATGCCCATCGCCTTCGGGCTGGCCTTCATCTTCTCCAAGCTGGACGGCAGCGAGCGCGCCAAACTGGAGATCGAAGCCTTCGAGGACCAGTACGTGCGGGGCCAGACCGGCTTTGGGGCGGAGACAGCCTCCAAGCACTAGGATTCGCGCAGCATAGAAAAAGGACGGGGGAAAGCGCCCCGTCCTTTTTCTGTGCCAGAAACAAAATAAATGAGCCAGGTGAATCACCCCAGCGCGATGGACAACTTGCCGCCCAATAGCGCCATTAGAGCGCCCCATTCGATGGGAGCACTATCCAGGTAATGCCCACCCTCTAGCCGCAGGAGCATCGCCACTTGTTCTGAGGGATCAACGATCAGATATTCAGGGATACCAGCTGCTGCATAAGCCCAACGCTTCTTCACGTTGTCTCGGCTGGCAGTCGAAGGGCTCAGGATCTCCACGATCAAGTCAGGGGCGCCGACGATCCCGTGTAAGGCAACCTTCGCGGGATCGCACACGATCAAGAGGTCGGGCTGGTAGACGCTCTGCTGGTCCGGAAGGTAAAGGTCGATGGGCGCCGCGAACACTTCACAATCCCCACTTCCCGCCCTTCGCTTTCCTTCCTCCAGAGCGTGAAAAATGGCAGCGTGAAGCCGGGAACTCACCCGCTGATGCTCCACGGAAGGCCCAGGTGTCATGTCATATGCCACACCGTTGATCAGCTCCCAGCGCCCCTCCCAGGTCTTCCATTCCTCGACGGTATGGCCGTGGCTTTTCAGTTGCGGCAAGTTCATAGGCCACCCCTCCCTGCCCAGTTTACCCCCAATCGATTCGACCATCTCTGAAGCTCGGAAGGGCCTGCGCTAGCCGAAACCGAAAAGGCGAGGCGTCCCTGGCAAGCCAGCTCACCCGATTTCGTTATGAACCTAAAAATGCGCGTGACCTGGCTTGGCGCTGAGACTCGCGGTGGCCTGATCGGGGTCGCCCACGCGGCGGAGGCTGGCGATGGTGTCCACACCGGCTTCCTTCAGGAGGGGCAGGAGGCGCTGGAAGAGCTGGGCCGTGACGAAGGCGTCACCCAGGGCGGTGTGGGCCGTTTCCACGGGGATGTCGAAGGCCGCAGCCAGGTCGAAGAGGCTCAGGTGGGCCGTCTCCAGGGCGAAGGNCGGGTGCTCGCTGCCCCGGTGGCGGAGCCAGCNGTANAGGGCCAGGGTGTCCACCGCGGGCTGGCGGAAGGCNCCCACCTTCAGGCGCCGGGCGTCCCGGTTGAGGAACCCCAGGTCGATGGCCAGGCAGTGGCCCAGCAGCACCGTGTTCGCCGNATAGGCCTTGAAGGCCGTCAANACGGTGGCGATGGGGGGNCTGGCTTCCANCTGCTCGGGCGTGATGCCATGAATGACCACGGTNCGGCCGTCCAGCGTGGCGCTGGGCTTCACCAGTTCCTGGAAGGCCCCACCCAGCTCGATGCGGCCCCCCTGCATATGGAGGGCACCCAGGGACACGATGTCATCCCGTCGCTCGTCGAGGCCCGTCAGCTCCGTGTCCAGCACCGTGAAGCGGAGGGCGCCCAGGGCCTGGGTGCCGCCCCCGCCCCGCCGCTCCTGCCACCACATCGCCAGACCCATGCGCCGCCTCAGAGGATGAAGGACTTGTAGCGGTCCATGACCTGGTCCTGGATCTTGATGATCAGGCGGAAGGCGTTCTTGAGGGACTGGCGCTCCAGGTTGCTGAGCGAATCCAGACGGATGAAGTTGTCGATGGGCTGGCCCGCCTCCAGCTGCTTGAACTGGTGGTGCACTCGCAGAAGGGTGACGAACTCGAAGGCATGGACCAGCTCGTCCACCTGCTCCGCCACCAGGGACGTGGTGCTCCGCAGGGCCTCCAGGCGCTCCATGGTGGAGGCGTGGCGGATGCCCTTCTCCAGTGAGAAGAAGCGGGCGATGTCCACCAGGGGGGCAACGCCCTTGATCTTGAGGTTGAGGCCATCCTTGTGCTCACCACTGCGCTCCACGGCCACGCCCCCGAAGAAGCCGATGGGCGGGCGGTTCCGGGCCAGCATGTTGGCCAGGAAGCCCAGGTAGGACGGGTATTCAGGGATGAGGCGGATGTAGTGCTCCCGCAGCTCCCAGGCCAGGGACTCCTCCCCGTAGAGGGGCCGCAGGTCGAAGAAGATGAGGGAGTTCAGCACCGCCTCCGGCGAGGGCTCCGAGATCCAGCGGCTGAAGTAGCGCTTCCAGGCCGAGAGGGGTTGGCACCAGTCGGGATTGCTGGCCATGTAGTTGGCGGGGCAGGCCTCGAAGCCGCAGCGCACCAGACCATTGCGCATGTAGACGCTGAAGCGGCGGAAGTAGTCCGTGACCTTGGCCTGCCGGTACTCCTCCACGTCCACATACACCAGGGCATTGTCCTGATCCGTGCGGAAGGTCTGCTCCTTGCGCCCCTCGCTGCCCAGGCAAAGCCAGCAGTAGGGCGTGGGTGGCGGCCCGAACTCCTGCTCGGCCAGCTCCAGCACCTTGCGCACCACCCGGTCGTTCAGCTCCGAGATGATGCGGATGATGTTGGTGGCCTTGGTGCCCTCCCGAAGCAGGGCGCCGATGATAGTGAGGGCCTTCTGCGACACCGGGGCCAGGCCCTCCAGGCTGGTCTGGCGCTCAATGTCCTCGGAAAAGGCCAGGGGACTGCGGCCCTGGAGCACCATGAAATCGTGGTTGGTCACCACCCCGTGGAGCAGCCCCTCGCGGAGCACGGCCACATGGTGGATGTCATCCTGGAGCATCTTGAGGACCACTTCGAAGCAGGGATCCTTTTCGTCCACCATGACCACCGGTTGGCTCATCACCTGGGAGACCGGCAGATCCCCGGAGAGGCCCTGGGCCACCACCTTGGTGCGCAGGTCCGAGTCCGTGAGGATGCCGATGGGCCCGCCGCCCCCGCCGATGACCAGGGCCGCACTCTGGCGTTCCTCGGCCATGCGCTTGGCCGCCTGGCGGATGCTGGTGCCCGGCGTCACCACGGTGCTGGCGTGCCGGCAGATCTCCCCCACGGAGGTGGTGAAGAGCAGGTGGTCGCTGCCGCCCAGGAAGAGGCTCTTGCCCTGGATCTCCCGGGAGGTCATGTCCAGGTACTTGGTGAGATGGAACTGGAGCAGGTACTCGGAGATGGCCGGGTGGCTGGTGGTCAGCTCCGTGAGCCGCGCCTTGGGCAGCAGGTAGCAGATGGTGTCCTGAACCGCCACAATGGTGGTCCGCTGCGCCCCACCCATGAGCGAGACCAGTCCGAAAATCTCCCCCTTCTCGCGGTAGTCGATGACCAGGTCCTCGGCGCCCGCCACCTTGGCCCGCTGGGTGATCTTCACCACCCCCTTCTGGATGATGTGCAGGTGCTCCGGTAGGGGCCCATCCTGCTGGAGGATGGCCGTGCCCCGAGGGTGGAACTCCAGCGTGAGGCTTTGCGCCAGCTCCCGCAGCAGGGGCGCCTCCAGGAACTGGAAGGGCGGAATCTGGGCCAGGAACCGGACCGCCTCGTCGATCAGCATCGTGCGTCCTCTAACGCTGGGAGCATGGGCACTGGGTTGAATTCAAGTTCCCGAAGATAGCATTCGAAGCGGCTTGGGTTTGGGTCATGGGGTCTTGGAAAAGAAGATTAACCGTAGAGGACACAGAGGAGCTTGGGTTTCACGGGTGAGGAACAGGGAGGAACCGAGAGACCCCAGTCCCCATGAAATTTTCTCTGCGCCCTCTGCGGCCTCTGCGGTTAATGGTTTTTTAATTCCCTCGCCCACTGAGGGCCTGCAGCCCCACGCCCAGCACGATGACGCTGAGGGCCACCCAGCGCATGGGGGTCATGGCTTCGCCCAAAAAGGCGCGGGCCATGAGTGAGTTGGCCAGAAAGCCCAGGGCCAGGAAGGGGTAGGCGTAGTTCACCTGCACCAGGGAGAGGGCGCCCAGCCACACCACCACGCTCACGGCGTAGCAGGCCAGGCCCGCCAGCACCCAGGGCTCCAGCATCAGCCGGAACAGCGGTCCCACCTCCAGTGTCATGCCCCCGGCGGCGTTGAGGCCCTTCTTCAGGCAGATCTGGGCGGCGGCGTTGAGCAGCACTCCAAGCACGATGAGGGGAATGGCCTTTACGTTGGGGCTCAAGGGGCCTCCTGGGGACTGGGCTGAGGACTGGATGCGGGACGCTTCTTAATCAACAAGATCTCACCTCCACCCGTGGGTACGGCGAGGAGGATCTCGAAGCGGGCCCGGACGGCGGCATCCAGGCCCCGGTCGTCCTGCTCCCATTCCGTGCGCTGGGCCACCAGGCGGGCTTCGGGAGCCATGGCCTCCAGGTCCTTGGCATCCCGCAGCTCGGGCATGAGGTGGTCGGTGTAGACCATTACCCCGCTGCGGATGGTCTGCCAGTAGAAGACCGGATGGCCCTGGATGAGGGGTTGAACAGCGGCTGTCCAGCGTCGGTAGCTCTTCGGCGGATCCAGGCGTGCGAAGAGCCAGGTGCCCCCCATGAGGTAGAGCAGGCCCAGCGCGAGGGCCGCGGCGGGCACCAGGTTGGTCCCCCTGCCCCGCCGGACCTGCAGCAGGAGCAACAGCCAGCCCGCACCCAGGCCCAGGGCCATGAGCCGCAGCGGGCCCAGAAAGGGCGCGGCCTGGGCCTGGAGCTTGGCACCGCCCAGGCCCAGCGCCAGGGCCGCCAGTCCCAGCGTGGGGATGGCCAGGCCCCCAGCCAGGAGGCTGCCCAGGCGCCGGGCGCGGGCCGCATCCAGGGTCTGAAGGAAGTCCGCCAGCAGCAGGGCCAGGAAGGGGTAGGCCATAAGCAGGTACTTGCCCTGTTTGCTCTGCACCAGGCTCAGGAACGCGAAGGGCGCCAGGAAGGCCAGGAGCAGGAAGCGGCGGGTCGGATCCGCCAGCCCCTTCGTGCGGCGCAGGTGCAGGGCCAGGGCCGGGAGCAGCAGCACCCAGGGGAAGAAGTCCCCGAGGATGTACTCGGCGTATTTGTACATGGGCTGGATGTGGTCCCAGGCGTGGGTGGCCCGGTCGAAGTTCTGGAGGATCACCAGCTCATAGACGTAGTGGGTCCCGCCCTTCAGCCCCGCGGCCACATACCAGGGCGCCACGAGCAGCAGCGTGATCCCCAGTCCCGCGAGGATGTGCGTGTGCCGCAGAGACTTCAAATCCCGCTGCCAGGCCAGGAACACACCGATCAGCAGCACCGACAGCACCGGCGCCAAAGGCCCCTTCGCCAAGAACGCCAGCGCCAGCCAGACATAAGCGCCCAGGAACCAACGTCGAGATTCCCGTTCAATTACAGATCCACCTCGAAGACCCGATGGCACAAAATAGAATTCCTTCTTCGCTTCACTTTGCGTCTTCGTGTCTTCATGGTGGATCAGTTGATCTTTTCCAGCCCTGAGTAGGAGGTATCCCCCGAGCCAGGAGAGCCAGCTCCAGGCGAGGAGAGCGCTGAAGAGGAGGTCGATCTGGATGAACTGGCTCTGCCAGAACCAGAGGGGCGTGGTGGCGAGGATAAGGGCGGCGGGCTCGGCGCTGCGGGGCTCAAGGAAGCGCTGGGCCCAAGCGCGGAAGGCCGCCAGGAAGGCAACGGCGGCCAGCACCGAGGGCAGGCGCAGGGCCCAGGCGGCCACGCCTTGCGTGAAGCCCAGGCCGCCGGTCAGGAAGTCGAGCAACTGCGCGAAGGCCTTCATCACCCAGTAGTACAGGATGGGCTTCTCGCTGTAAGGCAGGCCGTTGAGATAGGGGAGCAGCCAAGTTCCCCGCAGGCGCATCTCCTTCACACACTGGGCGAAGTCCGGCTCATCCGGGGCCCAGAGGTCGCGCATGGGCAGCACCGCGAGCAACAGAGCGGCGAAGAGCAGTTCCGGCAGGTGCGCGCGCAGCCAAGTCGCAAAGCGCGATGGGAACGGCGAGGAGGAAGGGGCTGCGGGCATCCCCCATCTTCGCCCGGAAGGGCCCTCCTCGCCCAGCGCGATAGAATGAGTCATGACTCCCGCGCTCCTCTCTCTCCTGCTGCTGGCCGCCCCCATGGGAGGCGCGGGGGAAGGGCCCAAGGAGGAGATCAAGCAGGCCGCCAAGGAAGTCGGCCACGCCGTGAAAGAGGGTGCCAAAGAGGTGGGCCACGCGGCCGCCAAGGCCGGGAAGGCCGTGGGTCATGCCGCCGCCGAAGGTGGCAAGGCCGTGGGCCGGGGCGCCAAAACCGCCGCCAAGGGCGTGGCGAAGGGGGCCAAGGAGGGCGCTGCGGGCGTGAAGGAAGCGGTCAAGAAATAGTCCGCCTACCTCCGCCGCGCCATCACCGCCATGGGATTCCGTCCCAGGATCTCCCAGCGGCCCTGCTCGTCGATGTCCAGGCGTTTCCAGTCCGAGGCCTTGGCCAGGACCAGCACAGGGCGGCCGGGGCTCTCCGCCTGGAGGCGCTGGGCGGCGTCCCCCAGGGCCGTGGGCCCATCCTGGAACCACTGGTGATCCTCCCGGCCCAGGCGCTCACGGCCGAAGGCCAGCTCACCCGTGCCCTCCACCACCACCACCCGGGTGCGGGCGTAGAACGGCAGGCCCTGGAAGTAGGTGCCGTAGCTGATCCAGCGGGCCTCTGTAGGGGCCTGACGCACCAGATCGGTCACGGTCTTGCCCGGTCCTGCCGAAAATTGGGCCACCAGGACCAGCAGCCACAGCGCCGCCGGGAGGGCCGCCCGGAGCCGGGGGGCCGTGAGGCTCTTGCCCACCTGGGCCCAGATGCCCAGCCCGGCAAAGGCCGCGCCCAGGGCATAGATCCAGGCCAAGCCGCCCAGGTCCTTGCGGAAGAGGGTGGCAGCCAGGAGGAAGAGCGCCCCGAGGACGATGAGTTCCCAGCCCATGCGGCGCTGAGCCTTGGCCTCCTCGCCCTGCCGCTCGAAGAGGCAGACCAGCACGGCCAGAGGCACGATGGCTGGCAGGATGTAGGGGGCCAGCTTGGAGCCGGAGGCGCTGAAGAAGACCAGGGGCCAGAGGAAGGAGAGGGCCACGATGGCGATGCTCCAACGGGCCAGGTGGTCCTGGGACTGGGGCCCCCGGCCCTTCAGGAAGGTCCAGGTGCGGCGCAGAGCCACTAGGGTGGCCGACAGCCAGGGCAGCAGGCCCAGGGCCAGGACACCCACGAAGTAGAGCTTGTCCAGCAGCCAGTTGTTGGAGCCCTGGCGTGCGTGCTCATGGGTGAGGAAGCGCGTGAAGTGCTCGTGGATGAAGAAGAACTGCGCGTGGCCGGGGTTGGCGCGGTTCACCAGCCAGAACCAGGGCACCACCAGCACCAGGTAGAGGGCCCATCCCAGGGGGTCCAGGGCCGTGCGCAGGACGGCCTTGCGCAGGGGCGCGTCCTTCCAGGCGAAGGCCAGTGAGAAGGCCAGGATGCCGCCGGTGAGGATCACTTCCGCCAGGCCCTTGGTGAGCATGGCTGCCGCCAGCAGGGTGAACGTGGCCAGGGTCCAGGCGGTGCCAGAGCGACCCT
>TBL_comb47_HYPODRAFT_10002898_pt1 | contig 20752 bp, 20 predicted proteins | sample TroBogypolimnion_40_FD_10682 | JGI IMG/M metagenome (IMG submission 10682) | reverse complement strand
ACCAACACGATAAGCAAGCCGGCCGCACACAGTGGATAACTGAACGTGTCTTTAAGCGGGGCAGCCAAGAAAAATAAACACGCACCGACAANATTGAGAACAACCATGCGTTTGACGTAAATTGTTCTGTCTCCTGGTTCTCGCAGGACCAAGGCCCAAAGAAGGGCGACGGTGAGTAAGAGACCCCCGAACTCAGCGAGCATCATTTTGTGGTCATGGTTAATTCCCGACTTTGCCTCTATTGAATAGAGCACGATAAGGAACATCTGAGCGAGGAGAACAAATCGAGCCAAATTATCTCGGAGGCGAAAACGATCTAAGAGCAGTGTTGAACAAAGCCAGATCCACCACACCATGGCAAAGCTGACTTCTACCCAAACTTTGGCCACCCCTGAGTGGAGACCGTCAACCGAACTACTGAAAACGAGCATGGCGGCGACGAAGATCAGGTCAACAAAGAGCTCCATCCATTGAGCCATGCTGGTGGGGATCTGAAGGGCAGAAGTAGGTTTTGTGTCACTTTTCATCCTCAAACGGTACTTCAGGTGTTACTCGATGGGCAACACTGAAACCATTATTGACCGATGTGCGTGGAGGCAACACTGAATGCCACCGCAAGCATTATTACGCCGAAAAGGACGTCAAGAATTCTCCAGGTAACGGGTCGGGCCATGAACGCAGACGCAGCTTTTGCGCCAAACCCGAGCGACGTAAACCAAAGAGCCGAAGCAGCACATGCACCGATGGCAAAAAGCCATTTATTTGATCCGTATTGGTTGGCGATTGACCCGAGCAACAACACGGTGTCGAGGTAGACATGTGGATTCAAGAGGGTAAACGCGAACATCGTTGCGATCACTACTTTTCTGGCCGGGGGCTGGCTCTCGGAGGGAAGAAGCACTTCTCGCTTACTGGCCTTATAAAAGGAATAAAGCGCAAAGCCGACAAGGTAGGCAACGCCAACCCATTTCAAGATGTTCAGCACGCTCGGATACGACCGAACAACAACCCCTACGCCAGCGGTTCCTAACAGGATCAGTGCGACGTCGGAAGCGACGCAGATGGCTACAGCTACCCCGACGTAACGTCGAGTGAGGCCTAATCGTAGAAGATAGGCATTTTGCGCGCCAATTGCGACAATGAGAGAAAGTCCCGTGAAGAAACCTGCGAGGACTGCACCCATCGAACTGCTAGCAGTTCACTTGCTGGTGTCTGTGGTGAGGCACATTTGGGACCTTAGCCGAGACCCCAAGAAACCAAGGGCAACGGTGGTGAGTGCTACTTTGACATCGGTCACTTCAGTGAGTAGGCACTGTGAATCTTCGAAGAGGAAAAGATGGCAACTGAGAAGCAACAACCTGTGGCACTCAAGCGAGAGGTTGGCTTTCTCGGCTTGCTGTGGTCGTCTACCGGATCGGTGATTGGCTCGGGCTGGCTCTTCAGTGCCTTGATCGCCACCTCACTCGCGGGACCGTCAGCGCTGATCTCTTGGGTAATGGCCGCAATCATTGTTGCGTTCATTGCCCTGGTTTATGCCGAACTAGGCGGCATGTTCTCCATGGCAGGAGGAGCGAGTCGGTATCCACATTTTGCCTACGGAACACTTGCTGGACAGTCATTCGGTTGGTTTTCCTATGTGCAAGCCGCATCGGTTGCACCCATTGAAGTACTCGCGGCGATTCAGTACACGTCGTCGATTTCATGGGCTTCGGGCCTCTACAACGGAGCCACAGGAACCCTGAATGGTCCTGGTTATGTCGTGGCGATTGTGCTGATGGTTTGTTTTACGACATTGAACTTGGTCGGCATTCGATGGCTCTCCAAGGTCAACTCAGGAATCACGGTGTGGAAAGTGGCGATTCCGACACTCACGATTGTGATCTTGCTGCTTACCCGGTTTCATGGTGCGAACATCACGGGCGGCGGCGGATTCTTTGCGTCGGTCTCTCATGGATTTAGCGCTGGTGGGTTTAAGGCAATTCTGCTCACCATTCCCCTGGGAGGAATCGTCTTTTCCTTCCTCGGCTTCGAACAAGCTGTGGAGTGGGGCGGGGAGAGTACCAATCCCCAGAGAGATCTCCCCCGTGCAGTGCTTCTCTCGCTTTTGATCGGAGTCTTTATCTACATAGGAGCGCAACTGGCATTCATTTTTGCGCTCAACCCATCAACCCTCCAGCACTATGGATGGTCTGGGCTTATAAAGGACTCGTCACTGGCCTCGGCACCTTTTGCAACGGTGGCGACGGTTGCTGGAATCAGTTGGTTGGCCTGGCTGCTTCGAGTCGATGCCGTTGTTTCTCCGACGGGAACAAGTTTGATTTATCTGACGTCAACGTCACGGGTGAGCTACAGCTTGAGTCGAATGGGATACCTGCCCCAGGTATTTGAAAAAACGTCAGAGAAAACACGCATTCCTGTTGTCTCGGTGATCTTCTCGAGCATTATCGGTTTGTTGTTTCTCTTGCCGTTTCCTTCGTGGAGCAAATTGGTTGGGGTCGTTACAAGTGCGGCAGTGTTGATGTACGCAGGAGCTCCACTGGCGCTGGGGGCTCTGCGACTTCAAAAACCTGACATGCATCGCTCGTATCGCTTGCCTGCGGCGCAAATCATTGCGCCGCTGGCGTTCGTCTTTGCCAACTTCATCGTTTACTGGGCGGGCTGGCAGACTTATTCAACCTTGATGGTGGTCATGATTCTCGGTTGGCTTCTCATGGCGGCCACAAGGGTTTTTCACCTCAACGATAAAATGCCGTCGCTTGATCTGAAGTCGGGAATCTGGTTCTTTTTCTATCTGGCGGGGATGGGATTGATCTCGTTCTATGGAGGATTTGGGGCAGGAGGAATGATTGGCGGCATTGGAATCTTCAAAAATATTCTTGTCGGCGGCCAAGGTCAACTTCCCCTGTACTGGGACCTCTTCGTGCTGACCGTTTTCAATGTGGCCATCTACCACTGGGCACTGCACAGTCGACTCCCCGCCGAGAAAGTCGACGAACTCCTCGAAGTATCTTCTCAATAGGGAGCACTGATCGTTCGAAGACGAACTTCTTGTTCCTGTCTGAGAGCACGTGCATGACAGCACAATTCGGGATTCAGGGGAGAGAAGCATTGCCGTGGGTCTTTCGCCACGGGGTAACTACCCGTGCTGCCAAATTCGACTCTGGAAACTCCGGACACCCCCGAGTGCAGCCGAATCGAGGCGTTCGAGGTCATCTCCATCAAGGCTCCAGCCGAGAGCACCAGCATTTTCTTGGGCTTGTTGGCGGTTCTTTGCTCCAGGAATCGGAATCGCACCCTTGGCAATGATCCAATTGAGCGCAACTTGGCTCGGTAGTTTGCCACCATGCTTTTCGCCCACCGCTTTCAACTCAGCCACCACGTTGTCAATGAGTTCCATGGGGTGGTCGCTGAAGCGTCGCTTGCCGGGGAGTGGCGTGGCAGATGAATATTTACCCGTGAGCCGACCTTGGCCGATGGGCGAATAGGCAAGAGGAATCACGCCGAGCTCGGCACACGTTCCAAGCAGTCCGCCAGTCTCTGGAGAGCGACGAAGGAGCGAGAATTCAATCTGATTGGTGGCGAGACGCAGGCCACGCTTCTCAAGTTCTGTAGCGATGCTGATCGTCTCTTTGGCTGAGTAGTTTGAAACACCTACCGCATTGACGAGGCCTGCTTGATGCGCGGTGGCGAGCGCCTCGGCGAGTGCAGCGTGACTTCGCAGACTGATAGGTCCGTGGATTTGGTAGAGCGCGACTTTCTTGACACCAAGGCGGCTCAGCGATGCGTTGAGCGACGACATAAGTGCGCCACGGACGTTGAGTTTCCAGGGAGACGGCATGAACTTCGTCGCGAGGAATGCCTTTGAGGCTCGTTCTGGGTCGGCGGCGAGAAGCCGGCCGATGATCCGTTCAGATTCGCCGGATCCATAAACTTCGGCGGTGTCAAACAAAGTGGCACCTGCATCGATTGATGCATTCCACGCCTCGGTGATGGTTGCTTCTGTCAGTGACGTGTCATAGGAACCCATGCCCCAGGTCGATGAGTCACCCCACGCCCACGTGCCAACTCCGAGGAGCGGGATTCTTAGATCAGTACCGGCAAGAACGTGATTTTCTAAGCTCATGGTTCGTACCGTACCAGTGATCATTACCAACGGGACTTCCCCTCAGAATGAGATCATCGGAATAACGAGCTACAACTGAGTCTTGAGAAAATCGGAATATTTAAGGGAGAGAACACCTCCGGGACCGGAGCTTCAGCGCCGAAAAGTACCTTTTGTGGACCAGTGTGATGGTCCTTGAACATGGCAGTCCCCAAGTAATATTGAGAAATCCAATTTGGCTGGAATAAAACGGAACCCCTCACGATATTCCAACGTTTATTGCTATGGTTCTCTTGGTAAAACGAACGGGGGGTTCGAAATGACGACATTTGCATTAGTTCACGGTGGGGCGCATGGAGGGTGGTGCTGGGAGATGCTCCAACCGGAACTCTCTGCTCGGGGACACAAGTCGATTGCTCCCGATCTTCCTATTGAAGACGAAGCCGCCGGTGCCGAAGACTGGGCGCGCGTTGTCGTGAATGCCATCAATGATGCAGTGGGACCCGACGATGATGATGTCGTGGTCGTTGCCCATTCCATGGGCGGTCTTGCCGCCCCCATGGTCGGCCTTCAACGACCTGTGAAAAGAATCGTGTTATTGGGTGCGCTCGTCCCCATGCCAGGGATGAGCTACCTGGATTACTTGGCAACGCAGGAGGACGCCTTGGCCCCCTCATCTGATGCCAGTGAAGACCTCGCTGCGGGTGAGCTTCCCGACGACGCAGGGATGGAGATCACCTTGGAGATGGCAAAACACCTTTTCTATAACGATCTTGATGATGACGTTGCCCAACGAGCATGGGAGCGGCTGAGGCCACAGGCAATGACGACGTTTGTGGAACAGTGTCCATTTGACCAATGGCCCGACGTCCCGTTGACGTACATCTTGATGACTGGAGATAATGCCGTCGGTCAAGACTGGTCACGTCGTGTGGCACGTGAGCGTCTCGGTGCGGACTTGATCGAGCTAGAAGGAAGTCACTCCCCGTTTTATTCACGGCCGGCAGAACTCGCCGACGTCTTGGTGAATCTTTAGTCCGGCTTCTCGGGTCCTCGTGCTCGTGGGTCGAACACTCACGACCCTAGAGGGGTGAAGGGTCTCAGGTCGTTTCGCGGACTGTGGTTCCCAGTGACCGAATCGCCTATTACCGTCGCAATCTTATTGCGAATCACTTGCATTTAGAGTAAACATAACCCATGGCGATCGCAGAATCAGTGCGGGCCGAACTGGGCCCTTGGGGCAAAATCAAAGAGTTTCGGCGTGAATTGACGCCAACGCAATGGCTCCAAACGAAACTGATGTTTCTGTCAATCATCCTGCTCCATGTCGTTGGCTTTGGCGTCTTTTTTCTTTTTGTTGTTCCCCAGCACTACAAGGGTCTCGGGATCGGCGTTGCTGTTCTTGCCTACACCCTCGGCCTGCGTCACGCCTTTGATGCTGATCACATCTCGGCGATTGACAACACCACGAGAAAATTGATGAACGAGGGAAAAAAGCCGCTCAGTGTTGGCTATTTTTTCTCGCTTGGCCACTCCACCATCGTGTTCGCCATCGGCGTCGGTATTGTGATCTCCGAAAAGACGGTCTATGCAGCGGTCTCACATAATCGTTCTGGACTCGAGCAATTTGGCGGGATCTTCGGCACGCTAGTGTCGGCGTCGTTTCTTTTTCTCATCGCTTTTCTCAACATCATTATTTTGGCTGGGATTTTTACCGTATTTCGAAAACTGCGCCATGGGGACTTTGACGAAGCGGAGCTTGAGCGTCAACTCGAGAACCGTGGGTTTATGTTTCGAGTTTTCGGTGGCTGGATGAAGTCCATCACCAAGGAATGGCAGATCTACCCGGTCGGGGTTGTCTTCGGCCTAGGGTTTGACACCGCCACCGAAGTCGCCTTGTTGGCCACTACGGCGCTTGTCGCGACGCAGCATCTTCCGTGGTACTCAATTCTTTGTCTGCCTGTTCTCTTTACGGCCGGAATGACGGGTATGGACACCATTGACGGGATTTTCATGAACGTGGCCTATGGGTGGGCTTTTTTTAATCCCGTGCGTAAGGTCTATTACAACCTCTTGATCACGGGTCTCTCGGTTTTTATATGCCTGTTTATCGGCACGATTGAAGTGCTGGGGCTGCTGCAAAAAGAACTCCGTCTGACGGGAAGCTTCTGGAACGTCATGGCGAATTTCAATATCAACAAAGCCGGTTTTATGATTGTCGGAATCTTTGTGCTGACGTGGATGGGCGCGCTTTTGATTTGGAAATATGGTCACGTTGAAGAACGGTGGTCGGCAAAACTTGATGAAAAGACCACGGCTCCACAGTTTGTGGAGGATCTCAAAACCCAGTGGAGCGGGCCTCAAGAAGCCTCGCTTTACGGTGGCAATTAGCCCCGTCTCTGTTTTGGGAGCTAGGCACGAACGGGATTACCGCTGCAACGGGTTCCGTTGAGGGGTTCGGAATCAAGATTCATTCGTTCGGGAACTCTGAGCGCTGCTTTTTGTACTTCTTATGATGGTGCAAAGACAGCGTCTATGTCAATCGTGGATCGGCGGGCATCGTATGCAATAGCCATGGATGCTCCACCGACGATGAAGACTTCGGCACGAACGTTTGCGCGTTTGAGCTCGTCGTCGAGGGCGCGTAACCCCGCGAAGAGTTCTGCTTTACTAAGTAATTGCATTAGGCATACTCCAACGCGCCTTGCGTGACAAAGACTCCCCTGCGAGCGAGAGAAATGGGACTGCTGACAAGCGCGTCTGCATGGAGAGACTCTATTCCCGAGACAAACCACCACTGTTCGAGGAAGAGGTCTTGATCGTTCACCCAAGAGGGAGCCGGCAGCCCATTCTTGGCGCAAGAGAATTCCGCTACTCCAGCGAGGAGGGCATCAAATTGCAGATCACCAGTGGTTTGGGGTCGATGGGTAACCATTCTGGAACGCTCTTCATCGGTGGCCTTATCGAAGGTTTCAATGAATCGAAACGAGAGTCTCAATGCGGAAGGACGGTCGTTTTCGAGCAGACACCTGCCGACCTCTTGACCTACCTCTTTAATTGTCAACTGCGTCCGTGACATCTGTCCATCGTAGGCGGCGGCTGGAACGGGAATGAGTCTGCACAAATTACGAGGGGGAGTCTCCACAACGCCAGGCCAACGCCACTTTTTGGGTGGCAGAATGAATTGGCAGTGACCTGTCTGAAGTTTGGTAACTACCCCGTGGTGGGCGAGGCGGGACTTGAACCCGCACATCCTTACGGACACAGGAACCTGAATCCTGCGCGTCTGCCAATTCCGCCACTCGCCCGAAGTGTGAATCCTGAGCCTACCTGAGCGATTTAGGGCTTGAAAATTACAGGAGTGGTCTGTCCGGTCAGGCCCCTCAGGCGCCGGTAGAGTTGAGGTGTCATGGGAATAAAGCGTTTCGAAGAGCGAATGGAGCGACTGGTCGAAGGATCCCTGACGCGCCCATTTCGCAGCTCTCTCCAGCCCATAGAAATTGGTCGCCGAATGACCCGTGAAATGGATCTTCAACGCCGAGTGGGAGCCCGTGGTGTCTTGGTCGCCCCGAACATCTTTTCTGTGACCTTGGCCACGGCTGACGTGGAGCGGTTTTCACAATATATAGATGCCCTGGTTCGAGAACTCGCCGAAGCCGCCCGTGAGCATGCCGAGATTGAGGGCTACATCCTGGTCGGCCCGGTTGAAGTCGATATTTTTGAGAATTCTCGCCTTCGAACGGGAACGATTGAAGTGGTCGCTGAAGTCCACGAAGGGGATTTTCCCTCCGATCTCGTACTTCCCGACGGTCGAAGAATCGCCCTCACGCCCGCCCCCATCGTCATCGGCCGCCTTCCTGAGTGCCAAGTGGTCTTAAACGACCCCAACGTTTCTCGTCGCCATGCCCAAATCACCAAAGAAAACGGCCAGATCTCAATTCTTGACCTTGGCTCAACGAACGGCATCAAGGTCAATGGCCGCCAGTTGCGTGATGCCGTGCTGGTGGATGGTGACGAAGTACAGATCGGAGCATCTCGACTCTTTATCGAGGCGCCATGACGGTGGAGTTCCTCGTGGGGGCTCAGACTAATTATTCAGCAATCGTTCGCCCGCTGCAGTGGTTCGTCGTGATCCTCATCTTTATCTTTTTCTTGCGCGTGATTCGTGCGGTCTATGTCGAGACTCGCCCTGGAGGAAAGAAGAAAGAACGGCAGAAGGCTCCGAAGGGTGGGAGTTTAGAAATTCTCGAACCGGTCGAGCTTGAAGGTCAGCGCGTCGAGATAGAGCTACATCAGTCATTGACGCTCGGTCGATCGGGATCGTGCGACTACCCCATGCCCAATGATCCTTATGCATCAACGATTCATGCGCGCGTGACTCGTGATGACATTGGCCTCTTCGTGGAAGATCTTTCTTCAACGAATGGCACCTACGTCAATGCTGAAAGAATCGTTGAGCCAACTCGAGTTGGTAAAGGAGACATCGTCCAACTTGGTGAGTTGATTATGGAAGTTTCGAAGTGACAGTCCTGAGAGCCGGATCGGCCACCGACGTCGGTCAGGTCCGCACTATTAACCAAGACAGCGTCTTTGCTTCGGCGGCCCTGTGCGCAGTTGCTGACGGGATGGGAGGACACGTCGGCGGAGAAGTTGCTTCGACGTCGGCGATCGACGTCCTTGAACGGCACCTCGGCTCCTTGAGCTCTCGAGTTGGCGTCACCGAAGCGCTGCAGATGGCGAACCAGTCCATCGTTGACGCCAGCAAAAATGATCCATCCCTGGCGGGGATGGGGACGACCATTGTCGTCGCCACCTTGATGGCGACGGAACACGGCGATGTGTTGTTGGTGGCCAATATTGGCGACTCTCGGGCCTACCTCTTTCGCAAAGGCAATGTCAGCCAGATCACTGACGACCACTCTGTTCCCGCAGAGATGGTCCGAGCTGGATCACTCACTGAGGCAGAAGCCAAAGTTCACCCCCAACGCCACGTCATCACCAGAGCGCTCGGCATTCCTGGTGCGGTCGACCCGGACTTTTTCGAGTTGATCTTGGCCGATGGCGATCGGATTCTTCTTTGTTCAGATGGATTAAGCAATGAAGTTGACAACGAAGAGATCGCTCGGGTTCTCGCTTCGATCAGCGATCCCGGGGCGGCTGCAGAAGATCTGGTCCGTCGAGCAAATGCGAATGGGGGAGCGGACAATATTTCTGCTGTGGTCCTTGATGCATTGGTGACTGATGAGCATCTTGATGAACCAACGCAGGCGCATGCCATCGTGGCACCGCTCGCAGCTGTGGCGCCGCCTCGAACAGGTGTGCCATTGGTACCGGAACAGGAGACTTTTATTGACCGAGAAGAAGTGCCAAATCCCAAGAAAGAGGGTTGGTATACAAGGAGAAAACGTCTCGGCATGCCGCGTATTCTCACTGTTCGATTCGTGGTCTTCCTCCTGTTGCTCGGAGGTGTCGTCTACGGCTGTTGGTACTTCTTGCGTTGGTATGCAAACAGTACGTACTACGTCACCTCACAGGGGACGCAGTTAGTGGTCTACCACGGCCGACCCGGAGGCTTTCTTTGGTTTAAGCCAACGCTCGTTGAGGTTTCTCCAATCTCAACATCACAAGTACTCCCGCTCCGGCTACCAACGCTGCAATCAGATGTTACAGAAACGTCGCTGCGTACAGCGAACAGCTACATTGCCAATTTGCATGATGAGTATCTTCAGTCAACGGCGTCGTCGGCAACCACCACCACAACCGCTCCAGCGTCTTCGCTTCCTGCACTGGTGTGGCATGTGAGTTCGGCGATCTAATTCCGTGGAGAAACGTATCCGAATTGTCGGTCTCGTAATTATCCTCCTCCTCGGGGCTGTCTTGGTGCAGGCCGCCAATATCCAGTTTTTCCAAGCGCACAAACTTGCCACGGCCTCCGCGAACCCCCGGGTTTTTGCCGCTCGTCAAAGCCAAACACGGGGAGATATTTTGGCATCGGATGGGTCCGTGTTGGCTCATTCAGTGTCCACGCCAACGGGAGCGTTTAAATATCAGCGGGTCTACCCCCAAGGTGCGCTCTTTGGCCAGATCACCGGGTTCGACTCACCGATTTACGGGACGTGGGGAATTGAGGCGTATTACGACTCCTCGTTGGTGAGTCACCCCCAGCCCGCGCAGTCACTTGCCCAGTTACTTTCGCCCACGACGTCTACCGACACCGTCACCCTGACCGTGGATCCAGCCTTACAGAACTTGGCGGCCCAACAGCTGGCCGGCCGAGATGGTTCTGTTGTTGCCCTCGATCCGAAGACCGGAAAGATTATTGCAATGTATTCCAATCCGGTGTTTGACCCCAACCCTCTCGTCTCGGAGAGTACAGCGACCGAGAAAACAGCCTGGAAGGCCTACCAGGTTCCCAATGCCAACGGCTTCAACCAGTTAACGTCGCTGAGTTTTCAGCGAACTTTCCCACCCGGCTCGACGTTTAAAGTCGTGACGGCCGCAGCCGTCTACGATGAGCGGCCTGACTTGCTTTCCAAGTCCTACCCTCAAGCCAGTTCAATCTCGATTCCCAATACCAACCTTCCCCTCCAGAACTTTGGTGGAGGTACGTGTGGAGGAACGGTTGATCAAATGCTCCCGCCAAGTTGCGACACCGGATTTGCCGAAGTAGGACTCGATCTTGGTGCACAAGCACTCTGGCAAGAAGCAACCGGCTTCGGGTGGAATGCAAAGCCACCCCTTGATATTCCCGGCGTTGCGGTGTCGAACTTTCCTACTCCCGCACAACTCAAGAACAATGTTCCCTTCCTGGCCTATGGCGCAATTGGCCAAGGTGACGTTGCGGCGACCGCCCTTCAAAATGCACTCGATGCTGCAGGAATCGCCAACGGGGGAAGGATCATGGTGCCGGACCTTTTGCAGTCCATTCGTGACAGTCAAGGAAATTTGATTCAGCAATATGCGCCCAAGCTCTGGAAGACGGCTACGACTCCTCAGACCGCAGCAGCGGTAACGAAACTGATGCAAAGGGTCGTGACGGAAGGAACAGCAGCGGGAATCTTTCCAGCATCGGCTGACGTGGCCGCCAAAACCGGAACCGCCCAGACGTCCGCCGGAAACGTGAACCAAAAGACCGACGACTGGATGATCGCATTCGCTCCGGCTTCAAATCCCGTGATCGCTATTGCCGTGGTTCTGCCCTTCCAAGCACTTTCAGGCACGGGTGCTGAGATCGCGGGGCCAGTCATGAAGTGCATGATCGAGGGTGCCCTGGCTCGAGCGGCAGGACAGCCGGTCTCGAATACGTCATCTACCTGTTCGGTGGGGGGATGATGGCTGGGAGCGCACAACAGGGGCTTCGTTCGGGGAATAGGCTGTCAAGGTAATGGAACCCCTGGACCAGACAAGGATTTTCTCGAATCGCTACGAGTTGACCCATCTCATTGCGCGAGGAGGGATGGCCCAGGTCTACCGTGCCCATGATCAACTCCTCGACCGCGAAGTTGCTCTGAAAGTCTTGTTCCCAGAGTTGAGTGTTGACCAAACCTTTGTTGAGCGCTTCCGTCGAGAAGCTCAAGCGGCAGCCAAACTCTCGCACCCTAATATTGTGCCGATCTTTGACTGGGGCGAAGACGCAGGAAATTACTTCATTGTGATGGAGTTTGTTGACGGCGAACCGCTCTCGACAACCTTGCGAGAACAAGGAGTCTTGGCGCCAACGCGTGCGGCCATGATTGCGGCCAATGTCGCAGGCGCTCTGTCCTACGCGCATCGCAACGGTGTGGTTCACCGCGACGTGAAGCCCGGAAACATTCTTATGACCGAAGATGGTGCGGTGAAGGTTACGGACTTTGGTATTGCACGTGCGATTAACACCGAAGAAAGTTTAACGCAAGCGGGTTCGGTGATGGGAACCGCAACCTACTTTTCTCCGGAACAAGCAGAAGGAGCGAACGTGGACGCGCGAAGCGACGTCTATTCCTTGGGCATTGTTCTTTATGAAATGTTGGCCGGTCGCCCTCCCTTTACCGGTGACTCTCCTGTAGCGGTCGCGTCAAAGCACGTACGTGAGTTCCCTCCCTTAGTGCGTGACTTCAATGCAGAAGTTCCGTTGGCTATTGAAGCGGTGACGATGAAAGCGATTGCAAAAGCCCCCGGCGATCGCTACGGCTCAGCTGATGCCATGCGCACCGACTTGCTGCGCTTTGTCGACGGGAAGCCAGTAGACGCCGAGGATCCACTGATCGCGGCGGCTGCTGGTGCAATTAGTGCGACAACCATGATGGACGCCATCAGTCGCACCCAAGCGGTTCCCGTCTTTCCGGGGCCCCGCACCGATATTGCTGGGCGACGCAAGTCAGGGAATCGCAAAAGGCGATGGCTTATCGGAGTCAGTATTGTTGTGGTGGCGTTGGTGTTAGGGCTGATCGGCGCTAAGTTCGCGGCGAACGCGCTTAAGAGTTCTCCCACCGTTCCCAGCGTGGTGGGGATGACGTTGACCAAGGCTGAATCAACGCTGAAAGCTGATGGATTAAAGGTGGGAACGGTCAACCAGGTGGCCTCGAATGCACCGTTGAACCAGGTGGTTTCGACGAACCCCGGTGTCGGCCTTCCTATTGCCAAGGGAGCTGCCGTCGACCTCGAGGTTTCAAATGGAAAGGGTGCCAATGAAGTTTTGGTGCCGAACGTGGTCAATCAGCAACTCTTAGCGGCCGAAGCGACGCTGCAAGGTGCGGGGTTCACCTACAAAGTCGTCACCTCGTCGGCGCCGCCAGCCGTCTCAGGATCGACGGTCCCCGCAAATACCGTGTTGAGTCAAATGCCACTTGCGAATACGAAGGCTGCCAAAGGCTCAATTGTCACGTTGACGATTCCAGCGACGCCGACAACAGTNGNCGTGCCAAACGTCGTCGGCCAACCCACGTCAGCTGTCGGAGGATTGTTGACGTCAGCGCAGTTGACGATCGGCACACAGACATCGCAGTGCGACAATAGCCAGCCGCTTAATAACGTCATCTCGTCGAATCCGCCGGCGGGTGCACAAGTCGCACCGCAGACGGCTGTCAACATCGTGATTTCTTCGGGTTCGTGTAACACAAACATTGTCCCCGACGTGCTTGGCCAAACCTACGCGGTTGCCCAAAACACACTCTCAGGAGCTGGACTGACCTCAGGAACGGGAAACTGCACGTCGTCGATGACGGTTGCTAGTCAAAACCCAACGAGTGGTACCCGGGTGACCCCAGGAACATTGGTGACGTTGACGTGCTCAACCACCACCACAACAACTCCCTAGAGGACGCCCGTAAGAAAGTTCCTAAGGAGTTGTGCTCCCTCAGGAGTCAGTATTGACTCTGGGTGAAATTGCACTCCTTGGACGTCAAACTCTTTGTGTTTGATCCCCATGATGACGCCGTCTGCGGTTTGGGCCGTTACGTCTACGACATCGGTCACCGTTGCAGGATCAATGGTAAGTGAGTGATAACGCGTGGCCTGAAATGGTTCCGAGAGCCCAGCGAAAAGTCCTGTTCCATCGTGGTGGATTTCTGAGGTTTTGCCGTGCATCAAGGTCGGTGCTGAAATAATTTTCATGCCAAAGACTTGACCAATGGCTTGATGGCCTAAGCAGATTCCCAAGATGGGAATCTTTCCGGCGAAGGTCTCGATGACCTCGCAGGTGATGCCCGCGTTCTCGGGACGACCGGGTCCAGGCGAAAGAAGAATCGCTTCGGGATTCTCTTTGGCAACACCAGCAACATCAAGCGCATCATTGCGGAAAATAATGGGCTCCGCCCCTAGTTTCCCCAGCTCTTGGACGACGTTATAGGTAAACGAGTCGTAGTTATCGATGACCAGAACTCTTGTCCGCACAAGATCGAGGCTACAACCGCAAAGGACCCTAGGGTTCCTGACTAAGGTTTTTACCTATGAGCAACGGAGCGAATCGCTGGAAGTTTTGGTCACGTGAACCCCAAGGACAGTCGACACAGGTGAAGCGAACGTCGGGGCGCTATACGCCGGCAACGCCGAGGAACGCCAAGGTCAGTCCACCTTGGTGGGGACCAACCTTTCTTATCCTGCTCGTTGTGGGTGTCCTGGTCATCTTGATGAATTACCTGTCCGTCTTTGGGCACCCATCAGGATGGGGCTTGCTCATCGGACTGGTGATCATCGCTGGTGGGTTCGCCATGGCGACCCGCTATCGCTAGCCGAGTCGCTCAATGATGGTGGCGTTGGCGAGTCCGCCGCCTTCGCACATGGTGAGCAGTCCGTAGCGACCGTTGGTGCGCTCCAACTCGTTGAGCAGCGTGGCGGCCAACTTTGCTCCCGACGCACCGAGTGGATGACCTAACGCAATTGCGCCGCCGTTGACGTTGACTTTGCTCATGTCGGCGTGGTGTTCTTTTTCCCAGGCTAAGACCACCGACGCGAAGGCCTCGTTGATTTCGACAAGGTCGATGTCATCCATGGTCATCCCTGCTTTTTCCAAGACTTTCGTCGTGGCGGGAATTGGTCCGGTCAACATGGTGATGGGATCCACGCCAGCTAAGGCAAAGGCGTGGAAACGAGCACGAGGGGTGTAGCCCAACTGTGCAGCCCGCTCTTCACTCATGATCAGCACGGCTGACGAACCATCGGTGATCTGCGATGAGTTTCCGGCGGTGATCTTGCCGTCTTCTTTGAACGCCGGCTTTAAATTCCCGAGCGACTCAACGGATGAGTCAGGGCGAATTCCTTCGTCGGCGGTCATGATTTCATCGGTGATGTTCTTGTCCTCGTCTTTGATGGCAATACGAACGAGCTCATTGTCGAAGCGGCCTTCTTGGGTTGCTTGTGCGGCACGGCGGTGCGACTCGGCGGCGAATGCGTCAAGGTCTTCTCGAGAGATGCCCCACTGGTCGGCGATCATCTCGGCACCGATACCTTGCGAGACCAAACCACCTTGTGGTGCATAGCGCGCCATGACGCTCGGGCCAAAGGGATATCCCAAGTCACGAATGACTGAGGATCCCATGGGGGTGCGGGTCATCCCTTCAACACCGGCGGCGACCACGATGTCGTATGCCCCAGCCATCACGCCTTGAGCCGCAAAGTGCAGCGCTTGCTGAGACGATCCACATTGGCGGTCAATCGTGGTGGCAGGCACTGACTCTGGCCACCCTGCGGCTAGCACGGCGTTACGGCCAACATTGAGTGCTTGCTCGGACACTTGCATGACACAGCCCATGATGACGTCGTCTACGAGTGAGGGGTCGAGGTCATTTCGCTCTTGAATCGCCTTGAGCGACTCAGCAGCCAGGTCAACGGCGTGCCAGTTCTTCAGTTTCCCGTTTCGCTTTCCTCCAGGGGTGCGAATTGCGTCAACGATCACGGCGGTGGGCATGGAATCTCCCTTCAACCCGGCAGCCCAATGCTGGCCCGGTGCGCCTCCTACGCTAGCGCGAGGCCCTGGAGTCGTTACCGACAAGGCGGGAACGGTAGGGTTCTGGGCATGGATGCACCCTATAAAGACATGGATCGCTGGCTCGGGGACGGAGGGATGCCGATCATCGATCAGATCGGCGGCTCGTTCCTCTCCTACGGCGTGGACGGCGAGGATCTGGGCTGGGCTGAGGGCACCTTCGCACCCAAAGAACTAGCGTGCAACCCCCACGGGATTGTCCAGGCCGGGGTCCACGCTCTGCTTTTGGATGCTGCAGTGAACTTTGCCATCAATGCCGCCATGCGAGGCAAGGAACGAACCAAGGCGACGTTGGAGCTCAAAACCGAGACGATGCGGCCTGCATTGCTTGGGGAATCCTATGTTTTTCGGGGCGATGTCGTAAGGATGACCCGCCAAGTGGCCTTTGGAGAGGGTGTGATTCGAGACGCCGAAGGAACCATGATTTCTCGAGCGACGGCAACTTTCCTGCTTCACCGGATCGATGAGGCTAAATAATCGTGCATTAATCGTCAAGAGGCGATACGGTAGCGCTATGGACACCACAACAATAATCAAAGATCACCGCTTGCTCGACCACCCGTTCTACCGAAGGTGGGAAGATGGAAAGCTTGTCGAGGGCGAACTCGCCTCGTATGCGGCACAGTACCGCTTCTTTGAAGCACAACTCCCTTCATTCCTCGAAGGCCTCGCTGGCCTTCTTGACGAGGGAACTGCCAAGGAATTGGTTGTGGCGAACTTGAACGATGAGATCAACGGCGCGGAGACGCACGTCGCGCTCTTTGAGCGCTTTGCTACTGCTGTAGATGCACCGGGTGCGACACCAAGCCCAGCAATGGCCGCCCTTGTTGCGACCTACCGTGAAGCGCTGGCCGCCAACGACGCGAGTCTGGCTCTGGGCGTGCTGGCTGGTTACGAAATCCAAGCCGCTGAAGTAGCGAAGACCAAAGGTGAAGGACTTGCCACGCACTATGGCGTTGACGAGACCGGCGCAGCGTTCTGGAACCTTCACGCAACGCTTGAGGAAGATCACGCCGCATGGACGCTCGAAGCAGCCGCATCTCTGGATGAGGCATCGTTTGAAGAAGGCGTACGCCGTTCTTCGATGGCTTGGTGGAACTTCCTCGACGAACGCGAAGCACTCGTTGCTGCCTAAGAACGCACCGAAGACCTTTACGAATCTGAATCGGGCCAGGTAGCGCCGACTGCGGCGAGCCCGGCGTCAAACACGGCCTTGCCGAGTTCTTGATCATTGGCCAGTTTTGACGCGCCCACGGTCTTGGGTTCGCCCCACATCTCCATGAATCCCGCGGGGCCAACGTAGGACCCTGAAGGGATCGATGGGTCAAGGGCTGCCCGCAAGGTCGGCAATGCGCCACGCTCAGTCTTCTGTCCAAGATTTGAGCCGATCAATGCCGCCGTCTTTTTCATGAACGCCCCTCGTCCTTCGACGGGACCTTTGGACGCAAGTTCTGAGCGAGACCACCCGGGGTGTGCGGCGCGAATCGATGCGGCTGAGCGAGTGGCACGAAGGCGGCGATCTCCTTCGAAGCAGAACAAGAGATCTGCCAACTTCGTCGATCCATAGGCGATGGCCGGTGACTGCTTCGACAGATCCAAGGGTGTCTCTTTGTTGAGTTTCCCTCGACGGTGGAGGTTTGACGACAACATCACGATGCGCCCGCCCGCTTTTTCAACGGCAGGAAGCAGCGCCGCGGTGAGGGCAACGTGGCCGAGATAGTTAGCGTTGAGTTGACGCTGGGCCCCGTCGGGACCTCTGAGGCCCATGACGCCAGCATTGTTGATAAGAAAATCAACTGCCGGGTGTGCTTCCGTGATGGTAGCTGCGGCGCGTGCCACTGATGCGAGATCTTCAAGGTCGAGCTGAACGAACTCAGGTGCCGGACCCATCGCGCTTGTTTCGAGTTTGGCGATGGCGGCCTGGGCTTTGTCTTCGCTGCGACAGGCCATGACGACGGTCGCACCCTTTTGACGCAAGGCTCGTGCGGTCTCGAAGCCGAGGCCGCTGTTGGCACCGGTAATGACCGCTACTTTGCCGTTGAGTTCAGGACTATTGATAAAGGACCACGTTGCGGTCATGATGTGCGCTCCTCTGCGGGGATTGTGCCAAGACGTCCGGCTTGGAAGTCTTCAAAGGCTTGACGAAGTTCATCTCGAGTATTCATCACAAAGGGACCATAGGCGGCCACGGGCTCGCCGATCGGCTGGCCGCCGAGAAGGAGGACATCAAAGGCGTCGTGGCGTTCGTCTTGGGAAGCCCGCGCACTGAGCGTGATGGTCTCACCGTCGCCGAGCACGGCGAGTTGGCCCGTTGAGAGCTCAATGTTTTCTTGACCGACGAAGCCGTCACCACTGATGCCGTAGGCCAAGGCGTTGTAGCTCGGATCCCATGGCATGGTGATGGACGCACCCGGACTGATGGTCAAGTGGGCCAAGGTGATCGGGGTTTGGGTAACCCCGGGGCCCGCGTGACCATCGATGGATCCCGCGATAACGCGCACCAAGACCCCACCGTCGGGGCTCGTGAGCAAGGTGACCTGGTCGGCACGAATGTCTTGGTAGGCGGGAGCGATCATTTTCTTCGCAGAAGGTAGGTTCACCCACAGCTGGAAGCCGTGGAAGAGTCCGCCGCTGATCACGAGTGATTCGGGTGGGCGCTCAATGTGCAAGATCCCGCCACCGGCGGTCATCCACTGCGTCGCCCCGTTTTGAATGATGCCGCCTCCGCCAATGGAATCTTGGTGTTCAAAGATTCCGTCGATCATGTAGGTCACGGTTTCAAAGCCTCGATGCGGGTGCCAGGCGGTTCCCTTCGGTTCACCAGGTCCGTAGTGAACTTCGCCCATTTGATCCATGTGGATAAAGGGATCGAGATACTCCGTGGCGATGCCCGCGAATGCCCGGCGCACCGGGAAGCCTTCTCCTTCAAAGGCCTGCGGTGCAGTGGTGCGGCCCAGTACAGGACGTGGGCGATTGGTCGTGGGGTCGGGAATATCGATGCGCTCTAAGAGCAAATTGTTGTCAACACGAACCGCGGGCATAGGGACTCCTTTAGGGCTTCACTTTGTACAACGCTTATGAGGATTCGATTATTCCCTCAGCAGCCGAGATGAACTGTTCATTGTTGACCGTAATAAAGAGCGCATCGCCTTCGGCGATGAGTTCCTCACCAGCACGAATTTCGGCGGCCATGGTGATTTTTCGTCCTCGGTGCTCGACCATCCAGGCGCGCCCCGTCAGCTCTACGCCCAATGGTGTAGGTGCTCGGTAGGTCACGGTCAATCGTCCGGTGAAGGCCGGGGTGCCGATAATTCCGAGAACCAATCCCATGGTTTCGTCGATCAGCGCGGCCACTAAGCCGCCGTGGGCTCGACCCGGAGCTCCTTCATGAGCGGCTCCCAAGGTGACGCTCATCATGGCTTGTGCTTCTTCTTTCCACAGTGTGGCGTTCATACTCATGGGATTGGCCGTTCCTGAAACGATGGAGTCAGCAAAGAGATGTGTTGGTTTCTCACCTTCGCCACTGGGTACGGGCATGGAAAAAGAGTGCACCGTGCGAAAAGGATGAGTCTTCTCTGGAGAAGCCTTTGCTTGAGTGAGCAGCTGAGTAGCGTTTCGTTCAATTTCTTCGAGCAGATCCACCTCCATCTCACGCGCAATCATCATGTGACTCAACTCACGCAGCGCGTGAGCAGCCCGGTTACGCGCCTTGAGGTGGTCTTCAGGAGAAGTCATGAGCCCTCGTAGTAGCCGTCGATCTTGGCGAAGGCCCGATCGAGTCGGTCCATGGCATCGGTGGCTTCGGCGACACTGATGGTGCACGGTGGCACGATGTGGAGTCGGTGATAGTTCATGAAGGGAAAAAGCCCTTCAGCTTTCATCGCAGCACCGAGAGCACCCATGGCCTCTGAGGTGCCGCCATAAGGTGCAAGCTCTTCTTTGGTGGCTCGGTCCTTGACCAGATCAAGAGCGAAGAAGACCCCGGTGCCACGGACTTCTCCGATGACCGGGTGATTCTCAGCGAGCTGAAGGAGTCCTGGGCGAAGGACGGTGTCGCCAATCATCTTGGCGTTCTCAACAATGCCCTCTTCTTCCATTGCCGTTGATCGTGGCCACTGCGGCAGCGCAAGCTAATGGATGGCCCGAGTAGGTCAATCCACCGGGAAAGACGCGGTTGTTGAAGGTTTCAACAATTGCTGACGAGATAACGACGCCGCCCAAGGGAACGTAGCCCGAGTTCACACCTTTAGCGAAGGTGATGAGGTCGGGAGCGACGTCATGGGCATCGAAGGCAAACCATTCTCCCGTGCGGCCGAATCCGGCCATGACCTCATCGGCGATGTAGATGATGCCGTAGCGATTGCAGAGTTCTCGCACGCCTTGGAGATAGCCCGGTGGCGGGATCATGATGCCCGCCGTGCCAGGAATGGTCTCCAGAACAATCGCGGCAATCGTGTCAGGCCCTTCAAAGCGAATGGTCTGCTCGAGGTGGTTGAGGGCGCGCTCGCACTCGTCAGCTTCGGTCGTGGCATTGAATTCTGAGCGGTAGAGGAAAGGACCAAAGAAGTGGACGACGCCAGCGGTCCCGTGGTCATTGGCCCAGCGGCGGTGATCGCCCGTCAGGTTCACCGAAAGCGTGGTTCCCCCATGGTACGAGCGGTAACGAGAAAGCACTTTGGGCCGTCCCGTGTGAAGTCGGGCCATCCGCACGGCGTATTCAACCGCCTCGGTTCCACCGTTGGTGAAGAAGACATGGGTGAACGTCTCGGGAGCTCGTTCGGTGATTAGCCGGGCTGCTTCACCGCGAACATCGTTGGCATGCTGAGGAGCAATCGTGCAGAGGCGATCAGCTTGGGCTTTAATGGCTTCAATCACTTTGGGGTGTTGGTGGCCGATGTTCGTGTTGACGAGTTGGCTTGAGAGGTCCAAGTACTCATTGCCGTCGTAGTCATAGACGTAACTCCCTTGAGCGGCGGCAATGGCCATGGGAGAAATGGTGGCTTGCGCGGACCAGGAGTGGAAGACATGTCCTCGGTCATCGGCCATCACCGTGGCCTTGGCTTCTGGGTTCACAATGGGTTCCATGGCCTCTTAGTCTGCCACTTTTCTTGGCGGCTTCTCCCACCGGGGAGAGCTAGAAATTAGCGAAGTAGGGCGGCAAAGGCCTTGGCCTCTTCGATCTCAGGTGA
>TBL_comb47_HYPODRAFT_10002897_pt1 | contig 20761 bp, 18 predicted proteins | sample TroBogypolimnion_40_FD_10682 | JGI IMG/M metagenome (IMG submission 10682) | reverse complement strand
GTGAGGAGCATTGTGGCCCATCACCCCGATATCACCTTGGTCAATGAGGGGGCCAACACACTGGACTTTACCCGAAGTATTGTCGACATGTATGAGCCCAGAAAACGCTTGGATGTGGGAACGTGGGGCATCATGGGAATCGGTATGGGCTTTGCCATTGCCGCGGCCGTCACCACCCAAAAACCCGTGCTCGCCATTGAGGGCGACAGTGCCTTTGGCTTCAGTGGCATGGAGGTCGAGACCATTTGTCGCTACCACTTGCCGATTTGCGTGGTGGTCTTCAATAATAACGGCGTTTATGGCGGCATGGATGTCAATCAAAGCGGAGGCGCCGATGTTGCGCCCACGGTCTTTGTCAAAGGCGCACGCTATGACCTCATGATGCAAGCCTTTGGCGGTGTGGGACTGAACGCCACCAACCAACTGGAGTTGAAGGCCGGCATTGAAGCGGCACTGGCGAGCGGTAAACCCACCTTGATCAATGCGGTGATTGATGAAAGTGCTGGGACCGAGAGTGGTCGCATCACCAAGCTCAATCCCAAGACCACACCCAAGGCCCCAGTCAAGGCCAGCACATAGGCCAGCACCGCTTACAGCACATTGTGCAGCACAGCACTTTGGCCTGAAGTTTTACCCGTGCTTGTGCCCTTGGCCGAGCGATTTTTAACCTTTAACTTTTAACTTTAGGAACCTCCCCATGAGCAAAGCACTCGATGGCGTGAAAATTTTGGATTTCACCCACGTTCAATCCGGCCCCACTTGCACCCAGCTGTTGGCTTGGTTTGGCGCGGACGTGATCAAGGTGGAAAAGGCCGGAGAGGGCGACGCGACCCGCGGGCAGCTTCGAGACATTCCAGATGTGGACAGCTTGTACTTCACCATGCTAAACCACAATAAACGCTCCATCACGTTGGATACCAAGAACCCCAAGGGAAAAGCGGTGCTGGAGACTTTGATCAAAGACTGCGATGTGCTGGTTGAGAATTTTGCTCCAGGGGCCTTGGACCGCATGGGGTTCACCTGGGAGCGCATCCAAGCCCTGAACCCCCGCATGATTGTGGCCTCGGTGAAGGGCTTTGGTCCCGGGCCTTATGAGGACTGCAAGGTTTATGAAAACGTTGCCCAGTGTGCTGGGGGTGCCGCCTCCACCACGGGTTTTGACGATGGCCCACCCATTGTGACGGGCGCACAAATTGGCGACTCGGGCACGGGCCTGCACTTGGCGCTGGGGATTGTTGCCGCACTTTATCAGCGCAATACGACGGGCCGGGGTCAGAAAGTGATGGCCGCCATGCAAGACGCGGTGATCAATTTGTGCCGAGTGAAGTTGCGAGACCAACAGCGCTTGGACCGCACCCATATTCTCAAAGAATATCCCCAGTTCCCTGACGGTGAGTTCAAAGAGGCTGTCCCCAGAGCGGGGAACGCCTCCGGTGGTGGACAACCGGGTTGGATCTTGAAGTGCAAAGGCTATGAGAGTGACCCCAATTCTTATATTTACTTCATCACCCAAGCGCCCGTTTGGACCTCCATTTGCAAGGTGATTGGGCAAGAGGACTGGATCACCGATCCTTTGTACGCAACGCCACCGGCAAGACTGCCGCATTTGAAGAAAATTTTTGACCGCATCGAGCAGTGGACCATGACCAAGACCAAGTTTGAAGCGATGGAGATCTTGAATCAGTTTGATATTCCTTGCGGACCGATTTTGTCGATGAAGGAAATTGCCGAGGAACCTTCTCTCAGAGCCACCGGGACCATTGTGGAGGTTGATCACCCCAAGAGAGGCAAGTACTTGAGTGTGGGCAACCCCATCAAACTCTCTGACAGCGCAACCGAGGTCACCCGCTCGCCTCTTTTGGGTGAACACACCGACGAGGTGCTCGCGCAGTTGGGCTACGCTCAAGCGCAGATTGACGAGTTGAGGGCCGAAAAAATCATTTGATATGAAGGCTCGATCGCCTCTCCAAGAGGTCTCTGACTCTAGGAGAGGAATGGTCTACCACGCCCTGTTTGAGTGCTGGACAACCAAGTTGAAGGGGTGTTTGATGGTCATTGATCAAAACATCCAATTTCACACCCATTCACTTCAATTGGAGCTTGGACGTTAAAGAGCACTCGTCATCGGCTCTGTGCTCGAGGTTTTGATCAGTTTGGATCAAAAGATCAATATCCCCCTTTTTTGGGAGTCATCCACACCACAGCCCAATAAACGAATGACAAGGTCATGGCTTAGGCGATCTCATACTTCCTTTTTTTTGTCTCGTGTTTGCGAATCAAGTCTCATTGGATTACCCTTATTTCGCAATCTATGGGTGTCTTTGCGTTGAAACTCATCAACCCTCATGACGGATGGCCAATGGGTCCGAGTTGTCAATGAAGTGCTGTCAAAGATTGCGATCAACATCGTCATTCAACCGCTCCATTCGAGATGAGGTCATCAGGCTCAATTTTTTCGAAAAAAAAGCGCTTTGCACTGGGTGCACCGCGCTTTCAAAGAGATCCCCGCAGATCTCACTTCATGGTTATTTCTATCATCAGGCCGAGAGGTTCAAGAGTCCGCCACTCGTGCCCACATTTTGAAGATTGGATGCCAAGTTTTGCAAGAAGCTCAACAACGAATTGGAGGAAGTTGAGCCGCCAGCGGTACTGGCCAGGTTGCTGAAACTTTGTTGCAATTGACTCACTGGTGCTGAGCTTGCGGCAGCACTTGATCCGGACATGGCTTGCGCAATACTGGACGTCGTGCTTGAGTCTGAGCCTGAGCCCAAGGGGTTGAGCGAAGCGGTGGGGTCGGTGCTGGTGGCCGAGCTCGTGGTGGCGGTGCTTGAGAGTTGCGAGATCAAGGCTTGCAAATTGGCGCTCAATTGGTTGGTGTCGGCACTGCCACCGCCCGAATAATGGTGGTGGTGTCCACCGCCGCCGCCTCGGTGTTGTTGCTGACCAGCTTGTGGGTTGGCGCTTGGGTTGGTTGTGGTGGCCGTGGGTGCTGTACTGCCCGATGCCGAAGCCACCTGTGTGGGATCCGTTGACGCCGTGCTCGATGAGGCGCTGGTCGTTGTGCCATTGGCGGCAATTGCACTGGTGGTGCCAGTGCTGCCAGTCGACCCTAGAGCAGCATTGGCACTCAAGGGGCTTGATGCACCTTGGCTTTGCAAGGCGGCAAAGAGGTTTTGCATGAAAGCGCTGACACTTTGTGCAATCGCTGGATCGGTGGTGGCCGCAGGCGTGGCGCTTCCTGCGCTGGAACTTGCTGCTGTACTCGATGAGGAGGACGCGTTGGTGCCGATTCCCGTTTGCGACAATGCGTTGACCAAGGCCGTGGCAAAAGTGGAGGCAAAGCCGTAAGTGCTGGCAGACGATGAACTGGCCCCTGCGCCATAGCCGCCTTGACCACCCGCAGTCCGAGCTGCTTCAAAGGAACTCGCCACTTGTTGAGCCGCTGAGATGTTGCCACTTTTGAGCGCAGCGCCAATTTGACCCAAAGGTCCATTGGGGTTGATGTTGGGGTTGTTGGCGGTGATGGCTGAAAACGCAGTTTGCGCGCCGGCCAAGTCACCACTTTGAAGTGCAGTCTTTAATGCACCCATGTTTTGGTGGCGTTGCTGCCAGGCGGATGATGTTGATATGCCTGTGCTGCCTTGCATTGCCAAAGCCGATGATGAAGAACCGATGCTCATGCCCATGGTGACCTCCTGGTGTCAAAAAAACTTGGTTTGAAAATTGCTCAATCTATTGGGAAAGGATTGAATTTCGAAATAAACGAGCAGACCCATTGTTCACAGCACCTAGCATGCCCAAGGGAGTGTTTTGCCATGTAAAGTTTTTTGTCGATGGGTCGACAGTGAGATGCTGTTGATTTCAAAGATTTTTTTTGTTTTATGATTTTGGCCCGTGTTGGATTATTTTGATAATGCCGTTATTTGGAGATTCAAAGTGGCAGTGCTTTGCCGTTGTGCGGCAAAGTTTTTCCTATTTGTACGGGTGTTTTTTTAAAAATCGATGTTGATTCAATGGAGTACGGTGTCGGATTGACGACTATAAAAGTTCATGAAAACAGTATTGATGTGCTCAGGCAGTCAGCGAAGAGACTCCCACCACCAAAATTTACTGCAACATTTGTCTGGGCTCTTGGCCACGCATGTTCAGATTGATTTGGTGGCGCCCGGTGAAATTGATTTGCCGCTTTTTAACCAAGACTTGGAGATGCTGCCTGATATTCAAGCCCGGGTGATGGCGGTGCACGCGCGCATATCAAGAGCCGACGGTTTGATCATTGCTTCTCCTGAGTACAACGGCATGCTGACCCCCTATCTCAAAAACCTGATCGACTGGGTTTCTCGCATGCAGTTCATCCAAAGCGAGACGGCCAACGCCTTTGCCGACAAGCCCACGTTGGTGTGTTCGGTCTCAACCGGTTGGAGTGGAGGCGCAGTTGGGGTGAACTCGGCCAAAGCCCTCTTGAGTTATGTGGGCTGCCATGTGATGGGAGGTGCCATCACGGTGCCCCAAGTTGCCCAAATAAGAACACCCATGGGTTTTGCATTCAAAGAGAGCACCCAGGCCGAGATTGTTTTTAATCTGCAGCGCCTTTTGAATTTACTCTATCCCGCGCTTTGATGGCGCATTAGATCGACCCTTGCAGTCGCGCGTTGAGCCTCACGATGAGCGACATCAACACGACGATCAACAAACCATAGACAAAGATCAACACCGCCGTGGGTAACTTCAAGGCCAACAAAAGGCTGTAGACCGAGACCATCACCAAAACGCTCGCGTTCTCACTAAAGTTTTGAACTGCGATGGACTCTCCGGCCGAGAGCATCTCTTTGCCCCGGAATTGCAGTAAAGCGTTCATGGGCACAATGAAGACTCCACAAACGGCCCCCATGGCGGCCATGAGCACACTGGCCGTCACCAAGCCGTGCACCACGGTCATGACCATGATGAGTGCCCCCAAAGCCCAACCGAGTTTCAAAAAGCTGCGGGCTTTGTCCATGGGGATGGTTTTGGCGGCGATGATGGCACCCACCACCATGCCAAGGGCCGCGCTCACTTGTAAATAGGTGGACTCACTCAAGCTCAGTCCCAAAACCTCTTGCGCCCAAGCCAGGATCATGATCTGCAGCGTCGCCCCAGTCCCCCAAAAAAGCGTGGTGACTGAGAGCGAAATCTTGCCCTCCGAGTCCTGCCAAAGCTTGCGAAAATTGAGCGCAAAGAGGTGACCCGAATTTGCAAGGGAGAAGGGCGCGTGCGAATAGACCGCATGGCTCAAGGGGATGAGGCGCGCCCACCCAGTGGCCAAAATGTAAACCCCGAAGAGCACCAAGACCCCAGGCGCATAAAGAGAGGCAATCGGCGACCAGGCCTGAAGGCCTGAGGTCACAGACCAAGCCTTGAAGTCAGTGCTCACCAAGCCGCCCCCGGCCATGGCGCCCAAGATGGCTGCGAGCACGCTGCTCACCTCGAGCCATGCATTGGCTTTGACGAGGAGCTCGCGTTTGACGATTTCAGTCACCAGCCCATATTTGGCGGGGGAGTAGAGGGCTGCGCCCAATCCCGCCAAGGCCAGTGCAACAAAGGGATGAAGCCCTAAAAAGAGGGACAAGCAAGCCAGCGCTTTCAAGTTGTTGGCCCAAAAGATCACGCGTTTCTTGGGTGCCATGTCTGCCCAAATGCCAACAAATGGGGCAAACACGATAAAGGAGATGATGAAGACGGCTTTTAAGATGGGAATCCACCAAGCGGCGCTGGCGGCCTCCACCAGCATGGCAATGCAAACGATCAAAAGGGCATTGTCAGCCGTGGCCGAGATGAATTGGGTGATGAGCAGTGGGAAAAAGCCGATGTTGAACAAATCCGTGAATGCGAGTGATTTGTTGCTACTGGAACAGTTTTTTGTGACGCGTTGGTGACAATTCACCCATTTGTCATTCAAGTTTGTTCAGGATCTGAGGCCGAGGTCGTTAACCGGGCTTGGGGGCAAGGGGTGGCACGGGCAAGGGTGCGCCTTCAAGGGCGTGGAGCTTGAGGAGCTGCTTGTCAATGAGGATCTGGTCGCGTTGGTTGTCATAGGGGTGTGTGAATGTTAGGCGCCTATGGCAAACCAGCTTACACCCTATTGAATGAACTTTTTTTCAGTTGTCAAGCCGCACATAGAGTTGCGAGCTGGGCGGGTTTGATTTGCACCATGACCTCGTCGTCATTCAATGTAGGCTTTGTGAATTCAATGAACTCCAAGTGGTTCAAGTCTCCGGTTTGATTGAATCGCAACGCTTTCATGGGCCCTCCAAAATTAGAATCATTTGTTGGTGTTGAGCTTGGACTCCTTCTTCAGTCCTGCCGAGGCGGCCACTTTGCGCCACTTGTCGATTTCTTTTTGAATGAAAGTTTTGAACTCCAGTTGGGTGTTGCCAACGAGTTCCAAGCCTTCTTCGTCATAGATTTTCCTCAGATCGGGGTCCTTTAAGATCAACACAATTTCTTTGTTGAGCAAGGTTTGAATGGGCTGGGGTGTATCGATTGGAACCACAATGCCGTACCAAGTGGACGACTCATAGCCTTTGACACCCGCTTCGGAGATGGTGGGGATGTCGGGCAGCATGGGCGAGCGCTTCCTGCCCGTCACCGCAATGGGGATTAACCGTTTGGCCTTGATCAAGGGCAGGGCCGTTGAGATGCTGGCGAAGGCAAACGTGACCTGACCGCCAACCACATCGGCCGTGGCTTGGGACATGCCTTTGTAGGGAACATGGATCATGTCAAGCCCGGTGAGTTGATTGAACAATTCACCAGAGAGATGACTGCCTGTACCCTTGCCGGCTGAAGCATAGGTCACGGTTTGTGAGCTCGACTTGGCAATCTCGATGATGTCTGGGATGCTTTTGGCGCCAAAGGTTGAATTGGCACACAGCACAAAGTCTTGCAGGCCCACCAGGGTGATGGGGGCGAAATCTCGAATTGGGTCGTATTTGACTTTGTCAAAACTCACATTGGTGGCCAAGCCTGCAATGGTGCCGATGAGCAAGGTGTAGCCATCGGGTTTGGCGTTGGCCACGTTTTCCGTGGCGACGGTGCCGCCGCCGCCTGGTCGATTGTCCACCACCACCGCTTGCCCCCATTTTTCACCCAAACGCTGACCAATGCTGCGCGCCAAGCGGTCAACGCTGCCTCCGGCAGCAGACGGGACAATCAAGCGGATGGGTTTATCGGGATAATTTTGAGCATGGGCCAGACTGAAAGAGACCAGCAGCCAAGAGAGCAAGAGCGAGGAGATTGGTTTCATGGTGAGTCATCCATTGGAATGGCGTGGCATTCAAGTTGTGTATGGACGTGCAGCAAGGGCATGCAATTGAACTGCATAATTGCGTGCGCGTTGGCCCTCAAAACTGCAGGAGTTGACCTTCCAAGACTCGCATCTCATCGTAACCCATCAACTTCATGATGTCTTCGATGGAGGCTAGCAAATCGGGTCGGTCAATGGGTTCACCTGTTTCCATCACGCCTCTCATGAGGGTGAGGGCTTGTTGCATGGCGTGGATGGAGGCTGCGGGCAGCATTCTGGGCAGGCTGATTCTTCGCACCCCCAGTGCTTTCAAGGTTTTGATCGGGATCAGGGGGGTGGTGGGGCGATTTCGGATGCCAAAGCCCATGTTGACGGTCACTGGAATGCCAGCGGCTTGCACGATGGCGGCAATTTCTTGTTCTGAATGAACCGCATCGGCAAAGATCATGTCGGCTCCTGCCTTGGCGTAGGATTTCACCCGTTTGCAAGCGGCCTCAATGCCTTCGGTGGCAATGGCGTCGGTTCTGGCAATGATGACGAAGGCGTCGTCTTGTCTGGCCATGCAAGCGGCTTCAATCTTTTTGAGCATTTCTTGCGTAGAAATGACTTCCTTGCCCGGCATGTGGCCGCAGCGCTTGGGGCTCACTTGGTCCTCAATGTTGACACCCGCCACACCGGCTTCTTCAAATATCTTGACGGTGTAGTGCACATTCATCGGGTTGCCATAGCCCGTGTCCGCATCGGCAGTGATGGGGATGTTCACCGATCTCGCGAGATTGCGACAATGGTTGGCGTTTTCAGACAAGCCCATCATGCCGGCATCGGGCACACCCAGCAAGGCGTTGGAGACCGCTGCGCCACTCGTTGCTGCGGTTTTAAAGCCTGCAGCCTCGACCAGTCTCACGCTGTACCCGTCGTAGACGCCTGGAGACACAATGAATTCGCCGCTGTTCAAAAGGGCTCGATAGATTTGGGCTTTTTGAGACATGGTTTATTTTCGTGAACGTTGATAGAGGTTGATTATTACTGATCGCACCCGTACTTATTTTTCACATGCGTTGCCAATAAATTTCGACAGTTCTGTCATTGAATCCCAAGCTTGCGTTCACGCAATTGAGTTAAAAGTCAAGGCTGAAGATCAATCAAATTTTCCCCAAGCGACTTGCGACTTAGCCAAACCTCTTTAACAAAACGATCTGCCACGACGTAAACGCCATGACCACTTCTGATGATTAAATTTGCAGTTATCATTTTCTCAGTGAGGTTTTGTACTTGGGGTGCATCAACCGCAGTACGGATGATCTGACTGAAAATTTCGAGTGATTCTCCACTGTACAAGCCACTAACGCCCTCACTGGAACCCAAAGCAATGCGTGAAAAAATCGCTTCACCCAAGGGGCCCAACTCCTCCAATCGTTGCAGCTCCATATCCGCCGCAGCCAAAGCTAAAGTTGAACAAATGATTGGAAACGCTTGGTCTGGATTGGTCTTCGTTGATTGCAATTGCGCTAGTGCTTTTAGCAATTCCTCCGGACGGTTCCCCATCGTTTGAAAACCGGTCCACGCGACCTCCTGACTTGGCAAAATGATCCTGGGCGTGGATGCAAGTTGTGTCAGCTTCCAATCGACGAAATCTTTTCCAAGTGGTTCATAAATGGTAGAGAGCGCTCCCATGAAGGGTTGAGATCGCCGTGTTGACATATCGGTGACGAGCGATTTGTGCGAGCCAGTGCCTAGGAATAAAAAATACCCAACAGTTCCAGGTCTGGAATTCACTGCATCACGAGCAGCTTTCAGCGCATGCACCAAGTTGTAACCATCATCATTCAACAATGCCTGTTGAATTTCATCAATGATGAGTACAACGCTCACGCCAGCCTTATCAATGAGTTCTATGAATGCTTGGGCCAATGTTGTACCACCAGGCGAACCAACGCTATCGATTTGGAAGCCAAAACTCAGGCCTGCAGCACCCAAGTTCATTCCCTTAAAACGTTCAAGAAGGCTCGCTCCTGCAGTATTCAACTGTTTCAATGACCGAATCACTTCGTCATGAACCAAGACCGACGGGCTGATGGATCGATCGGCCCATAAATCAATGTAAATAACCAGAGCTCCATCGGCCTCAAGCGTGGGAATTAGATCTTGCTTGAGAAATGTGGTTTTACCTATGCGACGTATCCCGGAGAGAAAAACACCTGAACGAACGTTCAACTGAAATGTTGTTGGATGCAGGAGTTGCGTCGCTATGCTTTGAGCGTATTCGCGACGATGAAATATGCCATTGCTAGAACTCATATTATACTTTTTTATGTATTTCAGATAATTATCCAATAAAAATAAAATATTGTAAATATCGAATCATTTTTCCTGATCTTGCCTCAAATAGGGATTGCAAGCGCCTCGCTTTGTAAATGGAGTGGGTGACGTTTAACGATGGCAGGAGAAAAACCTAAGCGGTGTGGATGTATTGACATTGTACTCTATTTGCATTACAATAAAGCATAATTTGGAGTAAAAATATGCGCCAATCCATGACGATTCGGCTCGACCAGGAGGTCTTAAACCAAGCAAGGTTTTACGCTGAGTCAGAGAACAGAACTTTGACCAATTACATTGAAACCTTGATCAAGATGGACATCAACGCCAAACAGGCTAGGGTGCGGGATCTCTCTAGAGATACCCCAGTAAAAGTGTTTATTGCCGAGCCAATGACCAGAAGATTAATAACCAATCCTCGCGCGAATAACACGCATGAAGAAGTGACAAGTCGCCAAGAATACCTTGACATGATCAGCGGTTGGGCTAAATGACCCAGTCGTTACTCCCAGTTGGGGCTTTTGTTTGGTGTCGACTCCCAATGAGTGAAAATCCTTGTAATCCTGGCCCAAAGGATCATTTGCACCTTGTATACGTCGAAGATTCAACGGATGACGGCAGTGTTTTAACAATTTACACCACGTCAGCGATCTGGGAGCCCAAGGCTCGGACGCCAATTGGCGTTTTGGTCGTGACCTCGGAGCTGGCAAGTGCGATGGGGCAAAAGCCATTTGTCTTGGATGCGACCCGCATAGCACTACTTCCGGTCACTTCCGAATGGTTTCCAGGACTCGCAGAACCAGGCCATGGCATCGTGTTGATAGCCGATGAATCGTTCCAAAAAAAGGTGACGAGCACTGCTCATGCAGCATTGTCCCGCGCATCGAATCTAGAATACTTTGCACCGAAAGCACCAAGCTGTCAGCCAGGCTTGACGCCACCTGGTTGAAGTTGATTTTTCGAATTGGAGCTCAAGGGATACCCCATTATTTTGTAACATGCCACGCACCCAATCGCAACTTGGTTTTCTCTTGCAAGTTTCACTGCGCGAGGTGCACCAAGTCATGCCATTCAGTGGTGCTCGTGTGTGTAGTAGCGGGACTCAAAAGAGCAGTTGAGTCCGTATGCAAGAGGTGCGACGCACTTCTCATTGAGCAATGAAAATTCAAACCCCGATGTCAATCGATTTAAACATGGATAAATTAAAAAATTCAGACCCATCGTCCTTGATATTTAAAAACAAGGATGGCCTGGCTTGGCAAGGTGTCGATCTCGCGTTGGCGATGCACGAAGCCGGTGGCAGCCTTTTGACGATGCCTTATGTGATCCGAGTTTTTCTTGAAAACTTGCTTCGCTCCCACCTCCAAGGCAAGTCGGTGTCCAAGGAGGAGATCGACTTGTTGCTCCATTGGACTGAGCACATCGGCCAAGATGTCCCCCTCTTTGTGACCCGGGTAATTTTGCCCGACTCGAGCGGTGTACCTGTGCTGCAAGACATTGCCGCCATGCGCGACGCCTTGGCCCGCATGGGAGGTGAGCCCAGTCTTGTTGACACCGTGGTACCAGTGGACTTGATCATCGATCACTCGGTCCAAGTGGACCATTGGGGCGCAGCGGACTCCATCGTGAAGAACATGCAAGTGGAGTTGGAGAGAAACCGCGAGCGCTACTCCTTCATCGATTGGGCCCAGCAAGCCTTCAAGGGCTTGCGCGTCTTTCCACCGGGCAGCGGCATCATCCACCAAGTCAATCTTGAGAGAATTGCCAGTGTGGTCACCCAGCAAAAAACCAATGAAGACCTGTGGGTATGCCCTGAATTTGTCATTGGTGGTGACTCTCACACCCCCATGGTTAATGCGCTCGGGGTGTTGGGTTGGGGGGTGGGCGGCATTGACGCCGAAGCCGCTTTGCTGGGACTGGCTTACTCGTTTCCCATTCCTGAGGTCGTCGGCGTGAAATTGACCGGCCATGCCTCCCCCTTGGTCTGGACCACGGACATAGCACTTTTGGTGACCGAGCGTTTGAGGCATGAGCAAGTGGCCAATTGCGCAGTTGAATTTTTTGGACCCGTTGCGCAAAAGATGCCAATTCCCGAGCGCGCCACCCTCGCCAACATGGCCCCCGAATATGGTGCCACCTGCGGATTTTTCCCCGTCGATGATCTGACACTGGCGTATCTCAAGGTGACGGGTCGCGAACAGTTACAAATTGATTTGGTTCAAACTTTTTGCAAACGAGCAGGATTGTTTCGCACAGAAACCTCCATCGATCCCCAGTACTCCAGGGTCATTGAGATTGATATCGGCCAAGCCGTGCCTTCGCTGGCGGGTCCCAGGCGTCCACAAGACCGCTTGCCATTGCCCAAAGTGGCTTTGGATTTCAGCTCGCGCTTGACCCAGCCCCTTGCGCAAGAAGGCTTTGGCCCAACCCTGGTCGACAGTGTTCCTGGTGTCATTCCCACGGGTGCCGTGGTGATTGCGGCCATCACCTCTTGTACGAACACCTCCAACCCAGAGGTGATGATTGCTGCGGGTTTGGTCGCTCGCAATGCGGTCAAGCGCGGTATTGCCCCTCCTGCTTGGGTTAAAACCTCCTTGGCACCGGGTTCACCCGCGGTGATCACCTACTTGAAGAACTTGGGACTCATGGAGCCCTTGGAGAAGCTGGGCTTTTACTTGATCGGATTTGGCTGCACCACATGCGGGGGCAAGTCTGGGCCACTGAGCCCAGAGGTGGCACAAGAGATTGAGTCTCGCCAATTGGTCACCGCCGCAGTGGTCTCGGGCAACCGCAATTTTCCAGGCCGAATTCACAAGCTTGTGAGAGCCAACTACATTGGCGCCCCCCCCTTGGTGGTGGCCTATGCCTTGGCAGGCAAGATCGACATTGATTTTGAGCATGAGCCCATCGGTGTCAATGCTCAAGGTGAATCGGTGTTTTTCAAAGACATTCAACCCAGCAAAGCCGAGGTGAACGCATTGGTCGCTCAAATGTACGCGGCCGGTGATTTGCTCATGACCCAAAAAGCCAGCCCCTTGGCTGCGAGCAACTGGTCGCAGTCTGATCAGGTGGGGAGCCTTTACCGATGGGATCCAGCATCCGAATACCTGAGGGAGCCGCCATTCTTCTCGACTGACACAAAAGCGGACAGTCCTCTTTCTGAACTCATCGAGTCGCTCAAGCACGCCCGTGTGTTGGGCGCCTTTGGTGACTCGCTCACCACCGATCACATCTCTCCTGGGAGCGAAATCCCTGTGGACACGCCTGCGGGGCAATATTTGATCAGCAAAGGCGTGACCCAGAAAAACTTCAACTCCTTCATTGCACGGCGTGGTAACTTTGAAGTGATGGTGCGAGGCACCTTTGCCAATGTCCGAATTCGAAACGCGTTGACGCCTGAGCTTGAGGGTGGTTACACCATTCATTTACCAAGTGGCAAACAGATGACCATCTTTGATGCGGCGAGGCAATACATGAATGACGGTGTGGCTGGGGTCATCTTGGCTGGTCAAGAATATGGCACAGGGAGCTCTCGGGATTGGGCGGCCAAAGGCACAGCGCTCTTGGGTGTGAAGGCCGTGATTGCGCAGTCTTATGAACGCATCCACCGCGCCAATTTGATCGGCATGGGAGTGCTCCCACTTCGCTTTGATGAAGGGGTGAGTTGGCAAAGCTTGGGGCTTGATGGCACAGAGGTCTACGCCTTTGGAAATGTTGAGATGGGGGTGTTGGACGGGGAGTCCATTGAAGTCTGCGCCCTTCATCCCAATGGGCAAAAGGTGGTGTTTCAAGTGCACGCACTGGTCAACACCTCTGCCGAGCGTGAATTGCTGCGTTTGGGTGGAATACCCCAAAGCATCATCGCCTCACTGAAAGTCAAAGGTCGGCCTGAAGGGATTTTAGCTTGAACTGAAGTTCAATCCCACAAAATGATCGACAGCCTGGGGCTTCCTTAGGCTAACCAATGTTCGCTCGTTTCAAGGCGATTATGTGGTTTTGTCTCCTCACTCCTTGGTCAATGCGCAATACAACAACAACTCCTCCAGTCGGCCCCTTTGAATCAAGAGATGTTTCGCTTTGGAATCTTTTTTCGGGTTATGTGTTGGTGGGACTCTTTGGCTTTGGCGGTATTTCAGCCTCCATGTACTTCATTGCGGTTGAAAAAAGAGCCTGGGTCACGGCCGAGGAGTACACCACCACCTTGGCGTTGGGGCAAGTCCTCCCAGGACCTGGACTCATGAACACTTGCATCATCGTGGCCGATAAATTTCATGGCCTCAAAGGTGTTCTTTTGTCCTTGATTGGACTGCTGTTGTGCCCCATTTTGATTTTGCTCGGTTTGGTGACTGTGTATGATCACTATGCGTATCTCCCAGAAGTGCAACACGCAACGTATGCGGCGGCGGCGGCCTCCGTGGGGTTGATTTTTGGCATGGGTTTGAAGTTGGGCAAGGCCATCATCAAGCGCAAGTCGGCCTTGTTGTTCATGACCTGTTCATTCATCGCCATCGGTGTTTTCAAGTGGCCTTTGTTTGAAACCATGTTGGTGTTGGCGGCGATATCCATTTTTGTGGGCTACAAAGAGATCGAATGATGGATGTCGATCTACTCCTATCCATCGCGCAAATTTTTGCCAAGGTCTCGGTTGTCTCGGTCGGGGGAATTTCCGTGATGATCCCAGAGGTTCACCGCCAAGTGGTGGAGTTGAACGAATGGATGAACAATGCGCAGTTCGCGTCTGTGTTTGCCTTGTCGCAAGTCGCACCTGGGCCCAATATCTTGCTCATGACATTGGTTGGTTGGCGGGTGGCCGGTTGGGCGGGAATGGCGGTTGCGACATTGGCAACCATACTTCCCACGACCATTCTCAGCGTCCTTGCCAATCGACTGGAAAACAAATTGATCCACGCCAAGTGGTATTTGGTGACCAAAAAGAGTTTGCCCCCATTGATCGTGGGTTTGATTTTTTCCAGTGGCATGGTCACGGCCAAGGCCACCGGACTCGATGCTTTGGGCCTACTCATCGTCGCTTGTGTGGCGGCGCACTTTTATTTCTACAAAAGCAACCCACTCCTCTCCATCATGGTCTCCATGGTGGTGGGGGTTGTTGCGGGCTGGGCTGGGATTTTATAGGCTCCCCAACTCTGGGAGTCCAGTGTCGGACAACTATCGCATGATCCCCAATGATTGCCATAGAAATTCATAAGAAATTTCTACTCTGCCTTGCCTTTTGGCCTGTTGTCGTTCACCCGTTTCGTAACTGCGAAGAAGCTTCTTGACTCGCTCCAAGCCCTTTGGGGTTTTGATCATTTGTCTGGGCGTTTTGTTGTCCAAGATCGCAATTTTTTCATCGGCCCACTTGGCGTAAGTTCGATGAATGGTTTGTTCCATGAGAATCGCAAGTGTGGCAGGATCGATGGATGATGACGATTCAGGGCTTGGATTTTTAGTGGCGGAGAGCCTGTGCGCATTGTTTGAATCTTTCAAAAACTCATCCNTGGATGGCGTTTTTCTGCTCATGAATGTGAGCGCTTCCCCCATCAACTCTTGAAGCCACAGTTGATTTTCATCGGCATAACGTTGGGTGTTGGAGAACAATTCAATTTGGTTGGCTTTTTCACTCCAGTTGATTTGAACCAACGGTCGGATCACGTCATCTGTGCAAGTCATCACCCGAGTCCATCCTTCTTCGCTGGCCTCCACATCCGTTTGGGCTGCCAAGGTCTCGCGCATTTTGGCCTCGTCATTGACACGATACAGATCAAAGATCATCTTGATGGGTTCACCCGAGTAGCTGTCGATCATCTCGGGCATTTTCCTTGGTAAAACGGTTTGTTCTAGCCAGTGTTCGATGATGATTTCGCCAAACTCTTTTTTGTATTCAAGACAGTCAAGCCACTCATCGGTGTATTCTTCTAGCTCAGTGAGCACTCGATCTCCGATGAAGTCATTGAAAAGGTATGCTGAGCCCGACATTTCAAAATGATCGTCTGCACGAAGGATGCGGCAGCCCAGCAAATCGCCAACTGTGACACTTCTTGAGCCAGAACGCTCCATCACCACGACGTGCTGTTGAGCGACGTCGACCGCATCAAATAAGGTGATTTGTTGGCCGGGTATCACTTCTGCAACTTCATACAACCGCAAAGGGCGTTGACCCAGTTGTTGTAGCCAATCGCGTTGCTCGGCACTGAGGGTTGGACCCTCGGGGCTCAAAATGTATTCATTGATGGAACGCTTTCTTCCCTTTGCATTGATCATGCCATCCGCCAAAAGCCATTCGGTTAAATTTTGCTCAATGACTCTGACAAGCTCGGGATTCAATTCGGGGATGTGCCGCAAGCCATCAACTGGCATTAATTCATTGTTCAAGTCAAGAAAAGCATTGCTCCAGCCTTTGCGGTGCAAACTCGACAGCCAAGCGATGACCTTTTGTACGGCATAACGGCGAGAATTTGGATTCGTTTCGCTACTCAAGCTTGTCCTCCTTGGTTTTTATTGCCACTCTGTTTTAAATGACTCATGATCAAAGTATTTGCGGTTCGCTATTCTTTAATGTTGATTTCAGATCCAATGGAATGATCCACTGGCCAAGCCACTTCATTTTACTTTTTGGAAAATGCCCAAGTCAATGCTATTGGCCAAAGCATGATAGCCGGTTCGATTGGGGTGCAATTTGTCGCCATTGCCACCGCTCGTGCTCTCAGGGATGAATTGCTGCTTCATGCCTCCTGTGCTCGGCTCCAGGGTGACGGGATCAAAATCGACAACGCCATCGAGCAGGGGGGTTGTGCGGATGAATTCATTGAGCTTTTTACGTTTTTCGTCTTGTTCGACAAATCCATGTGCTGCACTGGTGCTGCCTAATGCAGTGGTCACGGTGGCACCAAACACCTTGATGGAGGCTTTCTTTAACGCATGGATGCCATGGGTGTATTCTTCAATGACTTTTTCAGCGCTGGCGTTGCCATTTTTACTGAAATCGTTGATGCCTTCAAGCCAAATGAGCCCCTTCACCCCAGAGAGGTCCAATACATCGCGCTTTAGACGCATGCCTGAACTGGGCCCACCCAAGAAAGGCTTGGTTGCGCTGTATTCTTCAGGTCCAGCGACTTGGTTGCCGCCGATCCCCGCATTCAAGACCACAAATTGTTCCCCGAACTTGGCGTGAAGTCGTCTGGATAAAAAATCCGGCCAACGGTCGTCTGCATTCATGACCGATGCGGTTCCATCGGTGATCGAGTCGCCAAAGCACACGTTGGCACGGGTGGTGGAGGGCACCATCATGTCCACGGCATCCAGAAAAAACCACGATGAGGTGGCATAGGGAAATGAGGTCTCGTGTTCGTCGGCTGACGAAGCCCCGGCATTGGGTGCACTGAGGTAGGACGTTTGCAAAGCCTTGGCATGCCAGTTCATGGCGCCACTGGCGCTGGGAACATGGAAATTCACCGCCAATTTGCGACCGGCAAGTAGTGTGGGCTTGCTTGGATTGACAAATGGCAGTGCCACTGGATCGCTCCAAGCGGATTGGCCAGCCTCAACTGTGATCTTGTTCTTGCCATTGAACTTCAGCGCTTGATTCGTTCCTTTGACAATTTCTGCACTGCCCAATTGAAGACCCATGAACACATGGTCAAGCGTCACGGGGCGGTCGCCATATGCATTGGAGAGCCTAATTCTGGCCTTGCCCCCTCAAACATCTGGGCGAACAATCATCCTGAGGGTTTGATCTTCAACCCCGTTGCCTGGCGTGGGAATGGCAAACTCCATGTGAGGCTGGGCCGATGGGTTGCCCACGGGGTAGGAGCCTTGGACAGAACCAATCCAACTGGTGCCCCATTGTTGAGAGGCATGTGCATGCCCACCAAACGCCAAAGCGAATGCAATTGAAATCAAAGAAATTATTGTTTTAATCATGTTGTCCACAAGTAGTGGTCAATCGATTGATGTCTAAGGCATTGGGGATTGTGATGTTCAAGCATTGCCTCAAGGGCATTCACTGTTTTGTGTTGAGGTTTCTCGCTGCCTTCTCGCTGCCCACTCGCAGCATAACCTTCAGCCAAGCAATTGTGCCCAACAAGTGTTGACATCAGTATTGGCAAACCACGTTCAGCAGGGCTTGACGTTTTTCTTGTTCAACAGCGTGGATTGCTCTAGCCAACGCTGCAGGAAGATCCTTGGGATCTTCTACGCGTTCGCCGTATCCGCCGCTGGCCTCTACCACCTTTTCAAATAGAGGTGAAGGACTCAAGTTGGCCAATAAAGTGCATCCGTTTAGAGCAGAAATACCCTCTTTGTACATGCCCAGGGTTGAATTTCGAACCGCTCCATACATTTGGTTGTTGTAGATGATCACCAAAATGGGCAGTTTCTGCACTGCTGAGACCCAGTGGCAAGGCGTAGGGTTGTCAAACATGTAAGCTCCATCGCCCAAGGTGGCAATGACCAATCGATCGGGTACACCGAGTTTGACCCCAATCGCTGCTCCCAAGCCCCATCCCAGCCCCCCAGCAGGGCTCAATCCAAAAAGAGTGCCAAATTCCTCGCGCTTGCAATGCTCTAGACGCAATGGATATTCGTTGATGATGATGGCCCTCGTTCCCACGGCATTGGATATGCACTCTGAGATGTATTCGGGAGTGATGTGAGCCGTCTGATGTGCCTTTGCTGCTTGTGCCTTGTAGGCATCGGTTAGAGTTTTTTTATGCTGAGCAATCAACGCACGCCGCACCTTGATCGAATCGTCTTCGTGATCCCCAGTTTTGATCCTTGAACTCAATTCCTTGTCCAACGCTTTGAGTGCAATGGCGCTATCGGCTCTGATGGCCAAATCAATGGGAAAACCCCTGGTGGGATAACTTGAAAAAGCCGGGTCTTCTGCAATGTGAACGACAAGACAGCCGGGTGATGGACCCTCAAGTGAGGGTATCCAAGGAACATCACAATCGAGAACAATGACCAGGTCGGCTTCCTCTAGAAACGGTTTGGTCTGAAATCCCAGATTCATGTCGTGACTGCTGGGTAAACATAAATATCGACCGGACGCGGTGACGACTCCAATTGCATATTTCTGAGTCAATGCGCTGAGTGCATTGAAACCAGCCAGCGAACGACCTGACGTAGCTGTGATGATGATGGGGTGCTTTGCTGTGAGTAGCATTTGAGCCAACTCAGCGACGGCGGATGGATCTGGCCATGGGGCAGCACTGACTGCACGTGCGGGTTTTGGTGCCTTCACTGCAACCATGGTGCTCAGAACTTCCCGCGGAAGGGATAGATAAGCGGGGCCTCTTGGCGAGTTCATCATCAATTCCATGGCCCGATCGATTGTTGATTGTGTCTCGCTGGCCACCTTGAGCTCTTGGTCCCACTTGGTAAATTCTCGCAGCATTCCGGCTTGATCAAACATTTCTTGCGCCCAGTGAATATTGCGACTTCGAGAGCCGTGCATCCCCGTTTCGGTGAGTGGTGTGCGTCCAGCCAGAAGAAATATAGGAATTTGATCGCGACTGGCGTTGGCCGCACCATTGATGGTGTTGGCTGTTCCGACATTCACGTGCACCATGACGGCTTGAGGCCGTCCAGTGATGAGGTAGACACCATGGGCCATGGCCACCGCAGCATTTTCATGGGGTACCACAATGGGTTGGGGGACTGATTTTGCAATCTCTGGGTCTTGCTCTGCCATCGAAAAAGCTTCGACGATGGCTGGAAAATCAGTACCTGGATTGCAAAAGAAATAGTCAATGCCATGGGACTTCAATGATTTGAGCATCACCAAGGCGGTGAGCTCATGTTTGCTATTTTTTTCTAACAAAGCATTCTTTGTCTTAAGCGTTTTCAAGTTTGAAGTGGACATTGTTTTTTATTCAGTTTAAAAATATTGAATCGCAGGCGTGGGCGTTTTATTTTGCCAAGGCGCCCGATAATTTTAGAACCTCCGTCAATCGTTCGGCATCTCTTTTAATGTGCAAGTCAAATTGATGAGTAGTGCCACCCACCACCTCACCACCCGCCGTTTTGATGATTTCAATGGTGTTGGGATCTTTCAGTGCTTTGTTGGTCTCTTCTTGGAGTCTGGCAATGATTTCCGGTGGAGTGCGTGCCGGTGCAAAAAGTCCAAACCATCCAGTCAGTTCATAATCTGGAATTGCGAGCGCCTCGGCCACCGTTGGTACATCTGGCAACAGTGGGGAGCGTTTCGTGGAGGTGACTGCCAAAGCCCTCATCTCTCCGCCCTTGATGAATTGCAAGGCTACTGGCAAATTCACAAATCCCACTTGCAAAATGCCGCTGAGGTGGTCATTCACGATGGGCGCAAAACCTTGGTAGGCAATGTGCATGAATTTCGCCCCGGTTTTGACGGCCAACAATTCTGCCGCCAAGAAGCTTGAACTGCCAATGCCAGGACTGCCATAATTCAACTTCCCTGCATCTTTTTTTGCGAGTTGAACAAGCTCTTTCATCGTGTGCACTGGCAAAGCTGGATTGACCGTGATTACATTGACCAATTCGGCAACTTCGATGATGGGCGTGAGCTCTTTCGATGGAACGTAGTTCATGTTTTCCATCAGAACGGGATTGATCGCCACCGATAAACCATTCATCAAAATTGTGTAGCCGTCAGGTGGTGATTTGGCGACATAGGCGCTTCCAATATTGGTGGCAGCGCCTGATTTGTATTCGACCACGACAGGTTTACCCAAGGACTCCTGTAAATAGCGTGAAATCGCTCTGGCAAAAATATCAGCAGTACCCCCCGGTGGGGCAGGAACAATCAATTTGATGGGCTTGATGGGATAGGCTTGACCCATTGAGATCAAAGGCGTGAGCAAGCATCCGATGAGGCTGAGCCATGACAAAAGACGACAAAACATTGGTCTGCTCCTGAAAAAAAGTTTTTTCTTGGGTGGTTGAACTGTTGAAGTCTAAAGGTCGAAGGTCGCATTCAATGGATACATTGCAAGGTTTTTAGTCACCGCTGCCTTGGACCTCATTGGTGACTTTATCCATTGTGTTGTAATAATTTATCAGTAGTGTCCCAACGTTTGAGCGGGACCCCCGTGTAACTTATTGATTTTAATGGTAAAAACAGTGTTTTCCACCGTCGACGATTTGAACGTGAATTGGCTCAAAATGGAGCTCCAAGTGACT
>TBL_comb47_HYPODRAFT_10002896_pt1 | contig 20769 bp, 14 predicted proteins | sample TroBogypolimnion_40_FD_10682 | JGI IMG/M metagenome (IMG submission 10682) | reverse complement strand
GCCCTCACCCCTGCCCCTCTCCCGGAGGGCGAGGGGATAAGGCGAAAAGGAGGTAGGTGACTTCCGGACAGTATCCGAAACCTTGCGACACGTTCAGTCTTACGTACTCCGTAAGGCTTTGGCTTACAAAGTGGCGAGTTCCACAACATTGAGTAGTAAAAGCCGCTTTTGCAGGTAAAATTATCTTTTTAAATTTGTGCTAATGTGATAAAGCAAAGCTTTCAGGTCACTGGTTTATTAAAATTTTCCCACTCACTGGCACTGGTCCTACGCCAATAGCTCAGGCGGGGAGTGCGCGAGGCAGACAGAACAGCATGGGCTCTCTCAGAGAAAAACTTGGCCTCTCTTGCGGGTCGGAAACGGTCATGGAACTGCGCCTCTTCAGGCAGCTCTGCCTGGCGGCAACCGTCCTTTCCCTCTGCCTGATCGTTCCGTCCGATTACCTGATACAACTCCACCCCGGGGGGCTGCTGACAGATCTCGGCTTTGGTGTGGTTTCCTTTGTCTTCTACCGGGAAGCATGCCGGGGGCGCTATCACCTTGCCAGTCTTTTCTCCCTTTACCTGCTGACACTGAACCTTTGCTGGTTCTGGAAAAGCGGCTCGCAAGGCAGTAACGGGCTCTTCTTTTTCGACGCCGTCCTTTACGCGCTGATCTTCTTCCGGGGCAGGACGCGTTGGTTTCTACTCGGGGCAGCCATTGCCGACTGGTTGGCGCTGATCGCCGCCGAAAGCTTTGTCCCCCAATGGATCGTTCCCTTTCGAAGCCCCGCCGCCCGGGAGGTGGACCTGATCCTCTCGCTGACGATGAGCTCTCTCACCTGCTCACTGATGCTCTGGGCGGTTCTGTCCAATTACGACCGCGAGCAGCGCCGCCTGAAGAACCTCAACGCCGAGCTGGAACGGAATATGGCGGAACGGGTAGAAGCAGAGCACTCGTTGCGCGAGAACCGGGAACTGCTGAACGCCGTCATTGAAGGGACTTCCGACGCGATTTACGCCAAGGACACCGAGGGGCGCTATGTCCTCTTCAATAGCGGCGCGACGCGCATCACCGGCAAAAGCGCGGCCGAGGCGCTGGGCAAGGACGACAGCTTCCTGTTTCCCGGCGAGGAGTCCTTCCTTATCATGGAGCGCGACCGGGAGATCCTCAGTTCGGGCGAGGTACGGCACCTCGAACACGTGCTCACCAGCGGCTCCGGAGAAAAGATCGTGGTGCAGGCGACCAAGGGGCCGCTGCGCGACGAGAATGGCATGGTGACCGGCGTCTTCGGCATCTCCCGGGATGTCACCGTGCAGCGGCGCGTCGAGGACGAAATCCGCATGCTCAACTCCGATCTCGACCTGCGGGTTGCCGAGCGGACCGCCAGGCTCCAGGCGGCCATCCAGGAGCAGGAATCCTTCAGCTACTCGGTCTCGCACGACCTGCGCGCGCCGCTGCGGCACATCAACAGCTACAGCGCCATCCTGATGGAGGAGTGCGCGGAGTGCCTCACCCCGATGGCACGCGGCTACCTGGAGCGGATCCGGGTCTCCAGCCGCAACATGGGGAAGCTGATCGACGACCTGCTGGAACTCTCCCGGATCGGGAGGTCCACGCTGGAAAAGACCGCGGTCGACCTCAGCGAACTGGCGAGGGTCATTTGCTTCAGGCTCAAGGAGGCGGAGCCGGAGCGACTGGTCGAGTTCCGCATCGCCCCGGACCTCACGGCCCACGGCGACCGCATCCTGCTGCAGCAGGCGCTGGAGAACCTGTTGGACAACGCCTGGAAGTACACCGGCCAGCGGGAGTCGGCCTGCATAGAGGTGGGAAGGACGGAGGAAGGGGGGCACACGGCGTACTTCGTGAGGGACAACGGCGTCGGCTTCGACATGGCGTACAAGGACAAGCTCTTCGGCGCATTCCAGCGGCTGCACGGGGCGGAATTCGAGGGGACGGGCATCGGCCTGGCGACGGTCAAGCGCATCATCAAGCGGCACGGCGGCAAGGTCTGGGCGGAGGGGGTCGTCGACGCAGGGGCGACGGTGTACTTCACGCTGCGCTGAAGTCAGGCCAGCAGGTAGCTGGCCACGTCGATGTTCTTCAGGAGCGCGTCGACCGAGGAGACGACGGAGGCGTAACGGGTGCCGCCGACCGGGGCGAGGCTCACCAGTCTCGGCTGCGCCAGCACCTCGCCCCGGGCGTCGATGATGACCTTGACGGCGGGCGGCACGCTCTCCATGGGATGCGGCTTGACGACCAGGGCTATCTCGTTGTTGTCGAGCCGCACCAGGGTCCCCACCGGATATTCCCCCATCATCTTTTCAAACTGCCGCACCAGTTCGGCGTTCAGCGAGGTCCCCGCCAGCCGGTGCATGATGTCCATGGCGGCCTTGGGCAGGGTCGGCACGTTGTAGGTGCGCAGCGTGGTGATCGCGTCGTAGCAGTCGGCTACGGCCACCAGTTCGGCGAAGTGGCTGAAGGACCGGTCGCTGGCCCACTCGGGGTACCCGGTCCGGTTGAACTTTATGTGGTGCCCGAGGACCGCGTCAGCCACTTGGGGGCTGATGTCCTTCATCTCGGCCACGATCTGCGCACCGGCTTCGGCGTGCTTCTTCATCTGCTCGAACTCTTCGGCGGAAAGCTTTCCCGGGTTGTTCAGGATGGCCTTGTCGACCTTGGTCTTGCCGATGTCGTGCAGCAGCCCTGCGGTGTTGAGATCGCGCAGGTCCTCCGGGCCAAGCCCCAGGAACGACCCGAAGCTGAGCGCCAGGATCCCGACGTTGACGCTGTGGCTGAAGGTGTAGTTGTCGTAATCCTTGATCATGGCGAGCCCGAGCAGGGTGGTGGGATCCTTCATGGTCACCGAGACCATGTTGTCCACGACGGCGTTGATCCAGGCGCCGGTGGGGATCCTACCGTTCTCCACCTCCCGCATGGTGTCGCGCACCGCGTTGAGCGCCTGGAAATAGGTGCGCGACGGGATGCCGTCCTCCCGGTCGTTACTATCGTCGGACACCGTCTGGTCGATGCCGAGACGGATGCTCCGGATTCCCTTTTTCTCCAGGTCCCCGGGCAGCAGGTCGGCGTTGGTGTCGCGGCGGGCCAGCAGGGAGGCGAAGCCGAAGAGGTCCTCCGTGGAGACACCGGCGTAGACCGTGAGCGCCTCGATTTTCTTCTTGTTCAGGCGCTCGGCGAGGTCGGCGACCGCGGAGTTGGGGGCGACGATGAGGCGGTTTTCCAGGAAAAAGGTCCCCTCCACCACGCCGAGGTGAATCTCCGGCTTGTCCTGGAACATCTCGGCGAGGATGCCGGCGAGCTCCTGCAGCGGCTGCCCCACGGAGGGGTGCGCCAGGGGGTAGAGCATGACGGTCTTGATGGATGCAGCGAGCAGCATGGCGACCCGCTGCGCTACCTGGATGGTGACCTCACTCATGGTCCGGATTCCTTTTTGCCATGGCGACCAGCGCCGCGGAGGAGACCTGCCCCAGCTGCCCGCCCTGCGCCGAGACGCTCTCCAGGAATTGCCGTGCCGCTTCTCCGCCCAGGCTCCCGATCGCCTCGACGGCGAGGAGCTTCAGCTCGTCCCAGCGGCTGGGAGCGATCCAGTATCTTTTCTGCACCAGCTTGCACAGGGGCTCCAGCGCGCGGCGGTCCCCGATGCGGCCGATGGCGACCAGGGCCTCCTTCTTGAGCGCACGGGTTTTCCCCAGCAGGTCCCGATGCTGGACCAGCTGCAGCAGCGGCGGCAGCGCTCTTTGATTTTTGGTGTTGCCAAGCCAGGTGATGGCGTGCACACCGATGGCCTGGTTCTGGTCCCGCAAAAGCTCTATGAGGGCGGCGCTCGCCTCCATCCCACCGATTCCCGCCAGGGCGCGGATCGATTCCATGCGCACCCGGCTGTCCGGGTGGTAGGCGGTGCCCACGATCTCCTTCACCGCGTCCCGGTTGCCGAGCTCGGCCAGGATGGCGACGGCGGCGAGCACCACCTGCCACCTGCCGTCCTTCAGCAACTCGTACAGGGCCGGTTCGGCCGCCGGGCCGATGCGTAAAAGGGCGGTCATCAGCGTTTTCCGGGCGTTCTTGAGGCCGACCGCGATGAGCCGGTTGATGACCGCGTCCACCACTTCGGCGCCGGCTCGCTGCAAGATGCCGAAGACGGTCTCCTTTTGCCCGAAATCCGGGTCCTCCAGGTGGTCCAGCAGGTGCTCGGCCATTTCGCCCGGAACAAGCTGCTGCAGCAGCATGGTGGCCTGCTCGCAACTGGCGGCGCCCCGGTTGGGGTCCGAGCTCTGCCGCTCCAGGGCGGCAAGCACGGTGAAAAGCTTGTCGAACTCCTTTTCCAGCCGCAGCGCCAGGGCCTTGGTCAGCAACAGCCGGGCCTGCTGGCGGTACTGGTTGTCGTCAGTCTCCAGGGACATGAGGACGATGAGCGCCTCTATGCTCATCTCGACGAGATGGTCCAGCAGGCTGCTCGATTCCATTTGGGAGCTTGGGTCCTGGGCGGGTTCCGTCTCGGAACTCGCCCCCTGAGCCGCGGCCTCCTCGGCGGCCTGCTCGGCCCTTTTGCGGGTGAAAACCGCGGAGATGTCGATCTCGTTGAGGATGATCGTCTGGATGCCGTGCTGCTTCAGCAGTGCGGTCAGGCCGCCGGCCGCGATGATCTTGGGGGGGTCCAGCGCCATCAGGGAGAGAAAACCGTTGAAGTCGGTCTGGGAGAGTTCCGGAAGCACGACCACCCGCTGGATCTCACGGGCGAAAAACTCCAGCGCGAGTTCCTTCGTCATGGGGGAGGCGGCGAGGGCGGTTTTCCGGTCGGCAAAGGAAAAGCCGCTCCGGCGCACGATCAGGGCCTGGGTCCCCTCCCGGGCGACCTGGGACATGGCCTGGTAGGCGGCAAGCTGCAGCTTTTCACGCAGCGGGTGGCCCTCGGGATAGAAGGAGAACGCCTTCAGCGCCTTGTAGGTTACGGCGAGCGCCGTATTCCAAGCGGAGGCCGTTGCGTCTCCATCAGCGAGCGGCGCCGCCGTATGTGGTCTGCTTTCTGGCATATCTTTCCCGGTACTTGGTGGGAAATGTTATCTGAAATGGGAATATTTATCAAACAATTAGCGCGTTTTCGCCTGCCGCTGCCCCTGGCGCTCCCTCCCTTGCCGGACGGACGGTCACGCCAGGGAGCATCGCAGTCTAAGCTTATACAGCATGGCGCCATTAGTTTCAATAAATTGTTAACGGAATGAAACCTGGTAGGGAGCAATGCCATGGCACCAGGATAGTCCCGGATTGCGTAGCGCAGAAGGTGGGCAGGTAACGGCAGCGGGGTCATGGCACCTGTGACAGTGCGACTTCCTGGCTCTGACAATGTCAGGTATGACGTCCCTCCTTTTTGTGCTAGTGTGGTGCTTCAGTCGCCAAGCCGTCAGGACTCTTTGCAGGTTTGCGGAGCACCAGGGGAGGGGAATCATGGACCAAAGGATAAGGGACGCCATTTTTCGTGAGGTCGCCAGGGAACCGTTCGCTCAGACCCTCGGCATGGAGCTGAAGGAGCTGGAATTTGGCTTTTCCGCGGTGGAGATGGTTTACGACCCCGCGGCCATGAACAACCTGTTCGCGCGGGCCCACGGGGGGGCCATTTTCTCCCTGATCGACGAGGCCTTCGAGACCGTGTGCCAGACGGTGGGGCAGGTGACCGTGGCGCTCAACGTCAGCGTGAACTTCGTGTCCAGCCCCGAGAACGGCGCCCGGCTGCGGGCCGAGGCGCGCGAGGTGAGCTCCACCAAGCGGACCGCGAGTTACGACATCCGGGTCAGCGACGGCGACGGGCAGCTCATCGCCGTTTGCCAGGCGCTCGCCTACCGCACCGGCAAGGAACTGCCGTTTCTTTGAGCCTCACTGCCCCAGTTCACGCGTGCCGCATACTCCATGCAGCGCTGAAAGACCTGGTAGCTGAGCCGGGGCGGCAGCTGGCCGGCGGTCGCGGCGTCCGTGTTGCGCCGCTCGAAATTCCGGGTGTCGCTCAGGTAGGGGCGGTACGGCTCGATGAACTTGTGGAACAGCGCCTCGGGCGGGTTGGGAAGCCATCCCCCGGGAGGGTCGCCGTAGATGATCTGTATCCCTTGCAGGTTCAGGAACGTACCGCAGTATGAGGCGAGCTCCTCCATGTTGCTGGGCGTGTCGCTGGTCAGGTGATAAATGCAACCCGGCCGAGCTTTTTCCATCACCTGCAGGGCCGCGCCGACAAAGTAATCGACCGGAATGAGATTCACGCTGCCCCGCTGCGGCAGGAAGATTCTCAGCGGCAGGTGCAGGACCCCGGCGGCGTCGAGACGGATGCCGCAGGCGCGGGATCTAGCGCCTCCCTGGGACAGCAGGTCGCCCAGGTAGATGTCCCTGATCAGGGAGAGCGCCTTGACATGGTGGTACAGTGCGGTGAAGCTGTTGGCCCTTCCGGTGCGCGCATCGCCATAGACTATGGAGGGGCGCAGGATGCTGTACGCCACCCCGCTTTCCCCGCAGCGGGCCGCGACCTCGGCCTCGGCCCGGGCCTTGGTCTCCTCGTAGATGTTGGCGAAATCACCCGTGGCGGCGGGCTCTTCGGGGCAGCTCGCTCTGCCGGCCGCCCCGACATACGCGGTGCTCACGTGGTGGAAAAAGGGAGCCCGGCTTTTTTGGGCGAAGCGGATGATTTCCTTCAGGCTGTGCACGTTCGTGTCGAGGGATTGGGGCAGGTTGGCCCGGGAAAACCGGGTGTCGGAGGCGAGGTGCACGATCCGGCTCCCGCGGGAACAAAGCTCGTCGTAGCGTGCCGGATCCAGCCCCAGCCAGGGCTTCAGCAGGTCCACCTCGGCAGCCTCGACCTGGCCGGGACCGCTTTGCACCCCGAACCAATCCAAAAGCCCGGCGACCCTTTTCTGAAGGCTCGACCCTTTGCAGGGGCGCCCGAAAACCAGCACCCGGTCGCCCCGCCGCACCAGCGCCGCCATGGGATGGCTGCCCAGAAAGCCGGTGGCCCCGGTCAGCACGAAGCCTGCCCCCGCGGCGGCGCCAGACACCCCTAACTCCTTTCCCGGGCGCTTTCCTTCCCTGGCACTGCCGCGGCAGGGTCGCCACCGCACCGCAGGGGGGGAGGCTCGCGCAGCGGGACCGGCGGGACCTCCTCTCGCTCAACTCCCCACGTTCCGACCGCCTCTGCCGCATAAAGGAGGTTCTCCTTCCGGCAAAACCCCTGGTACAGCACGTAGCGCAGCCAGCGGATGGTCCCGGTCCGCGCGCTGACCTCTTCGATCAGGGATCCCGCCTCCTGCGCAGCCTGGCGCACCCGGCCTATATCGTCGGGGTCGCATTGGTCCGCGTAATAGTCGTACTCGAAGATGCATCTCTTGCCGCAGTCTATCGGGGTGATGAAACCCAGCTCGTTCTTGATCCCGTGGCGCCCGGCGATGGCGCCGAACTCGCGGCACAGCTCGTCGATCAGGCCGAATTCAAGGGGAAGATAGATGAGCAGGGGGAAGAAATGCTTCTCTCTGCCGACCCGGGAGCTGGTGATCCTGAACATGTTGAGCCAGACCAGGTCGGTCAGCTCGGGGCGGGAGTAGACCGTTTCGTAAAAGGCGCGCAGTTCGGGGTCGACGGCACTGGCGAGGAGCGCCGGCGACGGGGCGAGCGCCGTCTCCGCCAGCTCGGCAAAACCTTCCGTCGTAAGGAAAGAGAAGGACTCGTCCCGGGAGAGTTGCGCCAGGAGGTCGAGCCACCCGGCGTTGCCCAGCATGGGGAGGCCGAGGCTGAGCGTCCGGAACAGGCGCTGGTCGATGAGCGGATGCCCCATCTTCCTGACGCTCTGCAGGGCGTAGCGGTCTCCCAGCACCAGCACCAGGCAGGCCATCCCGAGCTTATCCCTGAAGATCCCCTTCACCTGGTTGGCGAGTTCCTGGGTCGGCGCCATGAAGGAGGACACGTATTCGGCACCGAGCACCCCGATGGCGAACCCGATGCGCCGCAGCGCGCAATCCTTGGCGAAGTGCAGCGCGTTTTCCAGCGTCTCGAAGGGGACCAGCACCCCGGCCTCGTCGGCCGTCATGGCGTGGAGCTTCAGGTCGGCCGAGACGCAGATGCCCGGGCTCTGCGCGCCGCTGCTGCTGAAGGCGAAGAGGTTGGGCGCGTCCTTTTGGTTCAGGGAGAAGAGGTGGCCGTTCGGCGCGGCGAACTGCGCGTCGATCACGTTGTCCGCGCAGGTGCCGTAGGCGGTGGCAAAGAGCGAGAGAATGCCGGAGCAGATGATGCTGGCGCACACCAGCGCGGCCGGCTCCGCCACGTTGACCCGATAGCCGCGCTGGTAGGCGGCGCGCTGCAGCTCGAACGCCGAAACTCCCGGGCCGACCCGGACAGACCAGCTGCTCTCGTTGAAGGAGATATCCTGCAGACGGTTCAGGTCGATCACCACCCCGTCGCTCAGCTCGAAGCCGAGGATGTTGGTGCCGTTACCGCGCGCCGTCCAGCTGACGCCGTTTTCCCTGAGGAGCCTCAGCAGGGCGGCAACCTCAGCGGTGGTGCCGGGCATGACCACGTAGGCCGGCATCTTCGGGGCGGCCACCGGGCAGGGGTCGTGGGAATAGGTGACCGCAATGGCCCGGTCGCTGGTGGCCCACTCCTCCCCGACGATGCCCCGCAACAGCCACAGGAAGCCGTCCTCCGTGGTCGGCTCGATGATGCCGCTCGCCTCGGCGTGGTCGCTCAGGAACTGCTTGAGAGCCCTCATGACGATGGTGGGGCGCAGCCCGGTGACGAAATAGCACTGGTAGTCGCACTTGCCGCACAGGTTGCAGCCGTCCGCGATGTCGAGCGCGCCCCGGGTGACCGGGATGGTCCCCTCCCTGAGCGCCGCGTAGAGGTCCATGCGCCCCTGCGGGTAATAGCTCACGAAGCGCTTGGCCAGGCCGGAGGCGCAGACGCCGGAGCCGAGGTAGTCGATCTTGCACATGGCGTAGTGCCGGCAGTTCCTGGCGCAGCTAAGCACCCGGTCCAGTTCGCGGCCTGACTCGTCCCGCATCGCTTCTTTCATCGTGCCTCCCCGAGTACTTTCAGAAGAGCTGCCTGCCAATCTCTACAAAACGATTCCCTTGATGGCGTAGCCGAGGTACATCATGGACGTGTCGCCGGTTTCCACCAGGTGCAGCTTTTCGCCCAGTTCACGGTAGCAGAGTTCCCCCCGTGCCCTGCGGCGCAGGTAGTGCAGCACGGCGAGCAGCGAAACATTGGGCTCCAGCCCCCGGTGCTCCTGCCAGACCAGGTTGTTGCTGGCCAGCAGCAGCTTCATCTCCCCGGGCCGGATGAACATCTCCCAGACGTGGAGGTTGGGGGGAAGGAAGGCCCAGCGCTTCCAGACCTGCGAGATTTTGATCGCCACCAGCTTGGAGCGCAGGGTGCGGTTGATGGTGTCATAGCAGAAAACGCCGCCGGGCTTCAGCACGCGGGAAACCTCCGAGATGACCTGGGGCAGGTCGCGTACATGCTCCAGGACGTCGCAGCAAAAGACCACGTCAAATGCTCCGTCACGGCAGGGGAGCGACTCGCCGCTTCCCTTCAGGTAGCTGATGCGAAAGCCGCTCAGCTCGGCATGGCTTCTGGCGACCTGCAGCGACCTTTCGGAGGGGTCCACGCCGACCGTCTCAAAGCCAAGGCGGGCGATCTCCTCGCAGAGCAGGCCGCCGCCGCAGCCGACCTCCAGGGCCGTTCTCCCGTGCGGGTTCAGGTTCAGCACCTCGAACAACCTCTTCTTGAGGTAGCCGACCCGGGCGGGATTGAGCGAACATTGGATCAGATAGAGCGCCGAATCAGGCTGCCACCAGCTTTCCCGGTCCGAGTTGTAGAGGTCGTTGTCGATGCGGTCGTATATTTCTTGCGCCACCTTCTGCACGGTGTGCTTCTCCTTGGCCCGGGGCTCCCGCCCTCAGGAAGCGGTTCTTGGAGGCCCAGCCGGCTCTCCCGCTCCGACCAACATAACCAACGTGGGAGACGAAGGGCCGGGGAGGGGGGGGGCGCTCCGGAGCATTCCGGCAGGCTCTTTGTAAGAACGTTAATTGAAAGAATATTAATGTCAAGGGTGGCTCTGCTATCGCGTTTCCGTCGTAGGCGCGGTCGCCTGCTAATTAAGAAGCGTCAGGCGCCTGGGTCAGCGTAGGGGGGCATTTTCTGCCCTCCGACCGCCGTGTTGAGCAACTGCGTGAGGAGGCCTCTGGGGCGGCAGGAGGGGGGGGAGGTTGACACCTCGACCGTTTTTATGGTAGCAATGTGTACCTGTTGTTGACTTTGCAGTCTGGTAACCTGCCGGATTAAAGGAGGATTATTTGCTTACTACAATGACCTGTCGAAGAGCTTTTCTCAAGTCGTCTCTGTATTTGGCTGCCACTCTCATCGGCGCGAAATCCGCTTTCGCCAAGCTTTGGGACGGCTCCGGAGCGCCGGAAGGAAAGCTCTCACTGTACAACGTTAACACCCGTGAGCGTCTGGCGATCACCTACCGAAACCAGCTGGGAGAGTACAACGAGGAGGCGCTCAAGGAGTTGAACTGGGCGTTGCGCTGTCACGTGACCAACGAGGCCGCCACCATGGATCTGCGGGTTATCGAGTATCTGAACCGGCTCGATAACAGCCTGGGTGGCGGCAACGAGATTCAGATCATCTCCGGATACCGCTCGCCTTCCTACAACAGCAAACTGAGGTCTTTTTCGAAAGGGGTGGCGAAGCACAGCCTGCACATGAAGGGAAAAGCGATCGACCTGGCCATTGCGGGGATCGGGCTGGATCGGATCAGGCACACAGCGCTGGCACTCGCCGCGGGTGGCGTCGGGTATTATCCCCGGGAAGGGTTCGTGCATATCGATTCAGGCGTTATCAGGGCCTGGTAGGACGAGAAGAAGTGCAACCCGAAACTTACGAAAAAGGCCATCCCTGGGATGGCCTTTTTATTGGGCTCTGTCAGTCGTAGGGTGGGCACCCTGTGCCCACGCGGCATTCGCGCTGCGCCCTCGGTGGGCACGGGGTGCCCACCCTACGCGATCTCGGCGGGATGTGGACCAGATGAGCTCGGGTTTTAGCGGGGGCAAGGGAAAGGAGAGTACAACCGGCGCCGCTGATAGCGGGGCCGCGAGTTGCCAGGCGAGTCTATCTGTCGAGCAGCAGCCCGAGCCTGCCGGCGAGCCAGCGGGTGGTGGTCGCCTGGATGACGATGGTCACCAGGATGGCGAGGAAGGTCACCGCGGCGATGACCTCGGCGCCCGGCAGCTTCCTGCAGAGCAGGATGCCGGCCAGCGCCCCGGGAATCACCCCGGTCTCGCGGGTCCAGCACATAAAGAGCATCTCCTGGAGGCTCCACTTGGCGCGGCGGTCGGGGAGGGTGCAGCAGAACACGGTCGCCGGGCGCGCCACGAACATCAGAACTCCCACCAGCGCCAGCCCGCTCCAGAAGTATTTCCCCAGAAGCGCGAAGTTCACCTGGCTTCCGAGCAGGATGAAGATGAACATTCTCATGATGAGGGAGGTGGTGAGGATAAAATCCTCCAGCTTCTCCTGCTCCTGGTTCTCCATGCGAAAGCCGAAGGCGTCCTTGTTGCCGAGCACGATGCCGAAAACGAAAACCGCCATGAATCCGCTCGCCTGCAGGGTCTCCGCGCTCATGTAGGCTCCCACCACTGCCATCAGGGTGACGAGCGGCGCATACTCCAGCAGGAAGCTGAACTTCTCATGGGCGATCAGGAAGGCCGCCGCGTACCCCAGCGCGCCGCCCACCAGCACCCCGATTAGGGCGTTACTCACCAGGTCGAAGGCCGCCTTTCCGAGGGAAAAGCTCCCTCCCGTCCCGAGAATCACCCCCAGCAGCGAGAAGGTGACGATGGCGCCCATGGCGTCGTTGAAGGCCGATTCGCTCATGACGGTCTGGGCCACGCGCTCCCTGATCCGGACCTGCTTGAAAACCGGCACCAGGGTCGCCGGGTCGGTGGAGGCGATCACCGCACCAAAGAGCAGCGCGGTCAGGATGGGGAGTCCCAGCAAAGAGGCTGCGGCGTACCCGGTGATGAGGACGCTGATCAACACGCCTGCCGTCGAGATGGCCACGATGGTGATCCAGACGTTTTTCAAGACGCTGACCCTGAGGCTTGCGCCGCCGTCGAACAGGATGTAGCAGGAACCGAAGATCAGGATGATCTGGTTGAAGGCTGAGTCGGCCCTGACGTTTATCACGCCGGCGAGCTCGGGGCCGAGACCGATCCCTATCAGCAGGAAAAGCACGACGTCGGGCACCTTTAACTTCTGAGCCAGAATGCCGCTCAGCGACCCCGCACCCAGGATGATGCCGATCATGAGCAATATGTGTTTCGCCGAATGGATAGCCGCTGAATCCATGCCCGCTGTCCTTTGATTTTTATTGACGCTGCCAGAGCCCCCAGCCGGTCCCAGAATCGAAGACGCTCCATTGTCTCCCGTCCTGGCTGCACATCTAAGTCCTGGCTGTATATCTACGTCCCGGCTGTAGATCTGCTCTCATCGGCACGCGCCGAATCAGCTCATGACTCCTGCCTATCCCATTGCGGTTACATTGTCAATATATACTCAGCTTACCACGAGAGAAGTCCGACAAACTTGCCAGGCGCAGGTCGTCAGCATCAATGGCAACCTTAACTGGTGAGCATCCGGCTTTCCTGCGCCTGTGGCCAGGTCAGGATGGGAAATGACCGCAAACTTGGCGCAAAAAAAGAGGGGCGACCCCGCGCACCGGTTTCGGTGTGCAAGGTGCCCCATGGGTCAACGTACAGTGTGCCGTTTTTCTATGCCGCCAGCGGCGACCCGGCGGGTTGCCTGTTCTTCCTGAAAAAGACAACCGCGGCACCGGTTGCCAGGAAAGGACCGGCGACTAGGAGCACGCTCCCCAGGATGGTAAAAATCCGCTCAAACCATGGCTGCTCTGCAACCCGCACATGCACCAGCCCTATGCCGACCATAAGCCGCATGGTCAGCATCACCGCGACAGGGATGACAACGGTGAGCGAGGAGTACTTCCACTTGGCGGCCCGGTCCAGTTTCAGGCGCCAGATGAGCAGTATGTGGCAGGCCGCGTTCAAGAACACGATGAGATAAATCGACATGTTGTTCGTCAGTTCTGACATAAAGTTTCCTATTTGAACCTGCAAAGCTACATCATTCCCATGGCCCGAGGCAGCCAGATGGACAGCGTCGGCCAGTAGGTTACGATCACGAGGAACACGATCATTGTCAGCAGCCATGGCATGACCGCCATTGTCAGATCGGTTATGCTCAGCTTGGAGATACCGCTGGCGACATACAGGTTGAGGCCGACCGGAGGATGGCAGAGACCGACCTCCATGTTGGCGTCGATCAGGATGCCGAAGTGTACCGGGTCGATGCCGAGTTTCATGGCGGCAGGGAACAGGATCGGAGCGAAGATCAGGATGATCGAGGACGGCTCCATCACGTTGCCGGCCAAAAGCAGCACAAGGTTCACGAAGATCAGGAAGGCGACCACGCCCAGGTCCTTGCCGAGGATCCAGTCCGCCATGGCCTGCGGTATGTTCTCATTGGACATCAGGAAGGAGAAGAGCACCGCGTTGGTGATGATGTAAAGCAGCATGGCGCTCAGGTTGGCCGACCTCAAGAGCACGCGCGGCACGTCTTTCATCCCCATGTCTCCGTAGACGAAGACCGAGATGAAGAAGGCGTACACGGCGGACATGGCGGCCGCCTCGGTGGCGGTGAAGATGCCGGAGTAGATGCCGCCGATGATGATGACCACCAGCAAGAGGCCCCAGACGCTCTTCCGGAAGGCGACGAAACGCTGTGCCCAGGAGGCCTTGGGAAGGCGCGGGTAGCCGCGCTTCTTGGCTACGTACCAGGTCACGACGCAGAGCATGAGGGTGAGCAGCATGCCCGGGAACAGACCGGCGACGAAGAGGGCGCCGATGGAGGTGTTGGTCGAGATGGCGTAGATGACCTTCGGGATGGAGGGGAGCATCAGGATTCCCAGGGAACCGGCACAGACGATGACGCCCGCACCGAAACGCATCGGGTAGCCGTGCTGCACCATGGCCGGCAGGATGATCGAGCCGATGGCGACGACGGTGGCGACGCTCGATCCGCAGACCAGGGCGAACATGGCGCAGGCGAGGATGCCGGCCAGCGCGAGCCCTCCGTTTAGGTGCCCGATCATGCTGATGGCAAAGTCGATCATCCTGCGGGCCACGCCGCCATGGGTCAGGAAGTTGCCCGCCAGGATGAAGAAGGGGATGGCCATGATCTCGAACTTCTCGATGCCGGTGAAAAGTTTGAGCGCGACCGCCTCGATCGGGACGTTGGTCAGCAGGAAGAGAAAGGACAAGACCGTCAGGCCCAGTGCGATGGAAACCGGCACCCCGGTCAGCATCAGCGCCAGCAGCAGGGCGAAAACGATGCCGACGTTGCCGAACATGAACCCGACGGTCAGCAGGACGGCCGAGATGCCGATCAGCCAGGAGGCAGCCTTCGTCTTGCTCATGAGAGGTAAAGTTGCGATGTCTTCCATGCTCATTGTACGTTACCTCCAGCGGAATGATCCTTGGCAAGGGTAAGAGGGGAATGTTCGATGGCCTCTTCCTCAAGCCCTTCCACGTGCGCTTCATCATGACTGTGCGGCAGTTCGCCGGTTTTAAGGAAACGGTAACCGACCTGCAGAAACCGGAAGCACATCAGATAGGAGCCCATGGGAACCGCAGAGTAGATGAACCAGGTGGGCCACTCGAGGTCCGGGGTGGTCGGGCCCTGCGGGACATCACCGGTCGGTATGCCCAGCAGGTGGAACAGGGCGTAGTGCAGCCCGTTCTCCCAGACGAAGGTGGCGCCCAGGGTGCCGATGATGCCGGTGAAGATGGTGCCGCAGACGATGGACACCATGACCCCCTTGGTGCGCCAGTCGGCGGGCAGACGGTTCACCAGCACGTCCACGCCCACGTGAATGCCGGAGCGCACGCCGTAGGCGGCCCCGAATTTTGCCATCCAGACAAACATGTAGATGCAAAGTTCCTGGGCCCAGCCGAAATGAAGGCTGATCAGCCAGTCCTGGAGTACCGGGATGGGAAACCCCGCGCCGTAGCGATGAATAATTGAAAGAAAGATGACGAGCGTTGCTGCGGCCATGAGGAAGGTTATGATCCACTCCTCTAGGTGGTCGAGGTATTTCATCATGAGGTATCTCCTGGCGCATTGCTACGGCACGTCCGCTGCTCCGGCGGCAGCGGCCGTGCCGGTACCTGCCTTTATTTGTTCACCGAGTATCCGGTTGCCGCGTAGACTTCCTTGACGATGTCGGCACCGATGCGGCTCATGTTCTCCGTGTGCGCCTTGTCCATCGCCTTCTTCCACTCGTGGCGCTCCTGCGGGGTCAGGGTGATGATCTGGGAGCGGCCGGATTTCTTGACCCCTGCCAGGGCTTCGTCGTTATCCTTCTTGGCCACGTCGTTGGCGAACTTGGTGGCATCCTTCATGGAGCTTTCCAGGGCGGCGCGGATGTCCTTGGGCAGCGCTTCCCAGAACTTCTTGTTGACGATGACTGCGTAACCCAGGTAGCCGTGGTCGGAAACCGTGACGTACTTCTGAACTTCGTGCATCTTCTGGGTATAAAGGTTTGAGGGGGGGTTCTCGGTGCCGTTGACGACGCCGGTCTGCAGCGCCTGATACACTTCGGAGAAGGCCATGACCTGCGGGATGGCGCCAATCGCCCTCATCTGGGAGTCGAGTACTTTGGAGGACTGGATGCGCATCTTCAGGCCCTTGAAGTCGGCCACGTGCTTAAGCGGCTTATTGGCGCTCATGACCTTGAAGCCGTTGTCCCAGTAGGCCAGTCCGAGGATCCCTTTGGGCTCGAGCTTCTTCAAAAGTTTGGCGCCCACCGGGCCCTGGGTCACCTTGTGCAGCTCCTGGTAGTTGTCGAAGATGAAGGGGAGGTCGAACACCTCGAACTCCTTTACCCCAAGCGGCGCGAACTTGGCAAGAGAAGGGGCCAACATCTGGACCGCGCCCAACTGCAGGGCCTCCATCTCTTCCTTGTCCTTGTAAAGCTGGCTGTTAGGGTAGACCTCGATCTTCACGCGTCCGTGGGTGCGCTCTTCGGCCAATTTCTTGAAATAGTCGGCGGCCTGCCCTTTGGGCGTGTTCTGGGCAACCACGTGGCTGAACTTGATGATGATCGGTGCAGGTGCGGCTACGGCGGTCATCGGCAGGGCGAGCGCGACCGCCCCGAGTACCAGACCTTTCAGGCTTGTTGAGAATCTCATGTGTGTTCCTCCTTGGTTGATGCTGCGTTAGGATAAATCCGGCTCTGTTCTATTTTGAGATACTGTTTGGGAGCTGCTTGCGGCGCATTGCCGCTTCTAAAAACCTTAGAGCATGTTCAATGAACGTATACAAGACATTGTTTTAATGCAATAGCAGTACCAGATATGAGCGATAGTAACTGGCCGGATTTAAAGGGGGTTGTTTGGTGGAATGGTGGTTGATAAATTCATTAAAGCAGTTAGGTGGCTGAAATCCGCCATCTGGGTGGCGAATAGTTGCCAGACTGAGGGGGGACGGCTGTCGAAAGGAGGCGGGGAAGGGGGAGCTGACAAGGGAACTCATTTATAGAACAAGGGTGTTCAAGGGGCGCGAGAATGCGGTCACACCAAGGGAGGGAGGCGGAGCGTCCCCTCTCCCGGCTTGCGCGCCGAAGCCTTGGCGCAGGCGTGGAGGGGTAGCGACAGGGAGGTGGAAGCACGCGCGAGTCTCCCCCCTCCCGACCTCCCCCCTCCGGGAGGAGGAGAGTGGGACGGGGAGTGAGAACGTGGGACAGGAAGAAGAGTTGGCGCGGGCCGGGCGCAGGAAGCCTACAGGCCGTACTTGTCCATCTTGTAGCGCAGGGTGCCGCGCGGTATCTTCAGGTTCAGGGCGGTCTGCAGCACGTTCCCGGCTGTCTTTTCCAGGGCCTGCTCGATAAGCGACCTTTCCATGGCGCAGATCGCCTCGTCGAGGCCAAGGTCGGGAGGCAGGCTCGCCAGTTCGGCCGCCAGGCCGGTAGAAGGGAGCCTGTTGGCCTGCAGGTCCCTGATCTCCTGGGGCAGCTGCTCGGGGAGCAGGGTAGGGCCGCTGCGCATGATGCAGATGCGCTCGATGACGTTGCGCAGTTCCCGGATGTTGCCCGGCCAGGCATACTGCTCCATCAGGCGCTCGGCCTCCGGCGAGACATCCCGGAAGTCCCGCCCGAAGGCGCGGCTGAAGCTGTCCAGGAAGTAGGAGGCGAGCGCGGCTATGTCGGCGGTGCGCTCCCGCAGCGGCGGGATATGGATCGGGAAGACGTTGAGCCGGTAGAACAGGTCCTCCCGGAAGCTCTTGTCGGCGATCTTCAGCTTCAGGTCGCGGTTGGTGGCGGCGATGACGCGCACGTCGATGGCGATGTCCTTGACCGCGCCGACCCGGCGCAGGGTGCGCTCCTGCAGCACGCGCAGCAGCTTGGACTGCATGACCATGTCCATCTCGCCGATCTCGTCCAGAAAGATCGTGCCGTGGTGCGCCTCCTCGAAAAGCCCCTTCTTGCGGCAGCTCGCCCCCGTGAAGGCGCCCTTTTCGTGCCCGAACAGCTCGCTCTCCAGGAGCGCCGCGGGAATGGAGGCGCAGTTGATGGCGATGAAGCCGGCGTCCTTGCGGTCCGACAGGTCGTGGATTGCGCGTGCCACAAGCTCCTTGCCGGTTCCCGACTCGCCGGTGATGAGCACCGTGGAGGGGATGCGGGCGATCTCCCGGACCAGCGCCGCCACCTCGTGGAAGGCCTCGCTGCGGCCGATGATCGGGGAGCGTCCCGGCAGCACGCCGCCGTCGCGCTTTAGTTTACGCACCTCGCGCTTGAGTGTCTGCGTTTTCAGGGCGAGCTTGACGATCAGCCTCAGCGCGTCGGCCTTGAACGGCTTTTTCATGTAGTGGAAGGCCCCCAGCTTGAGCGATTCCACCGCGCTTTCCACCGAGCCGTACCCCGTAATGATGATCACCAGGAGCTCGGGGTCGAGTTCCTTGAGCGACTTCAGGATGTCGATGCCGTTCTCCGTGCCGAGGTTCAGGTCGAGCAGGGCCAGGTCGATCTCTTCGGAGGCCACGATGTCACGGGCCTCCTGCCCCGTTCCCGCGGCGCAGACCTGGAACCCCTCGCCGGACAGGATGCGCTGGACGTTTTCGCTTATGAACGCTTCGTCGTCGATGATGAGAATCTTTTCCATTGCAGGTATCCTTCGGGCGTGATAGCGCTTTGTAGTCTTGTCCCCCCTATGCAAATAGGGGGGAAGCTGAACGCAGTGAAGCAGGGGGGTGTTTGGGCCGGGGGAAGACCCCCCTGTCTCGCTTCGCGAGCCTTCCCCCTACTTCGCAGGGGGGATATAGCTGAAGGGCAGGGATGAGGGAGATGCCACGCAGTGACGCTGGCTATTTCCCTTCCATCGGCAGCTCAATAATGAAGAGCGTCCCCTGCCCGGGGCTGCTTTCCACACGGATTCGGCCGCGGTGCTCCTCGACGATGCGCTGGGTGATGGAGAGCCCCAGCCCGGTCCCCGCTCCCTTGCGGGTGAAGAACGGTTCGAAGATCAGCGGAAGGTCGTCGGCGGCGATGCCGGGGCCGTCGTCCCCGATCTCTATCACCGCCCACTCCCCTCGGACCCGGGTCGTGACGGTGATCCGGCCGCCTCCCTGCAGGGCCTCCTGGGCGTTCCTGATGATGTTGAGCACGGCCTGCTTGATTTTTTCCGGGTCGATCCGGCAGGGCGGCACCGGCCGCTCCTCGAGGGTCAGGAACACCTCGCGGCGCTCGCAGGGCCTGCGCATCAGCAGGACCGTGTCATGCACCACCCGGTTCAGGTCGCTTTCGGAGAACTCGGCCCGGGGCGGCGAGGAATAGTTCAACAAGGAGTTGATGAGCCGCTCCACCCGGCCGATCTCGGCGAGGGCCTTCTTGATCATGTTCTGGTCGTCCGAGCCGGTGGCTGCCTGGTCGTGCAGGTCGTCCAGCAGCAGGGAGATGCCGGTGAGCGGGTTGCGCACCTCGTGGGCGATGCCGGCGGAGAGCTTGCCCAGGGAGGCCAGCCGGTCCAGGCGCATCATCTCCTCGCGCAGTTTCTCCTTCTCGGTCTCGTTACGCAGGGTGACGGTCAGCCCCTGCTCGGCGCCCAGCCCGATCGGGAAACAGCCCACGTCGAAATGGGTCTGGCCCTTGCCCCGGTCGAAGCAAAACGGTTCGCGACCGTAGCCGGCCTCGCCCCTCAGCACGCGGTCGATGTGGTCGGCCAGATTTCCCCAGCCGGCGAAGACGCTGCGGTAATGCCCGTCCTGCGCGACCTCCGGTCCAAGGAGCGATCGCCCGGTCCCGTTTATGGAGGTCAGCTGCCCCTCGGGGGAGAAAGTGACGATGGCGCTGGAGATACTTTCCAGCACGCTGGTCTTGAAGTTGCGCTCGTCCATGATCTCCAGGCGGGAGTTGCGCAGCTCGTCCAGGGTGGAGAGGATGCTTTGCTTGCGCAGTTCCAGCTCGTCGGCCATGAAATTGAAGGTGCCGGCCAGTTCGCCGATCTCGTCGGCCGAGGTCACGGCGACCCTGACATGGCTGTCGCCGGTGGCGAGCTTGCCGGCTCCCTCGGTCAGCGCCCGCAGGGGGATGCTGATGCCGCGTGAAAGGAGCCACGCCGAAAGAGCGGAGATGAGGGCGGTCGCCAGGATGATGATGGCGGAGGTCGAGCGGTGCTTGCCGAGCTGCCGGTTGATCAGGCCGCTCCCCTTGCGGGCTGCTTCGTGAAACTGGTCGGCCTGGAAGCCGATAGTGACTCCCCCGAAGATGCCGTGCCTGTGGTAATCACTCGTGTCGTAGCTGATGGGCGCGTAGGCCATGATCTTCTTGGCGCCCCCCACGTTGGTGATGTCGACGTAGCCGATGCGCTGCTCCCGCACCGCGGCCGCGACTTTCGGGTAGCTCGGGTGCACGAACCCGGCCCGGTCCAGGTTGAACGGAATGCGCCCGGTGTCGATGTCCGTCTTGGAGGAGTTTTCGGAGTACGGTGGAACGGGCTTGCCGTTACGGTCTAGCCCGCGGATGTCCCAGTACTTGGGGTGGGTGATGATCCACCCCTCGTCGTCGAAGAGGAATGCGTAGTTGCCGCTGCCGTAGACCGGAAATACCGTGGAAAAATTCTTCCCCGGGTCCACGTGCTGGGTGAACTCCATCAGGTGGCGCTGGTCGAGGGACAGGATCACCATCCCAGCAAAGCGGCCGCTTTTGTCGAAAAGCGGCGCGCCGAAGCGAATCACCCCCTGGTAGGTGGTGCCGTTGTAGGCGCTTTCGGGCGTCGGGGCGCCGCCCAGCTGCTCCTGACGTGAAACATGGAAGCCGGTCAGGTGGGAGACGTAAATCTCGCCGCGCTTCAGGCTGCGCACCCGCTTGAAGTAGTCCTCGCTCAGGAACTCGGTCTGGGCCGGATCCGAGACCCTGCGCAGCTCGGGGCCAGTCAGAAATTTGCCGTCCCGGATCACCAGCTGCTCCCTTCCGGTCGCATCGATGAAGGCGATCGAGCGGTACAGGGGGATCAGTTCCCGGGTTTCCCGCGGGGTGGCGGCGCTGCCGTTGCGCAGCCAGACCTCGGAGCGGCGGGTCTGGTAGAATTCCAGCAGGCTCGGGCGGTCCAGACGCGAGCGGGAAAGAAACAGCAGGTCGCTTTCGCACTGGTGCAGGAAGTCGGAGATGTT
>TBL_comb47_HYPODRAFT_10002895_pt1 | contig 20772 bp, 17 predicted proteins | sample TroBogypolimnion_40_FD_10682 | JGI IMG/M metagenome (IMG submission 10682) | reverse complement strand
ATTGAAATACTGAACAACAAATACAGAAAAACACTCCAGTATCGGAGTGCTAATGAAGTAGCTAGAGAATGTGGTATTATTAAAAGTAATTATTAACCGAGTTGCATTTCACCCCAGAATTTACATTTTTTATCTAATTATCTTATAGCATTTACTCGATTAAAAGTCAATAGCAAAAAAGAACCCTAAAAATAAGGTTCTTTTTTGCTTATTTTTATTTAATTAGGCTAATGTATAAAGTCCGTTTTTGTTTTTCTTAAAGTATTTTGAGTTTACAAGATTTACTAGGATAGTGTTCTTTTTGAAATATCTTTCTTTCATCACTTTTTCTACTACTTGTTCTTTAGTCATCGGTCCTTCCCTTTTTAAAATATCTTTAATGATATCTCGCGCAATCCCTGCTTTATATCCCCATTCGGCGAGTGCATACATTCCACGTCCGACAAGTACAAAACGAGGATCTTTAATCAGTTCATTATGACAAGTTGCATAGTGCGTCTTGCGATTAAAAGTTTTTGAAATACTGTCCGCTACTTCTCGGAAATGCATCGGAGAACCATGGCGTCGCATAACTAAAAAAGCATAATCTTTCACTCCACGAGTACGAATGTTTGGAGAAGAAGCTTTTCCCCATTCACCTAGAGGATTTTTAGAAATAGTCTTAGACATCGAAAGCCATCTCTTTGCAATCTCTTCATTGCGATATTGTTCCGCAACATCTTTCATATTATCAAAAAACTTTTTTATCATTTCAGTTTCTTGAACTAAATCTTCGTCTTTCAAAGAGGTATAAAGTTTTCGAAGAGATTCGTGCACTTTTTCTGCCATTTCATCATCGACACTCCAACGAGTGTGAAAATTGTTGTCTTCTCGATGTCGTTTAAAAGCATCACCCAACACTAAATAAAAATGAATGTGATTTTGAGTGGCTTTGTCTTTTGAAATATGAGGCAATAATTCGTGTTCTGCTACGATTGAACCTAGGGAGCTTATTAATTGTTTCAATTCATCAAAAACAGCTTGTTCTTGTTTGTAGACATCTGATTTTTTTATTAAACTCAAGGCTGCTTCTTCGATTTGTCTGACTCTTTCACGAGTAATATTGTATTTTTTCCCGATTTCTTCCAAAGTTTTTCTTTCAGCGTCCGCATTCAAACCAAAACGATTCATAATGACATCGCTTGCTCGGTCATGAAGGTTAGAGGTTATTTTTTTTGTGACTTGTTTTGGTTTAAATGTTATTGTTGACATAATTTTTTATAATCATTAATAATAATTTTGTTTCTATACTTCTATTATACATATTACTTGCCTAGTATCAAATAAATATGTAAGAATCTTCATTAAGAATTCACCATTCTACTTGCTCGTACTCGATCAAGTTCTGTTAAATATTTTTTTCGAAGTCGCACACTCTTTGGAGTAATTTCTAAATACTCATCATGGTTCATTACTTCCAAACCTCGTTCAATATTTAAGGTAAATGGTGGATATAAGACCGTAGCTTCATCTGTTCCTGAAGCACGCATGTTGGTAAGTTGTTTTCCTTTGGTTGGGTTCACAGACATCTCTGTACCCTTTAAAACATTACCTATTACCATTCCTTCATATACCTCGGTTCCATGCCCTACATATAGCATACCACGTTCTTGTAAATTTGCAAGGGCAAAGGCTACAGCCTTCCCAGAGACCATAGAAGCCATTGAACCATATTCTTTCTTCTTTATTTCTCCGGCAAATTCTTTAAAACCAAGAACCCGAGAAGACATAATCCCTTCTCCTTTGGTATCTACAATAAATTCTCCCCGATAGCCCAAAATTCCTCTCGTCGGCACTTCAAAAGTAATCCTAGAAATTCCTTCTTTCTCATTCATGTCTTTCATGATACCTCTTCGTTTCCCAACTTTTTCTATTACGATACCAGAAGATTCATTTGGAACATCGATGATGAGCTCCTCATATGGTTCGACAAGCTCACCATCATTCTCTTTGAGAATGACTTCTGGTTGAGAAACTTGCATTTCAAAACCTTCGCGACGCATATTTTCGAGCAAGATTGCGATATGAAGTTCTCCTCTTCCGTAAACTTTAAAAAAACTCGGACCCATTTTGTTTTCTGCTTCTACGGGAGAAAAATCTACTTTAAGCCCCACGTTTATTTCTAATTCTTTTTCCAATCTTTCTTTGATTTGGCGAGAAGTGACAAATTTCCCTTCTTTCCCTGCGAATGGAGAATCATTTACTAAAAAATTGAGAGAGATGGTCGGCTCATCAATTGCGATGTGAGGCATCGGTTCAACTGATTCATCTTCACACACTGTCTCCCCAATATAAATATCTGGAATTCCGGAGAATAAAACAATGTCTCCCGCAGTCGCCATTTCAGCTTCTTTTCTATTGATTCCTTCAAAAGTAAAGAGCTTAGTTATTTTTTTACTTCTTATTTCTTTTTCTCCTTTAATAAAAACAGTACTACCTGAAACCATCTTTCCAGAATAAATTCGAGCAACTGCAAGTCTCCCTAAAAAATTATCATAGCCTAAATTGAAAACTTGAGCGCACATTTTACCACCTGCATCATCTGAGACTGAAGGAACTTTTTCTAAAATTACATCAAGTAGTGGATCGAGAGTGTTTGATTCATCACTTAAATTCTTCTTGGCAATTCCTTCGCGCCCGATAGCATAGACTGTTTCAAAATTTGCTTGTTCTTCAGTAGCACCTAATTCAAAAAATAAATCTAAAACTTCTTCGTGAGTTCTATGTGGATCAGCCGCTGGCTTATCAATTTTATTGATAACCACAATCGGTTTTAATCCAAGCTCTAAAGATTTTTTCAACACAAAGCGAGTTTGAGGCATAGGACCCTCTACGGCATCCACCAAGAGTAATACTGAGTCAATTGCTCGTAATACTCGTTCTACTTCTGAACCGAAATCCGCGTGGCCTGGCGTATCTACAATATTTATCTTAGTGCCTTTGTAATAAATAGAAGTATTTTTGGAATAAATGGTGATACCACGTTCTTTTTCAAGATCGTTGGAATCCATTGAAGCTCCTTCATCTAACCCACCATTTTGTTGCATCAAAGAATCGGTGAGTTTTGTCTTCCCGTGGTCCACATGCGCTATGATTGCGATATTTCTTATTTCCATAATTCAATTTAATTAAAAAAAGCCTTCGGGCTTTTTTTAATAATAACATACTTTTTCAAAAACAACAAATAAACTAATCATCCTCGTATTCACTTCTCCTATTGGTCGGGAGAGGAACAGTTTGAGTATTTTGAATTGTTTGATTTAGGGTGGTTTGATTAACAGTTTGATTTAGATCTCCAATATAATACTGAGCAAGTAAACTTTGAGCTGAAGATGAATGCGAATTTCCTCTACCACCCTTAGTATCATACGCTTGAGTTGCCTCTTTGCCACAATAATTGGCAATATTTTGTACTCCCCCCGGATGGGCCGAAGCATAATCCGAAAGATTATAAATCTTATTATTAATAATCATCCAGCAATCGGTAATGACGTTATGTTTAGCAACCTCTGCTGAATTTAAAACTACATTACCAGCAGGAACTCCTAGAGGAGCAGGAGTTGGAGTGACTGTTGGATTTATTGCAACAGGATTTGATTTTGCTTTCGCTACATTTTGAGCCAAAGTATTCTGATTAATTTTTTGATTTAAGTCTCCAACATAATACTGGGCTAAGAGATTATTGGCAGAAGCAGAATGCGGATTACCCCTACCTCCTTTTGTATCATAGGCCTGAGTTGATTCCTTTCCACAAGAATCGGCAATATTTCTTGTTCCTCCAGGATGAGCTGAAGCATACCCCGAAATATCATAAACTTTATTATTTACAATAATCCAACAATTGGAAATTGTATTATGTTTAGCAACTTCCGCAGAATCAAGCACAGTTATTCCAGAAGTTATTAAATTCGTAATGTCTGTGTTTTTATTTTGATTTGTTAAGCCAACACCTAAATTGCTACTACCATTTTTATTGTTTTGATAAAAAACAAGTCCAGCAGTTAAAATTGCCGTCACTACGCAAAAAAATATAAATAAAGAAATTGTAGTTAGTTTTTTCATAAAAAATTAAATTCCTCAAAATGAATATTATTTTTATCGACTCCTTTACTTACAAATTGTCCCTGTAATATTCTCATAAATGAAAGTGGCCCACAAATATAAATATCTGTATTCTGTAGTCCATTACTTCTCTTTTCAATGATGTCGCCATTTATATAACCTTGTGTTTCTGAATACCAAGGCAATACCCGAATTTTACTATTCGAAAAACTAATGGAATTTAATTCATTTAAAAGCACCGCTTCTTCTTTATTTTTTAAACAATAATATAAATCAATGTTATATCCTATGTTTCCAATACTTCTAGCCATACTTAAAAATGGAGTAATACCCACTCCTCCTGCAATCCAAATTTCTTTTTTATTAGAATTGATACTTTTATAAAAACTACCAAATGGTCCTTCGACTTTTGCAATAGTCCCAGGAATTAGACTATTAATAGTGCTCGTATAATCTCCCAGAGCTTTTACCACTATTTTTAAATTAGTATCTCCGGTAAAAGATGCAATGGAAAATGGATGTGGTTCAGAACTTATTCCTACTCCAACAAATCTAATAAAAACAAATTGGCCAGGATGAAATTCCATTTTTTGAGAGATTGGCTCTATTTCTATTTCTGCAACATTATTATTTAAGATATCTACTTTTACAACTTTAAATTCAAAATCTTTATTAAAGAAAATCCGAAAGAATGAGCGATAAACCCCAGATAAAAGTCCTAGTAACGCGAAAATTAAAATGTAATATCGGATTATGAGATCCCTTGAGATATCACTCGAAATAAGTAAAGTGTGAAGTATCGCAAAAACAAAAACTGCCACCATGAATTTATGTGAAAATCTCCAAATATGATATTTTATTTTAAAGTACAAGGTAATCATCAAGAGAACAATCATCCCCAAAAGTGCAATAATACCCATTGTAATAGCAAAATTTCCATTTGGTAATAAAAACATCGCGGCACTATTTACTGAAACAGCTAGATATTTTACAACTAAAAAAAGTGGGTGAAATAAAAGAAGAGAAAAAGAAATCGCCCCAAGCCATTTGTGATGATTATAAAAAATATGCAATCCTGAAAAAATCTTATCAAAAAATATTGATCGATTACTTAAAATCAAATTTATAGAAAAAAGCATCATTCCAAGAAGCCCAGTGATCTGTCCAAGGCTTGTCATACTAGAATTTAAATCAAAAAAACGCAAAGATAAGGGGTCTAAAAAAAACCACCTAACGATAGGAATCAAAGCAAAAAAAACAATAACAATTACCGGAAAAACCTTTTTGAATTTCATTAGGAACATTATATCACGAGATATGATGAATATTTCATGAACATCTTAGATCCACTCGTATTTTTTGATAAACCACATTTTTAGGAATTGAGTAATTAGGAAGTACAATATCAAGCCAATAAAGAGCAGTGCAAAGTAAAGCGGAGGCAGTGGTAAAAATTGAAAGACTCCAGCAAATGGTGAAAATGGTAAATAAATTCCAATCGCAATAACACATATCGTAGAAATTATTAACGGTTTACTTGCCCAACTTTGGAAGAATGGGATTTTGCTGGTTCGAATAATGTGCACAATTAAAGTTTGAGTTAATAGAGATTCTACGAACCAACCAGTGTGAAAAAGTGCAGGATTGTTCCAAGTATGAAAAACATATAGCATCACAAAGAAAGTAGCATAATCAAATAGGGAGCTTATCGGACCAAAAAATAAAATAAATCTTTTAATATTTTTGAAATTCCATTTTTTTGGTTTTAATAAATGGTCTTCGTCCACTTTGTCAGTTGGTATCGTCATCTGAGAAAAATCATAGAGCATGTTGTTGGTAAGAATTTGAATCGGCAACATCGGCAAAAAAGGCAAGAAAATACTCCCACCTACTACCGAAAACATGTTTCCAAAATTAGAACTCGCGGCCATTTTGATATATTTGATAATGTTGTCAAAAATTCTTCTTCCTTCTTTTATTCCATCTTTCAGCACCAACAAACTTTTCTCAAGTAAAATTAAGTCCGATGACTCCTTTGCAATATCAGCCGCCGTATCAACTGAAATCCCAACATCTGCCGCAATTAATGACAAAGAATCATTTATTCCATCCCCTAAAAATCCGACCACATGACTTTTTCCTCTTAAATTTTTTATTATCCTTTCTTTGTCGTAAGGAGATAATTTTGCAAATACAGAAATATTTTCTACTTCTTTACCCAATTCTTCATCGCTTAATTTTTCAATATCTTTCCCTAATAATATTCTCTCAACTGAAATCCCAACATCATCACATATTTTTTTAGTTATTATTTCATTGTCCCCTGTCAAAATCTTAACTCTCACCCCTAAGTTCTCTAGATCTTTGATTGTTTCTGATACTGTATCTTTGGGAGGATCAAAAAAAGCTAAAAATCCGACAAAAGTAAGCTCCTGTTCATCTTTAGTTGAAAAAACTTTTTTATCTTTATCAATTTCTTTATAAGCCACCGCTATCACTCTAAATCCTTCTCCGTTTAATTCTTTTTCAATCAACGATTTCTTATTATCACTGAAATCTTTTAAAGAAATGACTTTTCCATCAACTAAAACATTGGTGCAAGAGGAAAGAATTTCTTCCACCGCTCCCTTACAAACAAATAGATATTTTTCTTGATTGTCTGATACTATCACTGACATTTTCCTACGATTATAATCAAAAGGAATTTCATCTATTTTTTTATACTTTGCTACTTCTAATTTTTCTTTTGTTTCTTCATGTTTTAAAATAGCTTCATCAATAATATCTTCCAATCCGGTTTGAAAATAACTATTTAAATACGCATAATGCAGAGATTCTCTACTTTCTTTACCATAAACATCTAAATGTTTTTCTAAAACAATTTTCCCTTCAGTAAGCGTTCCAGTTTTATCGGTACATAAAATATCCATTACTCCTAGATTTTCGATAGCGTCCAAATGTTTTACAATTACTTTTTTCTTAGATAAAATAAAAGCCCCCTTTGATAAATTCACCGCCACAATTGTCGGAATCATTTCAGGTGCCACACCTACCGCCACCGCAATCGCAAATAAAAATGCTTCAAACCAATTCCCCTTGAAAATTCCATTTAGTAAAAAAACTGCCGGCACCATTATGGCCATAAATTTTAAAGTTAAAACGACAAACTGTTTCAGTTCTTTATTAAAATCAGAAATATGGTCATTATTATTTATATCGGAAGCAATGCTTCCAATGTAAGTATTTCTTCCTGTACTTAAAACAAGCGCCGTTGCCATCCCACTTTCAACGCTAGTACCAAAGAAACATAAATTACAAAATTCTATTATGTTTTCTTTATCTAAATTTGAATCAACGACATGTTTTTCTACCGGCATTGATTCTCCAGTAAGCATCGCCTGATTAATAAATAAATCTTTAGAGGAAATCAATCTCACATCTCCCGGAATAATAGTGCCTGAGAATAATTCAATCACATCACCAGGAACTACTTCTCGTAATAAAATTTCTTTTTTTACGTTATTTCTAATAACAGTTGCTTTAGTATGAATTATTGATTTCAGTTTATCAGCGGCAATCGCTGCTTTTGTTTCTTGGTAAAAATTTAAAATCACGCTTAAAGAAACCATCAAAATAATGACACTAAAAGCCTTTATATCACCCACAAACAAAGAAACGAGGGCAAGCGCGATAAGTAATAAATTTAACGGACTTTTTAAAATTCCAATTAATTTCAAAAAATGATTAGTCTTTTTCTCTTCCGCAATATCGTTGTATCCATAAATTTTTAATCTTTTTTTTGCTTCTTGCTCACTTAAACCTTCGTTTTTTGAAACAAGCTCATTGAACGCAAATTCAGGTTCATTTTTTGCAAATTTATGCAATTTTTCAAAAATAATTTTCTTAAGAGAATTTATTAATTCTTCGTCATTTTTATTTTTTATAAAAATATGTTTTAACCAATTCATCCTAGATATTATAGCATTATTATCTTATCCACCACAAAAAAATACCGAGCTATTCTCGGTATTTTAAAAAATCCTATTTAGACTTTCTTCTTTTTGACTTCTTTGCAAGCATTAATTTCTTGACTGCAAGTCTTTTCTTTGTTTTATGAGAATGTCTTGATTTCTTTTTGGGACTAAGGGTTGTTCCTCTTTTTGCCATAAAAATTTATTTGAATTATTGATAATATCTTTCTATTATATCTTAAATTAATAAATTTCACAATTCAATTTATTTTCTTAAATTTTTCATTTCAGAAAGAAGCTCTATGATTTTTTCCAGCTTTTCGTCGTCCATTCTAGAAATTTCCTTTTGGAGTCCTTCAATTTCTAATTTCGCTTTTAAATTAGTCTCGTAATCGTCAAGTGCTTGTTGTCTATCGCGATCATTTTGACGATTTTGCGCCATCATAATAATCGGCGCCGCATAAGCTGCTTGGGTGGAGAAAATCAAATTAAGTAAAATAAATGGATATGGGTCCCAATGATTAACAAGAGCCACAATATTTAAAACCATCCATAATATTACAAAAATAGTTTGAATGATGATAAATCTCCAAGAACCCATGTTGTTCGCAACCGAATCTGCAATCCGGTCACCAAAACTCATAGATTGCTTGTGTTTCTCGTGCCAAGTTATTTTCTTTTCTGATGATGTTTCTTTTGTTTTTTCTTGCATATATAAATAAATTATTTTTATAAAAATACATAATCTATGGAATAGGTATTCCAGATGGATTACAAGTGAGTGTTATAACAGTATATTTTTCTCTTAGGGCTTCAATTTCACTTTGCTGTTTTTTTGTTATTTCTTCAGCATTATGCGGTAAATTTCCCCAACAATCTTTTAAATGATAAAAAACAATTTCTTTTCCATTTGTGTCTACTAACTTATTTTTACTATTACATGTATTTTTAAAATCTTTTAATTGATCCCAAACAGTGACTTTTACAATTTCATTATTTTGTTCATAAGTATTTACAATATCGTTTAATTTTACATTTAAAGGTAGACATTTTTCTAGATTAGCCCTCTTTGTTTCTTCTTCAACTTTTGCTTTATCTAAATGAACAACACAAACATTGTTATCGCAAATACAAGTTTTATTAGTTTCTATTATTTTATCTTCAATTGAACTTTCTTTTATTGCATTTATACCATACTCAATATCTTTACTTTTAATATATTCCGGAATAACACACAACTGAGCATTTTTGTCATATTTACAGTCTTCGTTTTTAACACAATTATTATTTATACGATAATTTTCTACCACACTTACTTTTTCAGGGTCAAGATTTACCGGCTTTGTTATTTTATAACAAGACGAAAAAATTTCAGCACTACAATCACTTTTTTCTTGGAGAGATTTTTCGGATATTATTTTATTTGCAAGTTCTTTTTTTATAAGAGGAATGTTGGTTTCAATTTCACAATCTCCTCCACCTATCTTATTTACCCACTTCCCATCATTTATCACACAATGATAATATCTCTCACAAACAGAATATACATCTTGATAGCAAGTCGTTCCTTCTTTCTTATAGAAATCAAAAAAACCATTAACTGGTTTGTTATTTAAAAAAGTTATTTCACTATGATAATTTCTAGATGCTCCCCCCATACTCATTTTATTAGTTAAATCTTCAAAAATCTCTATTGTAAAAGAACGCGGTAAAATACTTTTGTTAAAAGAGAAAAAACTAGAAACAGTATCTTGAATTTTTTTTAATGAGGAAATTACTTTATCTTTTGTTTGAATTAAAAAATCTCGCAAATTTGATAATTTATCATTAATTATTGAAGTTTTTGAGACTGTCGGAGTTATTTTTGTACCCTCTTTGGAAGTAGAAATATTTTCTGTATCTTGTTTAAATGAAAGAAAATAACCACCGAGGAATTCATCTCCTCCAGCATTTAAATATGCATTTACAACATCTCCTTTTTTAATTGGGTTTTTATCGTAAACATCTTTACCTAAAATAGCTTTTATGTCTTTTACTTTTAAATCTTCACAGAAATGAGGATTGATACCTCCTCCTTCATTTATAGAACTATCCTTTATGCTAAGTGTTATTAAATAATATTCAAAATCGGGCCGCTTAAGTCCCCATTGTCCAAAATTAGTTGTTTCTGTTTGGATATCAAGCACTATCCCAGCAATCGAGCAAACATCACTTTTAGGAGTCGGAACTGCTAGAGATTTTTTATTGGGAAAAATAAAGCTTGTAAAAATAAAAGTTATAATTAAAACAAAAATTATTTTAGTATTTATTTTTTTCATATAATTATTTATTTAATTCTGTTCCTCCCCATTCCACGACTGTAAACCCAGTACGAGTAAATGATTCAATATTTTGAGGTTTAATATCGATTGGTTTATTTAATGGCTTAAAAACCATAAATACTCTCAGCATCGAATCCGGCTTAGGGATAATAGTAAGAGGTGCTGTATTGGTATATTCTTCTTTTGCAAAATGGATTAGGTTGTATTTATTGTCTTTCATTTTAGGATACCAATACACAATGAATTCGTTATATTCTTTTGGAGTAAGTCCCAACTCAGATAATTTTTCTTGCAAGAATTTTATTGTATCTTCTCCTTTAATGACAAAACCAGTCGACAAATCATAATTTGGATTTATCGCTGGTTCTCCTTCCCAAAACAAATAGCTATATTCTTTTCCATCCGAATTAATTATTTTCCCATCTGGAAAGGCAGTAACTGTCCATCCTTTTTGAATTGGATCATAAGCTGGATAATCGGCAAAAATCGTTCCTTTGAAATCAAGCTTAACTTGAACTTCTTCTTTGATGGTTGGATAAAGATAGATAACAGGTTTGTCATTCATTTGAAAAAAACTACTAAAAATTATAATCAAAAAGAAATCCAGTATGTTAAAAACAATAAACATAATTAACCAAAGAAAGGCAATTTTCTTTTTTCGGAAAAACGCTCTAATTGTAAAATATAGAAATAACAAACTTATTAAAAATAACAAGAATATCCCAGCAAGCACTAAAAATTCTTCTGAAGATATATACTTAATGGGCCTTTCCAAAAAATATTTCAATGGATATCTATTAAAGATATATAAAATATAAACAAAAAAAGAAGCAATATAAAGGATAAGTAAGGAGATTTTTAAAATTTTACTCACTAAATTCTTCTTTGACCCTGGCTCTGGTTTAATAATATTTGAAGACAAATTAACATCATTTCCATATTGATTAATCATCTTTATATTATATCAATTTTTATATATTAGTCTAACAAAAACTTCTTAAATTAGGTTGTGCGTCGGGAAGGATTTTCTCTCCTTACAGGAGCAGTATACCTTTTCAATTCGCTTTGCGAATAATGAAAAGCTTTTCGAATCCTTCACGGAATAAAGCAGTTTATTCCTCACGACGAGACATAAATTAAAAAACCTAAGCAGAAGCTCAGTTTTTTAATTTTGTGCGTCGGGAAGGATTCGAACCTTCGTAGCCCTAAGGCGACAGATTTACAGTCTGTTGTAATTGACCACTCTACCACCGACGCGTTCATATAAAATAACATAAAATAAACTTTTTTGCACCCATAAACACATAAACTAAAAAATCCCCAATTTTAGTGGGGATTTTTATGTTTAAATTTTCTTGGACGGATGACGGTCGGGCTTATAGGAGCTTTTTATTTTCCCCTTTTGGGTTTCAATCTGAATTTCATTGTTTTTTACTGATACTATCACTGTATCTCCTTTTTTTACTCCATTTGAAATTATAAATGATGCAACAGGATTAAGAATTTTATTCTGGATTAAACGATTTAGCGGTCTTGCTCCATAGTGCGGATTATAGCCTTCTTTTGCGAGATATTTAAGTGCTTCATCTGATATTTTGAATCCAATATCTTTTGAGAGCAATCTATCTCGGACAACTTGCACTCGCAATCCAACAATTTCTAAAATTGCAGAAGGTGGAAGCACGTCAAACACCACTATTTCATCAAGACGATTTAAAAACTCTGGACGGAAATTGTCTTTCAGGGCCTCCAACACTTTGTCTTTCATCGCACTATAATCTTGTTTATCAGAATTATTTGAAAAACCAATTGATTCCATTTTTTCCACAAATTGAGAGCCAATATTGGAAGTAAGAATAATAATTGAATTTTTAAAATTAACTACCCTACCTTTTCCATCAGTTAAACGACCCTCGTCTATCACTTGAAGCAACATATTGAAAACTTCTGGGTGTGCTTTCTCAATTTCGTCAAAGAGTACCACAGCATACGGTCGATGTCTCACCGCTTCGGTAAGCTGTCCCGCTTCATCATAACCAACGTATCCCGGAGGTGAACCGATTAATTTTGAAACTGAATGTTTCTCCATATATTCCGACATATCTACCCGAATAAGTGCGCGGTCATCATTGAACATAAATTGCGCGAGCGCCTTGGTGAGTTCTGTTTTTCCAACCCCAGAAGGACCTAAAAAGATAAACGAACCGATCGGTCTATTTGGATCCGAAATTCCAGCCCGAGAACGACGAATGACATCTGATACTCTCTTGATAGCTTCATCTTGTCCGATTACTCTGCTTCTTAATTCTTCTTCCATTTTTTCTAATTTAGCACGTTCTTCTTCAAGCATTTTCACAAGTGGAATACCAGTCCACCTGGAAACGACCGAAGCAATATCTTCTGCGGTAATTTCTTCTTTCAAAATTCTTCGTGATTTTTGTAATTTTTTGAGGCGCAATAACTTTGTTTCCAATTCTTTTTTAAGAGTTGGAATTTTTCCATAACGAATTTCCGCCGCCTTGGTGAGATCCGCTTGCATTTCGGCATTTTCAGCATCTAGGCGCAAAGTTTCTAATTCTTTTTTAATTGCCCGAATTTCAATTACTATTCCTTTTTCATTTTGCCATTTAAGCTCAAGTTCTTTGGTTTTTTCTTGTAAATTACCTATCTCTTTATCTATTTCTTTAATTCTATTTTTAATATTTTTACCATCTCCATTATCATTTTCAACTTCTTTCTTGAGTGCTTCTTTTTCAATTTCTAAACGCATAATCTTTCGATGTGCTTCTTCGAGTACTGGTGGTTTATTTTCAAGCATTATTTTTAGTGAAGATGAAGCTTCATCGATCAAATCTACTGCTTTGTCCGGCAAAAATCTGTTCGTAATATAACGAGTGGAAAAATTAACCGCCGAAACTATCGCATCATCGGTAATTCGCACTCCGTGGAAAAGTTCATACTTTTCTTTGAGACCACGCAAAATCGCAATCGCATCTTCTACCGATGGCTCATCAATATAAACAGGCTGAAAACGACGAGCAAGCGCAGGATCTTTTTCAATATACTTTTGATATTCTTTTAAGGTGGTAGCTCCTATTGCGCGAAGTTCTCCTCGCGAAAGGGCTGGTTTTAACATATTAGAAGCATCCATGGTTCCTTCTCCACCACCCGCTCCGACAATCGTATGAATTTCATCTATAAAAAGAATCACTTTCCCATCTGCTCTTTCAATTTCTTTCATAATTCCTTTTAGTCGTTCTTCAAACTCACCACGATATTTCGTACCAGCGATCAGAGAACCCAAATCAAGTGAAACAAGTTCTTTGTCTTTTAAAGATTCTGGAATATTATTTTTGGCAATTCGCTGAGCTAGCCCTTCCACTACCGCTGTTTTTCCAGTACCCGCTTCTCCTATTAAAATAGGATTGTTTTTTGTTCGACGAGAAAGAATCTGCATAATACGAGTTATTTCATTGTCCCGACCAATGACTGGATCTAATTTATCTTCTTTCGCTAGTTTAGTAAGATTACGAGTATATTTCAAAATCAATTTGAATTTTTTTGGTTCACTAATATCGGTAATATTTTGACTACGAAGTTCTTCTAAAACTTTTAAAACAGGATCTTTCCCGATTCTGTGTCGAGCCAATATTTCTCTTCCGTCTCCTGGGATTTCAAGCATCGCAATAAAAAGATGTTCGGTAGAAACAAAATCATCTTTTAAATATTCTGCTAATTTCACAGAATGTTCTATTACCTGCGCAAAATCAGAATTTAAATATATTTGATAAGCAGGAGAAAGAGTACTACGAGTTTCTGGTAATTCAATTGACTCAAGCACTGAATCAGTCAAGAGCATTGTGTCAACCTCCAATCTATCTAAAATGGAATTCACCATACTCTCTTCTTGAAGTAGAAGTGCCGCAAGTAAATGAAGAGCAGAAACATGATTCTGCCCACGTTCAATCGCAAGCTCATGAGCTTTTTTGATTGCATCTTTTGCTTTGGTTGTAAACTTGTTTAATGGTGGCATAAAATAAATAAAAGGTTATAGAGTAAATTAAAACAATACTACATGAAAAATGGATTAAGCTTTTGGGGCTTCTGTTTTTGGATTTAGGGCTTTAATTATGTCTGAAATAGACACGAAAGAGACTGAACTACTATTTAAAGAAATACCCAAAACATTTCCATCTAAGTCAGACACCAAACCTCCAGCGTTAGCTTTTGTCACATTAATTGCCAAACTATCAGAAGAACCATCATAAATAAAAGAGGAAATAACATTACCAATTACTAAAACCTTTTGTCCTGCTTTCATTTTACTCAAATCTCCAAAAGTTGGAAGAGTATAAGCCAACTTGTTTTTTGGGTCAAGGGGATCTCCTATTTTCAAAAAAGAAAATCCATTTTTATCAGTTGAAATAAAATCTGCCTTAAACTTTCCACTATCATTTTTTACAAAATAATTTTCTTTATCAGGTACTCCACTTGCGTCTGCAACAATAATTCCATCATTTGAAACCACAAATCCCCTTCCAGCAGAAAGTTCGATTGTTTTTCCATTTTCATCTAACCCCTCTTTGCTAATAGTAAAGATTGCTGATTGATTTTTTGCGATAGCATCGACAACTAAATCTTCTTCTTTTATCACTACTGTTTGAACAGTGGGTTTACCTTCTATTTGGGTTATTTTTTCCACGGTCTGTTTTACAACTCGATTGATTGGAGCAGTGATAGAAGTTGGCACTTGTTGCATCAAGGTAACAGTAACAATACCCGTTGCGATAGAGGCAACAAAACTAATCAGAAGTGCCAATAATATTAGTTGTGATTTATTTAATTCTTTTAAATCCATACCCTAAGTATACCACTTTTTTAGTTTTTTCAAAATTTCTTTTAAAGATTTAATCGTATAATCAATATCTGTTTTGGTCGTTTTTCTGCCTAGCGAAAAACGCAAACTGCCTTTTTGTAGAGGAGAAATTGCTTCAATCACATAAGACCCACCTTTATCTCCGGATTTACAAGCGCTTTTCTCGGAAACATAAATACCTTTTGCTGAAAGTTCTATTACTAAAAGATCACTCGGAATCTTTGGAATCGTAATATTGATATTATTCGGTAATCTATTTTCTAAATCTCCGTTTATTTTTATTCCAGGATTTAAATTTAATAATTTTTTTATAAAATAACCTCTTAATTTTAATAACCTCTTATTTTCTTTTTCTTTTATTTTTCCAACCAGCTCCAAAGCACTGGCAAATTTTATTATTTCAGACAAATTTTCCGTACTTGGACGAAACCCCATTTCTTGATCTCCCCCACCAAAAATATTCACCAATGGAACATTATTCTTTTTATAGAGCATTCCGACTTTCCCAGCTCCTTCAATTTTTGAACCAGAAAGAGAAAGCAAATCTATTCCGAGTTTCTCGACGTTCAAATCTAAATAATTTACTGCCTGCACCGCATCAGTATGAAAAAAGGGATAAGGTTGTGAAGTTGTTTTTCTATAAAACCTAACCTCTTTGGCAATTTCTCGCAACGGTTGTATCGTACCAATTTCATTGTTGGCATACATCACCGAAACAAGTACTGTGTTTTTCTTTATTTCTTTTTTGATCTTTTCTGGGTCTACTATTCCATTTGGTTCCACGGGGACAATTGTGATTTGGGCTAATTTTCTTTTTTCTAACATTTTAAATGTTTCCAATACTGAAGAATGTTCAATGTTCGTGGTAATAAGATGTGGTAAATTTTTATTGTTATTTTGAAACCAAGAAAAAACAATGCCTTGAATTGCTAAATTATTGCTTTCTGTTCCACTGCTTGTAAAAATTATATTCCTAGGTTGGGTACCCAAAATATTTGCACACTTTTTTCGTGAATTTTCAAGTTTCTTTTTTGCTTCTACCCCCACCGAATGGATAGAGCTCGGATTTGGTGATATTGAAGCAGCATAATCCATATATATTTTCTTTGATTTTTCCATGAAAATAGTATATATTAAAGACTTATGAATACAAAGCTTCAGATTGTTTTTTTAGTTGTAACCTTTCTTGCCATCTTAACTGGTGTTATCTGGTCAATTAAGACAGAAAAACGTTTAAAACGTTTCTTCGTCGGGAAAAAAGCAAAAGATTTGGAAGATACAATCTTAACTTTAGAAGAAGAAATATTAAAATTGAAAAAAGCAAAAGAAAACAATGAAAAAGAAATAGTAGAGATAAAAACTAAACTGAAGAAAAGTGTCCGCGGTCTTGAAACCATTCGTTTCAACCCCTTCCCTGATCAAGGAAGCAATCAAAGTTTTGCGATCGGAATGTTAAATGAAGATGGTGATGGAGTAGTTCTCTCAAGTTTATACTCTCGTGAGAGAATGAGTATTTTTGCGAAACCAATCAAAAATGGAAAATCGGAATATGAATTAACAGAAGAAGAAACTAGTGCCTTAAAAAAAGCAACAGTTAAATAATGGACAAAAAAAATGAACAAAAAAATATAACCCGTCCACCCATTGTTGTTGTAATGGGTCATGTTGACCATGGTAAATCCACTCTCCTCGACTACATTAGAAAAACTAATATTGTGGAACGTGAGGCAGGAGGTATCACTCAAAATATTTCTGCTTACGAAGTAATCCATAAAGATGAACACGGGAAAGACAAGAAAATAACTTTTGTAGATACCCCTGGACACGAAGCATTTTCTGGAATGCGTGAAAGAGGTGCAAACATTGCGGATATCGCTATTTTAGTTGTTTCGGCCGAAGATGGAGTAAAAACTCAAACTCTTGAAGCATGGAAAACAATAGTGGAAAGCAAAACTCCCTGTATTGTAGCAATAAATAAAATAGACAGACCAGGCGCTAATGTTGAAAAAACAAAAATGGAATTAGCTGAAAATGAAATTTACCTAGAAAATTATGGAGGTAAAATTCCTTTCGTAGAAATTTCTGCCAAGGTTGGAACAGGGGTAAATGATTTATTGTCCTTGATTTTAATTTTAGCCGAAGTAGAGAATTTTACAGGAAATCCTCTTGAAGAAGCTTCTGGCCAAGTAATAGAAGCAAACCTAGATTCAAGACGTGGAATAGAAGCATCTCTCATAATAAAAAACGGCACAATCAAAAAAGGAATGCTAGTGGTAGTAGAAGATGCGTTGTGTTCTACGAAAATTATGGAAAACTTTTTAGGAAAAACAATACTTGAAGCGACCTTTTCTTCTCCAATTCGATTGGTTGGTTTTAATAAAATGCCAAAAGTAGGAGCATATTTTAAATCTTTCAAAGATAAACAAGACGCTGAAGAATACATAAAAAATAGAAGAACAGAAACAACTTTTGAAAAAATAATGAATTCTTCGGGTGAAAATAAAAAAATAATTCCAATCGTAATAAAGGCTGATGTATTTGGGACACTCGAGGCTATTGAAAAAGAAATTAATAAAATAAAAGATGAAAACACGGAATTTAAGATTATCCAAAAAGGAGCAGGAGCTATTTCAGAATCTGACATAAAATCAGTCGCAACTTGTCTTGATGCCCTAGTTATCGGTTTTAATGTAAAGGCAGATCGAAGTGCGATAGATTTAGCCGAGAAAAGGGGTATCACCATCGCGTATTTCAATATTATTTATAAAATGACTGAATGGCTTCAAGACGAAATGGAGAAAAGGAGACTAAAAATCGAAACAGTGGAAACAACTGGTAAAGCAAAAATTTTGAAAACCTTTAGTCGTACCAAGGAACGCCAAATCTTGGGTGGTAAAGTCATCGAAGGACAAATAATGCTAAATGGTATTGTTAAAATATTACGCCGAGATTTCGAAATTGGCTCTGGAAAAATCGTGAATTTAGAAAAAAGTAAAACAAAAACTTCTTTAGTTGAAGAAGGTTCCGAATTTGGAATGATGATTGAATCAAAAATAGAAATTGTCTCGGGAGATGTTATTGAATCATTCACTGTGACTAAAAAATAAAATGGAAAGAAAAGAGAAGGTAGCAAGTTTAATAAAAGAATTATCCGCTCAATTTTTAGAGCGTGAAAATAATCGTACTTCTCTTATTACTGTTACATCTTGCGATACTTCCCCCGACTTAAAAAAGGCCACTATTTTTATTACAGTTCTCCCAGATGAAAAAGAACATGACGCACTTGATTTCGCAAAAAGAAAACGTGGAGAATTGAGAAATTTTTTAAAAGGAAAAATGAGAACAAAGAATATCCCTTTTCTTGATATTAGAATAGACCAAGGAGAAAAAAATCGCCAAAAAATTGACGAATTGCTTCGAGCAAAGTAATATAATGTGATGGCCTGGTAGCCAAGTGGTAAGGCAGAGATCTGCAAAATCTCTATACGGCGGTTCAATTCCGCCCCAGGCCTCCGTGTTAAGTGTAATTTGATATGATAATATAATTTTGTATTTGCCCGGATGGCGGAATTGGTATACGCGCACGACTTAAAATCGTGTCTCGCAAGGGATGTGGGTTCGACTCCCACTCCGGGCACAATAAATAATTTATTATTTATTTTAGTTTTTTCCGCCCATAGCTCAGCTGGTAGAGCACTCGCCTCTTAAGCGATTGGTCGTTGGTTCGACTCCAACTGGGCGGACTGTGTGTTAGAATTTAATATCCGCCGGGGTGGCGAAATTGGCAGACGCACTTGCCTTAGGAGCAAGCGAGAGTAATCTCATGGGAGTTCAAGTCTCCCCCCCGGCACATTAAAAACCCTTATTTTATAGGACAAAATAGTCCTTGACTTTTATGTTTGAATATGCTATACTTATAGCATGTTTAAAATAAATAACAAAAACTTAATATCTTTGGGACTTGGATTATTAACTATTTTTGCCTTTGCGATTGTCTTAATACCTAAAAACGCAAAAGCCAATGTTTGTAATACTTGGTTAGAAGATGATACTTATTACAGTTCTTGTAATAATAATTATTCTAATAATAACAATACAAACCCAATACCAGCTATTTACTCGATAAGTCCAAATTCTGCAAGAATAAACGCTGGCGCTATTAGTATGATTGTTTCAGGAAATAACTTTATTTCTGGTTCAGTCGTAAGATTAAATGATACTGACAGACCAACTACTTTTATTGATTCTAGAACACTAAGAGCACAACTTGATTATTATGATTTAAAATTTCTTGGAAGTTATCAAATCACAGTATTTAATCCTACCCCCGGTGGAGGTTTCTCAAACCCAGTATCTTTTGTAGTAAAAAATAATATTGTTTCTAATACAAGTACTTCAACAACTTCTAGAAATCAAACAACTAATTCAACTAATTCAACCAATAATACTAATTCAACTCAAACAACAAACACAACAATCAGCAATACAAGTGATTCAAATGTAAAAGATCTTGCAGGAAATGCGATTTTCGGAACAAACGCTTTTATGCCTTCAAGTCTATTCCAATGGTTTTTCTTTGCTATCCTTATTCTACTTGCAGTAATTTTATGGAGAAAACTTTATGTAAATGATAGTGATAGATCAACGCCCCTAAAACACGCCTAAAATAACAATAAACAGCATTATAAATTAAGCCAAAAAGTCAATCCGTAGGGGTTGACTTTTTGCGTTTAATATGATATACTTATGACGACTTATTTTCTTTTAATCTTGATTTCAGTATCGAAACGATATTGGGATTGGGTGTGGGTACACTAATAGTACTCTCGGTATTGTTTCTGCTAGTGTGTTATTACATCTTTGCAGAAAAAAACATCTTCTTCACTTTTGGGAGAGAAAATCGCATCATGCATATCATGACTGGAAAGAAATTTTCAGGAAAGGTAATACTCCCATCAAAGACTCTTTATGTGGATGAGAAAGATAAATATAAAATAAAGGCCTTTGAAGATCTTCCTCCTATAAAAGTCGAAGAAATAAAAAAAAGACTAAGACAACACAGTATTCTCGGAATGTATTGGATTGGTATTTATCCTTGGCGTTCGATTTACGAAAGACACCAACAATGGCTTGAATGGAAATCAACTCCCTCTGGACGTGAAATACAGTTTAGAGATGAAATGACACCATTTCTTATCGCTAAGCCTTTCGAGTATGCAATGTTACTTGTAGAAGCTGAAGATAAAAACGGAGTCCCTTTAAATATTTATTTCACCGTAATTCTAATGCCAGTTAATGCCGTTATTCCAATATTTGGAAATAATGACGCTTATGGACAAGTTCAAACCTTGTGTCTTGGTGAAGCACTATTGTTGGTTGTAAATTCTGGGGTGAAATGCAACTCGGTTAATAATTACTTTTAATAATACCACATTCTCTAGCTACTTCATTAGCACTCCGATACTGGAGTGTTTTTCTGTATTTGTTGTTCAGTATTTCAATC
>TBL_comb47_HYPODRAFT_10002894_pt1 | contig 20776 bp, 17 predicted proteins | sample TroBogypolimnion_40_FD_10682 | JGI IMG/M metagenome (IMG submission 10682) | reverse complement strand
CTTTTTTAATAAAAGCTTATGCTTTATCAGTTTTAACTGCTACTAATCCAGATTATAAGAAAATAGATCATATTCTATTTAAAAATCACAAATAGAGTAAAATAGAAATAAGGGCAATAATTTTCATGCCCTTATTTTTTTGCCAATTTCTTTATAAATTATTAAATTACATCATTTTGTGTAATTCAAACAAAAACTCTGGTAATTTAGGGTACATCACTGGTAATTCGGGGTACATCTTTGGTAATTTAAGGTACATCTCTGGAAATTTAAGATACATCTCTTGTAATTCATAAGGAGTCATTGGTAATTTTTGGTACATCTTTGGTAAAAATTGTAACATATCTGAATATTTTTTCAATGTATGATGTAATTATTGCATAGTATTTGTAAAATCATTCAATGTCTTTAATAAAATATTATTTGAATAATTGTTAATAAGTGTTTGAAATTTTACTTCTAGATTGTTTATTTTAGATATATAATTGAAAGTATTAGATAAAGATATTAAAATGTAAAAATGAAACTTCTTAAATGTTCATAATTATTAATACATTAATTTGATGTTAGACAGAAAATATGTACATTTGCAAACTTTTTAACTAACAAAATAAATCAATATTTGATACTATGAGTTTTAGAATAGTTGTTCTAGCTAAGCAAGTTCCAGACACCAGAAATGTTGGAAAAGATGCAATGAAAGCTGACGGAACTGTAAATCGTGCGGCATTGCCTGCAATTTATAATCCTGAGGATTTGAATGCATTAGAAATGGCATTGCGAATTAAAAAGATGAGAAATGATGTGGAAGTTATTATACTTACTATGGGGCCACCAAGGGCTGCAGAAATTATTCGCGAATCTATATATCGTGGTGCTGACAAAGGTTATTTGATTACAGATAGGAAGTTTGCAGGTTCGGATACTTTGGCAACTTCTTATGCCATATCACTTGCTGTAAAAAAACTTGCTCCTTATCATTTAATTATTTCAGGTCGTCAGGCTATTGATGGTGATACAGCTCAGGTTGGACCACAAGCTGCTGAGAAATTGGGTATCCCACAAATTACTTATGCTGAAGAATTAATTTCGGTTGATGAAAATCATATAGTTATAAAACGTAGATTGGAAAGAGGTATTGAAGTTGTAAAATCACCTTTACCTGCTTTATTGACTGTACATAGCTCAGCTCCAGATTGTCGCCCTCGAAATGCAAAGTTATTGATGAAATATAAACATGCTCGCACAGTGACTGAATTACAGGAAGAAACACGTGATTATACCGAATTATATACTAAAAGACCATATCTACAAATAGAAGAATGGACTGTGGCAGATTTGGATGCAGATGTTGAAATGTTAGGTTTATCAGGATCGCCAACTAAGGTTAAGAAAATAGAAAATGTAGTGCTTCAACAAAAAGATTCAGTGAATCTTACAGACTCAGATAAAGATGTAGAATCATTGATAAAAGAGTTGTTGTCAACACATATAATAGGTTAATCTAATTTTAAATAAATTTTTTGAAATAGAACTATAAAAAACAATATGAATAATATTTTTGTTTATTGCGAAGTAACAGAAGAAGGCACAATAGCAGATGTTAGTCTAGAATTATTGTCGAAAGGCCGAAAATTAGCTAATGAATTAAATATAAAGCTGGAAGCCGTTGTAATAGGCGACCAGATTACGGAAATTGAAAGTCAGTTATTTCCATACGGAGTTGATGTTATACACAAAGCTCAAGATAGCCGACTTTTTCCATATACAACACTGCCACATGCAGCTATAGTTACCAATCTTTTTAAAGAAGTAAAACCTGAGATTGCATTATTTGGTGCAACTTCAATAGGTAGAGATCTAGCACCAAGAGTAGCATCTGCTTTGAAATGTGGACTTACTGCTGATTGTACAAGTTTGGAAATAGGTGATCATACTGAAAATAAAACTCAAACAACTTATAAGAACCTACTTTATCAGATTCGTCCTGCATTTGGGGGAAATATCATTGCAACTATCATTAACCCTGATACTCGTCCGCAAATGGCGACTGTAAGAGAGGGTGTAATGAAACAAGAAATTGTATCAAAATCAATAAAAGGAGAAGTAAATGTCTTGGATATAGATAAATACTTGTCGAATGAAACAGATTTTGTTATAGAAATTATTGAAAGNCATGTAGAGCAACAAAAGGTTAATATNAAAGGTGCTCAGATAATTATAGCAGGTGGTTATGGAGTAGGATCTAAAGAAAACTTTAATTTACTTTTTAATCTTGCGGAAGTGATAGGAGGGGAGGTTGGTGCTTCAAGAGCTGCTGTAGATGCAGGTTATGTTGAACATTCTCGTCAGATAGGACAAACAGGTGTAACTGTTAGACCAAAATTATATATAGCTTGCGGAATTTCAGGAGCTGTTCAGCATAGAGCCGGCATGGATCAAAGTGCTAAAATTATATCAATAAATAGTGATATTAAAGCACCTATAAACAAAATAGCTGACTATACAATTATTGGTAGCGTTAGTGATATCATACCAAAAATGATTAAATATTATAAAGCAAATTCAAAATAAATAATAGCATATACAATGGCAAATTTTTATACTGACAACGAAAATCTTAAATTCCATCTTACACATCCATTAATGGAGAAAATAGTAAGACTGAAAGAGAGAAATTTTGCTGACAAAGACATATATGATTACGCACCAGTTGATTTTGAAGATACTCTTGACAATTACGATAAAGTTCTTGAAATAGTTGGAGAAATTACAGGAAATATTATTGCAGAAAATGCAGAATCAGTTGATCATGAAGGACCAACTCTTGTAAATAATCAAGTGCATTATGCAAGAGGAACACAAGAAAATTATGATTCGCTAGTTGAAGCAGGACTTATAGGAATGTCGTTACCACGTAAATATGGTGGTTTGAACTTTTCAATAGTACCTTATGTAATGGCTGCAGAAATAGTATCAAGAGGTGATGCAGGATTCTCAAATATATGGGGACTTCAAGATTGTGCAGAAACTATACATGAATTTGCATCTGAAGAAGTTAAAGATTTATTTTTACCAAGATTTAAGAATGGTGCTACAGCTGCAATGGATTTAACTGAACCTGATGCAGGATCTGATCTACAAGCTGTTCAACTAAAGGCTACATTTGATGAAAAAGCTGGTACTTGGAAATTAAATGGTGTAAAACGATTTATTACTAATGGTGATGCAGATGTTTCATTGGTTTTAGCACGTTCAGAAGAAGGTACATCTGATGCAAGAGGACTTTCTTTATTTGTATACGATAGAAAAGACAATGCAATGACAGTACGTCGTATAGAGAATAAATTAGGGATAAAAGGTTCTCCTACATGTGAGCTTGTATTTACTAATGCTCCAGCTGTTTTAGTTGGTGATCGTAAGTTTGGGCTTATAAAATATGTAATGTCTTTGATGAATTCAGCACGATTAGGAGTAGGAGCTCAATCAGTTGGATTAGCAGAAGCTGCATATAGAGAAGCATTGAAATATGCTATGGAAAGAGAACAATTTGGTAAAGCAATAATTCAATATCCTGCTATTTATGAGATGTTAACCAACATGAAAGTTAAAGTTGATGCAATTAGAACTTTACTTTATGAAACATCTCGTTTAGTTGATGTTTATAAAGCTTATAATATCATAGCTGAAGAAAGAAGTTTAACTACAGAGGAAAGAAATGATCAAAAATATTATATGCGTAATGCAGATATTTTTACACCTTTAATAAAATTATATTCCAGTGAATATTGTAATCAAATAGCTTATGATGCTTTACAGGTTCATGGAGGTACAGGTTTTATGAAAGATTTTCCAATAGAAAGAATGTATAGAGATGCACGTATTACTACGATATACGAAGGAACATCTCAATTACAAGTTGTAGCAGCAATCAGAGGGGTTGGAAGTGGTGCTTATTTGAAAATATTAAAGGAATATGAAGCACAAACTGTTAAGCCAGAGTTTGAATATTTAAAACATTCGTTAGTAAAACTAACTGATCAATATGGGAAAACTGTTGAGAAAGTTATTGATATGGATAATACAGAGGTGTATGATTTCCATTCAAGAAGACTAGTTGAAATGGCAGGTAATGTAATAATAGGGTATTTGTTATTATTTGACTCTAACAGAAATGATAAATTCAAACATTCAGCAGAAGTATTTATTCGTTTAGCAAAATCAGAAAACACACAAAAAGTTAGTTTCATAAATAGTTTTGATATAAAAGAAATTGGGAATTATAAGTTTTAACTGTTAGAATCTCTTAAATTTATATCTTTAAACTAAATAATTTTATTTAATTAAATAATAATGTTTAAAATAATAATAATAATAATATCTGCACTTCTAATTTGCACTATGCTATTTAGAATGTTTTTTAGATTTAGATTTAAAGACTTTTACACTAGTTTGGTATATGGTAAATATAGTTTGCAATATGTCGATTTATTTAAGAAGAATGATTTAAGAAGTCCATTTATACCTTGCATTAAAGATGAGTTTATCTTTCATATTTTAATGTTTTTAAAGAAAACACCAAAAGCTAAAACTTTTACAACAACTGATAATATTCAATTTGGCAACATTCCGTTTACAACAACTTATAAGGAAGTATTCAGATCGATGGGGATTCCATTTTGTTTTAATTCAATGATGGTAAAAAATCATGAAATTAAAATCATTGGTTATCAAGAAATGCTTAATCAAACTAAATTAAAATCCGTTTATTTCTTTATCAATGATGTTTTTGTTGTAGGGGAGTATTTATTCTCTGATGTTGCTAAAATAGAATCTTTAAATATATCAAAGATACTTGTAAAAAAATATATTAGTGAATCAATTGATAAAATTGAAGAGTTTTATATTGAGGATAGCTCTAAAAATATGATTTATTATAGAGATAATGGTTTTGATTTGTCAGTTAAATACTGTAACTATGGTGATTCACGAGTAAGAAAGATCTTATTTGAATTAGGTAAACACATGTTACAAAAAAATGAGAATTTCGATAATTTAGAAGACAAAATTGCTGAGATGTTTTAATGTTTATAATCAAAATAAATAATAAAAAAAGCTGTAAAGATTATCTTTACAGCTTTTTTATTATTGATAGAATTAGTTTGTTATTAAAATAAATAGAATGTCTTTTATAAGACGAGAAGGAGATAGATAAATACGAAAGGAGCTGCTAACAATACAGCGTCAAATCTATCAAGTATTCCACCATGTCCCGGTAATATATTTCCTGAATCTTTAATATCTAAACTTCTTTTTAACATAGATTCTGTTAAGTCACCAAGTGTTCCGAATATTACAACTATTACTGACATTCCTAACCATTGAATAATAGATAAATCTTTTACAAATATAGAAAGTATATAAGAAGTAATTAAACAAAAAATAAGTCCTCCTATACTACCTTCCCATGTTTTTTTAGGAGAAATTCTTTCAAATAATTTATGTTTGCCAAATTTTTTTCCTATTAAGTAAGCAAAAGTGTCATTACTCCATATTAATAGAAAGAATCCTATTAGAATTCCTTTAGAATATTTTTCATGTTCAAAACCTGGATTTGATAAGAAATTAAGCAATGATATAGGAAGTGCAACATAAAATATTCCAATATATGTAAAAGCTATATTTTGAAATGGTGTTTTATGGTTTCTAAATAATTCTATAATGAAATCTATGAATAGGAGTGGGAGTATAATTAATATAAAGTAAAAATTACTGTTTGAGATAGCAATGTAAGAGCATATTAAAAACAATAAAGCTGAAATAACAATCCCAGAGAAACCAAAAGGTTTGGATCCAGTTTTAGAAATAATGGCATAGAATTCAGTGACTCCAAGTATCATAAATATTAGAAAAACTAAAGAGAAAGCATAATGATTCCATAATATAGAACCAATTACAAGTATAATAAATAAAGCTCCTGTTATGGTTCTTTGAAAAAAATTACTCAATGTTGTTATTATTTAATATTATTTGTTGGGCTTTAATAAAATCATCACTTGAAACATATAATTCAATTTCTCCAATACGGTAAGAAGAATCTTGTTTGTTTTAAAAAAAAACAAAAGTTTCAATATTATTCTCCAGAAGGAGACCTCTTATTAACTCAATTTCGTATAATTTATAGGAAGTTATTAACTGAACCCAATCATCAGGCATTATCAAAAATTAAATAGTATCATCAACTAAAAAAACATATATTTCTTTAGGTCCATGAGCACCTAATACTAATGTCTTTTCAATATCAGCCGTTCTACTAGGCCCGGTAATAAAAGTTATCATTGAAGGATAGTTCGGCTCATATTTAAGTTTAACTTGTTTAAGAGCCTGTTTTAAATCAGGGACAAGCTGAGAAGCATACGCCAAAACAATATGAACTTCAGGATAAACATTTAATCTACGTCCTGACATTTGTTTTGAAGACACCATAATAGTCCCTAAACGAGCTATTAAATATTCACAAGCTGTAATTCCTAAGTTTTGTTTTAAGAAATCTTCTTCATTACTTAAAAAAGGAATACTTGCATTATTTAATATTTCTTGAATATTAGTATCAAGACAAAATAAATCAGACAAGTTTTTTTCTTTCAGTAAAGCTTTAAAAGTAGTAGTAAAACTATTAATGTTTTCACAATAAACAAAATTACCAGAAACTTTATTTAATGCTTCTGCAAAAGTAATATCTAATGATTCAGTAATATCATTATAGACAGATGATTCAAAATCTAAATTTGGATATGGGTTGTCTGATTTATCAATTAAAGCATTTCTAACTTTTTTCAGAACTTTTTCTTTTGATGTACTTTCTTCCATTATTAATTATTTAAGTTGTGAATTTGATAAAAACTATAAATTATTATCTTTACGACAACATCTTTATTATTTGTTTTATTGTATTATGTTAATAAATTATTTTCATTATTATTAATAATACTTTCAATTTCTCTATCTTTTTCAAAAGGTCTTTTGCCAAAAATTAATTCAAGATCTTCTCTATAAATAACTTCTTTTTCAATTAAGACACTAGCTAAACTATCTAATTTATCCATATTATTAGTCAATAATTCTACTGCTCTTTGATAAGCAGTTTCTATAAGTTTACTGATTTCCTGATCAATTAATTCAGCTGTCTTTTCACTAAATGGCTTTTGAAATGAATATTCTTGTTGCCCTGATGAATCATAATAACTTATATTGCCAATTTTCTCATTTAATCCAAAATAAACAACCATAGCATAAGCCTGCTTAGTTACTTTTTCAAGATCATTTAAAGCTCCTGTAGATATTTTTCCAAACTTAACATATTCAGCAGCTCTACCACCTAATGCTGCAGTAATCTCATCAAGCATTTGTTCTGTTGTAGTTATTTGTCTTTCTTCAGGTAAATACCAAGCAGCTCCTAAAGCTTTTCCTCTAGGAACAATAGTTACTTTAACCAAAGGATGTGCATGTTCCAACAACCAACTTATAGAAGCATGACCAGACTCATGAAAAGCTATTACTTTCTTTTCATCTAAAGATATTATTTTATTTCTTTTTTCAAGTCCACCAACAATTCTATCAATCGCATCAATAAAATCTTGTTTTTCAATAATCTTTTTGTTTTTACGAGCAGCTATTAAGGCTGATTCATTACATACATTGGCAATATCAGCACCTGAAAAACCGGGAGTTTGTTTTGAAAGAAAATCAGTACTAACAGTTACATCATTTTTTAGATTGCGCATGTGAACTTTAAATATAGCTTTTCTTTCTTCTAAATCCGGTAATTCAACATAAATCTGTCTATCAAAACGACCAGCTCTCATTAAAGCTTTATCAAGAATATCAGCTCTATTTGTTGCAGCTAAGATAATAACACCTGCATTTGTTGCAAAACCATCCATTTCAGTCAATAACTGGTTTAATGTGTTTTCTCTTTCATCATTTCCGCCAGTCATTGCATTTTTACCTCTAGCACGTCCAATAGCATCAATCTCATCAATAAATATGATACATGGAGCTTTTTCTTTAGCAGTTTTAAATAAATCTCTAACCCTTGAAGCCCCAACACCAACAAACATTTCTACAAAATCAGAACCTGAAATAGAGAAGAAAGGAACCTTAGCTTCACCTGCAACAGCTTTTGCTAACAAAGTTTTACCTGTTCCCGGAGGACCAACTAATAAAGCTCCTTTTGGAATCTTTCCACCTAATTCAGTATATTTATTAGGGTTCTTAAGAAAATCTACAATTTCAATTATTTCTGTTTTAGCTTCTTCAAGTCCTGCAACATCATTAAAATTTATTGTAACACTTGTATCTTTATCAAATAACTGTGCTTTTGATTTTCCTATGTTGAAAATTTGTCCTCCACCTGATCCTTTACCCATCATTCTGGTAAAGATTATCATTATTATAACAATAATTGCTATGGGCCAAATAAAACTAAAAATATCGCTTCCCCAATCCCTATGAGTTTCTGAAATTAAAGGTACAGGCTCTTTATTTAGGATTCGTTGCTTTTCAATTTCTGATTTATATACAGTATCATTAGCATTTTTAGTAGTGTCTTTTGCATTAATTTCTTTTTGAGCCTCTTTTAAATCAGTTTGAAATGCTTCAACTGTGATAAATTTATAAGTATAAAATGCTTTACCTTTAAAAAAACTTTGACTACCTTTGTCAGACTTTAAATCTTTATAGTTAGTATCAATCGAGATGCTTTCTTTTTTTACATATATTTCAGCATATTCTTTATTTATAACAATTATCTTTTCAATATCATGTTTTGATAGCATTTTATAGATTTCATTCCAATTTTTAGTAAGTTTAGTATCATCTTTAAAATTGTTTCCTGAAATTGATAATGCAATAAAAATAACTGCTAGTGCACCATATATCCAATAAATATTGAACTTAGGTTTTTTAGGCATGTTTAGATTAGGCTTTTTATTTGGATTATTTGCAGAATCTTTCTCTTGATCTTTTGTATTTTCTTCCATTATATTTTAATTAAGAAAGTTTATTTATAAACAACTTATAGTAGTAATAGTTATAAAATGAAAAAATTATTCTTTATTCTCTAAAATAGTTACTTCTGCATCAGCCCAAAGTCTTTCAAGATTATAAAACTCTCTAGCTTCTTTTTGAAATACATGTACAATTACATCAAAATAATCAATAAGTATCCATTCTGCATTCATTAAACCTTCGACTTGTCGAGGATTTTCACCTATTGCTTTCTTAACTTCATATTGAATTGATTCAGCAATTGCTTCTGTTTGAGGTTTTGAAGTCCCATTACATATTATAAAATAGTCAAACATTGAATTATGTAAACCTGTTAAGTTTAATATAGTTATGTCTTTACCTTTTTTCTCTAAAATGCCGTTAACAATAATGTCTTTAAACATTTCCGAAGATTTCTTTACCGTCTTTTTTACCATTAAATTATTACTTTAACCTGCAAAATTAAGCATTTTTTATGGTTTTATAGCATACTTTTATTACTATTATTTTATTATTTTTACAACAAATTTATAATACATGAAAAAACAACAATTAATTGGTGCGTATATTATTCAAATGGAGACTGTAAGCTCAACAAATCAATACGCATCAGAAACGATGAAAAACGAATTATTTAAAGATGGAACAATTATTTGGGCATTAAATCAGACACAGGGAAAAGGACAAAAAGGAAACTATTGGGAAAGTGAGAAAGGGAAAAATCTATTATTAAGTATAATATTGTATCCTGATTATATAAAAGCGTCTTCACAATTTGTATTAAATAAAATTATTTCATTAGGTGTTGCTGAGTTTATTCAATCATTAACTAAGGGAGTTAGTATAAAATGGCCTAATGATATTTATGTTGATAATAAAAAGATTGCTGGAATATTAATCGAAAATAGAATAATGGGTGACTCTATTCAGTCTTCAATTATAGGTATTGGTATAAATATTAATCAAATAAAATTTATTAGTGATGCTCCTAATCCAATTTCTTTATTTAATATAACTAATAAAGAATATGAATTAAAGGAGTGTTTACAATCATTATGTAACTATTTAAATAAATGGTATGGTAGTTTGTTGAGAAATGAATTTGAACTTATTGATAGTTCTTATTTAAATTTACTTAAGAACTACAATATTTTTAGTAAATACCTTTATAAAGGTATTGAAATAGAAGCCCAAATAAAAGGTGTGACAGAATATGGGAAACTAATTATAGAAACTCAAGAGCGTTTAATTATTGAATGTGATCTTAAAGAAATAACATTTCTTTTTAATTAAAAGAGAATCCAGGAGTTTCTAATAGTTCTTTCAATTTTACAACTAATATGTTTACAAAATTCTGAAGAGGCTTGCTTACCATCATATTTAACATAGGATTTAAATCAGCAATGAATATAAGTTGAGCTTCCGTTTTATTAATTTCAACAACTTTAAAGAACCATTTTAATTCAAAAGTAAAAGGAACTTTGCCATCTGATTCAATTATTATTTGATCAAAAGGTGTTTTCTCTTTTATTTTCATACTTAATTCTGTAAGTCCTTTTATAGTAAAAGAACATGAATCATCAGTTGAATTCCAATTGATGATTTGTTCCGGCATTAGTTTACCAAAGTTGTTAAAGTTACTCAAAAAATTGTATATTAATTCTTTTGAGTTGTTTATAACAACTCTGTCACTTTCTATTTGTTTCATATTAATGAATTAAAAAGGATGGAAAATTTATTAAAATCCTGCTTTTATTTTATTTTCAGACCATAATTCAGGATTCTCACGCCATTCATTTAATGACATTAAATCATCTGATTTGATATATTCTTTATCAACAGCAACTTTAATAAGTGTGTTATAATCTGTAAGTGTTACTAATGGTATTTGAGCAGTTTTAAACGCATCTTCAGCTACTTTTAAGCCATAACTAAATATTGCAACCATACCTTTAACATTACAACCAGCATCTTGAAGTGCCTTTACAGCATTTAAACTGCTTTTTCCGGTTGATACAAGATCTTCGACAATAACTACAGATTGTCCGTTAGATACAACGCCTTCTATCATGTTAGTCATGCCATGTTTTTTCTCTTCGGATCTTACATAAGCAAACGGTAATCCCAGTTCCTGAGCTACTAAAGCTCCTTGAGCTATTCCTCCGGTTGCAACACCTGCTATTAATTCTACTTCTCCGAATTCTTCAGAAATCATTTCAACAAATTGCTGTCTCATGAAAGTTCTTATCTTCGGAAATGACAGAGTAACACGGTTATCGCAATATATTGGAGATTTTCTTCCACTTGCCCATGTAAAAGGTAGTGTATTATTCAATTTTATTGCTTTAATTTGCAATAAAAATTCAGATGTTTTTAAAGCTATTTCTTCATTAAATTTCATGGTGCAAATGTATAAAGTTTTTGTGAATAATCGGACAATTCATTTCGTAAAAAATATAAACGAAAGAATTTTTAACGCAGAAGATGCTGTAATACTTAGGTTTTACTCTAAAAAATTAATGATGGATTCTTATTATGAATTTATCAATAATGAATCTCTTATGCATCTTTATATTTATAATCCAAATGGTGTAACCAAAGCTTTTAATAAGTTTTGTGATGAATTTAAGGTTATTACAGCAGGAGGAGGACTTGTAAAAGATAGTAAAACTCAAAAGTATCTTTTTATCTTTAGAAGAGGAAAATGGGATTTGCCAAAAGGCAAACAAGATAAAGGTGAAGAAATACGTAAAACTTCTGTGAAAGAGGTGGAAGAGGAGACAGGTATTGATAAGTTAGAGATTATTGAAAAACTTTTAAATACCTATCATATATATATTGAGAAAAAAACAATCCTAAAGAAAACATCTTGGTATTTGATGCAAACTAATACTGATATTATGCCTGTTCCTCAAATTGCAGAAGATATTACAGAGGTTAAGTGGATCGATGAAACCGAAATTAATGAAGTGATGGGTGATACTTATCCTTCGATTAAACTTTTGGTTGATTCTTATTTTAAAAAGAAAAGAAAGTAAAAATTATTCTTTCTTTTCAGAAGTTTCGGGTGTTATTAACTCTTTAAATGTTTTTTCAATATCCTCACTTGGTTTAAGTTCAGGATATTTCAGTATGTTTCCTTCCTGATCTAATAATAAGAAAATGGGAAAAGTAGACACTGAATAGTTTTCTAATAGTTCTATATTTCCTCCGTAATGAAGGAAATACCAATCATATTTCTTTTTTTGCAGATAGAATTCTAAAGTCATTATCTCTTTATCAATAGAGATGCAAACAAAATTAAAGTCTTTATTGTATTTAGCTTTAAGGGCTCTTATTGCTTCAACTTCGGGCATACAACCTCCACACCAAGTTGTAAAAAAGCATAGATAGGTATATTTACCTTTAAAAGAATTGAGAGTATAAACTTTTCCTTTAATGTCTTGTAATTTAAAATCAGGGGCACGACTTCCTATATTTAATGAATTAAAAGATGCTATTAGATTTTGTGCAATTTGTTTATGTTCTTTAAACTTCGATTTTACCGAGAACTTACGAAGTATTTCAATAACTCCTGATTCATCATATTTCTTTGAATAATAAATATCTTTCATACCCTGCAAAAAAACAATTTCTCTTACAACCTCATTACGAACATAATTATCAACACCTAATGAATCCAATAATTTAGTATAATCTTTAGTTTCGTTAATATAATGTTTAAGTTCTGTATCGTTAACATTATGATTACCATTAAAAATAAACTTCTCGTAAAACTGTAAGAAGAAAATCATGTACTCTATATTATTATATAGTATAGGTTTGTTTTCAATATACTTTTGATACAATTTCTTTTGGCTTGTAAGGCTTCCCATTTGCTCTATTCCTGCAATTCGATATTTAATATAGTTGTTGAAATAAGCATTATTAACTTCCTGAAATTCTTTAGTTATTTTATTATTTAAAGTATCAAGTTTACTTTTATCACGTCGCTTATAAAGATCATTGAAATAAGTTAAAATAAAATCATTATAGATAACATTAAATCTGGCTGTCAATTGATTTAAATCAGTAAGAGAGGGGTTGTTGAATTCAATTTGTAACTTTCTTTTATCCATAAATGGGGCTATCTTTTCATCAGAAGCAAAATCGAAAGGAAGAATAGTGATTGAATACTCATTATTAGGTTCCAAATATAGTTCAGCTTTGTATTGATCTATTTGCAACCATGCATAATAGGTATCGCCTATACTTGTTTTTAAAGTAAACTTACCGGAAGCATCTATAATTGTTTCGTCTAATTTCTTTGGTAGTTCCGATATATAATCAGTGTAAGTAAACAAGCGTATCTTCTTTCCTACGGCATTAGTTGTACTTCCATTAATGCGGACATTCTGAGCTGTAAGAATACTTACTGTCAGACATAAAAGACCTATTATTATGGTTATTTTCCGCATTATATATTAAACGACTATTTGTTGTAGAAATTGTTGTCAAAATTACTTAATTTTTTAAATAATGAGTAATAATAATAAAAGAAGGGTGTTTTTTATAATTGGCATAGGAATATTGGCTGTATTTGGCGATAAGAGTTATAATTTAAATATGTGTTAAACCAAGCATTTATGCTTGGGGGTAAATAATGAATAGGTCTTGGGGGTTTATCCCTGATATTTTACGAGTATAATCAGTAATAAAGCCCGTGAATTTAGTGCTTGTTATTAATCCCCGGCATGAATGCAAGGCTTACTAGATTCTTAAATTTTGTTTTAATGATATTATGTTTTTTGAAGGATAAATAAATGCGAGTTTTAATATATGCTTAAATATTAATGACATATATATTTGTATATGTCATTCCCCATGACAGGGAATGAATAATACGTTTGTATATGTCAATGTTTATAAAAAGGAATGGCAAATATATTTGTATTTTCCAATATTCGTAACAAAAAGTGCTAAAAATCGGTGTATTTGTCATTCCTTGTTACGTGGAATGAAATGTACAAATGTATATGTCATTAATTTTTTCATGAAATGAACAAATATTTGTGTTTTTTCAATTAATTGCTAAAAATATTGGAAAATACAAATATATTTGCCATTCCACAAGAAAAAGTAAGGAATATACAAATGTATATTTCATTCCACATGACAAGGAATGGATTGTACAGATTTTATTTAGTGATAATTATCGAGTATTTTAGATAATATTGTCATTTTTATCAATTTTATTTTTTATATAGTATAGATAATAAGAGATGTATCTATGTTGAAAAAATATTAACATTTGTTAACAAATAGATGCATTTATAAAATTCTTAAAGAAAAGAAATTAAGGAATATTAACATAAGTTTACATTTTAAATTAATATTCTTTGGAGAATAACGATAAAAAGGAATAAGTTAGTAAATATTTATTGTTTACAATACTTATACATAAGACTGTAAGCTTCGGAAACACCTAACTCTCCAGCTTTGCTAAAATCTGTACAGGCATTTGCTATATCTCCGGTAAGTATATACAATAAACCCCTGTTGTAATGGGCGTCTCCATTGGCATTATCAAAAAATATACAACTGCTGTAATCATTTATTGCTCCACTAATATCATTTATCTGGCATTTGGCGTAAGCTCTGTTGTAATAGGCAAAGCTAAACTTGCCATTCTTAACTATCGAATTGGTAAACTCTTCGATAGCATGATTATAATTATCGTTATTTTCGTTTGTAATCTTTGCACTCTCAATCAGATTGTTCATATTAAATTTTTCTTCTTCTTGTTCGCCCAATTCAATGTATAAATTCCCTTTTAAAAATGAAGAAAGGTAATTATATTTAGAGGTGTCCGAAACTTGAGATGCAGATTGCAAAGCTTCATAATAGTTTTTTAATAAACCTGATAACACACATTTCCATAGGTTATTATTCTCTTTTAAAACATTGTTGCCTGTAGAAAGTGAATCGAGCAAAGTTTTGCTTTCTGCAATATTTGCATAGGTAAGTTTGCTATCAATATTGTCAATTCTTAATTTAAGATTTATAAACTTATTTTGATTTAATACATCAACATGTTCATTAAAATTTTTGAATAAATTATTATCATTATCAGGTATCAACGAATAATTATTCTTTTGCATTATCTTAAAAGATTTATATTGAACATGTCCCTGACTAGTATCCATTGCTTGAGATTCGGAACGAAAATCAATTAAAGGTAATAAATAAAGAGAATCGGATTTATTAAAACTCGTAGAATCGTCGCGAGCATTTAATAGAATGTTAGCAAACTTTCTGTCCTGTTCGGCAGCTTTAAAATTATAAAGTTGTGTATATATATTTGAACGTAATAGATAAGCTTTCTGAAACTTTGGATACAATTCAATAACTTTATTTAAATCAATTAAAGCACTCGAAAAGTCAGAGATAAATTGCTTAACATAAGCCCTGTTAAAGTAAGCATTAATATTTACCGGATTAATTTTAATAACATGATTATAATCGTTAATAGCTTCAACGTAATTACTTTTATCTGCAAACAAGGCTGCTCTGTTATAATAACATTCGGAATGATAAGGATTAAGTTCTAAAACTTTGTTGAAATAGATCATTGTCTTTTCAAAATCTTTCTTACTATAATAATACAAACCAAGGTTATAATAAGCAAGTATGCAAGTGGAATCTTTAGAAATCACAAATTCATAATCGTTTTTAGCAGCATTTGAATCTGCTTTATTTAATTCGATAAAAGCTCGTATAATAAACTGATTAGGATTGAAAGAGGAGATGGCAATACATTTGTTAATACTTTTCATAGCTTTGTCGTATTGCTTTTGATCCAGTTCTAAAAGGCTTTTATTTAGATAAGCATTCCCGTTTTCACCATCTAAGAAAATAGCAGTGTTAAAATCGTGCAAAGCATTGCTGGTATCATTTAATACATTATATATATAACCTCTGGCAACATAATAATTAGAATTGGTTATATTATAATTTAAAGCTTTGTTAATATCAGCCATAGCATTATAAAAATCTTTGTAATCAAGTTTAAGTAACGACCTGAAATAATAAGCTTTGCTATATCCGGGATGTAGATAAATAGTAGTAGAAAAATCATTGAAAGCACCCATCTTATCACCCAATTCCTTTTTGGCAAGTCCTCTTAAATAATAGGCTAAATGATTGTCGGGATTCATATTGATCTCATCATTTAAAGTCTGAATTGCAACAGTATATTTATTATTTAAAATATCTTCCTGTGCTTTGCGAATAAGATTATCTTTAACAAATTGAGCTTGTAAATTACCGGAAATCAGAAGAAGTATGAAAAGAAATTTAATTATATTAAATAGAGGTTTTGTAAAATGCATGCTTAGCTTTTAAATGATATTAAAACGATAAATTAACTCTTAACTTTGATATATTATTGTATGAAAGGTTTAATTTTAGGGAATATTAAGAGAAAGTTAATAATGGATGGTCCCATGAATAAATCATAGATAGGAACTGAATTAAATAAATCTAAGATCATAAATCTAAAATAAAAACAAAACAACCTTTAATTGGTTTAGTAATGAATAAATCTAAATCAATATAAATAACATGTTACAGATAATTTTAATAATAATTGCAATAATAATATTAGTAGTATTACTTGTTGCAGCATTTATGAAGAAAGATTCTTCAATTGTTTCAGAAATAGAAATAAATAAGCCACAGAGAGTAGTTTTTGATTTTGTAAAGATACTTCGAAATCAAGAGAAATATAGTAAATGGGTGATGGCAGATCCTAATTCTAAAATAGAATACAAAGGAACAGATGGTACTGTTGGTTTTATATCTTCATGGAAAAGTGAAATGAAGAATGTAGGAGTTGGTGAACAGGAGATAATTAATATAGTAGATGGTGAAAGATATGATGTAGAAATACGTTTCGAAAAACCATTTAAAGGTATAAGTAAAGCCATTATAACAACTGAATTTGTAGATGCTAATAAAACAAAAGTAACTACTACTTTCAACTCTCACACACCTTTCCCTATGAACTTAATGTCAGCTTTGATGAAAAATATGCTTCAAAAAGATATGGATATAAACTCAAAAGCTATAAAGAAGGTTTTAGAAGAAGGCAGATAATTTTTTTTTCTTTATCATAAAAAAAAGAGGCTGTCTTAATAAAGCAGCCTCTTTTATGGAATTCTGATATAGATTTTATAAATTCTTTAAAAGAAAATCAGTCATTCTGGTATATAAATGTAATCTGGTAAATCCTCCATATATACTATGATTCTTATTAGTATAGAATTGCATTTCAAACTGCTTATTAGCATTAACCAATGCATTAATTAAATCCAAAGAGTTTTGAACATGAACATTATCATCACCGGTACCATGAACTAAAAGAAACTTACCTTTCAATTTCTTAACGTGATTAATAGGGGAATTATCATCATAACCTGTAGGATTTTCTTGTGGAGTTCTCATGAAGCGTTCGGTATATATATTGTCATAATAACGCCAATTAGTAACTGGAGCAACAGCAATACCGGCTTTAAAATAATCAGCTCCTTTAGTCATGCAAAGTGTTGACATAAAACCACCATAACTCCAACCAAAGATACCAACACGATCTTTATCAATATATGTTTGATTACCTAACCATTTAGCTGCATTTATATAATCTTCAGTTTCAAGTTTGCCTAACTCTTTATAAGTACATTTCTTAAACTCTTCACCTCTAAAAGCTGTACCACGGTTATCAACTGAAACAATAATATAACCTTTCTGCGAAAGCATTTGATACCATAGATAGTCGCTACGATCATAGGAATTTAATACCGTATTATGTCCGGGACCACCATAAACATACATTAAAACAGGATATTTCTTTGAAGGATCAAAATCCTTTGGTTTCATAATCCAATAATTAAGATCTACTCCCTCAGCTACGTGCATTGAAGCAAATTCTTTTGTAGTAAAGTTATAATCTTTAAATTTAATCTTAACTTTCATATTATTTTCAAGAACATTAAGTTCTTTACCATTAGCAAGATTAATGGTATAAGCAGGAGGGGTGTTAGCACTTGAGTAAGTACTGATATAATATTTAAAGTTGCTGCTAAACTGAGCATCATAAGTGCCATCTTTATCAGAGATCTTATTCATCTTAGAGCCATCAAGTTTTACACTGTATAGTTCTTTATTAATAGGGGAGGAGTTTGCTGCCCTAAAAAAGATAGTATTGTTAGCTTCGTCAACACCTTTTATATCTACTACATCCCATTTGCCTGTAGTAACTTGTTTAACGAGTTTTCCTTTCATATCATAATAGTAAATATGATTATAACCATTTATTTCACTCGAAATAACAAAGCCATTTTTAATAAAATTAATATCGTCAGTAATCTCAATATAATATTTGTTTGATTCAGTATAAATAACTTTAGACTGTCCTGAATTAGCATCATTCAAAAGTATTTCAAGTTTGTTTTGAAGACGATTCATTCTTAAAATAGCTAAAGTGTTCGTTTCAGATGTCCAGTAAACCCTTGGAATGTATTGATTTGTTTCTGTACCAATATCCATTTTAGTTGATTTATTAGCAGCAACATCATAAGTAAATACCGAAACCACTGAATTATCTTCACCGGCTTTTGGATATTTATATTTATATTGTTCAGGATAAAGATCACCCCACATTGCTAATGTATATTCTTTTACTTTACTTTCGTCGAAACGATAATATGCTATTTTATTACCATCTTTAGACCAGAAGAAAGCTTTAGTAAAACTAAATTCTTCTTCATAAACCCAATCTGTAGTACCGTAAATGATATTATTATTCAAACCATCAGTAGTAAGTTGTATTTCTTTATCTTTGATAAGATCTTTAATAAATAGATTATTATCTCTTATAAAAGCAACCTTATTACCATCAGGTGAGAAATCAGCTAAACGTTGTTTGCCACCTGTAGATAATGCTGTAAGTTTATTAGCTTTGGTATCCCATATATAATATTCAGATTTGGAAGAATGGCGATAAATAAGTTCAGTTTGAATAGATATAAGTATCTTTGATTCATCTAAACTAAACTGATAATCTTCGATTGCTAGAGCATAATCTTTGCCAGGAACTTTAATATTAGATGCATCTAATATGGTCTTTTCGAGTTTTGCATCTTTGTAACTATATTCATTAATCTTATTATTTTCGAGTACACAATAGTGTTCTCCATCCTTTAAAGATCTTATTTCATAAACTGAACCTGCACGAAAAGTTCCTTTTTGCCAGATATCTTCTAAAGTTATTTTCTTTCCTGAATCTTGTGCATTAGTGAATTTACTAATGGTTAACAAGCTAATAAAAGCTATAATTAATAGTTTTCTCATGTGTTATTATTTAGTGTTTTTAACGTGGCAAAGATAGTAAATAAATGATAACCCTACCTAACTTCCTCTAAAAGGGGAGGAATAATATTATTTAATGATTTTGTCAAGAAACTCTCTTGCTGCGTCTTTATAGACTAATATATTCAACATTTTAAGTTTAATATAGTCTTCGTGATAAAATCTATAGCCACGAGTTTTGCCATCGAAGCCACCACTGCCTGAATCTTTAATCAGAAACCAATATTTACCATCTATATTTTTATAATATCCTACCAAATGTAAGCAGTGATCATCAGTAGTTGAGCTATTATTTACTCTTAGTTGTCGGGCATCTTCATTAATATATTCGGAAGGACAATCAAATGTTGGAACAACTGCCACTTGGTATTGCGCACTATATCCGGGTTCGGAAACATCTCCGCAAATAGCTACAGTATATCCCTTTTGTATTGAATTTAATATAAGTTTCATATAGTTATCAAGCGAAAGATTATAATAGTCATCAGAATGCCACCAGTTATCAGGTTCGTCGAAGACTCCTCTTTGATTATATACAAGTGATTTAGTCGACATGAAAGGAAAATAATTTAAAGGATTTATTTTCATTACCTCTTTCACAAATTCTTTTGATGTATATGTTTTGCCTTCATAGGAAACTGTTGTAGGTGGTTCCCCCATATAATGGTTAAGAATGGTCTTTATATTTTGCACTATTGTAGCCTGATCCCACTTATTCGTTTTCTTGACGGATTCTATGTAAATCTTCAATTTGGATACCATTGTTTCGTGATTGTAAACAGTTTTACCTGGTAATAGTCCTGAATAATTAGCAGCAGGAACTGCGCCATACAATCTCATTATTTTAGTTACTGCGTTTACTTCTGAGCCTTCGTTGAAGTACATATCACCATGTTTTTCGGCAAATAATTTTGCACGCTCAACATACTCCCAGTAAACGGTGTACATTTCTGATAGTTTTATCTTTAGTTTATTGATTCGATATATTTCCGATTCGATGAAAGAGGTACCTGCAAAGCACCAGCAAGTTCCGGTGAGGCCCTGATTGATTGGAGAATTGTGCCACTGTATTGTATATTTTGAAGTATCTACAGGAAAAGTATATTCAGAAAGATCTACAACAAAGTTCTTGTCATCATTCTCTTTTGGTATTACGAATGTATTATCTTCCTGACTTACGGTTTTTAGAACTACATTTTGATAAAACCCTGGTTTCTTTTCTGAATATATTGCTTTGTCTTTCTTATTATTATTTTGAGCATAAGAATAACTTACAACTAATAATAAGGCATATAGAATTGTTTTTTTCATTTTAAGATAT